>OJQP01000026.1_pt1 | contig 185642 bp, 220 predicted proteins | sample 1598871 | NCBI WGS metagenome assembly OJQP01 (sample SAMN03922520, study PRJEB24848) | human gut metagenome | isolation source: stool sample | host: Homo sapiens | place: Germany | collected 2010-02
CACCTCTCTATTCGTCGGCAGCGTCAGATGTGTATAAGAGACAGATATTATATATTATATAATATAATTTATAATTACCATAATATTATATTGCCAACTCGAAACTGTAGTAGGTGTAGTGGCAGTCTGCGCCCCTGCGGGGCTAGCCTGCAATTAATAAGATCTATAGATTGTAAGTTATATTCCAATTTAATATAATTATATATTCCAACTTGAAATTTGGCAATCTAAAATCTATATATAATTACTATAATACTATCACATAAGTATATATAATAGGCGCGGCTGCCGAAATCGGCATTCGCTTAGGACTGAGCTAAGTGCAAGATAAAAGATAGTAAGTTATTAGTACATAAATTGCAAATCTTGTATATGTCACACTCTGTAGTACGGGGTGCTATATTTATACCCCTCCCACTCCCGGGGGTATCACTTATTATTAAAGTGATTTGCCACCTGGGAGCATAATTCTATAAATTTATCTACTGATCTGTCTCTTCTGAACATATTTATCTCTTTAGTTGTCAGTACTAAATTACCTTCTATATATCCAAGTTCATTATTGATCCTATCCACTGATATATCTTCTAATTTTGCGTAGACATTCAAGGGGTTTATGTTAAAAAGTCATAATTACTCAATGTCATATGAGACCCCCACCCTTCTGTTGTGTTACCCCTAACACCCCTCACCTATCTTTGGAGGAAAACAAAAGATTATATCATTTGTATTTCGCTTCATTTATTATTTGTTTCACTAAATTATCACAACTATGAACGAAAGTAAAGTAAAGGAAATCAATCGTAAAGCGGCTGCAAATTTGGGTATCAAAGCTCAAACGGTGAATCAACTTCTTAACCGTATGGGTGTCAATCCAGAGGCTTTAAAAGTTGGTGATGTTATCAAAATGCCGGATAACATTTCATTGGCTGACGGCTCTTTGTCTGCAAACATGGTTAACGGTAACCCATTCTTGCAAGTTGTTGTTACGGTTAACGGTGAAGCCCGCAACCTTGCTGTATCTACTTTAAACCGTGTGTTTGTGGATAGAGAAACGCGCGCAAGAACAACGCCCGTAGATTTGTTAGACGAAGCCGACAAAGCAAAAGCCGTGTTTAAACACTTTGAGGGCGGAACGGTAGATGATGGTTTGCAACAACTCAAAGGAAAAGAGCTGGAAGTTAAGCGTATCGAAACGTTTGAGTCCGTAACTCGTGACGGTGCACCCATGAATGTTAACGTAACGGCAATTATCGAAAGATAATGCTTTATGAGTAAGGCACACATACAATATCAGTATTGTGTGTCTTACTTTTTATTACGCTTTGATGTTCTACTTTCATAATCATAGTATGTAGAAATTTACATAAATGAACAATAAATTCACATTAAAAACTGTGTATGGTATAGTACGTAGCAATAAACTATATAGTCATAATGGAATAAGATATAATCTTAATCCAGTTATCATTGACAACGCTACTGGATACTTTACCATTCAGAAAGTAGGATATGGCATTTATAAGCTAATAAAGTATATGTTAGTTCCTACAACTGAGATGACAAATAAATAACAAGATATTAACTTAAAACCTCGCTATGTATAGGTAAATAGTATAAAGTTATGAAACGTTTCAACAAACAGAATTGCACATCTTCAGTAAGAGCACAAATCACAGATAAGTGGGGAAGAACCATTACATTAATGGGCACACATGCATTTGATTGGACTATCTATGTAGAAGAATCTACAGGTAATATGACAATCACAACATGTCAGAAATTCTCTAAAGGTGAACAAGCTCGCAAGCGTTTCCAAGAATTAAAGAAGAAGCGTTAATAAGACAACCAGGAGTCTATAAAATAATCACTGATGAGACTGGACGAAACCTCTGCTACATGTAGAGGTCTGATTAACAATTTAAAACCTCGTAATGTAAAGGTCAATTACATATACAATTATGGTAACAGTAGCAATCGCAACAGGATTAACATCATACATTCCTATGATGTACGCAGATAATCTTGAACAAGGTCTGCAAGTATGTAGACTTCTTAAAGAGATAGAGCCGAAAGATGTGTATACAGTAGTATCATCAGCTGATTTATCACTCAATTTGGCACATGTCAAAGATTACAGCTGGGATGAGGAATTAGTATAAACAGAAAGCCAGCGCTGTAAAGACTGGCAACCTGGTTTAGCTCTTCTGAGTAGTTGCAAATACTTAGAATCCCTACATTACAAAACGGACATAATGTATGTAGTGCCAAAAGTTAAACGTTCCTGCTTCATGCGTTAAAGCAGGAGTCCACATAATTGTTTTAATTATATTAATCTTTAAGTTTTAAACAGCGTCCTACATTGTAGGTTTCGGTAAGGCTCCTCTGCCGAGTAATGCGTACAAGAGCTATGATAGACTCACAAAGAAAATGTATTTGCGAGTAAATAATGGTGAAACCACGTTGCTTTAAGTAGTAATGTGAGGACCATTCCTCCACGCTTTCAATAATACAAACCGTAATGACGGAGAACCAAGAAGGGGAAGAAAGCTAGAGTTGTTAATCGTAGCGAAAGCTACGTTCCACCATTGTACGTAGGGGTGTGTGGGTAATCGGCTAAAGGAACGTTCTGTTATAGTATGTTGCGAGTACTGTGACACAAGGGATAGCATGGCGGCTCGGAAAGACGAGCATTTTACTAACTTTCAACCTCACACTGATTAGGTAAAGTGTATAATATCATGTATACAAAAGAAGACAAACAGATGTTCAAAAAGTTTGCACATACTCATACCAAAACTGAAACAGAGAAATGGTTAAATGATCGTGGTTTCAATCTTGATATCATGTATAACATGAACGGACGTCCCGATTGTTATGATGATTTCCGTGAAGAATGTGCTGGAATCCGTTGTAAAGACGGATATTTATGGAATTAATTCTGTGGACTGATAGAGAACGTGTGATATTCAGGCTATGCGTTGCGCAGTTATAAGTTTTAGGTGTAAAATGCAATCAAGTGTACTATAATATAAAAAGTTTAAAATTGTTATTTGAATCCAAGTCTGTTGTGAAACAGGCTTGGTTTGGAACCAGTAGTTCAATCCAGGAAGAACATTCTCATCTAGAGAAAGGTTAGTAGTTCGAATCTACTCTGGTTCACATATTCTTATTTCTTTATTAGCATCATCATAATGGGTACGCCCTGAGACTATGTAGTTGTTGTGATAACAACTCAAAGTATAGTGGCACAGGAAGATGAAATTGTTTGAATTTAAATTAATAAATACAGTAAGTTAAAATTATTCATTCTCCCGTGATGGGAGCGGCATCATGACTAAGCCTTTACGTGGCGATGCTATAAGTAAGCTAATAAGCTGAAACTAATTAGTCACTAACAATTAGAACCTCACAACGTATAGGTAAGTTGTATAAGATTATGAAACAGTATTTCTTCTTAGTAGCTGAATTAGTAAATGGTAAATTAACACCACTTAAAATTACTCTTCAGTCTTACAATGCTATTAAATTTGGCAGGACGTATGCAAAGAGACATCCTGATTCTTTGATATCGCTTTACAAGCAACCAATCTCCAACAGTGGTAAGGTTACTTGGATTTGTCATCTGGAACCATGGAGCTCAAAGGAATCGGAATCTATCATGACGGCTGAGGAACAAGTGCAACTTGATATCCTTTCTGACAATGACATGTTAATCAAAATTAACGGCTGAGGTAGCTATTATTAAATATTTCACTAAAACCTCGTGAGTGTATAGGTAAACTCATTAAATAAAGTATGTCTAAGCAAAAATATAACATCGAACACAAGAATTATGCAATGAAGGTTATGGAATGGTTCTATTCCATTGAGACGGATTTCGACCCAGATAAGCATGAAGTTGGGGAGTCAAACTATAGTATTGTAGTTAACACTGCTCCCTTCAAAAGCATGATTGTAGACCTTACTAGAGTAAATGGTAAGGTTGCAGTTATACTGCAATATCCATCATCTTCAGTTGCACAAGCAATGCACACTAAGCCCACTATCAAAGTTTATTATCCAAAGCACGTAGAGAAGTCATTTCATGATTATGATGAAACTGGCAAATATATGTATGCCGCTAAAGTGGATGATACGTTCTGGTTCTTTGAAGAGCGTATTAGTGGAATGCCTGCTTCTTTCGGTGGAATTAACACATCATTTGGAATGGACATGACAATGCCGTTCTTAGAACAGCAGAACTGGGAAGAGTATGACATGTCTGATTTGGACGAGGACGAAGAAGAATAAATATCTAAAACCTGGCAGTGAGTAGGTTAACTGCCAATTTATTTATGAATAGTTTCAATGAGAACTTAGAATGTCTTAAGACTGTATTAAAACGCAAGGATTTATGGCAAGACCTTTGTGATGCATATAAAGAGGCTCTTTGTGAAATAGCTGATAGAACAAGAATGGATTCTTGGATAGCAAGTAAGTTGTTCTTAAAGTATAATTATGGCATAGAAGTGAGATCTTCAAAGCCCTTACAACCTAATCAGAGAGCATTATTTATTAATGACAAGCTTTATGCTGTTATTAATGTAGCCCAAGCTAATGCAATCCTCGCAGCTAAAGGATTACTGTGGCTAGGTATGATTGAAGTAGCAGCTAGTAAGGACTACAAACCTGGCATATGGAAGACAGATGTCCTCGACTTACGGTATCAACTCTTTAGAGTAGCTGGACTTAGTGGCTTTACTAAGAAGGCATTAGTAGACTTATCCACGGCGTTTGGCAGTACTATCCGCTTCGAAGTAGTTAATCCTAATAGCCCTAGAAGAATTGTAGTAGTCAAAGAAATACCAATCTCTGAAATCGGTAATCTAAACACCTTTATTACTGATCCCAATGAAGACCTATGGGAAATAAAGAAGGCTAAAGAGGATTATTATATAAATAAACTCATGTCCCTAGAGACTGGTTCACTTATGAAGGATGCTACTGTATGGTTTGATAATAAGTCAATGCCATTAGATACATTCAAAGCCAAGTGTTTAGGTCAAATATTACTAACTGGTCCATATAAGGTTTATATTAAAAGAACTGGAACTCAGGTGGATAAGTTAAATACTTGTAACATGTCTGTTACTTCATATACCGTGACATTTAAATAAAACAAGTTATGATAGATGTAGATAAATACAAAGCTTTATTGCAGCAGAATGAACAAGCTGAGAAATCTTCTGACTCTGATGCAGCCAGAAAGATATTGGAGGAAATGGTAGAGTTAGCTGTTATGAACCTTACAGATGCAAAGGTGCCAGAGAACGCTCATTTTGATAAGGTTGAAATTGGCTGTAATAGAATAACCGACTGTCTCAGCTTAGTAGGAGTTGCAAGGAATGGCAGAAGGCTTATAGTGGAGTTTAGTTTGGATTACACTAAAGCTTATGTAGGTAATAGACGTATCGAGGTTGACTTGTCTCCAGAGGAATCTGAATTAATAGCCTCATTAAGGACTAAGGCAACAAATAAGATGCGTCACGCTCTCAGAGAACTTATTGATAATTTTAATGTATTCTCTTATACTTGCAACACTTTTATAGGTACTACTCGTTACGGTACTAAAGGGCAACTGATGCAAGAATTTAAGGAAATACTTACTAAGAACATTCGTGAGGCTATTATAGACAACATCAGAGACGAGGATGATATACATGCTAGACTGTTTGAATATGTTCCAAATCTGTATGATGAGGAACTTACATCTGGTGATATTATTGAAGTTTTAGAATCTCACGGATATCCTTCATATGATGTTCATGTAACCAAATAAAAATATGAAATTATACTTTAACTTTAAAGGTAATTACATAGTAGCTAAACATAACGGTGTTATCATTGATATGCGAACTGGTATTCCTACTGATGCTACAGCTGACGCAGTTCTCAATTCTTATAATAAGGAGACCAGCAGTGAGTGGAGACCTGTCAATATGGCCCAATTCGGCAAAGCTATGTTTGAATTAGTTGACGGTTCTGCTCACTACGCATTCATTGATCACCATAGAGTCAGAATCTGCTATAAGTCTGATGATAAGGCTACGTATGTAAAATTCACTGGTGACTTTCCTAGATATTTCTGGAAAGGACTGTTTAAACTGATTGGCGATGTTATCTAGAATACAATTTAATGATGGACAGGTGGTTAATGTAAATCACCAATCCATTTCATTCAAGGATGATGCAGTTCTATTAGGTCTTGGTAGTAATAGAGACCAGTTAAAACACGTAGAGAATGCTTTAATTGATGTTACTCACAAAGTACATCATAAACCTATGATAGCTGTAGAGATAGCCTGTGACAAGATATCTCTAATTACAACTATCTGATCAGCATTCTTTCCATCTAAAGAGAGTCTGATGAGTCGCTGGAAATTGCGACGAAACACTTCACCGAGGGCAGGCGGTGGAGTGTCACTCTTAATCAATACTAATAATTATGAAGGTGGATAATATTATTATAGATATAATACTAGCATTAGGTGTTATATTTATGTTATGTATGGCTTCTGATGATTTTACATTAATCACAGCAACCATTATGATTGTGACAGCCGTAGGTATCTGGTATATGCCAGATAGTAAATCAATTAATAAATTTAACAAGAAATGAGAACATTAGAAGAAATTTTAGCGTCAGAAAGACCTCAAGTGGATGAAACTCCTAAACGCAACTATGAGGAAGTTATAGGAGAAATTAAATCTCATATGGCTAGAGCTCTTGATGAGATAGAATCATTCGAAGAAGGTATTTCATGGGGAGTAGGAGAAGGTACCATGAGAGATACTGGACACAAGGTATATATCTTTAGAGAGGATAACGAGCCTGTATTCTGTCTGGAAATGAGTGAACCTCCTTGTATCCAAAGCCCTGAACTTACTAACAAGAATGGTGGCTTTGATATTACTGAAGAAGACGCTGCTATGTTGATAAAGGCATTTGACCGATTGAATACAAGTATAGATGCCTATAAGGAACACTTTGGAATGAATGACACTACTGAGAAATCAGGCATTGATATACTTAAACTCTTAAAGAAATTGGATCCGGATACATTTGACAAAGCTTTGGAGAAGGCAATGGATGAGACCAGAGACCTCCGTGAAGACGTCATTAAGAATAAGATGAAAGAACTCGGTGTCGAGGCTCCAGAAGTGGTATCTGAACTAAGAGAAGTGTTTGATACTTTATTTAAGGCTAAACATGGATTCTAGTCTAATGACTGAATAATAGGTTACAAATCTAAGGCAGACATGTTGTGAAACACTCTGCCTCTCTTATTTATTAACTATGCATAAAGTTATAGAAGGTTCTCACATCCTTATATGTGATGTAGACAAGTTTAACAAGGAACTACTTAAGTTCCTTATTACTAATGTGTATGGCATTAGGCTCCATGTGTCTCTGGAACGTATTAGAGACAATATTGAAGCAGAGCTTAAATGGCCTTATGATGAGCATATAGACATGAAACAAGTTATTGAGGAATGGGTATATACTTCTAAGTATCCTTCTGTAATAACCACTTCGATGTCTTATGAATCCTGCATTGAACTTATTAAGGATATACAACCAGAGATTATAGTATATAGCTGGATGCGTAAACAATCTAACGTACAATACCCGTTTTGATGTCACATGCCGAAATATTCAATGCAGTAATGACTGCTCTTGATATGTACAACGAAGGTTGGAAACCTGACTGGGAGGATGGAACTTATAAATACTGCATCACTAGATGTGGTAACAATATAATTCCAATAACATCTCGATTCGATTATCATTTTATTTCTTTTAATAGTGCTAGTGTTAGACGGAAGTTTATGAAGGAGCAACGTGAGTTACTTAAGAAGTTCTTCTGTTAGCATTCTGTGGCTATATTCATCTTTCATTTTATTAATAAGCTTTTAAGTCTGAAATGGGTACGCCAGTGGCACAGGAGGATACTGAAAGCTTTGGGTTGTTTCCCCCACTCCTAGCATGAGAGTTTAATCATGCTACTATGGGCCATACATGGAATTGATTCATAATGACTGGGTAGTAAGACGTGTAGAGTTCGTACCAACTCTTATAAAATGATACACAAATTTCAAGTGGCAACACTGAAGTAAGAATGGCAGCGTAAGCTGTGGCTTATCGATATCATATTGATTAAGTCGGGTTAATCGGAGAGACCTAGAGACAGAAGAGGTGTGGGAAGAAGCATTATAGAGCAGCCCACTTAACTTGAACGCCAAAGGTTAGTAAAGCTGAAATCTCCACTACCTATCTATGGGTTACAAATAGACGTTCTCCAACGTAAATGGAGTGGTGGCGTGGGACTTCGGTCACTCCCTAATTTTGGTAGTTTGTAGATTAGTTAAGTGGAAAGGTGTCAGATGAGTCCACTTATAAAGAATCTGGCTCTTCTAATAAAACTATCTACATGCTGAACTCAACAGCTGATGTAATAAAATAGAGATATACGTAATCTTATTATTTAGAGTTGTGAAGACCGCGGTTCGAGTCCGCGATGGTCCACTTATTAATTAACTAAATCACTTTGACATGGAAAGAGGTAACATTGATTTTGGTAAACTTCTAAATGGAGTTACCACAGAGAACGTTTATGTTCTTACTAATGATAACCGAAAGGTTATCGAGGCTTTGAGGTTCTTACCCGGAAATAGAGAAATCAAACCCAAGAAGGTTGAGGACTTAGTAAAAGCTTATCAAAACAAGGATTATATTCCTCCTATTCTAGTATCAACTCCTTTCAGATTTGTAACTGAAGGTAATCACAGACTTGCAGCTGCTTTGGAATGTCTTAAAAGAAACATTCCATTTACATTGAGAGTATACTTCTATGCCGACGAATCTGCATTAGAAACTGCCCGTCTCATTAATAATACTCAGAATAGATGGAAGGCACATGACAAACTTATGTCTTATGTATATGAGAAGAGAGAATCATACGTACTGCTGAAACGATTTATGGATAAATATTCATCTATATTTATTCGTAATGGTGAATATGCAGTACAGGCTGGCTTATGTCTTCTTTCTGGAGGTAGGACAAGAGATTCCTTAAATGCTGCATTCTCCAGTGGCAAGTTATTAATTAACGAAAATCAGCTGGAATTAGGAGAAGCTATGATGGATGAATTGTCATTAATCTCAGAAATATTAGGAACTCGATCTGTATATGCCAGAGACCACAGTACTGGTTGGATGAAAGCACGTACAAGACTTGGCATTCCTTTTACTAAGTTCATAGTAAGACTTAAAAGAAGAGCTGCAACTTGGGAAGAGCCCAAGGACACTACTGAAGCATGGTTTAATATGTATATGAAGATAGCAAGTTTATGAAATTAACAATTAGTAGTCAATCCCAATTTGGGGTGCACATCTGTCAGTATCTATATGATATGGACAGCAATTTCGCTAAAGAGAACCAATCACTTCCCTTACAAGATATTGTAGCACATATCTTATATGCTACGAATAGAATTAGAATGGGAAATGAGCCAATCACAACCAAAGCAATTGCTAGGATTACAGACTTTATAAATGAAAGCCTGCCAATCTCGGTAGTTTGTGTATTTGGCGATGAAGAATCTGAGAAGGATTATATTGACATCTCAGAACTGCAATCACTTCAAACACTAAAGGATATTAATTCCAGAGTTAAGCAGTTTTACGCTCCAGGCTTGAAGATTTCTTTGCAAGTAGTTGGCAGAACTTCTTATGTTGAGAAGGTTACTAAATTGGCAACTGTATTGGGAGGTTTTACTATAGGCAACCTTTCTGATGTTCCAATCACTGTATCATTCGCACATTATAGAACAGCTGACTTCTACTATAAGAGCATTCCCTCCAAGAATATCTTGAGAGGAGGTTATATACCTGCTTGGGACGGTAAAGGCTATCTGCACATTGAGTCTCCACATGAGATTAGAAGTGCTATCGTTAATAATGGTCAACTGGAAACAATATCCACAACGGTTACTCTAGAAGACAACGGAACGTCCGTAGATTTGCAAATTGCATATTTAATAGGGTAACTTAATCTTAGATAATTCTAAGCGCAAACTTGGTCTGATGAACTAAGAGTATATTCCGGAGTATACTTTGACTTAAAGGCGTTATAAAGAGTTGAAACCTGTACTATTCGAATAACGGAAAGTTCACCTAGGGGTGGAGATGGTTTGAGTCCATCATAGTATTGTGTGAGAGAGAATCTGCACGGTCTACGTTATAATCAGCACGTAGATAGGTCATCAAGTGAACCTCTTTCCTCATTTGATATGGGGCATGTAGTGTGTAAGTAGCGAGTTGTATTAAGCTGGCTCAATGTCTATGTGTCCCATTTTATCAATTAGAATAAAGAACTCTCAGATTAACCTGCTAATTTAATTTTACAAGATGGAAATGAATGAAAGGCCTAAAAAGGCTTGCTCTAAGCCCTCTCAAGGTGGGGGACGAAGGTATACAAATCCTACTAAAGTGTTTGTGGACCAATTCGTAAACCTTGCGCACTATCTTGAACCACGTTCTTATGAAGACGTTAGTCAAGATATGTATGAACTATGGAAGGCCAATCCAAAGCTGTGTGTCAAATTTACTGCCTATGTAAGACTTATTACACGTAAATGCAGAGTAGTTACTCCTAATGGAGTTATTTACTTAGACACACAGCGAGGAGCTGGTCTAAAGAATGAAGGTTTATTAAGAATGATGTGGTTGGCAACATATCATAAATCTACATTCCATGCCAACATGCCTTACTTTGCGGCAGCAGGATGCTGGAAGGACTTTATTAATATGTTAGTAATGGATGCTCAATTACATGGATATAAGCATAGACTAGATTGGGATTTCTTTAGAAAGACTATTTATGCTGGTTTAGTAGAAGGGCAAACATGTGACTTAGTAAAGAAGTATCTTCCTAGAGTTCGAGCTAATACTATATGTAAGACAGACGAGGCGAAAGCCCGTAACATAGTTGCTAAATATCTAGCTGAAGGCCTTTATGGTAAACCGAAAGAGGAAGGAGACTATTCATCTTATCGTAAGTATAGAAAGATGAAGAACAGCGGTACAGTTATGAAATGGCAGCAATTAATAAGCCATAAGAGATTACTCGACATTGACTTTGATACAGTTCCAGGAAAGGCTCTAGCACTGCTAGTAGGCTCTAAATTCCTCAAACAACAAGGTCTTGCAGAGAAGTATCAGAAATGGCTGAAGACTCGTAGAAAGCCCTGTAATGACGGATTTGTGCATAATTTATTTAAGCCATTTGGGCTTGATAAAATTGCAGAGTTCGTACCAGAATTCATGGATTCTTCTATAGATATTAGTTTTAATACATTCGTGAAGAATGCTAAGCTAAAGAAAGTATCACCACTATTAGTAATTAGAGACATTAGTAATTCTGCTTATTCTGAGATAGAAGCTACTGAAACTTCTGCTTATAGTGTTGGTAAGGCTTATGCTATGTATCACTCCGAATTAATGCCTGTAGCGTTCTCTGGCATGTATGGTGTATTTGCCAACAATAGATGTGATTTACGTAAGTGGGAAGGTACAACTCCTACTAATAAGTGGATTTCAGATACTGAGGAAGCCTTAGTAACTAGTCCAACTCTGTCTATGATTGCAGATATGCTTATATCTATTAAATCTGGAGGAATTCGGGAAGGTGAATTTCCAAATGGCTGTTTGGTAATTAGCGGAGCATTGGGACATTTAAGAAACACCAGTGAACAATTCATTGAATTTAAATCTAAACTCTTAAAAGCTGGATTTAGCAAGGAGTTTGTTAAACAATTTAAATTAATTATTTGGCATTTAGCTTCTAAACAGACTAAGCCTAAAGTTGAATTGATTCGCAATGTTTCTAACTGTTTCTTTGTTAACGGATTAAGTCAGTCCACTGCTGGATTTATAACCGGAGAGAAGAGATTCCAGAATCCTAGTACACCTAAAGAGTTGTTCGATTACATGATGAATCAAGAACTCTTGAATATGATGGTGTTAGAGAAGGACACACCGAGAAAGAATGCAAGCGTGCAGAGTAAGCCTGCGAAGGCTGAGAAGCCAATTTATAATAAGCGCACTGTGTCCGCTCAACAAGGCTAGAAGATTAAATTCCTTATGTAATTAGAAGTGCATTACAAATCAAAGACAGTCTGATTACATATCTAATCTATTAGATGGGATTTATTTGAATGATGCCTGTGAGCGGTAAGGCTAGTAATTTAAGTTAGAAGACTTACATAATTTGTAAGTGGTGTGGGTTCGAATCCCACCTAGCTGACTATTATTACTGTAGTTTTAAATTACTCATAAAGAATTTCCGATAGTTGCATCTGTGTCATTGCCATTACTACTTAAAAACAGCAACTATTGGAAATGGTCATAAAGGCTTACAGTCTGTGAAGATAGTAAGTCTATATCCAATTAAATTTCCCCATGTTGTATTTAATACATATTAACTTTTATATGTGAGAAGGATTACTTATCTTTGCACTCACAATTCATCAGTTAATATGGATTGTGTGATTTGGGTATGCGTCAGAGTTGGAGAGCTGGGCTGCACTGTAAATGCAGTGCCTATGGCTGAGTAGGTTCGAATCCTACCATGCCCACCCCACACTGCGATAATTAAATACAACATCTGTTGAGCATTCGCTCAGCAAACCCTTCTATGGTTCGTGAGAATAGTAGAAGTAAACTGCGGGATTCGTATAATGGTTATTATAACAGCCTTCCAAGCTGAAGATGACAGTTCGATTCTGTTATCCCGCTCTCGTTTTAAATTTGAAGTATTATGAACAGTGTAAGTGAAAAGATTAAAAATGAATGTTTAGACGGTATGGATTTCGAGAGGATATTGGAAATATATAATCTATACATAGATGCTAATCAACCTTGTGATTTCCATAAGTTGGCCTCCATTCGTCAGTGAAAGTGAGTGATGAGTAAATGCTGTATTATTAAAAGTAATACTCCAGAACTTAGACAAAGGTTAGAGCAATCTGGAATAAGTGTATGTATATGTTCATCGTTTAAAGAAGCTGATTGGCTCTGTTGTTGGGAATCCAATATGGCTTATGACGTGCATGGTGTTTACCCTGATGGGATAGATGATTTGTCCAAAGAAGCTTATCAGGAGGATTTTATTAAGGAAATAAATCCGATTATATGTGAATCGGAAGATGAGTTTATTAACATGTGCAAACAATTTAAAAGGAAATGATTATGCGGTAGATTTCTTACAAACCACCATAACAGTTAGTCTGTTATTTAGAAATTACAATTTTATTAACTTATTAACAACTAATTATTATGGCAACAATTAACGATTTTAAAAGAGAAATTAGCGAATTAGTAAAAGCACAGAAGGTCGCTAAAAGAATTAATCATCAATCAGAAGTATATCGTAACAGAGGTTTATTACATGCAATGTATGTAGCTTATTACATTCTAAAACACAAACTGGTTGGGGATGCACAAGAAGCTTATTACAAGCAAGTATTAGATTCTTGGAAGAAATTAAAATTCAACGGCTGGTATGGTTGCTCCGGTGGAGATTACTCAAAGGAAACATGGAAATACTTTGTGAGTAGAGTTGATTCACTAATTGATGCATATTCTGATGAAGAGACTGTATGTGCTGATAGACCAGAAGCTTGATGTAGTTTATGGTTGTGTACAAGGTGGTCATGCAGTAGCACAGTGGTTATTGGAACATCCTAATCAGAATTGGAACAATAACTACTTAATCTACTTATATGCTGACTTGGATAAATGGAGAGTTAGATTAGACCTTACTAATAAGGATTACTCTATGTTCCGTGAACCAGACCTTAATAACCAATTAACAGCAATCGCATTACAAGATGATGGTCGTATGTTCAAGAAACTTAAATTAGTAAGAGAATGAGTTATAAGAGAGATTACTATATCAGTGTAAATGACGAACATGTAGTCATTACTAAGAATGCAAACACTCCATTTGAAGTTGTAGCTGAAGACATTAATAATGCCTCTATCCGTTACACTTATAAAGTAGGAGATAGGATTCTAACTCCATTTGGTATCGAAACCATTAAGGAGATTATAAAGGACTACAGTTTACAACATGGTTATGAATGGCTAATCCTTGTAAAAGAGAGCGGCAATCAGTATAAACCATGTGAGTTAATTGGCATAGTAGTCAAGGAACTTACACTTGAACAGTGGAATCAAATTATTGAATAGGATGAATTGGCGGTGCACCTTAAAAGCATTGCCACACGCTCCATTAGTTCAGCGATAGAACAGTAGACCCTAAACCTACGTGTCACAGGTTTGAATCCTGTATGGAGCACTTTGCGGAGGAATGAAACGGATATATAAATCATACTAGTCTCATAAGCTAGTTATATTGGGTTCGACTCCCATCTCCGCAAGAATCTCATAGTCGAAACCTCCACGTGGTGAGATTCGGGTAACGCTAATTCGACTAAAGTATTGTTTTTCTTTTTTAGTTAAGAAGACGTACAGCACACGCCTCTTATATGATTAGTATTGGTAGCGTCTTCTGTGGATGGGCAAGTAGCTCAGTAGGTCTAGAGCACTACTCTGATAAAGTAGGGGTCATAGGTTCAAGTCCTATCTTGCCCACATCTTGATTTTGGATGAATAATAAGAAGTCTTACAGCATAACCCATGTCAAGCATATTTAGACTTCTGCACTCTGGGTATAGGAGAATAGGTTAATCCGCTAGCTTTGGGAGCTAGAGAGTGTCTGATCGTACCCGGCTACCCAGACGATTTATTTGTATGTTTATTTAGTTTCACTAGATCCAATCATTAAAACCTTAATGATTAAACCGTTTCACTTTCGCCTCACATTAGTCCATTGACATGTGGGCGTGCTAGAGTGGCTTAATAGGCAGATCTGCAAAATCTGTATTCCTCGGTTCGAATCCGAGCGCCCACTCTTCGATTTAGTGAAATATAAGAAGACGTCAGCACTTCATGACTTGGCAACCGCCAATTTATTCGTGTGATTTAATTCTGTCTTCTGTAGGATGACTCCGGAGCATGTATGGATATGCTATAGACTTTTAATCTATAGAACAGGGTTCAAGTCCCTGCGGAGTCACTAGGAATGCTTTAATTAAGCAACTTGAAGTGCAAATTGTATTCGACCACTCGGTCTGTGAAGATAGAGTGGTTTCCTTTTAGATTATTAATTTACTGACTAAAACTGAGTTATTATGAAACTATTTAAGTTAATTAAGAAAGCAGTTAAGTGGTATTTCATTCAAGTCTCTAAGACTTATGTAATGACTCCCACAGGCATGATAATTCCGCATGGATAATCATGCTGCCGCTCGTCAGTAGGAAATATATAGATTTTATGACACACAGATTTATTAAAGGACTTATCATGTTTCTAATTGGATGCATGATTTTATTGTTGCCAATACTAGTAAACTTAGGAGATATTGTAGGAGTTCCAATTATAATTGGTTCTATGATAGCTATTATAGGTTTCTTAATAATGCTAGATGGTGTTTAAATGGGAAGGAAGCTTAAGTGGTATAAGCTACTGCCTGTTAAGCAGAAGACAGCGAGTTCGAATCTCGCCCTTCCCGCTATGACAACCAAACAATTAGGTAATATCGGAGAAGCTAAAACATTAGCTAAGTTAGTTTCAATGAATGTGCCAGTTTATGTCAGTTTCGGTGATAATGAGAAAGCAGACTTAGTTGCTGATTTCAATGGTAAGCTCAATAAACTACAGGTTAAAACTTCAGAGAAGTTTGAAGATAACAAATTTACTGTTAGTTTAAAAAGCAGTACTATCAGAAATCAAGTAAACTATGTTCACAGGTATGATGCGTCAGAAATAGATTACTTCGTAGTCTATAACTTAGCTTCTGATACTCTTCTCATGTTGCCAATAAAGGAATTTGAGGGAAGAAATGCTGTTTCTTTTAGAATTCCTTATGTAGAAACACATAATCAACACAAATCATTAAACTATGAAGATTATCTATTTGACAAGATAGTGAATGTTTAATTTTAAATGTATTTGATTATGTTAACAGAATTTGTCGTAGGTGTGATTATGATTATATACATCATGTGGATTGCTAATTCTGGAGATGCGTGATTATGAGAAATGTTAAGTTTATATTACAACTATTATTAGGATTTGTATTAATTCTAATAGCAGTGTATTCTCCACTAAATGAAGATGGCAGAGTTGCTGTAGGTACAGCGGGTTTTATAGTAATGTTCCTTACAATCATTCAGGATTGGTAACTAAAATGCGTCCTTAGCTCAATCGGTAGAGCCCCTGTCTCCAAAACTGGGTGTTGCATGTTCGAGTCGTGCAGGGCGTGCGAAACTGATAACCTAAAGTGTCGACAGCTTTAGCTAAACAGTAAAGGTCTACTGTCGAGGACCGGAGTAATTCGGAGAGTGTCATTGAGTATGTAATCGAAAGATAGATGCTCTCTTATTAATGGAAGGGTGGCAGAGTCGGTTTAATGCGACGGACTTGAAATTCGTTGGTCGTGTAACAGCGATCCCAGGGTTCGAATCCCTGTCCTTCCTCTTATTAATTTATTAATGAAAGATTATGAAATTGAAATTTAAACACGTTGATCAGCTCAGCAACAATAAGAAAGCCAGAGTAGCTTACAGAGTCACAAGATTGTTACCAGAGGAACCTGTATTGAACGCATTCTTTGATTCCGAAGATGTCCCTGAGAACTTAGAACTTGCTGTTAGAGCCAGACATAAAGAAGCTGAAGAGCTTATGAATGTTAATCTTCCAAAACTTCCTAGGAAGATGAAGAAGAAACTTAAACGTCTTATTGGGACATTATATAATGGTTATAGTCTAGCTGTTGCTATATTAGACAATGAACGTGACACTATATCCAACGAAGTACAGCAAGGATAACAGCCGTTTGCATGCCATTCTACTTAATAAGTTTAAGGGAAAGCGCACACCTATATTATACGGGTATTTCTCATTTGTTAAAGAACAATTCTACATATCTAATACAGCACCTGGTGTGCGTCTCACGTATGAAATACGAACAGAACTTATTAAGGAGCTGAGAAGGTTTCACTGGAATTATTCCTATAACATGGATGCTAAAGCTTATAGAGATTGGCTAAAGTATCACAGTGTATTTAACTATTAAAATTTAATTATCGTATGAAGACAATCAATTTATCAGGACTAGATATGAAGAAATTCATTGGTACTGGTTACAATCCAGGTCAGGACATTGTTAATATCAATGGACGAGACGATGGAAGAACTAAACATGAAAGAATCAAGAATTCACAGAAACAAATTGTGGAGGAACCTAAAGAAAGACCAGAAGTATATTACTAGGATTAAACGGTCATTTCCGCATTGGTATATCTGTAGCAGTAATAAGTGGCGTAAAGCAATAAGCTGGACTGAACTTTATAATGCTAAGAATACCTTTAGGTTTAAAACCATGAGTACTCCCTGTAGTTGTGCAATATGTAAGGGAGAAAGATATAACAGATTGCAATATAAAAGGACTACTAAAGAACTGATAGCTTTATGTTCATAAAATAGTATCGCCTAAGAAGACATACAGCAGGTGTCATGTTACATATGATTACAATGTCTTCTGTTAATGCCTCGATAGTTCAAGGGATAGAACCTGGGATTTCTAACCCCATAATCTGCGTTCGAATCGCAGTCGGGGTACTTATTAACTAATAATTAAAAATGTATGATACTGATTATTTATATTATCGGATGTGTAGTTGCTTTGATGGCTGTGTGTTTCTATGAATATCGTGACTATAAGAGAAATTCTAATTACACTTACAACTTGTGTGACTTATTAATGGAATTAACTCTTGTAATAACTTCATGGATTGGTGTTGTTGCAGTTATAGTATTTGTATCTCCAGGTATAGTGATGTTTAGAAAGAAGTAGTATGTTGTTCTTATGGATTTATTCGGCTGGATGCATTGCTACTTTATTACGTACCATAATCGGATTAATTATTGAGTACAAAGTAAGGCAAAGAAATAAAGAACGTTACGAGTTCGACTATGGAATGTTACTAGTTCTGACACTGTTTGTAATTAGCTCCTGGATAGGTGTAATGATCGTAGTATCTAGTAGTAGCGAAGATGTGTACAGGTACTTAACTAAGAAGTAACAAAGCATATAAAATGAATAATAGGTTATTAGACCGGTAAATAACCTTCCGTAGTCAGTCGGACGTTGAGAGTTGATAGCCCTACGATAGTGTGGCTACATACGGGCTGTGTAGTGTAATCCGGGAGCACATCATCCTTGCAAGATGAAGGAGGAGTTCAAATCTCACACGGTCCACTATTAAACTAAATTGAATAATATGAGTGAAGAACTACTTGAAGTATCATGTGAACAGTATGAGAAAGAATTAGAATCGTTTAACAAAGTAAAAGAGGAAGTTGATAATTTATTATCACACCGCAAAGCTTTCCAATCTTTAAAATGGATGTTTTATGCTAATACAGTTGTGTTAGTTGGCACTATAACTCACAGTGTCTTGTGTTACATAAATGAAACATTCACTATCATCACACTTATATGTGCATTGGTAGTATTGTACTCTAATCATATAACCTATAAGTACTATAAGAGAAGCAATGATAGGATAGCCATTATTAATAAAGTTGGGGAAAGTTACAATAGATGTCTTGAACTACTAGAATACTTGATAGCGGTATTAAACGAACTTGACGAGACTGATAACCGAGACAAGTTTGTAGAAGACGTAGGAGAAGACTTAGCACTAGCCATTCTAGAATACGAGATGTGTAAACAAGTATTTGCAAATGCAGTGCGCGAAGGTTACGAGAATGAGTAACTATATATGGTGTTATTAGCTTAGTCGGTCAGAGCACTTGATTGTGGTTCAAGAGGTCGTCAGTTCGAATCTGACATAACACCCTTAGTATCTTACAGACATAATATAAACTTTAAAATTAATCTTCCAGTTTGTTTCAATGTTTATTATTCATTAAGATACTATAATGCCGAGGTAGTGGTTGGGTGCAATTCCCATGAGTAGGTGAGGATACGTTGCGTGACACGGTAATGGGAGTAGGTGCGATGGCAGTCTGTATGGCGCCTTTAGGATTGTACAGCACTGAAGGATTTAGGTTGTCCAAAGCAACTGGCGTAATAAAGCATAAAATCCAGTGAAGACGTATGTGTAGGCAATATGGGGCAGTAGCGCAGGTGGTCAGTTCGCGCTGGACTGAAAATCCAGAGATGATGGTTCGACTCCATCCTGTCCCACTATTTATTAACAGATTAAATTATTAACAAGATGAGTGATGTGTATTATATCATAGGTGGTGTTGCCTATGGTATCTTTATCTTGCAATTCATAATATCATGGGTTGCAGGTGAACTTGATGTTGATGTGGACTTCGACGGAGATGCCGATTTCGACATTGGTGATGTTGTTTCATTTAAAGGCCTTATTCACTTCCTGATGGGATTTGGAGGATGGACTTCTATTAAACAACTACTAGGTTACGAGATAACCTGGGTTGATTGGTTAATAGGATTCTTTATAGGTCTTGTATTTGTGTTTATGCTGTATCATTTATATAAATTCTGTATGAAATTACAGAACTTTCCAACCGACGAACCTCTTGTATACTTAGCAGGAAGACCAGCTAGAATATATGTTCGCTTAGATGATAAACGCTATTTAGCTTTTATAAATATAAGTGGAGCATCTAGAGAAGTAGAACTTGTTTCTATTTCAGGTACTTCGTATGCGGTTAATCAAGTGGTTACAATTCGTGAGGTTATGGATAACACATTGTACATAGATTAAAGACTCATAAGATGGAAATGACAACATTAATTATCGTAGGAGTAATTGTATTAATAGCAATTATTACTATCATTGGGATTTTATCTCGTTATCGTAAATGTAAATCTGATGAACTATTAGTAGTTTATGGTAAAACTGGTTCTCACAAAGAGAAGGTAAATGAACTTGATGCCAAAGGGAACCAAGTTAGTAGGGAAGTAGAAATTAAAACTGCTAGAGTGTATCACGGTGGAGCTGCATTTGTATGGCCTATCATTCAGGGATATGAAGTAATGTCAATGCGTCCTATTCAGTTGAATTTAACTCTCAAGGATGCATTATCAGCCCAGAATATTCGTGTTACTGTTCCTACTACAGTCACTGTAGCAATCAGCCAAGATCCATTAATTATGCAGAATGCTGCTAATAGATTGCTTGGCGTTGATGATACAGATAAAGAAAGTTTAATTTCAGACATTGTATATGGCCAAATGAGGCTTATTGTGGCTTCTATGGAAATTGAGGAACTTAATTCTAATAGAGATAAGTTCTTAACTCAAGCTAGAGACAATATCAACACGGAGTTGAACAAATTGGGTTTGTATCTGATTAATATCAATATTAGTGACATCAGAGATGCTGCTAATTATATTGAGAATCTAGGTCAGAAAGAAACTACTAAGGCTAGAGCACAGGCAGAAGCTGCTATTGCTGAAGAAGAGAAGAAAGGAGCAATTCAAATTGCCCTTACTACTAAGGAAAGGGAGACTAAAGTAGCTGAAACGACTAGAGACCAGAAAGTAGCCATTGCTATTACTCTTAAGGACCAAGAGACTACTATTGCTGAAACTAATAAGGATAAAGCAATTAGATTAGCCGAAACTACTAAGGAGCAGGAAGTTAAACTGTCAGAGCAGCAGAAGGAACAACGTATTGCTATTGCAGATCAACAGAAAGAGCAGGAAGTAGGAGTAGCTAAAGCTAATACTGAGAAGCTTTCTAAGGTAGCAGAGCAAGAGTCTATTGCAATTTCTCAACAGACTGAATGGGACGCACAAGCTAAAGCTAATATGGCTAAATCTAAAGCAGAAGCAGCTGCTAAAGAACAAGAAGCTGAATCAGCTAAGCAAATTCGTATTGCTGCCGCCCAACAGAATCAGGAGGCTGAGACAATTAAAGCTGTTCAAGAGAAGGAGGCCAGGACTGCTGAATATGAGTCTGAAGCTCGTAAGAAGACAGCTGAAGCTAATAAGCAGGCTGGAGTAGCTGAGCATATGGCTACAATTGAAGTATCTAAGGCTAAAGGAGAAGCTGCAAAGGCTGCTGCTGATGCTGATAAGGTTGCAGGTATTTCTAAAGTGGATGCAGAAACTACTATTGCTAGAACCGAGCAAGAGAAGATTGCAGAAATTAAAGAAGCTGAAGCCAAAGCTAAAGAAGCTGAGTTGAATGCAACAGTAATTGTACCCGCTAATAAGGCTAAGGAGAAAGCTATTATTGATGCTGAAGCTGTAAAGCAAGAAGCTATTCTTAAGGCGGAAGCCAAAGCTGCTGAAATTCTTAAGGAGGCAGAAGCTAAGGCAAATGCAACTCAGATGCAACTTGAAGCTGAAGCTGAAGGTACTAAGAGAAAGTTGCTTGCAGAGGCTGAAGGTAAGAGAGCATCCTTGATGGCAGAGGCAGACAAGATTACTGCTGTTGAAATGGCTCCTGCAAAGGCAGTAGAGAAGATGATTGAATGTGGTATGACTCCACAAATGATTGTTCAATACAAGACAGTGGATCAGCTTAAAGGCATTGCTGAAGCATCCGCAGAGATGTATGAACATATCCATCTTGGACAAGTTACTGTTTATGGTAACGAGAATACTGCTGGTAGTTTCATGGCTAAAACAGCTGAGAATCTTAATCCAGCATTTGAACTTCTTAAGAGTATTCCTTTTAAGAAGACATTTAAAGAAATGTTTGTCGAGGATAAGAAGGATAATCCAACCGAAGACAACTTTGAAGCTGTGAAGTAACAATCTTTTACAGCTTAAGAAGACGAACAGCATTAGTAATGATACAGCAAGGTCTTCTGTAATTGGAGGTATGGGTGAGTGGTCTATACCAGAGTCGAAATATGGATACAAAAAGGTTAGGAAACATAGGTGAAGCTCTAACTCAAGCAGAGTTTGTTATGCGGGGAATTCCTTTGTATTTACCATTTGGGGAGAATGAGAAATCTGATATGATTATTGATTTAAATGGTGAATTAAAGAGAGTTCAATGCAAAACGTCAGAGCAATTTAAAGATAATAAAATAGTGTGGAAACTATCAAGCAGAACAACGTCAGGCTGTCATCAGTACACTAAAGATGAAGTTGATTTCTTCGCACTATATAATTTAGAATCTAAGATACACATTTTAATACCTATAGAGGATTTAGATGGTAGATATTCATTAAAGGTATCAGTTCCGTTTAAAGAATCTAAGAATCAAAGTGACCCAATTAATTGGGAAGATTACACATTTGATAAAGTATTAAAAATTCCTAAACTAGATTGTAACTAGGGAGAGAGTAACCTGCAAGGAGTAGGGATTGCCTGCTAAGCAAATCGTGCATTTCGGTGCATTGGGTTCGAAACCCAACCTCTCCGCTAAGACTCCGAACCTCTAAAAGGGTTCCGCTGGTTCGAATCCAGCTGCCTCCGCGCTGATTAATAAGAGTTGTGAAATTATTATTAACCTAATTACTAAAATTATGGTGAAAGTGTTAAATTCAAGGGAATTGATGAGTAGAGACTTTAAGTCTATACCCGATGCGGTTATCTTAGCTTTTAATACTTTAATAGTTAAGAATTGGAATGGTCTGGCTTCCGCGTTTAAACAATCAGATGTGATCGCCTATATAGCATCTGATAACATAACAGAGGAAGAAGCTATTAAGAATCATTGGCTGGACGTAGAACCTATTTATAGAGCCAATGGATTCGGAGTAAAGTACGTAGGAAGAGGAAGTGATGCAGAATTCACTTTCTGGAAGGCATAACGGATGTCGGGTTCGTCTAATTGGATAGGACGCATGTCTCTCACACATGTAACACGGGTTCAAATCCCGTACCCGGTACTAACTTAATTAATAAGGATTTATATGAAGGAAATTAATCGTGTATTCTTTGGCGAGAAGGGAATTACTTCTACTTCCGCTAATCATTTAGCTAATTTGGCTAAAGAATGTATGGAATCTAATCGCAGAGCCTTAGAGGGTGTGGGATTTATTACGAGTACTGTAAGATTGTTAAGTGGAGGTCAAGCTTCCATTTTAACTGAAGGTAGAAACGAACAATATCTATCTTCTATACCAGAACTTCTTGAAGAAATCGCTGAAATGAATACTTTCTGTGCTTGGATGCGTGAAGCTATTAAGGCTAAGGATGAGGAACTAAGCCTCATTGATAATGCTGACTTATGTGATTACCTTGAGAATCTTTCCGAAATGCCCGAAGTTCCTGAAAGAGGTATTATGTGGAATGAGAAGGATGCCATTGCTACATTCTCTATTGCAGAAAGAATGGAATATTATAACTTAGAAGCTGAAGCAGCTACTCTAGGTAAGTTTATCCATCCAGACAAACCATTCTCTATGGCGCGTACTGATATGATGAAACGTATGGTACAGCCTAATAAGCTAGTAGGAGAAGGTGTCAATGCAATGATGTATCATTTCGTCCCATCAATTAGCTCTGATTTAGTAGAGGATTATTATATGCAACTACAACAGAAACATAGAAATGTTGAAGGAGCATTAAATAAGTACAAATACAGAATCAAGAAGCTTGTTGAGGAACACAATCTGGAACTTGAACGTAAGTATAGGGATGCAAGTGAAGTCTATAGTATGACAATGCAAACTAAAGGAACTGAGTTCAGAACTTGGCAAATTGAAGAGCGTAGTAAGATTGCTGCTCTTAAGATTGTTATTCCAGAAGCTCTTACTAAGACATATGAGAAGCTGAAAGCTCTTACTACTGAGGTGTAGAGAACCTGAATCGCTTTAGATTCTAATCTCTCTTTACATGAATAGGAAAGGTATAAAAGTTTATAGCAATTTGAGATCTGTTCCACAGATCTTGGCATATTAACTTATAAAATGTACTGACAGCTGCATATAAAAACGAATCCCTTAAAGGTCGTTATCTTTGTCTTTGCTCATGCAGCTGGTCTTAGCCTTTGAGTTAGTTTTAGACTATGCTTATACCTCCTATTCATGACTCTTATATTCCCATCTACTAACTGGTTAGGTAATCACCCTTTCACGGTGAAGATACGGGTTCGAGCCCCGTTGGGAATACTAACAATTTATGCTATGTCTCATTGGCATACCAAGTTATTTGAAGAGATGGACACCTATCAATAACATTGGGAATACCTCAGCTGGCGGGAAGAGACAATACACTTGGGAACGGAAGTTGAATCCTGTGTCCGGGAACGGAAGTTAAGTGTAGGTAAGCTAGCTCTATGGTGCATTGGTCTAAAGGTTAGGATACTAGACTGTCTATCTTGGGGTACGGGTTCGATTCCCGTATGCACCGCAATCTTTGATTTGCATAAGAAGACTACAGCAGTATAGTTTTATATCAAAGTCTTCTGAAATTGCCTCCTTAGCTCAACTGGCAGAGCAATCGTCTTGTAAGCGATAGGTTATCGGTTCGATTCCGGTAGGAGGCTCGATGATAGTCTTAGGCTATTGTTAGATTATTTTTAACACACAGAGATGCTTATGAAGTTAACATGTTAAAGTGAAATGTAAATGAGCAGTTTTAAAGAGAAATTGAGTAAGAGTGGTCAGAGTGTACTTGATGCAAGAGCACAGAATCTGTATGAATTGACTAAAATTGAAGAAGACAGATTCGTTCAGGACTGCAAGTTGAAAGTACTCCGTATTCAGGGAGAAATCAATAAGCATAATGATCTTGCTGTTAAATCAAGAGACTCTTTGAATCCGGGAGAGAATCTGAATCCGGCTGAATGGGTGAGAACAAGACATGAATTGGCACGTAAACTGCGTGTTGCAAAGATTGAACTTGCTCTAGCCATGCAGGTAGACGAAGAAGAATTTCCTGCTGATGCAACAGAATCCATTAATTTGGATGATGTAAAGGAAGACGTTACTAACCCATTAGATAATTAATCATGGGAAGTGGTGTTTACAGTAGCATTGCCTATAACACTTTATCTGATGATAGAGGGTATACTAGGATATCGCGTGACCAGCTCTTTAGGAACGTTTCAGTAGATGCTAGTAATACGGCAGCGTCATTTAATGTAAATGCACGTAGCTTTAATACTCAAGTTAAAGCTGAAATGGTCAATGTTGGAGTTCGTGAGTGTCGTGACTCTCAAGAACATCCATACTCTACTCCGATAATCATTGCACTGGATGTTACTGGTTCAATGATGAATACTCCTTATGAAATGATTAAGAACCATTTACCTAAGATTATGGATTCTGTCATGCAAATGGGAGTACGTGATCCTCAATTGTTATTTATGGCAGTTGGAGACCACGAATACGATAGATATCCTATTCAGGTTGGACAGTTTGAGTCTGATACTGAGAAGATTCTAAATTCATTAGAGTCCTTAGTAATAGAAGGCGGAGGTGGTGGTAATGCAGGTGAGAGTTATTTATTAGCTCACATAGTTGCAGGATATCACACTGAAACCGATTCTTGGTTCCAAAGACATACTAAAGGATTCTTGTTTACTATTGGCGATGAACCTAATTTACAAGGAATCCCAGGTAATAGTTTAACTGAAATTCTAGGGTATCAAAAAGGTGCTGGTTCTATTAGTGCTAATGAAGCAATTCGGAAAGCACAAGAGCAGTACCATGTATTCCACGTTCACATTACTAATGCCAGTCATGGCACAAGGGTGGCTGAATCTTGGAAGAATCTACTTGGACAGAATGTACTAATGTGTAAATCTGATGAAGTGGATAAAGTAATTGCTAAAGCAATTAAAGACAATTACGAGGAGCCTGTGTATGCAGAAACTCCTAGTGATGCTTCTAGTAGTACAACTACCGAAGACAAACAAAATTTCTATTAAAATCATGATTAGTATAGTGTTAGGCTCATTTATGGGCGATGAAGGTAAGGGACAGACGGTACATAATATATGTGCTAAGAATCCAGAGAACTCACTTGTAATAAGGTTTAGTGGTGGACATCAAGTTGGCCACACTGTTAAATACAGAGACCTTATGCACACATTTAGTAACTTTGGAAGTGGAACCTTGCTAGGAGTGCCTACATATTGGTCTGAATACTGTACTGTAGACCCAGTAACCTCTACACTTGAAGCAATGGATTTAAAGAAATTAGGTATTACTCCTAAAATTATTTATAATCCATTATGTCAAGTCATAGTACCATTCGACGTCTATTCTCAAGTGAGCGACGTAGTAAATCTACGTCACGGTACTGTAGGGACTGGTTTTAAAACGTGTTTAGACCGAGTGAAGTCGGGGTATAATCTTATGGTTATAGATTGCTTGAATGTACATATTCTTAGAGAGAAAGTTAATGCAATAGCAGACAACTATTATCACATGAATAGTGTATATCCATCAATTGACTTGGATAATTGGTGCAGAACTGTGAATGCATATTTCAACACTGTCCAAGTAAGTACCTTAGAAGCTATATGGGAAGATTACGACAATCTTATCTTTGAAGGTTCTCAAGGTATATTACTAGACCAAAGATTCGGAATAATGCCCCATTGCACTCCATCTAATACAACATCACAGAATGCTCATCAAATACTAAAACAAATTGGATGTAATGACACCGTTACGGTTAATTACGTTACTAGACCATATATAACGCGTCATGGTAACGGCCCGTTTCCTTCTGATAAGCCAGTTAGACCTGTTGTAGACCCCAACAACCAATTTAACGACTTTCAGAAATCTTTCCGGGCTATAGAGTTTGATCCAGTTTTGTTTAGGCATAGTCTCAATATTGATTCTATGTTTAGCCATAACGTTCGCAAGAAGGTTATAGTTACTCATTGGGACGAAGCTACAGACAAAGATATGTTTATAAGACCTAACTTTGAACTGTATATTTATGAAGAGTATGTAAGGGAGTCATAGTATTCCCTTAGTAATTGGACTATGGTGTAATGGTAGCACAACAGATTTTGGTTCTGTTTGTCCAGGTTCGAATCCTGGTGGTCCAACTACTAATTATGATTTTAATATGTTAATGAGTTTGTTATTAATAAGACCTTACTATTAATTGTGTTAGTCTTAAAGAATTAAGGGCTCATAGCTCAATTGGTTAGAGCAAAACACTCATAATGTTGAGGTTGTCAGTTCAAGTCTGGCTGGGCCCACACAATTGATGATAAGAATCTTTTATGAGGAAGGTAGTAGGTAGCATTGACGGCTACGATGTCATTTATGTGGAAGGCAAGAATGTAATATTCTGTAAGAATACTGCATTACCCTACCCATTGATTAAAAGTATTATTAGGGGAAGTGAATGTAGAACCACAATTGATGATAAGAATCTTACCATCACTCAAGATGGTTCAATTATTCAATTAGGTTGTTTAACTACAACCAGAGAGAATTGCGAGGCAATTATTAAGGAAGTAAATAAGATTAATAAACCTAACAAGTAATGGCGAAGAACATTATTCCGCAAGGAACCACCGCTGCTATAGCAGCTAGAGTTAACAAGTACGAGGAATCTCAGAAACAGAGAATCATCGAAGTGTGCCAAAGTAATATGAAGTATGCAGACGTTCTGGGCTTCATTGAAGGCGAAATCAAGCAGTCTAAGAAGATGGCATCATTCAAGTACACACTCCTATGTTGGAAACCAGATGGCGTGTATCAGCTGAATAGAGCTATCAATGAAGTGTTTGGTTCTGCTGTTAGTAAGGAGGATAAGAGTCCTTCCGGCAACAGTAATATTGACACCGTAGATGTCATCTTAGCTGATGGCTCTCGTACTAAAGTACCTTTTGGTAAAATCTCTTTGGAAGAACTTGGTGAGGATTCTGAAATCAATATTAACTATGACAACGACCGTCATTTACTATTGGTTAAAGGTCAATGCCAATTCAAGTACCAATCTCTTATTGATGATATTGTTGAAAGAACTAAAGAATTGCTCGCAACTGAATCTATCTATAAGAACCAGGCACTTGAAATTACCAATCTGAGTGAACCGAAGATTATGACTCTAGCCGGTATCGATAAGCAGTTTATGGTTCTGTCAAAGAAGACAGAATTTGAGCTGCAACCGCTTCGTTCAAGAATCTTGTACCCAGAGAAATGTATTGCAAAGGGTATTCCTTTGAAGTATGGCTGCTTACTGGAAGGTAAATATGGTACTGGTAAGACCCTACTGGCATTTAAACTGGCCAAAGATGCGGTAAACAACGGATGGTCATTCGTATATCTAAAAGACCCTTCTCTGTTAGCTGAAACTCTCCGTATGTGTAAAGTGGTAGACCGTTCAGGTCATGGTGTTATTGTCTTTGTAGAGGATATTGACCAGGTAACTAGAGGTAACAGAGATTCTGCAATGCAGGATATTCTGAATACTTTGGATGGTGGCGATACCAAAGATATGAACGTAATCACTTTATTTACTACTAATCATATTGAGCTGATTGAACCTACCTTCTTAAGAGGTAAAAGAATTGGTTCTGTGATTACTATGGATTGTCTTGATGCTGAAACAGCTGAAAGGTTTATTCGTGAAACATTCTCCGAAGCTGAAGGTTATAGCGTAGACGACGACTTGTCAGATGTATGTAACTACATTGCTAAAGCACAGATTGCTCCGGCATTTATGGCTGAAATTGTAGAATCTACTAAGTCTAAGCTTATCTTTACTGAGGAGACCCATGTAACATCGTTCCATATTAAGACCAGTGTTGAATCCTATCAACGTCAAGTTGGTCTTGCTTCTAAGAAAGCTGTTATCGAAACTCCTGCTGACAAATTAGCCGCTGGGTTAATAGGATTGCTCGGGGTCGATAAGATTGAAACGACGTTAAAGATGTGTGAAACTTATTTCGAATATAGTCGTAACGACTTTAAAGATTAACACTGACTTTGGGTTAAAACTAGAAAGGGAGTGGCAACACTCCTCTTTCTTTTTATTTATAATGAAGTATCTAATAGTTATTTTATTTATGCTGCTATGCAGTCCTAGTAATGATGCTAGAGACTTTCATGTTAGCGTAGTTGGAGAAGAGAGAGTAATTGAGTTTGAGAATAAGTTCCCTCAAATAGTTAAGAATGAAGCTGTGTATATAGCATATCTTCAGCAATACTACAAGGGGAATGAAGATGAATTCATTAAATTATTAAAACGGTAATGGGGTAGTGGTGGAATGGAAGACACGTCAGTTTTAGGCACTGATGCCTTCGGGTGTGTGAGTTCGAGTCTCACCTACCCTACTAGAGTACTAACTTTAAAATATATTTAATTATGGCAGATAATTTGAAAGAAATCTTCGAAGAAGCAGGTGAGTTTGCTGAAGCAAATGGTAATAAGCTTACACTAGCTGATGCAGTGGTATTGATTGCTGAAGCATATGAATTAGGAATGAATACAGCAATGCAATTATTAAGTGTAAAAGATGCCAACAATAATTGACTTAAGACCTGAAATTGAAAAGATTTCAGGAAGGATTGCAATAGTAGCTTTGTTAATACTATGTTTATGTATTAAAGTATATACTACTCAGTTCTGGCATGATATGAATGTTAACCACAGAGTTAAATGCAAAGTCATAGACAGAATAGTAGAGGATGAAACTATTACACAAAATGGTAATTCTACTACTAAGAAGGTAAATAAACTTGTATTGCAAGCTGAAGGGTTTAATAACACATTTAAGCTAGCCGTAGACATTTCAACCTGGAATAGGGCTATTATTAATGGTGTTAAGAATACATTCTATTTTAATATATCTAGAACCGAGTACGGACCTTGGCACAATCAGCTTATATGTGTACTCTTACTCTTAGTAACTGGAAGTAGTGGCTGTACGTTCATAGTGTATAGTGCACGTTATATAACTAGTATAATAAGTCATAACAATGGTAAATAATTTGAATGCAGAAGCTCTACGTAATGCCCTAGTAGTTGCTTCTATGGAGTATTGTAAGAAATACTTGGAAGGGCAGAATGTCGATAAGACAGAAGATATTAAAGCTCAGATTGCTAAGCTAGAGGCTAATGGATTAGGTAGAACTAAGAATGCTGAAGTACTTCGTACTCTATTAACTGCTAAAGGTTCTAGTAAATCTAGAGATGAAATTGCCTCTCTTATTGGTAGAATCAAGGAAGTGAGTCCTTCTTGTATGATAGTTCCTTATGATGATTTCTTTAAAGTATTGAAGAAATACAACTTAGCTTGTGGTCCTATTTCAACTTATAAGGGAGTTATCCCTGAAGAGAACATTGAAGCTATCGTCAAGGCTGGAAAGGAATTGCATAAAATAAAGAATATTAATAACATGCAATGGGTTCCTAGGATAGATATAGATTCCGATATGCCAAAGAGTATAGTAAATGAAATCGTTGAATACTTCTCAAGATTCCCGTTTGTAGTGGATGGCATCTCTTCTGGATGGCAATATATGCGTGCTATAGGACACCCAGAAGTTGAGAACAGTGTAAGCTTCAGTTCATATACCTTAAATGACAATGACTGGTGTATAGCAGCTCCCTATGATACTATGACAGATAATATAACTATCAGAATGTATTCAGGTAAAGAAGAAGCTAGAAAACGTCAGCTTGAGGATCCAATTGTCTTTAAGGCAAATGAAATAGGAGCGATTATTGCTACTATGTGGGATACTGAAGCTACAGATAGCATATTCGATAAATATCGTTAACTTATAAATCCATAAGAACATAAGGAGACAAAGCCAAACTAGCCGGCAGTGAAGCAAACGGGAGGTATTAAGGTTACATTGGTGACGATGTAAACACGACGAGCTTTATGTTCTTATTAATGGCGAGATAGCTCAACTGGTTAGAGCGTGATACTCATAATATCAAGGTTGGGTGTTCGAGTCACCTTCTCGCCACATTACTAATTAATATTTAAAGATTATGTTTGTAAAATTTATAAAAGATGATAAGACAATAGAGGAAGTATCAATCTCATCAGAGATGATTCCATTCCCTACAGACACAGTGGTGCTAGAAGCTGGCAAATTTACTGTAGAATCCAGAGAGTATGATATACTTGATGGAACTTGTACAGTTATTTTAGACCAGCAAATCACTTGGACAGAGCGTCCTCAAGAGTATAACGATGCAATGCTTGCATATCAGAAGCGTTGGAATGATACAATTGATTTGTCATGTGAAGACTTTTTTAAGATGAAGCAGCTTGTGCAGAATGATACCAAACTACAAGCAGTTAAGCATGTAAAGGAGTCTGCCAAATGTGGTTTGAAAGAAGCCAAAGATTTTGTTGATACTTATCGTGATTATGTATTAAATGACTAGAAGTAGACGTAAAATTCCTATTGTTAAAGGACCTAAAGTTAAACGCAATTGGTATAACCGAAGGGTTAAGAGACACCAAAGGCAACAGACTAGAGATATTCTAACACTTAAAGATATCCTAGACTATGAGATTTCTTCTAGTAGGGAGATTGTGAACGATTATGATGTATGTGATTATAAATTCGATTATAGGTTTCTAACTCCGTTTATGAAGAGACATGGTTCCTATGGTGAATATGCAAAGAAAGTATTAAGGAAATGAAATGGTTGTATCGTCTATTAATCAATTGGATTGATAGATTAAATGAAGAGCAGTGTGAAATATGATGGTTTTAAAGTATGTGTTGGTAACTCTAGCTGCAATGTCCTTAGGAAGTGCAGCTCTAGGAATGATATGGAATGTCAATGATAAATTTACTAAAGTGATGTTCTCCATATCAATAGTAACTACAATAATGTTACTTCTTGCATGTATTGTGTAACAAGGATGGCGCAGTGTCGGAATTGGTATACGAAACGCACTTAAAATGCGTTGCCCATTTGGGATTGAGGGTTCGACTCCCTTCTGCGTCACAATTAAAATTATGTTGTATGCATCAGTGTGATTATTGTTGTTGGTATAATCCAGCAGGGTATTGTGATTGTCCGTTAGTAATGAGAAAGAAGGCTTGTAAGTCTGCTATCAAGACTAAAGAAAGGACTGAAAATAAGGTAGTAACGTCTAAAGCAGTTAATAATGAAGATTTATGAATTTCTAAGAAAGGTTACTAAAATTGAATTGTCACAAGTCAAATATGTATTCGGTGACTGGGATTTAGCTTTAGAAGAATACGTCAATAAATGCGAAAGGCATCGTGCGCCCAATGTAATGGCATTATTAAAACTGTCATCTACATTGGGCGAACTTGTTGATTTATATAGAGGTCTTGAACTTAAGAGATATCCCATTCCAGAAGCCGAGCTAGAGGCTAAGAAACAACGATATGACACTTTAATGGAATATTGTTTACGTGGCAATGGAGGACATTTATCTATGTTTGAGAGAATAACTAACGGTTCTAGAATGGAACAGAGATTAAACTTTATTTACGAAATGCAATTAATGGCTAATGCTATACAAGGTAAAGATGTTGGCAGAAGGAAACTCCTTCGTAACTTCAGAGAAGGGAAATTCCATGACTCCTCTAATCAAATCGGGACAAAAGCATGTCTTAAGTCCAGTAACCCTAGATAAAGTAGAAGTGGGAGATATTGTCTTTTGTAAAGTTAAAGGGAGGTATTATACTCACTTAGTTAGAGCTAAGGGAGATAGAGGAATCCTTATAGGCAACAATCATGGTAAGATTAATGGATGGACTAAATCCGTGTTTGGTAAAGTGACTAAAATATTGTAATATGAAAGAGCTATTAAAGAATTGGATACTGAAACTAACGTGTCGGCATAATTGGAAGGAACTAAAGCACATGAATGTATACATGAATGATGAAGAAATTCCTTATTCCCATGTATACCTTTTGGTATGCACTAAGTGTGGTAAGCTTAAGCAAGTGAAAATGAAACCAGGCTAGAGACTGGATTATAATTAACTCTGGCGATGAAGACTAAAGCAGAGTCTAGCATATGGAATAAGATGTGCTCCGAAGTACAAGGAGTGGGGTGGTTGCAGCATACCTCTTTAGGGACATAAGTCTTAATCACTGCTCCAACGCCATTAACAATCGTTTTGATCGGGTCCACAGTACGCGTAGTGGCAGGGGTTCGAATCCTCTGATGGCGACATCCCTTAAGTCTTGTAACTAAATAACTCTTATGATAATAGGTAAGAAAGTAAATAAGATTACTAGTTCTTCTCTGGCAGAAGAATCTTCCAAGATTATTGATGCATTTCAGTCTACTGTTAATAAGTTACGTGATGTAGCTAAAAGAGCAGATGATGAGAAAGCAGCTAAAGAACAAGAGATTATTTTATTACAAACTGAGACAGCTAATCTTAGCGAAGTCTCTAATAAAGCAACTTCCATGGCCGATAAGATTGGAAGTTTACTTCAATAATCAAATGGGTAAATTAATAGACATTAAAGACATCGAATTTGAATTAGACGAGTTTCTTAATGCTGAGTCTTTCTTAAATTTAGCTAAAGGAGACATAACTAGAGCCTTTGCATTAGGATATCTTAGAGATGAGTTACAAGAACCTCTTCATGCAGCTATAGATGCTGGTGATAAGGGTTTGCGACTATCTAAGTCATTTGATATGGCTATACAGAAAGTTAGACCTTATGTAAATGATATGACTAAGATATCTGATGAAGAAATGTCTAAGGATGATTTCTCATTGATGGAAGTATGTAATGCTGTATTAGATCAGCTTACATATGAAGAGCCTGAGGATGAACTGTATGTTGCATTCGTATTAGGAATGTGGACATTACATTTACTTCACAAAGCAACAGAAGCTGAAACAGATTCCGACGAAGATTTCGTTGAAGATCCTACAGCTGATGCATAAGTATACAATATTTACTGATGGAGCATACTCTCCTGCTAGAAACCAAGGTGGAATAGGATTCGTTATCGTGGAAGATGGAAAGGAAGTATTCTCCTACAGTAAAATGTATGTAAATAGTACTAATCAAAGAATGGAACTAATGGCAGTTATAGTCGCATTAGAATCCATTAAAACTAGCTCAGAAGTCATTATAGTTACTGATTCCATGTATATAGTAGGTACTCTTACTAAGAACTGGAAAAGGAAAGCTAATACTGACTTATGGGCTAGACTTGATAAGGCTATTGAACGTCATAAGCTTATAGACGTGAGATGGGTCAAAGGACATAATGGTTCTGAGTATAATGAGAAAGCTGATAAGCTTGCTTATAATGCTAGCAATGAATTAAACTTAAATATGTATGAAATACAAGAAGAAACAACAACGTCTTAGAGACCGTCAAGCATGGTGGGATAAGCAGTCTGATATATTCAAAAGGTCTACTACAAGACCAGGTTCTATTAAAAAGAAAGCATAAAGATTATGGACACACAAATCGGTACTAGACCCCAAATAGGAGCTCTAGAGATTCATCAAGCTTATATATTAGCTAGCTTAAACTGGTTGCAACAAACCAGAAGCTTAGAGATGAATCATGTTGCAATTGAGAAAGCTGAGAAAGCTAAGTTACTAGGATTTGATCACTCTTCAGTTATTACAGATGCTGAGAAGTATATGAATAACTTAGAGACTTTTAAATGCTATAACTTCTTCTCACAGAACTTTCCTGGATGTATCATACTTAAAGAGGAAGATTTTATTAATCTGAATGTTAAGTATGGATTGGTATCCGGGCCACTGTCGTATTATAAAGGTGATATACCAGAGGATAATCTGGATGAAATCTTGGCTACTAAGACTACACTAGACTCGTTAACGGATAATAAATACTCTAATCGTGATAATGCTCTTATTACTAACGTAAAAGTCAATGTCAGAAGGAGTAGTACTTCAAATCCATACTCTCACTATAACTTTTATCGTGAAGAGCCTGTTCCCGAAGGTCTAATATTCTTACAATACCACAAGAAAGAACTTCTAGCGTATCCATTTGCCAAGTATTGGAATGGAAGAACTGAGGGAGTAACTATGTCTCATACTGCCTGTAAATCTACAGACTTATTTATAGCTGCACCAGTAGACGATATGCAACAACTGGTATCTTTTACTGAAACTGAGATAAGAGTAATGCCGCGAAGTATTGATCCATTTGTATTCCAAGTGACTCCAATAGGTGTTGTTATCTATTCTAAATGGGGAGAAGAAGCCAGTGATGCTATCTTTGATAATGTAAAACCTTTATAAAATTTAATTATCGTGGAATTTATTGATTTTAAACGAGCAGTTTATAAGCAATTTGATGCCTTAGCTAATAATGCTGATAGATTGTATTTAACTAATGTTAATAAGGATGAGCTGTGGGATTGTTACATAGATTCTTATCCAGAAGACGAGAGACAATCACATACATGTAATTGCTGTCGTCAATTTATCAAACCTTATGGCAATGTAGTTGCAATAGTTAATAACAAGTTAGTAAGTATTTGGGATTCCTTAGTGTTAGATGAACCTTATGCTACAGTAGCCAGAAACTTAGCCCAACTTGTTAAATCTAAACCAGTATGTGACGTATTTGTTAGTAAGGTGGTTAAACTGGGTACAGATAAGAACAATGTGTGGATAGAAACTCCTACGAGACATGTACATACATGGAATCATTTATTTTACAAGCTTCCTAATCATTTACTTTGTGCAGTATCTGATTCTGAAGAAGCAGTAAGAGGAGCACTTCGTACCAATAAAACAGTATTGAAGCGGGCTTTGGATGAGTTATCCATGGATGCTTTTGACATTGTTCTGGATTTGATTTCACAAGGTTCTTTGTATCGTGGAGACCAGTATAAATCCGATCTAGAGGCATTTGTTGCACTCAAGAAGAAATATGAAGTAGTACCCCGCGAGGAACGTGATAATTTCTGCTGGGTTGAATCTGCTAAAGTTGGATATGTAGGACGTATTAGGAATACTGCTATAGGTACTCTACTTGTAGATATTACTAATGGACGTGATCTCGATGCCAGTGTTAGTGCCTACGAGAGAATAGTAGCTCCTGCTAATTATCAAAGACCTAAGACAATAGCTACTAAGAAGATGATTCAAGCTGCTGAAGCTAGGGTTATTGAACTAGGGCTAATGGATGCACTTCCAAGGCGACATGCAGAAATTACTGACATTACAGTTAATGATGTAATCTTTGCTGATAGAAATGCTAAGAAGTCAATGCTTGGGAATAGTGTATTCCAAGATTTAGCGGAAGATATTCCAGTTAATCCTAAGAAATTAGGTACTGTTGCTGAAATATCAATTGAGGACTTTATTAAGGATGTTGTTCCCAATGCTACCAGTATAGAAGTTCTATTAGAAAGTAGACATATAAACAACCTTATGACTCTAACAGCTCCATCTAATAAAGATGCAAAGAATCTATTTAAATGGCCAAACAATTTCGCTTGGACATACAATGGAGACCTTGCAGATTCTTCTATTAAGGATAAGGTGCAGGCTGCTGGAGGTAAGGTGAATGGATATCTAAGGTGTTCTCTTGCATGGTATAATGGTGATGATTTAGATATTCATATCATACAACCTTGGAATAGTGAAATCAATTATTCACATAGAACTGGAGCTTCTGGTGGGGTGCTAGATGTCGACATGAATGCTGGTGGTGTACATTCTCGTAAACCAGTAGAGAACGTTATCTGGGAGAATGAACCGCGTATGGAAGGTATGTATACCGTATATGTACACAATTTCTGCAAAAGAGATTATCACGATGTTGGATTTACTGTTGAAATTGAATGTAACGGAGAAGTACGTGAGTATACCTACACAACAGATCTTCGAGGTCGTGATAGAGTGACAGTAGCTAAATTTGAGTATTCTAAAGCCAAGGGAATTGTCATACATGATGTCCTTTCGAGTAACTCAAGTGGTAAAGAGACATGGAACTTGTCTACTAACAAATTCCATAAGGTATCGTTACTCACTCTGTCTCCAAATTATTGGAACGGTGCAGAAGTAGGCAATAAACACTATTTCTTCATCTTAGATGGATGTAAGAATCCATCTCCAGTAAGAGGATTCTTTAACGAATATCTTAGGAGTGAACTATCTCAGGATCGTAAGACGTTTGAGATGTTAGCTAATAAGATGAAGGCTCCTTATTCTGATAATCAGTTGAGTGGTTTAGGATTCTCATCTACCATCCGCAATAGTGTTATCTGTAAAGTTACTGGCAGCTTTACAAGAACCATTAAAGTTAACTTTTAAAATGAAAGTGTTATGTTTGAGAAAGCATCAAGAATAAAATTACGTTATTCCACTAACCGTGGAGTATTATCTGTTGAAGATTTGTGGGATTTATCTCTGGAACAACTTGATCCTATTGCTATTAATCTTAATAAGAGGCTAAAGGAATCACAAACCGAAAGTTTCATTAAGACTCGTACTAAAGACACCACTGAACTTGAACTGAAATTCAATATTGTAAAACACATTATTGACGTTAAGTTACAGGAACAGGAAGAACGCATTGTAGCTGCTGAGAAGAAAGCTAAGCGTCAAAAGATTCTTGATCTCATGGCTAAGAAACAGGATGCAGAGCTTGAGAGTAAATCTTATGAAGAATTGGCTAAAGAGCTTGAAGCATTGTCTTAAGTTATGAATTCTGAGAGAGAATTAGAGAAGTGGCAAAAGGTAAATAGTGCAGAAACTAAAGAACAGTTATTTGAAGCTGTAGATTTTATTTGCGCTGATGAACCTAATGGACTAATTGGTACTACTGGTAAATTATTTACTGCCGACAAATTGAAAAGAAGCATTAATGCAGCCATAACTGGAAGGTTTAATGCCAATGTTGTTACACGTAGATACGGTTTAAGGCAGCAAGTATTGTACTTAATGTACTATGGTATAGAATAATTATAATAGAGGGGATGTAGGCTTAAAAGCGGCCATCATTTAAAGAGTTGCGAGTAGGTTTCTATTGAAGTATAATTAGGCAGCATCCTTACTGATAGCCTCGAATCAAGAATGTAATAATGTCGTTTAGAATACTCATGTTGAAACTGCCTATATAGACGGAGAAAGGTAAACGAGATAAGAGTGAAACTCAGTCAGAGCATTTGGCGTAACAGCACACCCTCTATTCTTTAGTCTTATAGTTTAACGGATAGAATACCATACTACGGATATGGAGGTTTCAGTTCGATTCTGAATAAGACTACTAATTTAATAAATATGGAAAGAGAATTGTATAACTGGTTGGAAAGAGAGTTCTATAAAAGTAATCACACTAAATATCATAGATATTTTAAAGAATGGATTACTAATATATGTCCCCATCAAGTTGAGGGCTTTAGAAATCAAATGATTGGCCAACTAACTAAATCTAAAGTGAAATGACAGATGTTGTAAGTGTTCTTAAAAAAGCTAAAGAATTATTTGTAACCCATCCTGAATACTGGGGAATGTGTTTCTGTATAGAACATGCTATGGCAGGAACCGAACGTGGAATCACTATTTATAGCCATCGTGATATAGTTACCATGATTCCGGAGTTTAATAGAGAGTTTCTAGAGGCTCCTAAAGATAGATATGGTAAAGCTTATTGGTGGACCCCTGATAGTGAGGAAGGGCATAATGCTAGAGTTAAGGCATTTGATAAACTTATTAAGTACTATGAACTGGATAAGAAGAATCATGAATAAACTGTTTGTTGATAATGAATCGTTTGATATTGATGAAGATGATATTACCATATCACAAATAAAGAATAGAATTTATGTGAATGGTAAATTAATATCTGAAGTCAATAATGATAGCGTACATATCAGTTTTACTGGTAATGTAAAGGAACTTAACTGTAATACATGTGACATTGATGGAAACGCTCTTACTGTACATGGTAATAGTGTCAAAGTTAAAGGTAATGTAGGAGGTAGTATAGAAGCTAACAGCATCGAAGTAGGTGGTGATGTAGAGGGAGATATTACTGCTAACTCTGTTAAAGTAAGAGGTAAACATACCGGATCTATTAGTATGTAACCGTCAAGGCTTGATAGCTCAATAGTATAGAGCATCTCCGTCCTAAGGAGCAGGTTGTGGGTTAGAGTCCCACTCAAGTCACTAAAAGGAGGCTTAAATTAATTAGATTATGAGAAAGTTATTTGATTTCAGCAAACTGTTAGAAGGAAGTTCAATGAATGCGGAGGAAGCATATTCGGTTGCAACGTACAATGAAGTAGTAACTCAAGAAATTATACTTAAGAGGTTCATTAGTACTACTGACAGCTTTATTAAGGCTAAAAGTGAGAATAATTACTTTAGTCTAGTAATGGATTTAAATGATGACGAACTAAAATCTATTGATGACATTCTTAAATATTACGAGGAGAAGCAATTCTTTGTAAAAGTAATTAATAAGGAAGGTTATCCCGGATTGGTAGGTAGTTACTTGTTTATATCCTGGAAAAGGTAAATTCTTTATTCTAATATAGCTAGTGGATGTATATGAGAGGATATGTCTACTTTAGGCATTACGAATGCCGTGAAATTCAATACTATTGAATTATATCATTACGTATTAGTAATAACTTCTTACGAAGTGCGTGTTAGCTGTTGCTAGCATTTGTAATTATCATATACGCATATGAACTATAAAGAACAATCACAATTGGTCACTGTACTTAGGGATAAATTTAAAGAACCTATCAGTGACGATGTTATCAAAGAGTTATTCGATAAGAAGAATGAGATTGCTGCCTCTGATGTAGGTACTTCTCTTGAGTTCGATGATTTCTTTGTAGAAGTTATAGTCAGCTGGATTGGTACTGATTTAACTTCCCAGAAAGCAAACCTTCTTATTGAATTGATTAACTCCGATAATGGTGCAGTGGACGATTCAGAGGACGCACTTCTGGAGGAACTGGTGGTTTGTGAGGATTTGGATGGACTTAAAATTGATGATTCCTTCCGAAACAAATTTCCTGATTATTTCGAATAACATAGCAGGTCATGGTATTTACCAGCCAATTGCTATGAGGGGGGGGGGTTTAGTCTCCTTCCCACTACTAATATGTAGTACACCTAGTAATAAATATTGCTATTATCGCAATTATGTGCGATGAAACCTAGCCGATTAGCGGCATTTATCGAGTAGTGCATACTTGTACTGCCGTATTGGGTCAGATTTAGATTAGTTTATTTAGATTATGCTTTATCTTTAACAGAGGTAAGGTCTAACCTATATAGCTGTCTGAGTTTGACCCTTATTTTTTTGAATCTAATTATGATTACATTTAAATTTGTTGATGGTTATATATCACCTGTTTTAAGTACAGGAGACATCATTGAGGTGGACGGTAGTTACTTTGAAATAGCTGAACCAGTTAATTCTAATACTTCGTGTAAACATTGCTACTTTAGAGGTGAGCACAACGAATGTAAGTTATATTGTTGTCCATTAACTGGTGCTCAGGTATTTCTGAAGACATTGAAGAATAATAAACAAGATGAGAGGGGTGAGCAAGCTAAGAGCATGGTTGAGGAGAAAGGGATTTACTTCTACTGATTATGTAGGAACCTCAGAATATTTTACTATTGAAGGATTTCCGCCTGTAATAAGAATCTCTGACCATGTAGGGAGAAAGGGTACGGAGACTGATAAATATGTAAATATAATACCAGATGGAGTTGACACATATATATTTGTATATGACAGAGTTACTAAAGCTATGACTTATAAGGAACTCACTAAAACTCTGGATGCATTATTACATTTATATATTACCATTCCGACCTTTCTAGCTAATAGAGCTTCTATGAAGAAGGGTTATGATGATTCTGTTAATGCAGTTAAATTAGAATATGCTAGTAAAATAGCCGACCAGAGAGCAGCCCTTGTTAAAGGTGCTGGTACGTTAGTCCCCATTATAGCAGACTTACAGAGACTCTGTAATATATTAAACAGAGAGAAATGACAGTCGTAATTATAGCATTGGTAATGTATGGAGTATCTTTCCTATTGTCTACATTGGCTGATTACTTAATAAATAGTCACTGTGAAGACCCAGATACCTTTTATGAATCTCTAAGTGATGAGTTTTATACTATGTCTCTGTGTCCATTCATATCACCGTTTGTATTTATTTGGCTAATTCACAAGATACTCAAGGAAATGGAGATTAACTAATTTATAAATTAACATTACAAAGTTGATGGTAATAGAAGAAGCTGATTTCAGAATGGAATCTGTAGGTGATAGTTCACACTTCTGGGATTTGTCAGTGCTAAGAACTGTCAAATCCAAGGAAGGAGAACGGCAAGAATTAAAGATAGCAGCGTATGGGGTGCCGTTGCTTACATGTCTTAAGATTATTGCCAATTATCGTGTTGAAATGAAACATCCAGAATCCATGTCTTTGGCAACTTATATTGCAGATTATAGAGAAGCAATACAGAGATTAGAAGAACTGACTAAAGGTATTTAACTATGACTTCAACTGTAGGGGTGACTCCCAAGAAAAGGTCAAGGAGAGTATATGAATCCGTAAAAGTTATGAATTGTACTAGGTGTGGTAGACTTACTAATCACACGCTGTATGATTATGAGAAAGGTATCTATAAGTGTAATACTTGTGGTACTATTCATACGAAGTAATTAACATTTAATCTTATCAGTAAAATGGAGAAGAAGACTTTTAAGGAGAAAGAAAGTCCAGAGGACAGAGTTAAGAGACTTAGAATTAGAGACTGGAATGATGATGCTTTCCTAGTAGCTGAGCATCTGAGACAGCCTAGTGTTAAACCTCGCGACCCTAATGTTTGGACTAAAACTCCAAAGGAGCGTAAGCTGTGGAAGAAATTTAGAAGAGTTCCTGCTCCTAATTACAATTGGTCTGAGCCGGTTAAAATCATAGACATACCTGGAACTTTGGTAGTCTATGTAAAGGGTGGTAATTTTACTACAGGTAAGCTTAACCCGAAGACCAAGAAACCTATACCTAAGACTACGTTTAGTCATAAGTGTATCCAGTCTGACATTCCTTATATTTTAGGGAAGTATAAGACACCCAAATCGGAAGTACTAAAGTATTCCTGGAATGGTAAAACGTACAGCCCAGACAATCTACCATTCTGGGGACGTTAAACTAACAGAATATCCCACCTTTCTATATGAAGTGCAATTATATCTCATTAGAAAGGATGGGGCAGAATGTGTAGGTACCAAATTCTTCTCTTCTGATAAACCTTTAAGAGTTAAAGAGTCGCAGTTCATCAAGATGGATAAGGAGATTACCTGTGCTAAGTACATTACTTGGATAGGAGCACCATTAGATTATTTGCGAAATAATAACTTTAAAGTATTTAACAGTGAGAAAGCTAGACAAAGACGGAAATCCAATACAAGAAGTAACAAGTGATGGAGTTCAAACAGTGGGTGCAGAACCTACTATGAAATATACTGAGAGAGTTATTGATACTACAAGACGTAAATGTCCTTTATCGTCGGTAATGATTGAAATGTTAGTAAAGCAGATGTCTGCTGAACTAGCTAATCATGCTTTGTATATGACATTCGCTAATTACTTTGAAGTAGAAGGACTTCCTAAACTTGGCATCTACTGGAGAGGTAGAGCTAAAGAAGAGTACCTACATCATTCGTGGATATTTGAATATCTAACCGAGAATGATGCCTTGTTCCAGTATCCCCCAGTTCCTCCTATTAAAGTAGATATCGTAGATAGAATCATGCCTTTTGCTGCTACGGTAGACAGGGAAATTGAGACTACTATGAGTATCAACAAGATTGTAGACCAGGCTCAGAAAGAAGGAGATTGGGCTACATTCCAGTGGCTAAACGGAGATGATGAAGATACTGGTATGCTAGTTAAAGAACAAGTAGAAGAAGAGTCCATTAGTAGAACTATTCTTGATATGGCTAGAGAACAAGCTACATGGCTTCGTAAAGAGAACGCCATACTTGACTTCTATAATGGTTTAGGTAGGAAATAATATCTAAATAGAAGATTAGACCATCTAAAGAGATAAGACTTATTATCTTATAAAGTTAATCTTATGAAAGAGAGAGTAGAATATAGAATTGATTCCTTTACTGATTACGCAAACATTGAACGTAAATTCATTATGGCAGCAGTATCACAAGAAGTAGACGCTGTTATTACTGATTATAGTGATTCTGATGCAGTTCAGCATGATGGCGTAAAGAGACTATCAATAGGAGTTGCAATATGCAACCCCGAAGATGAGTTTAACGAGGAAGTAGGTAAAACAATTGCCTTAGGTAAAGCTCACAAAGGAAACAAACATGCTTTCTACAGTACAGATCCAGGTTTAATCAATCGTGGTGTGGTAAATGCACTCTTAGATCAAGAAGTCGCATTCTTTAAACAATGCCCAGGGAAGTATATTGCTGGTTATAATACAGCAAAGGAAGTATATGAATTAGATTCCCGAATGGTAGAAGTTGAACTTAATCTGAATGATAAGGAAAGAGAATGTTTAGACACATTGCTCACAGCCTCACCAGAGAAAGTGAATGACATTGTAGATTTGTATAATCATTACTATCTGCAATGAGTAAACCATTTATAATAGGAGCTACTATAGCCATTATAATAATTGTAGTTGGTTTATTACTAAAGGAAGATCCTGTAGTAATGCCAGATACCAACAAATATGAAATGACTATTGATTCGCTTAATAAGGAAATAAGAGATTTAGCAAATACTAACGATAGTATTCTTAGTGTTATCGCTACTAGTAACGGTAAAATAGATACTATAAAGTATACATATGAAAAGGAGTTTATTAATATTACTAATCAGCCTATTGCCGATGATGTGGTGTTCTTCACAGAATATCTATCCGAAGTTGGTAAATGACTCATTAATAGTTATAACTCCTAAACAGCTAAAGTCGACTAATCTTATATTCCTGGAGCATAAGAAGTTAAAACTTGAAAAGGTAGAACTTATAAAGCAAGTAGATTCTTATGCCTTACTAACTGCAAACTTGGCTAAAGCTGATAGTCTACGTAAACTTCAACTGGAAAGAGCTAACATGCACATTAAGTTGCAAGATACAGCTATTCAAACACAGCAAGAGCAGTTACGTAAAATAACTAAGAAGAATAAAAGATTAACCACTTTATCAACAAGTCTAGGAGTAGTTACTGTAGGAGTAATAATGGCCTTATTATTCAAGTAATTTACTAAGACACAACTAACTCAGAGGCGCATGGCTAAGAAGCAATCCGAAGACTGTGACAAAGACAGAGATGGAGTTAAATACAAGTATCCTGAGCGCACCTGTAAAGAATGTGCTAAATATCCCTGTTTCAGAGGTATTGAGAAGAGTGTATGTGACTTCGCTAAATACGGTTGTGTAACTTATAAAGATGGTAAAATTAACACTAACGAATCAGAAGAATGACTGAGTACAACATTTATGCAGGGTTGAAGGGTAATATTACCTATCAAGAAACAGAAGAATTCGAAACACAACAAGAAGCTCTAGATAGAGGTAGAGATATTGCCCACGCAGATGCAGAAGCATTTGGATGGAATCCAGACGATCTAGAATGGAAAGCAGTTCCATTTGAAGAAGATAACATTCCTGAAGATATGCGTGTAGGCTCAAGATATCTATGATAATAGAGACCTTACGTGTGCGGCTTGTAGCTGCACAAGAGAACGTAGGTGGCTATATTCAATATGTGTTTGAAGACTTAAAAACTGGTGCATATAAAGCGTGTACGCGATGTCCCAATTGGGATAGTCCATTCCTAGTAGTTGGGGACATCGGATTCTTAAAATATAGGGAAGTAGTAGCTGGTAAGGATACTTGGTACGATTCTGAGAATAATATTCAAGTTCCTTATAAGAATACTGACTTTTATTTTGAGACTTTTATTTACGAGAAGCCACCAGAAGGTGAGATTATACTGTAAAAGATTATCTAAATTAAAGAGATTAGACCATTACATCAAATTAATATGATATATCTGTATGTTTAAAGAGAAATTGGCAGCTGCTATGAATAATATTAACTCCTTCGTATGGAAGGGTCGTAAACAAGAAGTTAATGGAGAATTAGTACAAGAGGAGAAGCGTTTGGTTGATTGTACTGAGGAAGAACTTCGTAGTTTCTACGCCCATTGTGAATCTATGCTTCACAATACTAGCAAGGAGTATCCTGGTCGTTATGTTTTATTGGACATTATTAATGACCAGAAGCAGCGTTGTAATGCTGAGCTATTCTTAAGATGGCTAGAGCAAGAGCAACATCTGCCTAGATTTAAATTCTTAGAGGCCCTAGTATCTTTCCTAGACATTAATAAGGATGCTATAGACCCTAAGGATTATCCGATTGACGGAACCATGAATAATTGTCCGGAGGAATTCAAAGATATTCCTACTGAACTTGTTCGTGAAGGTTGTTTGGACAGACTGGGAAAGTTCAACAAGCAACATATTACACTCACATTCATTCTCAAGCAAGGTCTCTGGTTTACTGCTCAAGAGAGCAAGGACTTGGTAGAGAAAGACTCTGATGGTCAGCTGAGAGACAAGCTTGTAGTGGCTAGAGAGAGATTAGGTCTTAAACCTACCGCTCCCATCTATATTACTCCCAAAGGATTGAATTATACTCAATTAAGAGCTATGGTTAATCTGAAGAGTAAGAAATATACAGAGTTAACTACAGACCAACTTAAGGTTCTCAGAAATAGAATACTCTATTCTTTGGCTGAAGAAGTTAAGTTCCACATCTCTCAATGGGAAACTCGTAAGGAACAAATTAAAATGGTATGTGATGCTAAAGGATTTACTCTGTAAATTATATCTGAATTGTAATTGGTTGACAGTTATTAATCCAGATTATTATGTAATAGCTATGCATTACTTAATTTAATTTCATTATAGTCATATCACAAGACTTAAGGGATAGATGATTTAATTTAAGGTGTAATAGCTCTTTACATAACAAATGGCAGACTTATTTGGAAATATTACCAGAAGTGAACGTCAAGCTTTAGGTGTTCAACGATGGGTTAATAACAGATTATGTGGAAGTCTAGTCTATTGTACTGGTTTCGGTAAGACTAGAACTGCCATTATGTGTATGAAGAGATTCTTGGCTAAGAATCCTGGAAAGAGTGTTATAATAGTAGTACCTACAGATGCTTTGCAAAGACAATGGTTAGCAGATTTAGCTGAGCAAAAAGTACCTAAAGTTTATCAGGTGCTTATCATTAATACTGTAGTAAGAAAGGAATGGAATTGTGATCTATTAATACTTGATGAGTGTCATAAATATGCCTCCGATTTATTTGGAAAGGTGTTCGAAGTAGTTAAGTATAAAATAATTCTAGGCTTAACAGCAACTATGGAAAGGCTTGATGGTAAAGACAGTTACATCAAGAAGTATTGTCCTGTAGTTGATAGAGTAGATGTTAGTGAAGCTACTGCCAGAGGCTGGTTGTCTCCTTATAGGGAGTACAAAGTCTTAATAGAAGTAGATGATCTAAGCAAGTATCTAGAATTAAATAGAGAGTTTTACGATCATTTCTCTTTCTTTAACCATGATTTTACCTTAGCTATGGCATGTGCTTCTAAATGGCAGAAACGCATTGAATTAGCTAAGAGAATGTGTCCTGATTATGCTAATAAGCCTGACGAATTTAAGGCTATTAATAAACAGATTCTAATACATGCAATGGGGTTTAACAGAGCCCTGCAAGGAAGGAAGCAGTTTATATATAACCATCCTAAGAAGATAGAACTTACTGATTTAATATTGAAGCACCGTCAAGACAAGAAATGTATTACGTTTAGTAAGACAATTAAGGTCGCGGAGAAGATTGGATATGGTAAAGTGTTATCTAGTAAGGAAACTAAGAAGAAAGGGCGTATGACCTTGGAGGAATTCAAGGAAGCTAAAGTGGGAGTACTTAATACCTCTAAAATGTTGGACGAAGGTGCTGACATTCCGGGATTGTCTGTAGCTGTTATTCTTGGATTTGATTCTAGTCCTACTACTAAGACACAAAGAATTGGCAGAGTTATTAGGAAGGCGGAGAACAAAGTGGCAGAAGTATTTACCTTTGTAATTAAAGGAACTGTTGAAGAAGAATGGTTTCGTAAAAGTACTAGTGGTAAAGATTTCATAACCATAGACAGCTCTAATCTGCTAGATGTCTTAGAAGGAAGAGAATTTACTCCTAAGAAGAACAAAGAAACTAAAATGATATTTAGATTCTGATGTATACCGTAAACTATTATGACGTAATAGACCAAGAAGTTGTGTTACCTTTGCCAGATACTACTGCGAATGTAGACATATTTGGTCTGTTACACCTATTAGAGAGACATTCTAAGGCTAGCATTTGCATTGTCTCTGCTTCTATAGGGAATAAGATGTTAGATGTACCAAGCCTTATGAGAAGCCTCAAATTTAGGTAGATTCAGTTGGTAGTATAAATAGATTTGATTATCTTTGTAACTCATATCGAGAATTTGAAATGACAGTTGAACGTATAGTTGAACTATTTACTCTCACTTCTGTATTTGATGCTGTTGTTACTAATGGCATAAATGGGAAGGGAGAATTTACCTTTAATGGTAAAGTATATGATTCTAAGGCTATGGCTAAAAGACAGGAAGAACTCATTGAGGATTTCTTATCTCCATTTGAAGTAGCTGAGGATGCTTATGTAATTGAGGACACTGAGAAATCAGAATAACACTATTGCAGCATAATAGATTGGTAAGTTACTAACTTATTAATCATTAGCTTGGATAAATTAAAGACGTCTTTGGACAATCAATTGTTAATGATGGAGCAGTATAGACTTACTGCTGAGGAGTTGTTAATGATTGAGTTATTATTTATAGCGCAACCAGAAGAAGGTCATGGAGAATTCCTTACTAAATATCTTGGATTGCCTATTACTAAAACTGGATTGAGGACTATCTTACTGAGTCTTCAAACTAAGGGAATTATTACTAAGAAGTATAAAGTCCCTGAAGCGGGTCAGAAGTTTGACCCCGAAACTGTAATCTTTAATGAGAATTTCATGAGAAATTACAGAAAGTACTCAGGAGAACTGGGTCAAGAATTATGGGATGCTTATCCTCCAATAGGTATTATTAACGGTAAAGAATATGATATGCGGAATTTCGCCAAACGATTCTTTACTGAAGATGAAATGTTCTTCCGATATGGTAAGAATATCGGATGGAGTAAAGATAAGCATAAAGAAGTACTAGAGTTAATCGACTGGGCTAAGAAGAATAAATGTAATCTGCTTAATAAGAATATAGCTGATTTCATTATATCCAAATCTTGGGAATCCATTAAAGCATTTAAGGAAGGTCACTTTGATGAAATGGTATTTGATACTATAACAGAATTATGACACATACTAGTAGCTTGTTAAATCTAATCGAAAGAGGTAGAAGAGGTGACAATCAAGGATTATCACTAGGTCTGCCCAAATTAGAACAGATTATTGATGGATTAACTCAAGAAACATATTACTTAGTAGCAGCAGGAACTGGTAATGGTAAAACCAGTTTAGTACTTCACTCTTTTATTTATAAAGCACTTCTTGATACAAGTCAAGATAGAGATTTACAGTTTATTATATTCTCATTAGAAATGAGTGCAGAGCAATTATTAGCTAAACTGCTTTCTATTCACATTTATGAGACTTATGGTAAACAGATATCTTTTAAAGAATTGCTTTCTAGAGGTAAGGGGGTGACATTATCTGATGAGGATTATGATTTAGTTCAGGAATGTATTCCATGGCTGGAATCAATAGAAGACAGACTTATAATACATGATGGAACTTTAAATTCAGAGAAGTATAAAGAAATGGTTATAGCAGACTTGAAGAAGTTTGGAACCTTTGTTGATGAAGACACTTATGTACTTAATAATCCTAATCAGATCATAGCTATAATTACTGACCATTTGGGCTTAGTAAGACCGTTGCCAGGTCGTAGTAAGAAAGAAGAGATTGATACTATTTCTGCATATGGGGTATCATTTAGAAATAAATGTAAAGTATCTCCAATTAATATTATGCAGTTTAATAGAAATTCTAATAATTCTGAAAGACTAAAGCAAGGGTTACAGGAGCCAGATTTGTCCGATTTGAAGGAAAGTGGTTCTCCTAGCGAGGATGCTAATGTTGTATTAGTATTGTATAATCCATTTAGGAACAAATTGTCTTCTTATAGAGGATATGACATAAAGGAACTAAAGGATGGATTCAGGTCATTACTGGTTCTTAAGAATAGATTTGGTTCGTCTGACATAGCTATTGGTACAGGATTTTATGGTAGATGTGGTATCTTTAAAGAATTACCTATTCCATCTGAAATCAATGACTATGAGAGGTATAAACATCCAGATTGGACTATCATCGACTTTCCAGAAGATGAAGCTAAAGCTAAACGAGATGATTTACGCGTAACCATAACATTATAACTTAATGAGCCAAATTATAGGACTTGGAGGATTTTCAGGTAGTGGTAAGTCTAGTTCGCTGCAATATCTGAATCCTAAAGAAACGTTTATTATTAGTTGTACTCCAAAACAATTATCTATTCCAGGATTTAGAAAGAATTATAAGAAGTTAACTCAGGATAAGGACAAGAATTACGTTGGTAACTGGTATTTTAGTAATGAATTTGCTAAGGTAATGAATATTATGAACGTAGTTAATGTTAAACTGCCGGAGATTAAAGTCTTAGCTATTGATGATAGTAATTATCTTCTCTCTCAAGAAGTAATGTCTAGAAGTGCCGAGAAAGGATATGATAAGCATATTGACTTTGCAAAGCATTATTATGACTTAATTCTTAAGGCAATGACTCTTCGAGACGATTTAATCGTAATCTTCATATCACATATTGTGAATGATGGTAACGATTATGATCCTAAATATAAACTCTTCACCACCGGTAAGATGTTGGACAGAAGTGTTAATATTGATGGACTGTTTAATTATTTGCTCTATGCGGAGAAGATAGTTAATGATGAGGAAGTTACGTATAAATTCAGAACTAAATCCTTAGGTCCTGATACTTGTAGAAGTACTGCTGGATGTTTCTCTGACTTATATATCGAACCTAATATGAAGATGGTTATTGATACAATTAATAAGTTTGAATTAGGAGAATGATAGTTAAAATGCTATTAACCCTAGACTTTGATCCTGCTACTGGAGAATATAAATCTCTGAAGCAGGAGATAGTCAAGGAGGAACCTACCAAGAAGGTTACGGTAGAGGTTGAAGATACAGCGGAACCTCAAGTAACATTAGATTCCAATAAGTATATACTTAATAAGGCAGCTGCTGCTATGATAGGTGCTGCCTGGGGAGATAGAATTAGTATTAATTACCAGAAGATTGAAGGAGTAACATTCCCAATTATTGGTACTGATGAAGCTTTTGGTACCAAAGGTGGTAATAAGCTTACTAAAGGTCTATCTGTAAGCTGTAGAGGTAAATCCAATGAGTTATTAAGACAGTATGGAGATACATTTACAGTAACTAAAATGAAGGGCTATGATGATTTGTTTGTATTAGTTGGTAATGCTGACAGACCTATAGAACCTGAAGTAGATAACATAGAAGTTAAGGAAGATTTTGACAATGTAGATTTGCCACTAGACACAGAGATTGAAGATGAGTCAGCTAAAGAGATTGACCCATTAACTTTCGAACTTTAATATTCTATTAGAACTATGTCAATGAATTTCAACTTATCCAACACTAACGGTACATCATCAATTAAACCTAGACTGAAACCTTGGGAAATCCATACTGTACTCTTTAAGGGTGTAACTTATAGCGAATTCGCTGGTAAGAAAGACCCAAGTACTACTTGGAAGACCATGAAGATTTCGTTTGAGAATGAGAATGGAGTATATGAAGAAACTATATTCTGTCCTAAAGAAGGTGATGATGTGAGACCAGTAACCTCTAATGGTGGGGTAGAACGTGAGAATCCGTCTAATTTGGAGAAGTTTAAGTTTATGTTAGCTCATGTTGGAGAACAACTATCTCCTAAGAAATATGAGAAGTTTAAATCTATGACCTTTGCGCTTCCCGATGAATTTGAGAAGCTAGCTAAGACTTTTATTGAGATTACCAAGGATGCTGTTAATAAGCAGACTAAACTGAAACTGATTGCTAATAAGAAGGGTGAACCTTGTTTGCCATACTTCGTTAATATTAGTAAAGCAGGTGATGCTTATATCTCTAATAACTGGCTGGGTGATAAGGTCTTCTTCTCTGATTACGAAACTAATCAGATGAATAAACAGAAGAGTAACGGTCCTACAGATATGCCGGGAACAAGTTCTGATGATTTTGGGGTAGCAGGAGACGCTGCATCAGCTAATTCAGACCTTGACTTTGATGTATAAGAAATAATTAGTAACTTTAAGGTTCTAACATTAAGTATCGAATCAATATGGTATTAGAGTATGAACCTAAAATTACTAAGAAGTATTTACTTGAAAGGCAATCTCAGGAGACATATCTTGAGTATTATCTTGGTATCCCAGTAAAGAAGGGACTGTTTAAATCTCCGTTGAGAAATGATAACTCTCCTACGTGTTCCTTTTATAGGAATGCGTCTGGGGATATCATCTTCAATGATTTCAGTGGACAATTTTATGGCAATTTTATCAGTGTAGTAATGTATAAGTATAGCTGCTCTTATTATAAGGCTTTACAAATCATTGCTAATGATTTTGGTTATATCAAACACAAGACGTTGCCTAAAGGTAGTAAGCCAGTAATTAGTAGTACTGAGTTTAAAGACAAGGGACCTGCTGTTATACGGGCTGAAATACAGGAATTCACTGATAAAGAGCTGGAATGGTGGCATAGATATGGAATTACTAAGGATATTCTAAAGAAATTTAGAGTGTACTCATGTAAAACTGTATTCCTGAATGGGAATTATTATGCTACTACTGGTTCTCAGAACCCCATATTCGGCTATTATCGAGGTAAAAACGACAAAGGCATTGAGTTATGGCGTATATACTTTCCATTTAGAGACAAAGGAACTACAAGATTCCTTTCTAATTGGAAGGCTATCATGTTGCAAGGAGCTCATCAACTCCCAGCAGAAGGTAATCTGTTAGTAATTACTAAAAGTATGAAGGATGTAATGTGCTTATATTCTTTAGGAATTACTGCAATAGCTCCTAATTCTGAGAATCTATTCATAACTGAATCTCAGTTTGAGAAACTCAGCAAGAGATTTAAGAAGATAGTAGTGTTCTATGACAATGACTTAGCTGGAATTCATAATATGAATCGGATAAGGAAGCAATTTGGAGTAGAATGCCTATGGATTCCTAGATCTTATGGAGCTAAGGATATATCCGACTTTCATGCTAAATATGGTAGAGATGCAACACTTAACTTAATTAACGAAGCATGGAAGGTACTGAAGAAGTAAAACCAAAGAAGAAACGTAACGGTGCTTATGCTAAACGTAAGGGTAATAATTATGAACTTAAAATTATTAAGGAATTAATTGAACTCGGTTATAAAGGATTGAAATCGTCTCGTAGTGAATCTAAGAATTTGGATGATGCTAAGATTGATATTGCAGAAACCGAGGACAAATTACCTTGTTATGTTCAATGCAAATGTACTAAGAATACTCCATCTATTGCTGAAATCATCAAAACTTGTGGACGTAAAGACAGGCCATTAGTAATAGTCTGGAATAAACAAGTTGATAAAGGTGTGAATATGGGCTCTGATGGAGAATACGTTATGATGAGTAAAGATTTCTTTTACGAACTTATTAAGAAGTCTTAGTAAGAGATGGTTGAAATTTATGAAGACACTTTAACTGAAGTAAGACTTACCTACGGCTTTGATTTGTCTTATGAAGTTCTATATTGCCTTAAAATTTTAAACTAAATAAATGAGTACTTACATTCTACCATGTTATGGTCTTAATAATGGAGACTTGTGGTTAGAGAAAGTGAGAGCTAGAAGCTTCACAGAAGCTGAAGACAAGTTCATAAACTTGTTCGTTGAAGATTATGATATTGATCTACCTGGAGATTATGAAGAGCTAGGGGTAATCATGTCAAGAGACAGAGAGATAATTATTGGTGACATCTATGATATAGAAGAATTCTAGAATCATAACAAGATGCTATTGAATGTTCAGAATAGGATTAGATATAGATGATTGTTTGGCTGGTTTTTGGGGTGCTTATTGTGAGCGTTTTGATACAGCTAATAATCCTCACATGCTTAAAGACCATATAATTACTAGGAATGTACAACAGATCCTTAGTAAGGAGAGAGATTTCTGGTTAAATCTCCCAGTTATTAATAGACCTGACTTTATTCCAGAGCTGTATTGTACTAAGAGAGTCAATAATAAGGCATGGACTAGAGAATGGCTCAGGAGGAATGGATTTCCTGACAGACCAATTTATCAAATGGTATACCAGCATGGTAACAAAGCTGATATGATTAAAGGTAAAGTGGATGTCTTTATTGATGATTCTTTAAGTAATGTAATCAAATGTCAACGTTCTGGGGTGCCAGCACTACTGTATCATACAGACAGAACTGTTGACTTCCCTATGTTCAAGGTATTCTCACTAAATAGAACTGAGATAATCGATGCTTATCTATTTATGAAGCAATATGCTTGAGGAAATTAAAATAACACCACTAATTGAAACCATAGAATATTTAGACATAAGTGATGAAGAATACTTCGGGGATGCTTATTCTGATTACATCAGTAACTCTAGATTGAAGCTAATAAATCCAGAGCAGGGTGGAAGTCCTGCTTTGTATAAAGCTGGTTTAGAAGCGGACTCTAGGTATTCTGACTCACTGTATTTTGGTTCAGCAGTGCATGAATTAATACTGCAACCAGAATCATTTATTCTTGTAGAAACAGTTAATAGACCTACAGCTAAAGCTGGATTCATGGCGGATGAATTATATCCTACATTTGTAGCTAATCATGTTGTTACTGCTGACGAAATTATAGCAGCATCAAATAAAATTAGCTATTATAAGGGTAAAATGGATGCTGATAAGATGGAAGCTCTACGTATTAAATGCGAAGACTACTATGCTCAGCGTACAGCCTATGAATGGGGAAGTAAATATGTTGCCGATAAGGTTCCTATTTATTTAGATCCCAAGTCTAGAGACAAGCTACGAGAATGTCTCACATCAGTTGAATGCAATAAGCAAATACAGTCATTACTAAAACCAGAAGGTTTATTTGCAGAACCTGTTATAGCTAATGAAGCAGCCTTATTAATGTCTGTGTTAGTAGAACATGGTGGCAAGAATAAAGTATTAAAACTTAAAGCTAAACTTGATAATTTCACATACTGTCCTGATAGCGATGAGTTAACACTCAATGACTTAAAGACAAGTGGGCATTATCTTACTAAGTTTGGCGAGAGTTTTGATAAGTATCATTATGCTAGACAAATGGCTATGTATATGTGGATGCTTAAACTGTATATTGAGAACACATATAAGGTCAAACCTTCTTTAAAGGCTAATATGCTGGTAGTATCTACAGTTCCTGATTTCAGGTCTGGAGTATACCCAGTTACTAATGGCCATATGAAAGAAGGATTCTTAGAGTTTACTAAGTTGTTACGTATGGTAGCATACTACGAATTGTATGGATACGATGCTGATGGAATACTATGAACCAACTCTGAATGACTTAAGGGAGTATTATAAGGATTACTTCAGTTTGGGGTGTTTAGCTTGTGATATAGGAACTAAGTTTGCCTTAATCTCACTAATATGCTTCCTTACTAAGCAAGCCAGAAATAAGACTCCTAATGCTACTACTTGGCAAGTAATTCAGAAAGTTCGTAAGGGTAAAGAGTCTCATAACTCTGAAAGGATTCTTAAAGGTCTTGCAGTTATTTGTGACGATTTTATGAGAAATACTACAGAGTTCCTTACATTCGATATGAAGTCTTCTAAGGAAATGGTTGATAAAATCAATGAGATTCTCGATAAAGAATTACCCTGGGAAGATTCAACTCCAGATTTACCATTTTAAAGTGTATGAATAACACTAGATATGTAAACAACAAAGCTATTCTTAGTAAGCTATCCGATTTAATAGACAAGTATCCAGACATGAGATTTAATCAACTGTTATGGGCTACTGGAATAATCGCTAATGATGAGAATGGCATAATAGATAAATTCTATGAAGAGAGTGAAGCTACATGGCGTGGAATGTGCAATAATACATTTTGCTTTCCACCTAATGATAATAGTTAAAATAATTTATCGTATTATTTATTAGTCATTACTTGTCCAATTGGAGATAAAGTAGTACCTTTGCAGCATCCTCCCTGAAAGAAGAGGTCAGATTGAGAATACAACATTAAGATTATTTTACATCAGTATTGCTTGGTAATCCAATATTAAAGCAGTACCTTTGTAATACAATAACAAAGAGATTACACTCAATGGAATAATGTTTAAAACTCAATTAATTATGACTAATCAAGTAAATTTTAAGAAAGTAGAAGTTAAAGGTTACACTAAACAAGAAGCAGTTGCACAAGCCCCATTCCAAGTAATTCGTGATGCTACTCAGGCATGGAAAGCTGCTGGTAAGCCCATCACTGACAAAGCATTGAAGGAATTCTGCGCTGAATATCTTACTAAACATACTAAGATGGCTGCTGGTGTTGGATGTTCCATTACGTTTGAGGCAGGTTCTGCTGACACTCGTGAGCGTCCGTACACTATGATTGACATTAAGAATGAGAAGGGTAAGAGAAAGTATAAGACTGGTTATCAAGGTATTAATCCTGCAACTGGTGAAGTACTGTTTATCAATTTCGAGACTAAGACTAAGGCTAAAGAAGTAGCTAAGGAACTGTACACTAAGAAAGACTACACTGGTGACGTATATTGCAAGTATATTAAGGCAGTAGTTGAAGGTGAGGATGGTGCTTTTGAAGTTAAGTACACTCCGTCTAAGTCAGCTAAGATGGGTACATATATCTGCTTTGGGGTTGAAGGATAAGTTATAACTTCTATTGACCTTAAATATCAAGGGGATTATCTTATGTTTAATAAGGTAGTCCCCTTATTCTTTATAGATACTTAGTAGCAAAGAGATTAGAAATTTTATATTAAGGCCGAAAGGCTATCTAATTTACATCAGTAATATGAGAAACGAAACTCTAGTCAAATTGATCAGTCACTTACATAACGTAATTAAAGATAACGTCAGTATGAATGCTTATGCTGAGAAGACAGGTCTTCCTCAGAATTATTTCTGCAATAAGCGTAAGCAACTGGAGTTTGACTATGAGGCTAACAAAGTATCTAATGAACAGTATTCTACTGTCATGGATTTGTTTAAACAGATTAAAGAACGAGGTTATGTTGGAACTACTAAATCCAAAGCCAAGAATACCTCTGAAAAGACTAGTACTGGAACCATTCAGTATATAAGAGACACAGAAGGTAGGATTATTGCCTATGAATTTACTGTGCCTTTGCGTGATAAAGCTCCTTTAGCCGGAAGACTTACACGTGATGAAATGAATATGATTTATAGATTGTATTCATATTATGGCTCTTCTATCACGCAAAGAGAAGTTAGCCGTAGCTTCCCAGAATATTCATTGGAAGATTTCAAGAAGATTCTGAGAGTATTTAATATTACTAAGGCTTCAGCTCCGTTTGCTCCTCATATCATAGAGGAGAATACTCCTGAACAGCTTCAAGTTATGCAACTAAGAGAGAAGGAGAATGACTTTCTTAGAGGCATAGAAGCTCAAAGGATAAAACAGAATGAATCCTTATTAAAGAAATATGCATTAGAGAATGCAGAATTAAAGTCTAAGATTGAAGATGGTAAACATATTCTAGAAGGTTTAGACATTAATAATTTGTATGATTGGGGCAAAGCACCTATGATAACCAATGGTAAAGACTTAATCATTTGGCTATCTGATATTCATACTGGAGCAGCTGTATCTCCACAATCTATTTATCAAAATCCTTATAATGAGGAAGAGATGAAGAGAAGATTTGATATGATTCTTAAAAGAGTATATACAGAAGCCTATCATATAGGTGGAGGATTTGAGAATATTGTTATCTGTAATCTTGGAGACTCTCTAGATGGATATAATGGTCAGACTACTAGAGGTGGACATGACCTAGCTCAAAATATGAGCAATAAGGAACAACTGCATACTTATATAAAACTAATGACTAGTTTTATTAAGTCTATACAGGAAGAGATTAAGCATTCCAATTTATATTATTACTGCGTTGGGGAATCCAACCATGACGGTGATTTTGGATATGCTGCTAATATAGCATTGGCTGCTATACTTGAACAGTTCGATATTAAGTGTCAAGTATTTGATAAATTTATCGGAGAGTTCAAACTTGGTGACGTTACTTATGTAATGTGTCATGGTAAAGATAACAAGGATATGTTCAAGAATTTACCGCTAACCTTAGATGTAAAGACTGAGAATTTTATTAATGAGTATCTAGATAATAGGGGGATCTCTGGCAATGTAGTCTTTGTAAAAGGAGATTTACATCAGTCCGCTACTACCTATGGTAGAAGATTTACTTATAAGTCTGTAGGTTCATTGTTTGGAAGTTCTGAGTGGATACACAAGAACTTCGGTAATACTCTTGCATCCTGTGATTATAGTATTGTAGATGGTAAGAACACGTTAGATGGACGAATTATCTTACAATAATGTAAACAATGACTTTAACTATTGATGATGTAATAGCTCTTAGAGCTAATTGTGATGACTATGTAAATGCTTTTAAGGCGTTAGAACAAAGTAAACTAGACTTTCAACGAGCAGAGGATAATCTTATGAGTAATTTGCCAGCTGTTGGATTTAGAGTAACTGGCCAAACTAACATAGATGATCTTCCTACTATTGTTAAAGATAGTATGATTTCTAAAGCCTCAAAGCAACTAAATTCCGGTAAGATAACCATTAATGATAGAGATGTAGAGAAGCCTGTTCATCCTGTACAGGGATTAATAGGAACTCCTATTGAAATGGAGAACGGTGAAGTAAAGTATGCTGAGGGTGCATTCTGTGGAGTCACTGTGCGAACAATTGTGATAGACAGTCATACATTTAGCGGTGGTGACACCAGAGCTACTTGCACGGAAGCCTTAAAGTATTTGATAAATCAGCTTTTGTTAAAGGATATCGAGCCAATAGAAAAGCAATCTACCAAGTTGTTAGTAAGACTATATACAATTGCTAAGAAATGTGGCGTTGGTTATTTTAATTATAATACTATGCCTTTTGATGGCAACAATGCGAATCCATTAAGAGCTGTATATTATGCTGCTAGATTACTAGAATTACCAAAGCCGATATTGTACTGTGTATAATGCAACTGACGATTGATCAACTGTTAAATGGTAAAGCAACCAGAATAGGGAAGCGTAATTACTTCCCTACGGCTGCTTATGTAGAACCCTTTCTAGAAAGAATGTATAAGTTTACTAGTAACTTTATAGTGGAAGCAGAACTCCCTAAGCAAGTTACTAGAACAGCAGATGGAGAGGTTAATGCAGATGATATCACTTATAATCGTGTACTTATTCAAGCTGTAATGCCAGAGAATTGCAGAATAGATAATCACGATGAAGTTATTGGTATGGTATATGGATTAGATGTCCGTAAACCAGTAGCTAAGATTTATAGAGGCGCTCTTAATAGAGCATGTACAAACTTATGTGTCTTTGACCCAGAGTTCTTACAAGTTCAGAACTTAGAGTCTGAGAAGCCCATCAATTATAAAGCTGTTGAACACCTTTTATCACAAACCAGTGATATTAAACTGATGTTGGACACCTTACATAATACTACATGGGAAGGAACTCCAAGTAATATAGACTCTAATCTAGGTAGATGGGTTAGAAACGCTATATCTATGACCTATAATGGTGGGTATGGAGACGTAAAGATAGGAACAGACCTTGTTGTTAAGGCTTATGGTTCTATGTTTGAAGACCCTGATTCTAGCTATTATATAGGAGAGGGTAATGAGGTGGATATGTTTACTGTGTATAATGCATTTACTCAGTTAATTAGTAATGACAAGGGCAAAGATTTGATGAATAGAGCAGAGAAGACTCTATTACTAAGAAACATATTAAACTTCTAAATTGAATGTTAGTAATTAAAAGAAACAAGAGAGTAGAACCTTTCGACATTAATAAGATTGACGCGGCTATTACTAAGGCGTTCAATGCTGTTAACGAACCAATTGATTCCGATATTTTGGATGATATTAAAGATGAATTGTATATTAACAACATAGTATCAGTAGAAGAGCTTCAAGATCAAATTGAAAAGGCTTTGATGGCTTGTGATTACTATGATGTCGCTAAAGCATTCATTTTGTATCGACATAAACAAGCTGAACTTAGAGCATTAGCTGGGAAGAAGCAGTTTATTAAGGATTATGCCAAAGCATCTAATGCTGCTACAGGTAGTAAATATGATGCTAATGCCAATGTTACTGAGAAGAATATAGTAACTTTAAATGGAGAGTTGTTTAAGGGTGATGTAATTAAAGTTAATAGAGCAATCCTTACAGATAAAATTAGGCAGTTATATGGTGAAGATTTAGCTAAGGAGTATATTAGACAACTGGAATCTCATGAACTTTACAAGCATGACGAAACATCAATTATGCCCTACTGCGTGGCTATCACTATGTATCCGTTCCTACTTGAAGGGCTACAGCCAATTGGAGGTTTGTCTGCCAAGCCTAAGAATCTGGACTCCTTCTGCGGTATGTTTGTTAATCTGGTATTTGCTATCAGCTCGCAATTCGCTGGAGCAGTAGCTACTGGTGAGTTCCTAATGTATTTCGATTACTTCGCTCGTAAAGAATGGGGTGATGATTATTGGAAACGTCCAGAAGAGATGGTTGATAAACATAGAAATATTGATAAGACTATTGAACAGAAGTTCCAGCAGATTGTATATTCAATCAATCAACCAGCAGCTGCTCGTAACTTCCAATCAGTATTCTGGAATATCAGTTATTTTGATAAGAATTACTTTGAAGGTTTATTTGGTGAGTTTGTATTCCCCGATGGAACTAAGCCGATATGGGATTCTTTGAACTGGTTACAGAAGAAGTTTATGACTTGGTTTAATAATGAACGCACTAAGTGCATCTTAACATTCCCTGTCGAAACTGTAGCACTTCTTACTGATGGAGAGGATGTAGTAGATAAAGAATGGGCAGACTTTACAGCAGAGATGTATAGTAAGGGACACTCATTCTTTACTTATATGTCTGATTCAGCAGACAGTCTGTCAAGTTGTTGTAGACTTCGCAATGAAGTAACTGATAATCAATTTAGTTATTCTCTTGGAGCTGGTGGTATTGCTACTGGTAGTAAATCTGTAATGACTTTAAATATTAATAGATTAGTTCAAGATGCAGTTAATAACGGATACGATATGATTGAGTATTTACGTGAAAACGTTCAGAAAGTTCATAAATATCAAACTGCATATAATGAATTACTCAAAGACTATTTAAATGATGGTTTGCTAACTGTCTATTCTGCTGGATTCATTCATATGAAGAAACAGTATTTAACTGTAGGTGTTAATGGAGTTATCGAAGCTGCTGAGTTCTTAGGAATTCCAGTTAATGACAATCCTACTTACAGAGAATTTATGCAATCTATCCTTAAGACTATTAGCGATGAGAATCGTAAAGCTAAGACTAAGGAGTTGATGTTCAATACTGAATTTGTGCCTAAAACTTGTGGGCACGTTAAACCCAACCTAATTGACTTGGAACCACTACGTGAGAATCGTAGGCAACAAGGGGCAAGCGTAATAGCAGCCTGAACGACTAAACGGATGGGACTCTCAGCAATGAGAGTGTGTGATAGTCTGCACTACATGGCGACATGTAGAGGAAATCTGAAGTGATTTCCCGCCTAATACATTTGTTTTACTGGTGGAAATTGTGTATCTTTGTACATAACTTTAATTAGAACGAGTACAAGTATGAAGAGAACTAATACACTAGAAGGAACTAAATGCACGGCTTGCGATGCTGATGCATTCGCAAGATTCAAAGGAACACCTTATTGTAAGAAACACTACATGCAGATGTATCATAAAGGTAAGATTACCGAAAGGACAATCTATGACCCCAATGAGTACATACTACATGATGATTACGCTGAATGTATTACCTATGATAAAGAGGGTAATGAGACAGCTAGAATCAAGGTTGATTTAGATAAGGTAGAAGAACTAAAGCAGTTTAAGATTTACATCCGCAAACAGGGTGGAGATACTTGGTATGCTGCAATTAGTATAAATGGTAAGAAGGTATTGCTTCATAGATACTTAATGGGAATGCATGAAGAGGAGTATTCAATTAAGAAAGTTGTAGACCATATTAATGGTGATAAACTTGATGATAGGATACAAAACCTTAGAGTGTGTGAACATAAGGATAATATGAAGAACATTCGTAAGGGTAATAAAGTAATCGGAGTCTCTCAGCTCAAGAACGGCAAGTGGGCAGCGAGAATTATGCATAACTATAAAGGAATGCATCTAGGTTACTTTGATACTGAACAGGAAGCTATTATAGCTCGTCTTACCAAAGAATTTGAATTGTGTGGTGATTATGGTCCTAACAAGGACTTATATCATTTATTAGGTCACTGCTCCAAAGCTGGGGAGCAGGCGTAACAGAAGGGCTGAAAATTTAGGTGTTAAACATGCTAATTGGGATAGAAAGGCTGGATATGTAGTCCCTAGAGACTGCTATAATAGTTATTTCTATGCCGTTGAGGATACCTCTCTTACTATTCTTGACAAGTTCAAGTTGCATGGTAAAGAGTATGTTCAATGGCTTGATGGCGGTTCGGCTCTCCACATGAATTTAGATGAACATCTTAGCAAGGAACAGTATCGTAACCTATTAAAGGTTGCGGCTGTCAATGGTACTAACTATTTCACATTTAATATTCCAAATACTATTTGTAATGATTGTGGACATATTGACAAGAGATATCTCAAAGAATGTCCTAAGTGTGGTAGTAAGAACATTGATTATGCTACTAGAGTTATCGGTTATTTAAAACGTGTTAGCAACTTCAGTCAAGCAAGACAAGAAGAAGCTAGCAGAAGATTCTACGCACATGCTTAAATATGTAGGATATGATATAGTATTCAGGGAAATTCCTGATGAAACCACTCTTGCCATTAATATATCCAATTGTCCCTGCCATTGTCCAGGCTGTCATAGCTCTTACTTGGCAGAGGATATTGGAGAACCTCTAACAATTACTAGGATAGAGAAACTCATTAATGAGAATAAAGGTATTACTGCTATCTGTTTTATGGGTGGCGATAATGACCCTAAACTCATTAATCACTATGCTGGTTTAGTAAGGGCATTAACTACTACTAAGATAGTAGATTCCTTTACTATTCATAAAGAGGTAAAGTTTCCTAAGATAACAATTCCGGCTGAAACTGAGATGCAATGGCAGGAGACAGTACCACTTAACATAAAGATTGGGTGGTATAGTGGTAGAGCTACATTAGCAGAGGAAATTGATCTGAAGAACTTTAATTACGTTAAGCTCGGCCCTTACATTGAAGAATGTGGACCGCTTAATAATCCAAACACTAACCAAAGGCTCTATAAGGTTATAGTTGAGGATGGAGAGTATAAGTTAACAAACATAACTTATAAATTTTGGGATAAATAGTTATGAACAAGATAGCTTGGTCAGATGAGCAGTTGTATGCTATTGATAAGATGATTAAGTTCTTAGATAGTCCGGAAAGAATATTAGTTCTTACTGGATATGCTGGAGTAGGTAAAACAGCAGTTATGAATGAGTTCGTACAGTATTTAGATAGTACCAAAGGAACAGAATTCTTTAAGTTGTGTGCTCCTACTCACAAAGCTAAAGCAGTCCTAGAGATGGCTACAGGCTATACAGCTACTACATTACATAAACTATTAGCATTATCTCCCAAGCTAGATATATTTAACTTAGACTACAAGGATTTGAAGTTCTATTCTGAAGGTATGGGTAACATTCCTAATAAGGGATTAATTATCATAGATGAAGCCTCTATGGTTAGTGATGAACTTTACGATCTACTTGTAGACTATTGCGAATTTTATCAGTGTAAGATTCTGTTTATAGGGGACATTGCCCAAATAGCTCCCGTGAATAATGGAGGTCTTAGTAAGGTGTTCGAACATGAGAATGTAATACGTCTTACTAAGATATTCAGACAAGATGAAGACACTGCCCTAGCACCCATATTATTAACATTAAGAGAGAATCCTATAGCTAGATTTGAAACACGAATCGGAGAGAAGGGTTCTCTCTTTTGTTATAATAATGCTAAAGAGTTTATGCTAGATGCCTTACCAGAAATTAAGTATGGTATGACACATAATAATGTAAACCATACTAAACTTATAGCGTATACTAATAAGCGCGTAAAAGGTTTTAATGATTGTGTCAGAAGATTATTATTTACAGACAATGAGCCATATCATAAATCAGAGTTTCTAACTGGGTGTGAGAACTTTGAATACGATGGCGACATGTTCTTTAATTCTTCTGACTATACTATTATTAACATACGCAGAACCTCTAGAAACATTCCTCATTTTATGAGACTTTCGGGGTTCGAGCTGAGCCTATATGATAGCGTTGATAAGAGATTAATGAACGTATTCATAATAGACCCAGATAATATAAATCCTGATTATTTACATACACTTGCTCAGAAGATAGAATCTGTAAGGCTTGATGCAATACAAGCTAAAAAGTGGAGTAATAGGACTAAATCTAAGTATTTATGGGGTATATATTTCGATATGGTAAAATCGTTTGCTACTCCAGTTCCTCTGTTATTTGATAATAGAGTTATTAAGCCACAGACGTTCGACTATGGTTATGCCATAACTGCACACAGAAGTCAAGGGAGTTCCTATAACAATGTGTTCGTAGACATGGGTAATCTAAAGTTGGATAGAGATATTAATGAACTTAGACAGCTTCAATATGTATCTTTATCAAGAACCAAAACTAATGCTTATATATTAAGTTAATTACTATGCACTACACAGATTTTATTAAATTAGCAAGATTAAAGGGATTTGAAAATCCAGGGCAGTTATATATGACTGCTTATCATTTAGGACTCAATACTGCCACTGAAGCAGAGTTAGAACCATTTCTAAATACATGTTCCGAAGAAGAAAGTATATGGAATGGCATCTATGAATACAGAATTAACGGTAAAGTTATTCTTATTCTAGATGATGGCGATGCTAATAGAGTAGTTAACAACTATAGAGACTCACTTAAACAAACAATGGAGGGTCAGTCTAATCAACCATCTGTAGTGACATGTAAAGAGATGGCTGATGCTTACTATGACAGTATATTTGATGTGTTTGATACTGTTCAGGAAGTAGAACTAGAAATAGATGGAATTATATTTCCTAAATATTATATAGTTGAATGCTAACGTTTAAATATGTTTATGATAGCCAGTCTTCCACTAAGTTGAGAGATCAATTAACAGAAATGGCTGGGTATTGCTTCAATTTAGAAACCTTCGATATAAACCATTACAAGGAGCGTAAGAAGGCATTTAAGATTAAAGGGAGTTGTAGTGCCAGAGAGAATCCATTCCTAGCAGTCTATGATAATGATTTATTGGTGAAAGCATTTTATACCGAAGCTGATGAATGTAAATTTGAAGTCATTATTAAGTGGTTCAAAGATTACTCTTTGGAACATGCTAAAAAAGGATATATGACTATCACTAAGATTGAGGGAATTAATAATGCTAGACAAAAGGTAGGGTTTACAGAATCAGGTGTGACTCCCGCCTTTACAGAAGGTCTACCATTAGTCCTTGATAATACTGATAGGTGGTATACTACTTCTAATATAATGTCTATAGATTGGAATAAAAAGATATTTAAAACTAAGAATTCAATTTATTCGTTTACACTCAATGAAAGTACAAGTAATTAATTTATCCAACAACAAACTTCCTCGGTATGAAACTCCCATGTCAGCAGGCATGGATGTGCGTGCAGACTTTAGTAGAGTGACAGTTGATAATCCTATTAAAGCCTTTGGTGACTGCGAGGTCGTATTCGCATCACCTAAAATGGACGGTAATAAAGTAACTATGCTAAGATTGGATCCAGGAGCTAGAGCACTTATTCCGACTGGACTGAGAATTGCTCTTCCAGAGCCTACAGATGGATTTGTGGCAGAATGTCAAGTAAGACCTAGGAGTGGACTAGCTCTGAAAAAAGGAATTACTGTACTTAACACGCCTGGCACTGTAGATGCAGATTTTAGAGATGAAATACATGTCATTCTTATCAATAATGGGCATGAAGCAGTATGGATTGAAGACAAGGAACGCATTGCACAGTTAGTCTTCGGCTGGGCTGCTAAGGTTGAATGGGAAGAGGTAGCCAGATTAAATGAAACAGATCGTAAAGGTGGATTTGGACACACTGGAACTAATTAATTATTGTTTAAATTTATATGTTAAACTCAGAAGAAGTAATAACTAGAAGTAAGCAGATTACGGAATTAGGCGTAGAAATCCAAAAAGCCTATGCGATGCAATTTGAATATCGTGCAAAGGCGGAGGAAGCAGAGGAGATAGCTAAGAAGTTAACTACAGAGCGTGCTGAATTAGTAAACTCGCTCATCAAAGATTGTAATGAATCTGTAACTATTGACGATCTTGATTAATTGCATAAGAGTGTAAATTAATATGGACATATTAGTAACTAAAGACAACAAGGGTAAAACTAGAGTAGTTGAGATTAGTTACGAATGGGATGATGCTCAACATGGGTTTGTTATTAGAAGAAAGACATATCAATATGGTGGTAAAGTAACTGTACAGCCAGAGATATGGATTTATAAAGGTAAGGTTAAAAGAACCGTATCTGAACAGGCTCGATTAGAGTATAACTCTCATTTAAAGAAATACACAGATAAAGGGTATAAACTGCTACCATCTTCAATTAAAATTAATAATGCTGTAGCAGTTGAGGCATTTGTTGAGGAACACTTAGGTAATGGTGTTACTGATTCAAATGGATTTAAGAAGCATATGTTAGCTAAACAAGCTGACAAAGTTGCTACTAGTGTGTTTGATAAAATCAAATACTGGTACGGTAGCAGAAAGATAGATGGAGTTAGATGCTCCTTCTATTGGAAGGATGGGGAAGTAAGAACTGCCTCTAGAGGAGGTGGTGATTACGATGCTTCAACTTCCTTCATGCGTCATAATCCAAAACTTATTCAATTCTTTGAAGAACATCCTGATATTGTATTAGATGGTGAACTATATAAACATGGTAAATCTCTACAGCAAATTAGCGGTGCAGCAAGATTGGAGAAAGATACAGCTGGAATGGATTGGCTTGAATATTATATTTACGATGTAATGGATAGTACCAAAACATTTGAGGAACGACTAGACATTCTTCATGACATTACTGATGAATTGAATTTAGGTTTCAATCCAGAAAGAGAATGGGATGATGGAGAATTGAAGTTCCAAATAGTTCCTCAAGAAACAGTTGTTGGTTGGGCTAATATACAGAAACTACATGACAAGTATGTAGGTGAAGGCTTTGAGGGAATAGTTATTCGTGATCCTTCTAAGGTATATAACTTTGGAGGAAGAACTAATGCTATGATTAAAGTCAAAATGTATAAGGACGCAGAATTTGAAATTGTTGGTTATAGTGAAGGATTACGTCCCGAAGACATGGTATTTGTATGTAAAACTAAAGAGGGTAAAGAGTTTGAAGCCAAACCTATGGGTCCGCGTGAGTTAAAATGGGAATATCTTGACAGAATGGATGAAATTATTGGTAAGATGGCTACTGTGAAGTACTTCTATCTTAGCGATGAAGGTTGTCCTCTACAGCCAGTTCTAAAATGTATTAGGGATTATGAATAAATATGACATCCCTAGTAAGGTTAGAATAGCCAATCATTGGTATAAAGTCACTTTGTGCGATTTTATAGATGATGGTGATACCTTTGGTTCTCATTGTAATCTAACATTAGAAATAAAGGTAGCAGAATGCATGAAGACTGATGATGGAAAGGTAATTAATCTGACTGAAGAACAGATTAAGAATTCTTTCTGGCATGAAGTGTTTCATGCATTCAATTATTACTATAACAACAAACAAGATGAATCGTTGGCACAAGTATTTGCTAACTTTATGCGTGAATTTGAACTTACACGAGAATGAATTATATAGTAGCATATAGAAGGGAAGGTAAGCCTAAAATCCAGTTCTTTAAATACAGGGACGATATAGCTTATGATGAAGATACTTTAATCAGAGATGTAGATGATGTCATTAGAGTTATGAGAACTCATTATCGCCCAGATAATGATGTGTTCTCAATTCGAGAAACATTACTAACTATCAATGATATGAGTGATAAAAAGATACTGGACATACTGGCTACTCTATTTGTAACGTTAGATGATAAATAAAACATCTGTATTATTAAGCTCTAATATAGCTGATTTAATGGTATCCCTTGCTGGCAACTCCCTTACTGATGCTGAAAAGGATGATTTGTACCAATCTATATTTGATTATTATCTTGCTTTATTAAAACACTATGATTCGGCTACAATTCAAACTATGAGCGATAACTTCGATAAAATAGTATGGTAAAGACTACATTCCTACATGCAATTCACTCTCTTACTAATATTGTAGAGCAAATGAGAAAGCTTTACAATATGGGCATTGATATAATGGAAAGTCCACTAGTAACCAATGCTGAGGATTTAGCAATGTTACTTCTGTCTGAGTATTATAACGAAGAAGGTATGGACTGGATTCAATGGTGGGTGTATGAGAAATCAGAAAATCCACATATAGTTGCTACAGACGAGCAAGGTAATGAGATTCTAAAGAACATAGATGAACTCTATGATTATTTAGAAGCTAATTGTAAAACCAAATAAATTTTTAAGATTATGGAGAAACAAGTATTTGACTTTGGAGAAGCATTATCTATGATGCGTATAGGCGAGACAGTTACTAATCCTTCTGGTAGAAGGTATACTATGCTTAAGGGCAGTATAGTATGTTATCCAAAGCCTAACTCTAATCAGTATTACAAGGTAACTAAGTGGTTCCCTGATGCTGTAGAGCGTACTGATTGGACACTTGTATAGATTATCTATTTACAGACGGAAATTATCCGTAATACATGCGTATAAATCAATCTTCTAAGTTTAATGTTAATTATGCAGCTAAGATAATTCAAGTAAAAGATTTCACACCACACCCTAATCCTAAATGTGAAAGGATGAAATGTGTTCATGTAGATGGTTATATGATATCCGTATCTAAGGATACTCAACCAGGGCAATATATATATATTTCCCTGTAGGATGTCAGATTGCTAATAAATATTTGGCAGCTAATAATCTATTTAGACACAATGAATTCAATGCTAACAAGGAAGCTTCTCCAGGTTTCTTTGAGGATAATGGTAGGGTAAAGCCTATTAAGTTGCAGGGAGTTCCTTCAGAGGGATTTATAATGCCTATAGATTCGTTATATAAATGGCTGGATTTTATAGGAGAATCTCATGAAGTAATTACCAACTTAAAAGAAGGAACAGAATTTGATAGTTTGGATAAACATATACTTTGTAAGAAGTATGTAGTGAATCCTCCTAAAACTTCTGGAAATTCTTCTAGGCAAGCTAAGCAGCCTAAAGGCATTAGTAAATTAGTAGAGAATCAGTTTAGATTTCATTATGATACTGTTCTTATTAAGAAATGTCCTTGGGTTATTAAACCTAATGATATTATTAGTATTACTTCCAAAGTACATGGAACATCAGGTATTTCTGCCGATGTACTATGTAAGAGGCCATTAAGATGGAAAGACAAGGTGGCTAGCTGGTTCACAGATGTTCCAGACACTAAGTATGACTACTTATGGTCTTCTAGAAAGGTAGTTAAAAATCAGTATTACAATAAAGAAGCAAGTGCAGGATATTATGGTTGTGATATTTGGGGTGAAGCTCATTCTAAATTGTCTCCGTATCTTACTAAAGGACTTACTCTTTATTATGAAATCATAGGATGGCTGCCTACAGGTCAGGCTATTCAAGCAATGAATGGTAAAGCTTATGACTATGGTTATGAGAGACCTATATGGGATCCTACTACTCAGACTACACCGTATGAATATGGTAAGAATTTCGGTATCCAAATTTACCGTATTACTTATACAAATCCAGATGGTGTGGTATTTGAATTCTCTGCTAGACAAGTACAACAGTGGTGTAAAGATAAAGGACTTACTCCGGTAGAACAGTTATATTACGGATATGCTAAGGATTTATATCCAGAGCTTGATGAGACTGAGCATTGGAATGAGAATTTTATCCAAAAGCTAGCTAATGATAAAAGGTTCTACATGGAAGAACTTTCACCTACATGTCACAATGATGTACCACATGAAGGTATAGTGATTCGCATTGAGAATGGTTTATCTGAAGCTTACAAACTTAAATGCTTTAGATTCTTAGGAGAGGAGTCTAAGTCATTAGATAAAGGAGAAATTGATATAGAAGCAGACCAGTAATGAATAGGTATTTAATTGAGTGCATAAACGACTGCAAGAATGAATTTGTGGTCGCTTATGCACCTTCTATGTATGATGATAACATGTCTAAAGCTGCTGATGATTATGCTTACGAATTAGCCGTCAGCATAGTTGACGATGAATTTATAGTAACAGCAGAAGGATATGATTACGAGTATATGACAGACGAAGATGTCCTTAAAGTACTAAATAGCATAGATTGGGATGAATATTATAACTATAATATCACTCCATTTGAAGGTACTGATGAGGAGTTTAACAAATATCCACTTATATATGACGGAAGAAGTATCTAGTAAGCTAAGTTTATTAACCCGTAAGCTAGCAGAAGTAGGACAGCTTAAAGGCGAAATAGCTGATAAACTGTTTGAGGAAGCTGATGCAGGAATTATTACTAAAGAACAGGCGTTAGAAATTCTAGACACATATAACTTATTGCCTACTGATGGCTATGTAAGTCTTCCTCCTTATTTAGATAGTTATGAATACTTTGAACGATATTCTAAGATTCGTTATATGGACTTTACCTGCCCTGAGAACTTTGAGGAAGGCCAAAATCTATGCTGCCCACTCTTTCCAGGCATAACATATGAGGAAGCCATTGATCAATTGTATGGATTCGTTAAGAAGAACAGAATAATAGGATGCGTCTATGACTGGTAAGAAGGGTTAATACAGTCATTTGATAAAATGGAAGAATAATATTTTTATTAAAATGGAAGATTTTAAATTTTATGAAGTAGGTGGTAAGATACGTGATGAACTCTTAGGTCTTACTAATAAGGATGTGGATTATGTTGCTGTACCTACCGAAGCGGTGTACAGTAAAATTCACCCATGTGAAGCTCAGCTTAGTCCAGCTCAACTAATGTTCAAAGCATTAAAGAGCTACTTAGAAGAACAGAAGTTTGAAATCTTCTTAGTAACTCCAGAATGTTATACTATACGTGCTAAGTTCCCAGAAGGATACAAGTATCAAGGAGTAGCTGATTTTGTAATGGCTAGAAAGGAAGTAGGATATATTCCTAATACCAGAACTCCAATAGTTGAGCCAGGAAATCTCTATGATGATTTATCACGAAGAGATTTTACTGTTAATGCTTTGGCTAAAGACCCTGATACTGGAGAAATAATTGATTACTTTGGTGGTTTGGAAGACATTAAGGAGAAACTTCTTAGGACTCCATTACCTCCTATTGTAACTTTCGATGATGACCCTTTAAGGATTCTCAGAGGTATAAGGTTCTCTATTACCAAGAGACTACGGGTATCTGAAGATATGTGGCAGGCTATGAAGGCTTATGACTATTTCGACAAAATGCCAGTAGTATCTGAGGAGAGAATAAGGGAAGAGCTGACAAAGTGCTTTAAGTGTAACTCATCTTTAACTCTAGGGTGGTTATCTGAACTTACTGATTTAAGAGATTACATTTTTAAGAACACTAATTTATGGCTTAAGCCAACTAACGAGAAATGAGTAGTTATTTATCATTTTATTTAGTGCCTAAAGCACATCCAGAGGAGAGGTTACTACTTCAATCATTCAGTAGGTCTAATGAGGTGTATCAAAGATTCTTTGATAATCTTAGTGTAGCATATGCTGGTAATGAAGAGAAGTATACTAAACTCACTGTTAGTGATGTTGAATCAGTAATTCGAGACCTTGATGATGACATTGCTAAAGCAGAAGCTAGACGAGTGGAGTACGAGAAATTCTGTCATGGTAATTCGGAACTTATAGAGGAGATGATATCCACTAAGGAGTATATACGGGATTTACAAAGTACTAGAGATTACATATCGTTTATACGAGACATTTTAGCTGACTTAGATTATAGTGGATTTAGTGATGTCTTATGTAATGTTGATTAATGGAAACATTTGAGTTTGTAGTAACATCAATAGCAAGAGTGGCACTTAAAGAACATATAAAGATTCAGGCAGAAAATGTTGAGGATGCCATTACTAGAATAGAGGACAACGACTATTATGAAGAAGATGGAGACGTTTTAAGTCGGGAATACGAACTGATTGATTACGAAAGCACGGAAGATATAATGGATTGGGAGGATACTGCCGAATTTAAACTTAATTCTGAAAAATCTTTGTGGACAAGCGAGTATTAATAATCTGTAGAGGGATACAAGGAAGTGGCAAAACTAGCTTCGCTAAACAATGGTGTCACGAAGACCCAGAGCATAGAGTTAGATTCAACAACGATGATGTTCGTAACATGTTAGGAGACTATTGGGTTCCTAGTAGAGAGAATGTTGTCACTGCAACTTATAACACTGTACTAGCTTATAGTATGGAGAAAGGTTACAATATCGTAGTTGATAATATGAACCTTAATCCTAAGACTTGTGCTGAGTTAGAGAAGATGGTTAAGGACTTTAACGAGAATTATACCTACGATTGGAAGTATGAAGTCGAATATAAAGATTTCTGGACTCCCGTAGATGAATGTATTCGCCGTGATGCTAAAAGAGAACATCCTATAGGTGAGAAGGTTATTAGGCAGACTTGGAGACGCTATAGAGACTTCATAATTCATGAGGAAATTATGGCTGCTAAGGCTAAAGCATTAGTTCAAGACACTAACCTACCAGCAGCAATTATAGTAGATATGGATGCAACTGTGTGTCTGAATACTAGTGGTCGTCCGTTCTATGGAGAAGGTGCAGCTGAAGGTATGCTTACTGATGAGCCTATTACTCCCGTTATAGAGCTTATTAGAAACTTCTGTGATAATTATCCTGCTAAGTTAATAATACTAACTGGTAGGGAAGATACTCCAGAAGTTCGTAAAGCTACAGAACAGTGGTTGGAGAATAACTTCCTACATCCAGATATGATTCTTATGCGTCCCGCTAATAGCTTCGTAGCTGGTCCTATATGTAAGAAGAAGCTCTATGAAGACAATATCAAAGGTAAATACTATATTCCATTTGTACTTGAAGACAATTGCAAATGTGTGGAAATGTGGCGTAATGAAGGTCTGATTTGTTTACAACCTAATGAAGGTAAATTCTAATGAGACTATTACAAAGACTAAGGAATTTGTTCCTGCCTGAAGGTGAGGTTTCAGACGGATTTCATACCTTTGATGAGTTATATCACTACAGAATGCTGTACAATGCAGCATTCTTTAACAGCTTGGAAGGTAAATATGATGTCCATAAATCTTACAGACATGCAGATGGTGAACTATGCTTTGGAGGAGGATGGTTTATTGTTATGGCTAACCTTCCTACTGGTCAAGTGAGCAATCATTATAGGGCCGAAGAATGGAATCTGTTCAATGTTCCTGAAAGATGGAAAGCTGATGAATGGGATGGTCATACTCCAGTTGAGGCTGCAAACAGATTATACAGATTCTCTTTATATTATGACAAATGGCATTACTAGTAGGTCAATTGATTGAAATTCTCCAAAGGTATGATCGAGACAGGGAAGTTATGATACATACTCTCAAGGGAGAGACTGTAGATGTTAACGGATACTTCGTACAGAGAGACCTAGATGATAACGGATTCTATTTAACAAATTTAGATGTAATTCCAAGTGACTGATATGAAACAAGAAATATGACTGATTTTGACAATAATAGCATACTAAATCTATTTATATGGGGAGTTCCTTGGCTAATACTAGGAGCTGTACTTGGGTTCATAACTTTATTTATAGTTCCAGCTGCTCCTTTATGGGCATTTAGTATTGGATTGCTCCTTGTAACTACAGATAGACTAATTGAAGTAAATAAGTATAATAATGAGCGAAGAAGAATTTCACAAGAAGCGTAAACCATTTTATTTGGAGTCTGACACACTACTAGTTAAGTTTCCAACTAGTAAGCATATGGATTGCTCACATGCTAAATGGTTTAGCGAGATTGGTTATCCGTTTGTACACACAGTTAGAGGTTATTATATAGAGGATGAATATATAATGCTGTACTGGAATGATTTTGAAATTCCTAATGTAAATGCCAGTGTATTCTCTTATTTATTTGACTTCTTTCCAACTATTAAGTGGATAGGTCTAGGATGTAACAAAGGAGCATTAGGAGAAGTATGGACACCTAAACTTAAAATAACAAGAGGATGATAGTAGATAATTTTGATCAGATATTAGATATATTAGAGTTTAATGACCCTAATGAATTCTACTTCTTACAAATTATCCAGCGTAAGAAGGACGGTTGTGTAACTGACACAGGTAATAATGGCTATAGAACCATTAAAACTTACTATATATTTAGTAAAGAGCAGCTAGAACGTAAAAGAGCTAAAATTACTGAACTGTGTCAGAGTAATCATGCAAGAGCATATATAACTCTGAACAAACGTAATGCTGAGCAAGTTGCCTGCACTGCAATTCAAGAATATGCTAAACTAATTCAGGAAGGCAACTGTTATCAAGGATATAGGATTTGGGATTCTTCATGTGGACATACTAGAGCTAGAGGTTATAAACCTCTTTGGATTGTTGATGTTGACAGTAAGAATGAAAATTATCTTAACAATATTATTAACATAGTTAATAATTGTAGAGGTTCTCAAGACGTAAAAGTAAAGCATATTATTCCTACAGTCCACGGATACCATCTTATAACAATAGGATTTGATACTAATCAGTTTGCTCAACAGCTTGCTATTAGGAACTTAGATTCTATTGATATTCAAAAGGATAATCCCACATTATTATACTTTGATACCGGAAATTAAGACTCGGTAACGAGATCTGTTAATAGATTACTTATTATTAATTTATAATCATTAATTAATGAGTAATTTACCTTTAGGGGCAGACGTGGATCCATTTGCTCCATATAATGTAGAAGAGAAAGTCTTTAAGATTGATATTAACGCTAAAGGATTAGCATGGTATGAATATTATGGACATCTAGATGTGGATGAAGCTGTAGAAGCTATTAAGAGTAGAATACAAGCCGCACTTAGTAGTTTAGGAGATGTTGATATTAGTAATATTGACATAGAGGTTTCATGATATATCTAGTAAGTAATCAGAAATCACTATTTGAAACTGATGCTTATAAAGAACTGTCTCTGTCTGACGCTATAGACATGATAATGCCTCATAGTTGGATAGAATATGATAGTGAAACTGCTGGTCTTGATCCATATACAAAACCTCTATTGTGTACTCAATATGGTTTAGGAGAGGATCAGATAGTTATTGATAATGTAACCATTCCAATTGAAAAGCTTAGATGTGTGCTTGAAGATCCTACTAAAACATTTCTAGGTTGGAATATTGCGTTTGATTTAAGGTTTCTATATCATCATAGAATAGTTCCTTATAATGTATGGGATGGAATGATTGCTGAGAAGATACTCTATCTAGGGTATCCTCCTCAGTTTCATAGTCTTGCTTTAAAAGCTGCCGCTGACTTCTATCTTGGTATAGATATTGATAAAACAGTTCGAGGACAAATTATCACACAAGGTTTAACAATACCAGTAGTACAATATGCTGCTGGTGATGTTATGTATCTTACTAAGATTAAAGAGAAGCAAGATGCAGAGCTAGAGAAGAAAGAATTAACTAAGGCTGCTGAATTTGAAATGAAGTTTACTCCAGTAATTGCTTATATGGAATATTGTGGAGCTAAACTTGATCCAATCAAATGGAAGCAAAAGATGTCTAGGGATAAAGAAGAAGTTAATAAAGCAGAAGCTGCTCTTAATAAGTGGGTAGAGGATTATTATGAAGAACATAAATCTTCTACTGAGGGATATATTAGAGTATCTACCGAAGAAGTTCCCATTATGGAAGAGTTTAAACTATTTGATTCCCTTAACAATAATATGAGTAATGTAAAGAGAGTTCAGAATCCTCAAACTGGACTTATTCATTATGAGTATGATAAAGCATTTCCATATGTAACACGTAATCTACAGGGAGATTTGTTCTCTGGATTTGATACTTGTGCTAAATGCAATGTAAACTGGTCTAGTAGTCAACAAGTAGTGCCTTTATTTGAACATCTAGGGCTTAACTGTACTACTGTAGACCCAAAGACCAAAGTTAAGAAGAAATCTGCTGATATAAAGCTTATTAAGCCACAAGCTAATAAGTGTACTATAGTTCCATTATATGTAGAGTATAAGAAGGCTAAAATACTTGTTGATACTTTTGGGCAAAAGTTTATAGATAAGATTAATCCAGTTAGCGGACGCATTCATCCAGATTATTTTCAATTAGGAGCTGATACTGGTAGATTGTCTGCAACTAACCCGTCCCTAATGAATCTTCCACATGATCCGTTTACTAGAAGTTGTTTTATAGCAGATTCTGGATATAAATGGATCAGTTGTGATTATAAAGGACAGGAATCCTTCTTAATGGCGTCTATTGCTAATGATGTGGCTATGTTGGACGAATTAGTAAATGGAAGTGGAGATTTACATAGTCTAACTGCTAGAATAGTATTCACTGATATTCCCGATGATACTCCATTATCTGAAGTTAAGGCTAAATATAAACCTCTTAGAGATGCTGCTAAAGGGTATGAATTCTGTTTCAACTATGGAGGAGATTGGAACACTTTAATGAAGAACTATGGTCTTACTAAGAGAAGGGCTCAAGAAGTATATGATAATTATATGTCTGGTTTCTCTGGATTAAAGAGATATCAGGAATTTAGAAGAGAAGATGTTCTAGATAAGGGATATATCCTTCTTAATCCTATTACTAAACATAAAGCATTCATATATGATTGGGATAATCTTTGTAAGATAGACAACGAATTAGGCTCTCCAGAAGCTAAATATATGTTAGGATCTAACGGTGATAATTATTACAAAACAAGCTCTCAGCATTTGAGGAGAAGGTTATCTGATTCAATGAAACAGTCGATAAATTATCCTATTCAACATGCTGGTTCTATGTGTTTCAAATTATCTGCCATTAAATTCTTTAATTGGCTAAGGAAGAATGATTTGTTATTTACGGTTAGATATTGTGTACCTGTTCATGACGAGCACAATGTCGAAGCACCTGAGAACATTGCTGAAGAGGTAGGCAAGATACTTGTGAAGTGTATGGAAAGCGGAGGTGAACCGTTCTGTACTAGAGCACATTTAGGTGCGGATATATCTATTGAAGACTATTGGGTACATTAATTATGACAGAAATTGAAAGAAAGTATTTAGTAAAGAATAATAGCTATAAAATGCAAGCTCAAAGAGCGGGATTGATAGTCCAGGGTTATCTTGGAGACAATCCTCTATCTGAGACTAGAATAGCTATTAGGGAGAATAAAGGCTGGCTATTTATTAAAGCTAAGGGAACCCTTAGTCGTTTTGAATGGCAACAGGAAATTCCATTGTATGAAGCACAGGAGCTTCTAAAGTTCTGTCCTAATGTTATTCGTAAGGTACGCTACATAGTATATCATATGGGTAACAAATGGGAAATTGATGAGTTCTTAGGAGAGAATGAAGGATTAGTAATTGCTGAATGTGAGTTATCACAAGCAACTCTTAATCCTCCTCTGCCTGATTTTGTAGGAGAAGAGGTTACAGAGGATACTAAGTATTATAACTGTAATCTTGCGTCTAACCCTTATTTAAACTGGGACGATGACTCTGAATGATTTAGAAAATACAATGGTTGTTAAGCTAAGGAATGGTGGGCTGTATGTAGTACTTACTGACGTTAGGATCTTTTGTGATAAGATTGTTGATAAAGTTACCACCATATTTGCAGCTGATAATGGTTATATGAATATTTCTAGTTATGCTCCAGATATGACTGTGAAAGGTAGTACCAACTCAGAATGGGACATAATGGAAGTATATAAAAGGGTTTATACCGATGTTGAGGAGAAGAGGAAGGAATTTCCCCACACTGCTCCTTGTGGACTTCGGTATCTTAAAGACCCCAAATACCTACAGTCTATATGGTCTAGAAATGCTCCAGAACCTATAGATGATATAGTACAAGATGAAATGATTAAAGAATTAGATGAATTTGGTTCTAAAGAAGTAACATTTTATTAGTGCGTCTAATCAAACCGAAAGTAGAAATTATTAACCAGGAACCAGGTGTTGAAGGTCTCTTCAAACACATGGAACTGTGTGCAAGGACTTGTTACAAGTCTGAAGATAAGATTACTGAAGATAGTGCCAGAAAGTTTATTGATAATGTTATTGTAGCTAGAGGTCATACTGCTATGTTAGAGCATGGCACTGTATATCTTAAGATTCCCTATGGAATTATGTATGATACAGGGTATTTCTCTAATGAAGCTATAGCTACTAAATATATTGATAATCCATATTCTATAGTGCAAAACAGTCAAATTTATGATTATTGGTGTGTGACTAGTAACTATAGAGTACTACTTCAGAATGGCTGGCTTGATGATTTGCAGTATCTATGTGAACCTACAGAATATCACGTTAGACGTATCACTGTAAGGTTTATATGTGATATGGGAGTTGCCAGAGAGTTCTGTAGACATAGAGTATTTAGTTTTGCTCAAGAGAGTACTAGGTATTGTAATTATGCTAAGGATAAGTTTGGTAATGAACTTACGTTTATTCAACCCTGTTGGATAACAGATGAGAGCTTATCACATTGGAGAACTGTTATGAATAGTGAAACTGAATGGTTTCGTCCAAATAATGCTTTCCCTGGTATAAATATGTTTTTGCATAGTTTGGAAGAAGCTGAAGATATTTACCTAGCTCTAATAAATGAAGAAGGCTGGAAACCTCAACAAGCTAGAAATGTACTACCTTTAGCATTAAAGACAGAATTAATAATGACTGGTACTGATGAACAGTGGGCAGGATTCTTCAATTTAAGATGTGCACGTGATGCTCATCCTCAAGCTAGGGAGTTAGCAATTGAGCTGAGGGATAGAATGATATTAGCAGGTTATATTAATACTTATGATCCAGGGAGTATACAAGTTTAGAACTGATATCAGAAGAACTAAACGTGAACAGCACAGAGCTGATCGAATAATCTTCGATATGCAGATTAATAGGATATGTAGATTAATATTATTTGTTAAATATTTATTCACATTTAGAATGCAAGAAGCTAAAGCCGCTTTAGACCTCGATAAGGAACTATCTCCAGAAGAAGAGGTTGAATTAAGAAACATGATTAGTAAATATCTAAGTAGAACTCCATATGTACGTGAAGCTCCTAAAATCGGAAGGAATGAAACGTGTCCATGTGGTAGTGGTAAGAAGTATAAATATTGTTGTGGTAAATGAAACAGTTTGAGTTTGACCCAGAGCATACGTTCTTTACGTCTGATACTCATTTTGGTCATGCTAACATTATTAATCTGTGTAAGCGCCCATTTAGGGACGTTAATCATATGAATGATATGTTGGTGGAGAACTGGAATAGTGTGGTCACTGACGATGATACAGTCTTCCATTTGGGAGATTTTGCTTTGGGTGGCAGTGATGTATGGAATAAGGTTTTATCCCGACTTAATGGTAAAATATACCTAATACTCGGGAATCACGACCACAAGAACATACGTCAAGGTTACATGGATAAGTTTGAGGCAGTAGTTCCACAAATGCAAATAAGGATAGAGAATCGTAGTATTTACTTGAATCACTATCCTTTCTTGTGTTATGGTGGAACATACCGCAAACCAGAGGATGCTGTATGGCAATTATTTGGGCATGTGCATTCAGGTCCAAATGGTACAGGAATTGATGCTGATAGATTAAAATATCTATTCCCAACTCAATATGATGTGGGAGTTGATAATAACAATTATATTCCTGTGTCATATATACAAGTAAAACATATAATTGAGAAACAAGTAAATGAAGGCAATTAGAGTTTGGTATGCTGTTGACAGAGACGGAGAAGGATACTTCTATACAAAAGCACCTTACAGAGATGTTGACAGTGAAATGTGGAACTGCGATGGAGAAGCATATTCCGCTACAAGTGAATTGTTCAATGGTGTAGAAACTCCAAACATTACTTGGTATGATACACCGATAGAGTTTGAAATGAAGTATGAAATTGCGGAGAAATCTTAGTGGTATATTTATCTTCGATAAATTAGAAGGAGAGGAGAAACCCATCCCTACTTGTATTGAAGATTGTACTCCAGAGACTAGGCTTAAATGGCTAGAAGGATTGGAGAAAGAGGCACTTATAAGATGTGTAGAACATCTATGCGATACTCTTAATGAAATAGGTGAAACATTTAACATTTATAAAGAATAAGTATTATGGCAAGAATTATTAGTAGTAGAAAGAAGTATGTTCCTGTTAAGGATTTAGTAGTGTATCCTAGTAAGACAGAAACAATTGAAGTAATTCCCGATGATGGATTTAATGGAGCACATCGCTACCGTGCTCGCATGTGCGCTGGTTTTGTTAATGGAAAGACCAAGTATGTAGACGCTACTGATACTATTCAGTTTGTCCACAAACATGAAGATGGCACAATAACTCCAGGCTGGCAATCAGAACAGCTTGCACTCATCTTACTCGACAGAGTAAAGAAGCTAAACGAGAAGTTCCCTTGTGAACAGAATGCTAAGCAAGTAGAGGCACTTGAAGCTTATCTTGATGCATGTAAAGAACGCATTGACGATAGGCTTGATCGTAATGTGATGGGAGACTTGAAAGAATGAAGGTAATTATAAATAATGCCGAAATGGTTCCTACTCCTAAGAAAGGAACTATAATCAGATTTGGAGACTGCGGATTATTTGTTATAGGTATTTACGTTGGTCGCTCTGATGATAATGGGTATATGGTAGTTGTCTTACAGCATAACGCAACGCCACCTGGAACTTTAAAGACTTATAAGGAATTATCTAGATGGTCTCGCTTAGAAGAGTCAATAACTCTTAGTAATGACTAAAACCTATGCCAGCTAAAGTAATTCACGGACACAGTATAGAGATAGAACTTGGTCCTTCATGTCCAAATCCAGGCATTAGAAGAGAACTAGAAGCTCAAGGTAAGCCTTATATGTGTACATCAGATATAGCTACTTGGATTGGCGTTGATAACAAGTGGTATTATGTATATAGACCAGGCGTATCCACGTCAATAATTCCACTTTTAGAGCTTACTAAAGATGAAGATGAAATGTTTGACTATTTAAAAGATATATCTGAATTTGGACATGAGAATCCCCATAACTAGTCCAATAGGTAAATGGTGGGTAGCAGCTGTACCGGACGGAGGTTTATATGTTACAGATGGCGATGAACCTATAGCAACAGAGGGTGGCAGCTGGCGTGGAAATGATAACAAGTTTCTTTGGACCTCGGCTATAGATGATGTATTTAAGGATTGTTTTATTCCAACCACTACACATGAGGAAGGTCCATTACAGTTTGAGATTGATGAACAGTTAAACACAACTTGGTACAAAAAATGAAACGAGTATGGTATTGTATAGACGACATCGGAGATAAATGGCTTTATAAAGGGTCAATAGCTCCAGTTAAGTATGAAGATATATGGAATAACTCTGATGAGGAACCAGAGGATTATGAGTGGATACCAGAAACGGAGATTGAGGATGTCTACGGTATAGACTTTATGGAATCACTTCCTAACATTGACGATGGAGAGATGGTTGAAATACGAATTAAATGTACAGCCGAGAAATGCGAATAGGAGCAACATCTGATTTACATGGAATACTTCCAGAAATAGAACCCTGTGAGTTATTCTTCATATGTGGAGATATAATGCCACTGTCTGTTCAGTTAAATATGCCTGCTTCTCTAGAATGGTTAAAGACTGAGTTTATTCCGTGGGCTAACAATCTTCCGTGTAAACATGTTATATTTATAGCAGGTAATCATGACTTCTGGTTTGAAAGAAATGGAGGTATGGAACCTGAAATATATGAAACATTTAATAAACCTACGGATGGTAAGCTAGTATATCTCCATCATAAAATGTGGGATTATGATTACGAAGTAAAGCCTGGAGTCTTTGTTAAACTTAGAATCTTTGGAACTCCATACTGTAAGATCTTCGGTAATTGGGCATTTATGCGAGAATCGGAGACACTACAGGACAGATATTCCGATATTCCCATAGATTGCAATATTCTACTTTCTCACGATGCCCCTAAGATGTTAGGTTTAGGAGAGATACATACTGGAGCATGGGCAGGCAAAGATGCAGGCAATCCTTGGCTAGCAGACGAAATAATGCGTAAGCAACCAGATTATTGCTTTTGTGGACACATTCACAGTGGTAATCATGAATTACAGGAAATTACAGGTATTCATTTAGCCAATGTAAGCTTAGTGGGAGAAGATTATAATATTCATTATGAACCCTTATACTTAAATATCTAAAATGAAGTATACAGTTAATATTCCTGAAGTAATATATAGAGGACCCAGTTTGTGTACACTTTTAGCAATTGTATTTATAACTCTTAAGCTATTAGGAGTTTCTGCTGTAGCTACTTGGTCTTGGTGGTGGGTGCTGTCTCCATTATGGATACCAGTTGCCCTTGTATTCGGAATTTTAATAATTGCTCTAATAATTATAGTAATTGGGGCTGCTATAGCAGCATATAGTAAGTAGAATGGACAAGATCTTATTAATTGTAGACCCACAGGTAGATTTTATCAGTGGGTCTTTAGCTGTAGAAGGAGCTAAAGAGAAGATGGATGCTCTTGCTAGTGCATTACAGAACGGTGAAATTGACTGTGATTATGTAATGGTTACTAAGGACTTTCACCCATCTAATCATTGCTCCTTTAAAGAGAACGGAGGTCAATGGCCTCCACACTGTGTTAAAGGCACTGCTGGTAGTTGTGTGTATGCTCCACTGTGGAGTGTAATAAACAACTATGCTTATCGTAAGGATACAGACATCTTTATTAAAGGAGATAGTCCTGACAAAGAAGAATATAGTATCTTTGATAATCTAGAGAGTCTTTCTGTTATATCAGACATATTACTTGATTTTGAATCTGACCCAGATAACGAAATTCGAGTAGTCGGTATAGCTGGTGATTATTGTGTGTATGAAACCATTTGTAGTTTAATAGCTATGGGATATGCAGACAACATAATAGTAGATACTAAGTATATAGCCTCTATAGACGGAGGAGATAAACTAGTTGAACTAATTAAAGAACACAACTTAAAATGGGATTAATTTATGCTATTTCGGTACTGGTGTTTGTATGTGTAATTGCTAGTGTTTATTCTAACGAAGTTACTAGGCCTTATCTTACTACTAAAGCAGTAGTGTTTACAGGTATAGTGGGCTTGATTCCTTATGTCAACGCTATTCTAGTAATAGGCTCTATAGTGCAGAGAATAACTAACCATAAAGAGTATAGTACCTGGTCTAAGGAATATAGAGATAGTAGAATAATAGAATCATTACAAACTATCGATTCAGTAGTGTGTAGAATTATAGAAATGTTTAAACGAGATGATAATTAAATCTATATTAGATACAGATTTATATAAGTTTACAACTTCGTATGCTTATATGAAATTATTTCCTCAAGCTAGAGGAACTTTTGAATTTATTGATCGTGATAATACTGAGTATCCAGAAGACTTCATAGAGAGACTATACTTGGAGCTTGGTTCCCTAGGAATGCTACATCTTACTAAGGATGAACAAGAATATATGAATAATAATTGTAGATTCATTCCTCCAGTCTATTGGGAATGGCTATCTTCATTTAAATTCAATTCTGGAAAAATACAAGCATCCTTAGATGAAAACAACCACTTACACATTAAAGTAACTGACTATCTTTATAAGGTTACTTTATACGAAGTGCCTATTCTCGCAATAGTGTCAGAACTACGCAACAGAGTATTTGATAATAGTTGTGATTTAGCGGATGTTGTTAAGAGGCTGTCGCCTAAAATTAAGCTTTCTAATGTTGCCGGGATTAAATTCTCTGAATTTGGTACTAGAAGACGATTTAGTTATAATGTGCAAGACATAGTAGTATCTGCAATTAAGGAAGGATCTATTTATTGTACTGGTACTTCTAATTGCCATTTAGCAATGAAATATGATATGCCTATGATGGGAACTCACCCACATGAATGGTTCATGTTCCACGGTGCTATGTATGGTTATAGGCAGGCTAACTATATGGCTCTTGAGAACTGGGTAAATGTGTATGATGGCGATCTAGGTATAGCATTGTCTGATACATATACCTCGTATACGTTTATGAAGAATCTGTCTCGTAAGCAAGCTAAACTGTTTGACGGAGTACGATGTGATTCTGGGGATGAATACAAGTTTATAAACGATATGATTAGTCGTTATAAAGAGCTTGGTGTTGACCCCACGACTAAGACCATTGTCTTTAGTAATGCCCTAGATTTTGACAAATGTCAAGATATTATGGAATACTGTAGAGGTAGGATTAGATGTTCATTTGGTATTGGTACTAATCTTACTAATGATACTGGCTTTAAGCCAGCTAACATTGTAATGAAACTTACTAGCTGCCAAATGAATTCTAGCCAACCAATATTTGGTTGTGTTAAATTATCAGATGATGCCGGTAAACACACCGGTAAGATTGAGGATGTTCAAAGATGTTTAACTGATTTGGGATATGCATATAGAGTACCTTAGAAAGACTGTATACGGTTCAGTAATGAGCGTGGAAGAATTAAATGAGCTGGGAGCACAGGGATGGATTCTCTGTGCTGCCGTTAAAATGACCGAAGCTCAATATAACTATCTGTTTTATAAACACAGTTAATATGAAGTTTGAATATAAAATGTTAGAAAGAGTCTATCCAGTATCAGAGAGTGAATTAGACGCTCTAGGGTCTTTAGGCTGGGAATTAGTAGGAATGGTATCCCATGAATATTCTAAACGTGTAGACATTGCTATTTCTACTAAGATTTCAAGACTTATATACACATTTAAACGTGAATTGAAATGAATAACTTGGATTATGGTAAAGTGTTTGAAGTCCTAGTAAAGGAGACTGCAAACTATGTAAAAGTTAATAATCTCAAGGCAATGGTATTAGGCATCAGTGGAGGAATTGACTCCACTGTTGTTGCTGCTATTTGCCATGAAGTAAGTAAACAGACTGGCATTCCACTTATAGGTAGAAGTCTTCCTATTAAGAATAAGAGCGATGAATTTGATGTGTCTAAGTTAGTTGGAGAAGCTTTCTGTGATGACTTCTCAGTTTATAGGCCCGAACGTTCCTATCGTGCAGCATTGTTCGATGCATGTGCTGATGCAGGTGATGTTAATATGGCTAACTCTTACTATCTCGATGAGTTGGAAGAGATGCCAAGTAGAACTCCGATTGCTAATGGTAATCTTCAGGCTAGATGCAGGATGATGTATTTGTATGATATAGCCAGTCGTTATAAAGGACTAGTAATGAGTACAGATAATCAAACTGAATATCAGCTTGGATTCTGGACTATTCATGGTGATGTGGGTGACTTTGACCCTATTCAGGACTTGTGGAAGACAGAAGTTTACGGACTAGCTAATTATCTGTGTGACCGTTACAGAAGTAAAGCTTTAGAAGCTCTTCACAATGATTATAAAGAAACTTGTGATAAATATAGAGCAATGTCATATGCTGTATATAGTTCTTGTAAGTTAATTCCTACGGATGGTCTTGGCATTAGTAACAGTGACTTAGAGCAAATTGGAGCTAAAGACTATGATACTGTGGATGATATACTCAGTAGGTTTATCCCATTCGAGAACTTTAGAAAAAGCTATGATTCAGCTGGACAAATCATGCACCCACATGATGAAATGGCAGAGTCTGATTGTTGGTCACAGCTATGTGCTAGACATGGAGAAGATGTAGTTAATAAGGTTTGGGACCGCCATCTAGCTTCTGAATTTAAACGTAAGAAAGCGCCAATTTATATATCTAGAAAGTTATATGAATAGAGTAGGTTTATTCTTTGGATCATTCGATCCTCCTCATATTGGACATGTTAATGTGGTAGCAGGAGTTATTAATTCTGGACTAGTTGACCAAGTATTAGTAATTCCTGCATATCAGAATGTATGGAAGGGGCGTAGTACCAGATTCCCATACAGGTATGCTATGTGTTGTATGGCATTCGACAGCCTTCCTAATGTCTTTGTAAGTGACATAGAGAAGTCAATGATGAATCCTGACTATGATAAGGGCATTCCAACCTATGACGTATTGATGGAACTATCATCCAGAATAACAGACAAGGAATTGGTAATAATTACTACTCCTGAAACCTATAGAGAAATACCAAACTGGCATAACGGATCTACAATACTTAAAGATTACAAGTTTATTATGGTAATTAACGGAGAAGAACCTCCGTATGGCTTACCAGATAACGTATCACTAGTATATGTTCCAACTATCAGAATGTGTTCCACTTGCATTAGAAATAGAGTTAAGGATGGGGTTGGGATAAAACCCTTTGTTAGAGACGATGTGTATGAAATAATTAAGCAATATAAACTATATGTATAATATTTATATATCTTATCCATACAATATGCTTACAGTTCTTAGTAAAGTCACAGATGTGTTTAAAGACTATAACGTCAGCATTAAGTATAACAAATTTCATGATGATTATCATCCAGAATATTTGGATACATCTGATATTGTGATATTTATACTTCCAGATGTAAGTTTTAGTACTCCTTTGCATAGACTTACTAATGGAATCTTAAGCGAATTAATTAAAGTCATAAATAGCAATAAACCCTACTTTATAGCTTATGGTCCAAAGGGCAGTAGTGATATGTGTATATATCCTGGGTCTTTGAATTTAACTAGTGGGGTTATAACTGTTGGTGGCATAGCTAACGCAAGAAATAGCATATTTAAACTAATGAAATCCAATTTGATTAGTTCTAATGTCTCAGAAGAATATGTTACAGATAAAGAATTTATTAACTTTAATGATACTTATTGATGAAGAATTATCCGATTAAAATTGAAACAGGTGAACATGCTGGAGAAACAGTTTGGGTTCATCGTAGTATTGCTGTTGTAGGGTTTGTATTCTGCAAGATTAACAATGAATGGTGTGTTCTTGCTAACCAAAGAGGCGAGGGAGCACCGGACTTTCAAGGATATTGGAACTGTCCTTGTGGTTATTTGGACTTCGATGAAACATTAGCAGAGGCCTGCTCTAGGGAAATTTATGAGGAAACTGGAGCTAAGGTTGAACCTAGTGCTCTTTACATGTGTAGTATTAATGATGACCCGAAAGATTCCAATAGACAGAATGTTACCATGAGATTCATGGCTGTAGTAGACGAGAGTCATATTGGTATTTCTACTAATGCTATTAAGGGACAGCTAGGTGGAGAGGAGAATGAAGTAAAAGCTATCATGTGGGTTAAAATGTCTGACCTTGACAACTATCAGTGGGCATTTAATCACAAACATCTTATTGAAGGCATCTTTCATACTTATGTAGATTATGAAGAAATAGAAGACTTAGACAATTTATTTGCGGAATGATATACTTTATTAGTGGACACAGAGACATAACTCAAGAAGAGTTTGATGCTAACTATGTACCAGCTATAGAAGATGCTATAGATAATGGACAAACCACTTGGGAAGATTGTGAATTCATAGTTGGTGATTGTAAGGGTTGCGACCAAATGGCAGCTGAATATATAGCAAAGTATATTGAAGAGAATATGGATGATTGGGACTGTGTTCCTTGTACACTTACCATTCATCATATGTTCTCTGAGCCTAGATTTAGAGTTGGAACTAAGGCTGACGATGGCAACTATTATATAGACGTTAGAGAACGCTTCAATGAAGGTGTAGAAGACGAATCTGATCTGGTAACACTAGAGGATTGTCCTCAAGTACATTATGTCGGAGGCTACGAATGTGATACTGATAGAGACTCAGCAATGACAACCTTCTCTGATGCAGATATAGCATTCTTAAGAGGTAAGTCTAAATGGAAGTCTGGTACAGCTGAAAACATTCTTCGTAGACACAATATGAGTTCTAATTAGAACTTATAAACTAGAAGTTTGAACTTATTGAGAATATAAGACATGAATCTTAGATTTAAAGAGGGGCAGATGGTTAAGATGACAGGAATTAATAAGTATTTGTTCTTGGACGTAGATGGAGTACTTAATAGTGTTTCATGGTATCGGGAGGAATGGAATAAAGACCATGTGTATCCTCAAGGAGACTTTGATCCAAAATGTGTTGAACTTGTAAACAGAATAGTTGAAGAGACTGGTTGTAAGGTAGTTGTAAGTTCTTCCTGGAGAACTGAATCCAACTTACAATCAATCTTCGACAAAGCTGGTTTAAGATTTAAGATACATAGTATTACTCCGTTCGGAAGCCATAGAGGTTGTGAGATACAGGAATGGCTTGATTCTCAAACAGAACCTTATGTCTACGCTATAGTAGACGACAATAGAGGTATGTTATCTCATCAGAGGAAGTACTTTATAAAAACTAATACAGTTATAGGCATTACTGATGAGGATGCTAGGCATATAATTAATATTTTAAATAGGAATGATATGTGGAATGATAAATTGAATGCAATGATTGCTGATTCTATGAAGAAGCATGACACTACACGTACTAATGTGTATAGAGCTATTAAGACTGCATTTACTAATTATGCAGCAGCTAAGAATGCTAAACCTTTGGATGAAGCTGCGGAAATCTCTATTATTAAGAAGATGAGGGATGAAAGATGGGCTAATGCAGAAACCTATCAAACAGCAGGGCGTATGGACTTATCGGCAGCCGAGGCTGACGAGGCTGGGATACTAGAGGAGTTGCTTCCTAAAGAACCTACTAAAGAAGAATTGAATGCTGCATTACTTAAACTTGCATTAGATAAAGGATGGTATGACGACAATGAAGAACATAATATTCATCCAGTACAAATCCCTAAGAATCAGATGGGGATAGCTGTCAAAGAATTGAAAGCTAAATATCCAGCTGCTGATGGGAAGAAGATTGCAGACTTAGTTAAAGCTAATTTATGTAATTGATGACATTAAAAGAAATTGTAACTTTGCCTTATCCAGCCAGATTCACACATGCTATAGCTGGAGTACTTTATTATCAGATAGAAACTGAGAACCAAAGAATTATGTTCCCGGTGGATATGAATGATAAAGAGGATGTAGGAACTGCTACATTTGTGGCAGAATATCCCAAACCCATTACTTTAATGAGATATATTCGTAAAGCTATAGATAGTGGAGAGCTAGTAACTGTCACTATGTGCGATGCCGAGGTATAACGTAAGTATTAATAGAGAGCTTAGATGTCGTTTATATTTTGACATGGAAGTAGAAGCTGACAGTAAAGATGAAGCTTGGGAGAAAGCTATGGACACAGTAGATTACGGAGATTTAGACGTAAGAGATTGTGAATATAGTGATGATTGTATAACCCTCTTCGAAGAATGATAATCGGAATAGCTGGACGTAAACAATGTGGTAAAGACACCATTTGTAATATTATTAGGTATTTAGATTACTTAAAGTATGACCAGATCTTTAAAGGTTTAGAGCCCTCCGCTGCACATTTTAACAATATGCTTAGTGACTATGGAGACGATCTAATTAAATTCTCTGAATGGGAGAAGCATGCCTTTGCCGATGCATTAAAAGCATGTAGTTCTCTTATATTAGGTGTTGACATGTGTTGCTTTGAAACTGAAGACTTTAAGGAATCTCCTACTACCTTAAACCTTGGAATGACCAATAGAGAGTTCTTACAAAAGCTAGGAACTGAAATTGGTAGAAACATTCATCCAGATTTATGGGTTTTGCATCTAATGCAAATCTATGAGTCTAACCCTGATTCTAAGTGGATTATTACTGACGTAAGGTTTCCTAACGAAGCTGATGCTATAATCTCTCATGGAGGAATAGTAATTAAAGTAGAAAGAGATACTGGTTTAGATGACCAGCATATTTCTGAACATGCTCTAGATGATTACGAGCATTTTAGTTATGTAATAAAGAATAATGGTACCATCGATGCATTGATTGATAAAGTCAAAGCATGCCTTGGTGACTATATTTAATAATAATGGCCTATGCAGGTGGAGTTAAACTCTACTTGTATAGGCCATTTTTTTATTACTGTGCTGTATCTTCCTCTATTGCATCTGCTGCAAGTTTGGACATATTATTAAGTTCTGTAGTCATTCCTTTAAATGTTCTACCAAGTCCAGTAGTTCCTGTGAGATAAGATGATAGAGATTTATCACCAAATGCAAACTCATAGGTATTATTAAAGAATGTACTTAAGTATCCTATAGATACAGGTTCTGAATTTGTAATAAGTCCTTGCAACACACTCCAGGGAGCTATATCTCCGTATGAACTGTTGTAACCTCTTTCAAATAGGCTAAATACAGTATCTCTCATGGCTTGAGACATGTTAGGATTTAAAGGATCTCTATCTTCCTCTCTAGTCTCCCCCCATAGTTCAATAAGGTATTTACCTATAGTTCCAAGTATCATCCATAAGAACATATCATGAGCTAATCTCTTTAAATTTGCTTTCTTTACACCGGTCTCTTCATTCCAGATACTATCTCTGAATTCTGAGAACCCACCTTCATGTAAAGCCCTAAAGCAGTCTTTAATAGTGTAATAAATACCTTCTAGATATCTGTCCTCATTAATAGTAGCAGGAACTCCAGTGTTCTCAGTAGTAACTATTACTATAGAATTACCGTTCTCGTCCACTTCATCTTTATACCATAATAAATCACCATTGTCATTCTTAGCTTGAACTCTTCCAGCTAAATTATAATTCTTGGGTTTAAGTAAATAGGCATTTCTAGTTGCAGATAAATAGGTTTTAAACTGTCCAAATAATGCTCCCATAAATGTCTTCTCAGCCAAAGCTCTACTTTCCTGGTCATAGTGTCCATAAATAAGATCTGACAAGGTTTTAGCAGCCAATATTTCATCTTTAGTATAGGCAAATGGTAAATCATCTCCTTCTTTTAGATTTAATCCATTGTCTCTATTATAGGCTTCCATTATAGATAAATAAAGTCCTCTTTGCTTATTGTATTCAGGATTACTCTTATTACCAGAAGCATATACTGCTAGACGCTTATCTTTCTTCCAATTGTATTTAATGCCCTCATCAGTCATTTCCAATGCATCCCATGTACCATCATGTAAGCATTGAGCTACAAATATGGTCATACGATGGAAATAATCCGGGGCAGTAGTTAACTGATAAGCATGCCTAGACATATTAGCTAATCCAGATTTGTTACTAATAAGCCGTTTATTTAGAACTTGCATATCTATATTAGCTAGTCTAATCATATTATTAATAGCCTCAATCTTAGTAGTCCTACTAAGCATATCTGGCCCTTCTTTGGTTACTAATGCCATAGCTTGGGCCAAATCCTTTCTAGTGAACTTCTCATCAGTATAGTACATTTTACTAAAGGCTAGAGATGATTGCTTCCACATACCATTAATCATATCACGAATACCTCCAGTAACGTTAAATGCAAGTAGTCCAAAAGATGCCAGTCTTTTAATAGGGTTAAGATATTTAAAAGCTTGACGGCCTTCTTCACTAATAATAGATTGGTTAAATACTGCTACCTTTAAATAATTGTCCAAAGTCTCATTAAGGACTGATAAATCTGTATCCGTAGACTTAGCATATCCTAATAATGACATCTTTATTCCCTTAATTGCAGGTAATATAATATCCAACTGTTCCTTTCTAGCTGATGCAAACTTATAAGTAGTTACTAGGGTCTCTATGTTACGTTCCCAGAAATCTGGTTTATATTCAGCTAATAAGGCGTCTCTAGCTTCCTCACTGGCTTCTGATAAATTAAATCTATTGTACATTTCGTACCTAGTAATTACTTTCTGTTTGTCACTATACTCCCTATCACTATAAGCATCATTTTGGGATCTATTCCAATAATCCTTAAATCTTCCAGTTACGTCCTTTACTTCTTGGTTAATCCACTTACTAATTCCCATTTGTAGAATCTGATTATCAGCTTCCATAAGAGGAACCCAAAACCATTTCTCGGTCTTCTTAAGTTGCTTTACCGTCTCGCTATCTTCAGACAAGCTTCTGATATTAGGGAATCTTTCTTGGTTTATAAGCCATAATGCTTGCTTTAAGAATCGTCTTTCCTCTGAAGTAAGTGGAGTACTGCTATCATAAGGATCTACAAATAACATCTTATTATTAAGACTTCCGTCAGAATTCCTTCTAAAGAAATTATTATATAGCTTAACCTGATCTCCTATAACAATGTTTCTGGCATTACTGTAACCTTTATCTTTCCATAAAGGTTTTACATATCCAGTAAGGAATTTCTCATGATAAGGAGTCATTTCTCTAGTAACGTTATCAAATGCACCTCTCACAGCAAGAGTAATTTGGCGTAAGTTATCCTCTGGGAATAAATCCGGGTTAGTTATCATACCTCCAGATAAAGGAGTTCCTTTCTGTGTATATCTAGAAATCTCTTTAGGTTGAAGGAAGTCTAATCCTTTATAATAAGCTATAGCCTGTAATATTGACTTGTATAGTCTTTCTATTCCAGTGTTAGAAGATTCATTAGCTATAGATTCTAGAGAACCTCCAACTATTTTACCAAGACGTTCTCCATTCTCCATCCTTCTAGCTAGGGCTATTAGTCTGTTGGCTATCTCATTCTTATTTACGGTATTAATGTTGAATAATTCCTTAGATAAAGCCTCTATATCTCTAGACAAACTATTAGTAAGTTTGCCATTAGGTCTGTTCATCAAAGCTAGGAACTCATTCTTAATAACATCCAATTCATCCATAAAGGACAATTTGTTAATATTATTATTAACTTTAGCTGCTTTGGCTAACAGATTAAATGTTTCCTTTATCTGCCTTGAAGTAGCAGTAGTAGCTTTAGAGTCTTCTGTATTAATTACTTTAATGTCTCCTATTTTAAATACATCAGTTAATGCATTAGGAATCTCATTAATGGCAGCCATTATCTTCATTAACTCAATATTGCCATTAGTTGCCAATAATATCATTTTGTTATTAAGAGCATATGCATCCTTTTCATGTTCTCCTAACATTGTAGTTCCTAAAGATAGCTTAAGTTCAGTATGTAAATCATGATGGCTTAATGCAATAAAATCAATTTGTTTGGTGATAGTATTACTAATAGCTACAATTCCTAATTGTTTTAGTGCTTCTATATTTACTAATTCCCATCCTGGATCGTTAACATATTTCTGGAATGTAGTTACTACAAAGGCATTAGTAGTATATCCAGTAGTAGGACTCACATCCTCCAACGGAATTTTACCATCAATGGCTCTTTTAAGATCATAGATAAATTTGTTAGTCTTAAGTCTATGATTCTTAACCATCTTATTTAGGTATTTCTCTACTTCTACTCTAAGTTCCGCATTCTTCTCTTTAGGTGAATCTTCTTTGATATAGATAGGCTTTCCTTTACTGTAGAAATCTTTAAAATACCATCTGCCCTCAGAGGGGTTCGGAGAATCATAAACATGATTTGCAATAAAAGCATCTACATCAATTTGCTCTCTAATTGATTTAATCTTAGGATTAGGTATAAACTTACTAAGAGTATCTAGTACATTATCTCTAATAGATTCCCCTATAGTTTCATCGGTAAGTCTTACTGGAATTGCATAACTCACATTATTATAAAATTCACCTACTCCCCAAGCTAGTCTATTAATAGTACCTCCAGAATCTTTAGTTCTGTCTTGCACTCCTTCAAAGCTGACTCCAGTTAGTTCCCCATCTTCTAGCCCTTCCAGATGCATAGGTACTATATTTAGTTCCATATTAGCAGCAGGAATACCTTTGGAGGCTAACATTTGCCTATAGAAAGCTAACTGATAATCATACTTAGTTTGCTTAGCAGCATCCCACCTATCAGACAACTTTGCAGAACTTTTGAAGACATATAAATGCGGCTGACTATCCTCACCTATTACTACTAAATCTATAGAACCTATTATATTAACTCCATCCAATGTTTTAGAATCTATAGTAAATTGAGGCAGTAGTTCAGCATCCTGTCCATGTGCCTTATAGATTTCATCTTTAAAGGATGCCATATTCTTGTATATACTCCTAACAGCTTGTTCACTAAATACTCCAGCATACTTATCTATAAGCTCTTCTAATGACATATGACCGGCAAAGTAATCACCTAAAACAGCATGTAATTCAGCGCCAGTATCTGCTATCCTCTCCCACATTTCCATAGTATTATTAACCTGCTCTTCAGCTTCAGCATGAGTCATACCCTTGGATACCAATTCATTTATAGTATTATTTCTCCAATTCTTAATACTGAACGGCTGTCCTAAGAAAGTTTCTTTAGAATCTTTGGTAATAGTAGCAGTTTCTAAGAAATCTGTAACTGACATGTTAGAACCTTCTGCTTTGTACATAATATCACCAGATACAGGGTCTACTCCGTTGCTGTTGAGTTTAGCAGTAGCTTTAATAGATCTTAACTTAGCTACCATTTCAGACGGCTTAGTGTCTTGACTAAACACAATATCTGATATAAGTCCCATTTCAATTTGGTTCTTATGTCCTATTAAGAAGTCAAACAATTCAGCATAATCGTTAAATTGCTGTATTTGACCATTTATATTTAAACTGTATGTACAAGCCATTAACAATCCTCCTTTAAATTACCACTTTTAATCATTCTTTCTATTAGATTAGTAATTACACGAGATTCAGATGCCATATCCATATCAAAACCTTCTCTAAAGTCCTTATTAACTAAAGCACTACCAAATTCTGACATTATATCATCTATGCTCATGTTAAGTAATTTACCTAATTTCTCATCTTTAATGTCTTCCGAAGTTTGGAATGTGTTTTGAGTTTTGGCTTTAAATAGTTCTCCCAGGGCATCCAAGTCAGTTTCCTTACCTTCAAACCACGTGTCTGCAATCTTACTAAAGTAATTACCAAACTCTGTAACAAATATTTCTTCATTTAAGTCTGTAACTGCTCTACTGTCTCCTATATTCCTAAATGCTTGTACTTTATCATCATAATCAGAAAGTTGCTCTACTTGGTTTACTAATCCGTAATATAAATCTGAATTAGTCCTCTTAATGGAACCCATAATAAGATGTGCAAATTCATGTAATGAATCAGCAGTTGTTGCTCTGTCTACATTTAAATATATTTCTCCATTATAAATAAATGCATTAGTTCTACCTACATTGGGTATTACACCCTTAAAAGAATCTGCTAATTCTCTAGCTGTAACTACATTAATTTTAATACCATAATTCTTTCCAAGATGATTAGCTATTTCTACCATTTCACTTTTAAATGACCTTGGCACCTTCTTATGAACTGGAACGTTGGTGCTCATTTGAAGCTTCTGTAAGTTATATTTATCCCCAGCTGCTGCAACTACTTCATACACTGATTCACTAGCATTTTCGATTATATTTAACGCCTTAGTAATAAGCTCAGTTTCATAATTTAATTTGTCCGGGGTAAGCATACTAGGAACCTTATTATTATATAAGGCATTATGGGTCTCTGGATCTCTAAGTTGGTTCTTAAGTAAGAAGAACGTCGCTACTTTCTCCGGAGTATCTAATATAGATTGAATGTTAATTCCTTGTTCATTTAGTGATGTTAATATTTTATTGTATTGTGGCTTCTTCATCATTTCAGACACGAAGTTATTAAATGTTATAGACTTAATAAGCTTCTTGTCATTATATAGATTTATTTTATCGTCTAGTACAATGTCTAATACACTAAATCTATCTCCTATTTCCAATTTAGAACTAGAAGATATGTTAACTTTGTCTCCAGATTTCTTCTTAATACTAGTTGCTACTGATTCAAAGTTAATAGGTCTATTTAGCTGTAGTGCAATTAGGTTTTTAGCATGTTTTAAATCGTCTACACCAGAGGTATGTATATTATCAGCAGTAGTTATTAATTTATCACTAATATAGTACTTATTATTATATCTGATTATATTATACCCATTATAGTTCTCTATATAATCTACGATATCTCCAGTGTATTCTGTATTAACAATAGATTTATCAAATACAGGTTTCTTGACAGTGTTTCTTAATAACAATCCACTATCACTAATATATGCTATGTCTATAAACTTACCATTATGTATATTGTTATTAATGTCTTGAATAGCAGACACTATATTATCTTCAGTTGCCTCACCATAACCGTGATTCTCCATAAAGGACTCTATATCTTGTCTAGATATTTTGAGATACTTTCCAGATATTTTAGCTCTATCTATTAAGGCCTGAGCAGATGGGTTATCATAACTGATGGACTCTTGCTCTGGAGCACCTATTAAATCATTAAATATTTTATTAAAGGTTCCAATTAATCCTGTCTTATATAAAGCATCACTCAATGAAGCACTAGAATAGAAATAATGAGTAAACGCAGAGACAACATTAGACTTACTGGCAACAAATTTACCATCTGAATAGCCTATTTTACTTAACGTAATCATAGCTCTTCTAGATGTAGTGGGGTCAGTGGCTAGTATTTTAGCTGCCGTAGCTATATTAGAGTATAATCCATCTACAACTTCTTTGGGAGCTTTATCCATTAAAGATGATACATATAATTGTTTTAAATGTGTCTCTATATGATCTGGAGTGGGTTTAATCACTGCTAATGAATTACCTTGATAATTAAATATTCCGTAATTACTATTCCAATTTACACTGAATTTAGCATCAGTAAGTAAGATGTTATAGGCGTTTAAATCAACTCCTTCTTTCTGTAAAGCATCTACAAGATATCTTATATTAGGTGTGTCGAACTCATTTCTAATAGTATTTAGATTGTAATTACCAGAAGGTAATGTAAATCCCTGTCTATTACTATTAATATTGAAGTTAGCTAGAGGAAATCCTCCAGAGTTAACGGCAGCAATAAACTCATCATATGCTTCTTTATTACCCATTAGAGCACCTACTGCATCCTCTAAAGACATTTCACTAGCATCGGGAACCTCCAGCTTGATTACGCTGGAAGCCCCTTTGTTAGAATTTATTATAATTTCAACTGAACAACTCATGTTAACACTTGATTCTCATTTGTATAGTATTACGTCTCATTAGACTTTTGATCTTACCTACTAAGGTATTAAGTGATTCGGAAGAGTTAATTACTAATTCCTTCATTCTGTTACTCTGGTTAGGAGTATTTATTACGAAGTAATTGTCACGTAACCTTAATGAATCCTCATCTTCCATATTTGGTACTTCATCTACCATATAGTAGTCATCTCCGCTTCTCATATATAGAAATAATCTACCTGTATCATCGTCTTTAATTCTAATGTATTTATCCCTAGCTCTACCTTTAGAACTCTCACTTACTATAGGTGCCATCCTAATAAGGGCATCCTCCAATGAGAATGAGTCCATGTTAACATCAAGCCAGTAGTCAGCGTTACCTACATAATTATGAAAGTCAGTTAACATATCACTAACATCAACTCCATCTATTGTATTAAATAGGGAAGTTAATCTGTCAGCACCGTACTGATTCTTATTAACTACTAGATTATACAAAAAGAACCAATCTGTTAAAGATACTCCTTGAAGTTCTATCTTCTTAAGAGCAGCAAAGTCTCTTTGGTATCTACTAAATACTGGATCTGTTTCAGTACTTAACATATTAATTGGCAACTTCATATAAGTTACATTAGATCTAGTAAATGGATCTAATCTTCTGTTTCTACTTAATCCCTGTATGAAGCTATTAATAAGTAAGGATCTTACTCTTTTATTACCTACAACTCCGTTCTTTAATGCAGGAATTACCTCTCTTTCCATCCACATTTTAAAGTTAGCAATTCCCTCATTAGTAGACAAATTAAATACTTCTCCACCAGGACCAGCTGAGTGTATAGTCATGTCGGATCCTATGTATTCCTGCCCTTCTTCCAATCTAAATACTACGTTTCTACGTGTAAGCCAATTATTAATTAGAACGTTATCAGTATGAGATGCTAATGCGGCTAATTGCTCCTTTTTAACAGCTCTACCGTAAACTGGATTCTCTTTAATAAGGGCTTCTCTGTAGGAATTTACCAGATTAAACTTAGTGCTTATATTTATGTCAGAAGTATCAGTAAGATTATAAATATCAAACAGTGCTTTGAAATGAGGAATTTTAGTAATCATGTCAAATATGTTCCAAGTTCCTTTAATAATATTATAGTAATCAATTGTAGTCTGTCTATAGCCATTATTAACTGGATCTAAGAACTTTCTAATACTAAAACCTCCATTTACTATATTCTGAGACACTGCATCTTTAACTATATTTCTGACCGCAGTTTCTTCTAAATATGGCTTCTCTTTCAATACATTAACGATTAGTTCATCAACATTAAACCCATTACTGCTAGTTAGATACTTACGCTCCCTATTAGTAATAGCTGATTCATAAGTATTCAACATTGCCATTTTACCTGCAATATCAGTTGGCATACCTTGATTTAATCCGTAGAATCTACCAAGAAGTTCAGTCTCTCTTGCATCAAAATTAATATTCTTAAATTCAGTGAATTTGTCCGGATCTATCCTTCTCTTCATCTTCAACAAGTATTCATATTCCTCTAGGAATCTAAATTCTCTAAAGTTCTTAGCAGGGAATATGTCTTCGATGCTACCATTATTAGCAAATCTATCTTTAATTTCTTGAATCCACTCACCTCTCTTGGCAAACATTCCAGGATTGTCAACAGACACTCTAGCATATAATCCCTTCAGTCCGTCATTATTTAAATAGTTTCTAATATTAGGACCTTCTTCTAATGACCTAATTACTGAGTTAACAGATGCTGTTTCGTGATATTCATCAAATACGTTAACCTTCATCAAGTCATTGACCGTTTGCACTGTAGGTGTAGTCATTAAATTCTTTGCTATATCATTAAAACTGAATCCTAACATAATCATATGTAGATACATACCAGCTAGATTAGGACCAGCATTAATTTTAGATAGAATCAACTCCTTGGCATTATCGGTTGCAGCAGATAGTAAAGCTGAGATAACCAACGATTGGTCAGGCTGTACTCCCAATTGCTCTTGAATAACTCTAGAAACATCTTCCTGAGTTAATTGTTGCTCAGTAGCAGTCCTAATTAGGTTCTCCCAATAATTCTTCTCTGGAGCTAAATCAGTAAAGTTAATGTTGGCCATTATGTTTCTGAGGGTATCTACAGTAACTATTTTGCCATCCTCTGACACCTTGCTCTGAATACCTTTATAAACATTAGAGAAGAACATGTTGTTCATCCACTTAGAATCTCCACTTCTAATGCCTTCATTAAAATAATAACAGTTAGCAAAGAATACTTTCTCACCAACAGCTGCAATACCAATTACCTGTTTGCCATCCATATTCTGCATCTGCATTACCCATTTAGCAGAAGGAGACATAAGAGTAATTTTGTTAGCTTCCTTACCAGAAGTAGAATTCTCAGCAGCAGCTTGAGGATCTCCCATTTCAATTGGAGAATATGCTTGAGTCATATTCTTTAGGTCTTGGATAATGTTACTAATACTAGCCGATACAGAGTTTCTAAATGCAGGCAAAGTATTAATAGCTCTTATCTTCTGACGACCATTCTTTACTCTTCTACCGTTCTCATCACGTTCTTCAGTCATGTACATAGAATGGTTATTTATTCTGCTTAGAATAAAATCAGCATTCTTAGTGTCCGACCCAGTATAACTTACTAAGTTAGTATCATCAATTGCAGTAAGTAACTCAGCTATGATCGGTAGAGATTCTGGGTTATAGAAATTCTCCTCATTAAGCATTTCCACGTAATTAGTAATATCTACAGCTCCAGGAGCATGACTATATGCATATAGTTTACCATTAGGAGTAGGTAGTCTTTCAGACATTCTAAGAGCTTCTATAGAATTGAAATTGAAGTATGGAGACCATCCTATATAATTACCATTAGTATCAAAGTCATAACCCATTACGTAGGCTTTATCAATATCCGTTTAACCTCATACCTTTCAATATGAGACTGACTATATCATCACTCTATCTCTAGAGTGTCTCGCACTTCGGAACCAGCTTTCTGCTGTGCTATAAATTCTTCTTTAGTAAAGTTATCTCTAATTTTATAGAGTAATGATGGAACCTGTTCTATATATGGACGTATAATTTGTATGAACGCTGCACAATCAGATTCAGTGGAACTAGCAATAGAATAAGTTCCCTTTCCTTCTTTAAAAGGTCTAAATTGCACATCCCAAACTTCTTTGAAATAATCAATTACTACTTGAGCTGTATCTAAATCAACACACGTAGCTATTTTGATTGTATGTTGTATTGAGCTACGCTGTTTTGAAGTGTTTACGTTTATACAACCATCATCCATATACCATATAGCTAACCCGATAGGGGTAAGCCAATTCAATAATCTTCTAGTAATATGTTTCTTAGGAGTATAGACTGTTCTCCTTAAGGCTTTTATAGTTGGGTTAAGTGACATCTGAGAGTATAAAACTTTGTTTCCTTTATTATATCCACATGTTGATATATACTCCTTAACACCATTGTTCTTAAACCCAAACTTGTTTAATAAGTCTATCTTCCATTCTAGAAACTCTCTTTGAGCTTCAGAATGACTTAGCTTGAATACATAATTACTAGATATTGTTCCATCTCCTAAAAGAAGGCCTACAAGTAGGCTCTTTTGTTCTTTACTAAGTTTCTTTGTTATTCTTCTAGCCATTTACCTAATATTTTGAGTTAAACATTAGATAAAAGTTCCTACTCCCTTACGGGATAGTCGATGAACTTTCATCCTTATAAACACAAAGATATTAAAACTTTTGTCAATTAACTAGTCTTATTATCCAAATATTTATCTAGGATGCTTAGCTGCGGATTGTCCAATCTTAACCTTTTTTACTTTACCAACAATAGTTAATTGCTGCCACTAGATGTATTACTACTCTAGTTTAGTAGGTTAAGCTCTAAGGAGTTCCCCGTCAATTCACGAGATTTATTATAGTGACTACAATATTAATATGTCACCTAACTAAACAGTTAAAATTAGGTCAATAGTCACTTCCCTGTAGCCAAGTTTGCCAGTGAGATACATGTACCACATTCTTATCAGAATCATTAAATGCTACTGCTTTCATCTTCATAAATGATTGCATAGTCTGTGCCGGAATACGAGCTACAGTAAATTCAAGAGATTTCTGGAATGATACAAACTTCTTCTTAGCAGCAGTAATCTTTCTAGATTTCTCTAAAGCCTCTAGTTCATAAGCTATTTTAGATACGCTAAAATCATCTTTAACTAATGCTTTAGTATATGTGTCATATAATCCTTTCAATAATCTGTCACTTCTGTCCTTACCCTGTTCTATAACTCCTTGTAATGTTGCCTTGTCTTTAATATATTGACTAATTTTAATGGAATCAAAATCGTCAGTTTTATAAATATCCATTACATTATCGGGAGTACTAACAACTAAAACTTCTTCAACAGAATTACCATCAATCGCATTATAGGATGTTACCAACTCATGATAATTACCTTCAGCATCGTAATATCCGCTTTCATATAATTTATTGCCATCTTTATCTATTCTAAAGATACTATCTCCAACTCTCATGAAGTCATCGTCAGTAAGGGTTTTATTAACTGATAGCTTATCTATGATAGTAGTAGATGTATTAAATGCAATATATACGTGTTTACCACTTCCTCTAGTAAATGCTATATCAAATAATTTAGTTTTAGGAGTATGATATTTATCATACTTATTAACAAAGAATTGGTATCCTTGTGTAAGTACATCATTAATACTATCATTAGGACCTAAATTAAATTGATTAACATATAACTTACTAATTACTAATTCAGCAGGATTATTAACTAGATTTTGAATTGGAATAGCTATATTACCATTAGGCAGTTCCATTAAGTATCTACCTTCCGGAACGTATTTCTTGCTAAATGCTACTGGATCTTGATTATATTCCAATAACATATCTTCAGTAGCAGGCATATACCCTTTATCTAGTAACATGAATGTATTCTGAACATCAGCCTGTAATTTAGCTCCTATTTCTTTAGGAAGCTTCTTATACTTCTTACGTTCAGTAAATGATGCTTGTATTGCTGGCATATCGAATATACTATGTCTCTTACCAGTTGCATCTTCCCAGTATATTTCGGCAGGTTTCAAGTCTGTAGGTCTAGTAATGTCAGTATAGAATGTAGAGAAATTCTTCTTGACGAAATTATAAGAATCATAATCGTTTACATATACTAACATATACTCTCCTTCGAGTTTCCATCCATTATCTTCCAAGAACTGAGGTACAGTTAATGCTATATCCCTATTTAGTCTCTCTAACTTAGATAATGCCTTATTAAGATTGTCTTGAGCCTTAGATAATTCAACCCCTTCACCATCTCCTCTATTAGCTTGATCTACTAGTCTAGTATACTTGCCAACTTCTAATTCGGCAAACTTCTTATTTCTAGTAGCGTCACTATTAATCTTGGCAACTACACTAGCCACTTCTTGGATAGGTATTTTAATTCTATCTCCAGGTAGTAACCTATCAATAGAATTAGCTGGTTCAGATTCAATTTTAGCCTGCTCTCTTTGTAAGTATTCATCTACTGATATTCCTTCATCAGCTGCAATTCGATATAAATCGTCATATCTATAATTCTGCCCTCCAATTCTATGTACCTGTATGATATTATATCCAGGAGCCATAACAGCACCCATACCTGGGAACTTTCTTTTAATAGCAGTCTTATTGATGTTGGACGTAAATGTAGATAAAGCCTTAGCAAATATAGAAGGATCACTATAAGGAATCTTATAAGCGTCAGCTCCATGTGAAGTTCTACGTTTCCTATCTAAAGCAAACTCCTCCTTAGCTTTCTGAATGATAGTTTTGGCAGTTCCTAATTCATCGCTGTTCTTATTTAATTCCTTAATAATAGCTTTACCAAATATCTCATACAAGTCTGATTTGACATCAGGATTATCAGTAGGTTTTATTCCAGTAAGAACATATACAGCTTCTTTAATATTACCTATAGAAGCTAATGCAACTTTACCTAAGCTTTTATATGCATTCTTAGCCATATCATGAGTAAATCCCATAGATTCAAGAGCTGAAATTACCTGAGAGAACTCGGTCATTGTTGACTGATGTTCTGGGTCGGTAACTACGTGGTCAGCATCCATCTGCATACCTAAGCCATCAGTATTAAAGTGCATTGTCATTAATGGAGAATCATCATACCAAGAGCTATCTGGATTTATATTTTGAGCTCCCACTTTAATTGCAGACTTATTAACTAAGTAAGCAATCATTTTATATTTGAGTGGCTGGTTGGTATTGCGTTGAGTAGGTATGTCTCCATTGGCTTTATACTGTCCTATATTATTAACATAAGTAGCAGTTACGGCTAATGAAGCATCGCTATATGCAAGTTCTCCATCTCTAAGTGATTCACTATAAACTCCTCCTAAAGCAGCATGTAATTCAAATAAAGAATTAATTGGAACGTTAGTATCAATTAATACATTAGCGGCACCTACTGCTTGTATTGGATTTCCATTTATATCTACTAACTGCTTACTAATATTATACAGTCCATTTCCTACTTTGTCTAGTCCTAGTATCTCATAATGATTATTACCGTCTCTATAAAATATTCTATCACCTCCAGTGACATCTCTTAGAGTCATTGGCTGACCAAATAAATTTACAGTAAGGTCTACATTAGCAGGAACATCCCAATCAGCTGTTGATTCACTCCATTTAAAATCAGACATCTTCTTGAATAAATTATATAATTTAATGTCTGATGTTAATGATTGACGAAGCCTTTCATTGTAAGCAGAGAAGGTAGCAAACTTTAATAAAGCTGCTGTACCATATCTTCCATTATAATCATGTCCAATAGGTTTCTTATCTTCTCCTACAGATGAATCTTGTAATGATAAGTTCTCCAAATAAGACATAATAGGATTACACCATGCAGAACCGTCATGTGCATCCACTTCTGCAATTTCACCTTTAAAGTTATATACAGGAGCTCCGACATCACTCATTACAGCTATTCTATACCAGGGTGGTACTCCAGTCAAACTATTCTGATGTAGATACTGTAATGTAGCTGGTACAATCACATTACGTTTTAACTCAGCAAGTTCTCTAGAAGAGTGTTCCATTTCTATTCCGTTAAATGAGTCAGGATCTAAACTACCATATTTAGCTTTATTTGGATGTGCAATGCTACTACCAGTAGTTACTAGTCTAAGGTTCTCTGATGTTAAGAAATCAGCTACAAAGTACCTTTCAATTAGAGGATTTAGAGTAATTTCTACATCATCTCTTAGCCAATTACTATCTAAATCAGATAGTCTAGTAATATTAGTATTACCCTGTTTAGCTAATATAAGTTCTTGAGTATTCTCATTTACCCATAGTCTTTTATCAGCCCCTAATAACTTATCCGCAGCCTTTCTAAGAACTGTATTGCTACGTCCATTGGCATATACTAAAGGGAATGACATATTATTGTCAATCATGTCCTTAACAAACTTCTTACGTTCTCTAAGCATAGCTTTGTTAAACACATCATCTTTAGCATACATTTCTGTGGCAAGGAAGTTTAAGAGCTTATTAGGAATCAGACCTTTCTTAGTTTTACCATTGAGTTCAAATGACCCTCCTTTATTAGTGTGAACGTTATCAATATTAGGGACTCCAGCAGCATAAGACATATTAGTGTACTCACCTGATGTAGTAACTGCTAATAAATTAGTAAAGTCTTGGTAGTCAAGTACATCTACTAATGAAACTGGTTCTTTAATATCAAGAGAGTCTAAAGCATCTACTATGCTACTAGCATCCATAAAATCACCAGCTGCTTGTGCTGCATCTAATGCTTGTAACAGTCTGTTTCTTTCTGAATCTAGAGATTCATTATGTTTAGCTATTTTAGCATTCTCAGCATCTACTTTACTCTGTTTAGATAGTATTCTGTTTGCAGCCTCAGGATTGATAGCCTGCAATCTTTGTAAGTATGTCTCTAAAGATTGTCTGTATACTTCTTTATAGTCACCCAATACATTATTGAATACTTCCTTATAGTAAGTTCCTACAGTTCCTTTGATAGCACTAATAATGTCTTTAGTAGGTGAAGTAAGTAAATTAATAAGTAATGGCTTACCATTCTCATCAAGTACATCTATCTTATCTACACCAAGCTTCCACATTACAAATGTTCCCTTATCGGAATATACAGTAGGTTGTACATTGATAGTTACAGGTGCATTGCCATTCTTTGGTCTTAATAAGTTTCCATAGAAGTCATATACTAACGAAGAATATCCTATTTCTGCAACCGAGAACTTAGTAGCACTCTTCTTTATTCCATTTCTACTAACTACATCAGTTTTTATGGAAGTTCCCATTAGCATATTAGGATTTCGTCCAAATAGCGTATTCTTTAAAGCAGAACTAGGATTATCAAGTATATACTTTTTAACGTAGCTCCTAGTCAGTCCAGCTAAGTTAGCAATCCTGCTGTTAGGTATATTATTACCTTCAGCATTCTTAATAACTGACTTATATATTTCTCCAGTTACTACCTGTTCAGCTGCTACAATATCATTAAGTATATTAATTAAATTAGGTCTAATAGCCTTTAATGAGTTTGAGGCTTTATCGTAGTAGAACCTTTCATTATTATCTCCTAACTTCTCATTGTAATAGTTCAGAGTTTCTATATACGAACGTAATGATAAATTCTCAGGATTATTATTTTCATATCCATCATATACTGTATTAACAAATGCAGAACTGCTTGCAACAGCTACTAATTTATCAAGATAATCAAGATTATTAGCTTCATTTACATTTCTGAATGCAGCTAGTAAATCTATATTGCCTCTTAAGAATCCTGTATTAGCAAAGTCATCTATAAATTCTATTAAAGATACATATAATCTTTCTCCATCAGTAAGTACCTGTGGATTGTTCTCTTCATATATAGCTTTTAACTTAGTAAATGAAGGTTCTTCTAATATAGTATTTAGCCTTCCAAATTTAACAATATCAGAGTTTGATAATTCAAGCTTTCTTTGTCCTTTACTACTAACTGCATTGCTGTTATAAATTACAGTAACCTTTTCTCCTTTATATGGTAAAGTAAAAGAGACGTCGCCAGTAGTAGCGTTACTAACAGATATTCCCCACCTATTTAATAGGCCAGTTCTATCTGCCATAAGTTCGTTAGCAATATCAATATCATTCTCTCTCTGTATTTTACGTCTATTTACATTAGATTGCTTAATTTCAGAACTATCCAAATCTCTAGTATCACTATTAAGAGCATATTCTACATATCTGGCATTGTTAGTTCTGTCTACAACTCCAGATATAGAATCTAACAAATCGTAAGTAGTGATAGCTTTAGAAGTAAGATAGTCTCTATTTGCAATACTATATAAAGAGTTGAATTTATCTTTGTTATAGAACTTATCATAGATAGATTTAAATACGTTAAGATCGTTTACTTGGAATACCTTAGACCTAGTATCACTATTTAATATTTCCTTAAGAATTTCTCCTAAGTAATAATTAGGGGCGGAATGTAAATTTAAAACTAAATCCTGTAGTCTCTCCCCAAAGAACATAAAGTTGTATTCGTCTTTAATCTTGCTAAAAGAGTGAACGAATTGTTTTAAATTTAAATACTTGTCACCTATCTGCTCTCCAGTAACATGATTAATTACAGGAGTTTGTTCAATAAGTAATCTAGACACATTACCTATTTCAGATAATGCATCTACATTCTCATTAGTTCTCCATGTTTTAACCATATTAGAACCAGATCTAAATTGGTATTTATTAGTGCTCACAGGTAGTTCTATTCCTACATATCCCCTATTCCTAATTTCCATATTCTTTCCGAATAAGCTTTTAAGAATAGTATCGAAGTTACCGTTAGATAGAACAGCCCATGCATTGAATCCATCCACTAACATCTGATTCTTATAGAATCCTTCTATGTTTCTCTTCTTAGATACGAATGCACTGTCTAACGCAGATTTAGATATGTTTTCAAATATACTAGAAGCGGCATCCAGAACCTTCTGCATATTCTCTACATTAGGAATTCCATCTAGGTAAATAGTATCTAGTATAGATGCATCAGTTTCTATACCTTCTTCAGAATTAGCTAATTTAATATAGTCAACTAATTTCTTAAATAAGATATTCTTATATTTAGCAATATAAACATTTAAATCATCATTGCTCTTAATAAGTCTACCGTCAGCAAAGTTAACTAATGATGCTTCTATAATATTATACCTAAACTGATTCAGCATATACTCCTTAACTACAGAAGCAGAACCGTAAATATCACTAATGGATGGAGTTGCAACTCTTCTCTCCAATGGTTCTTCAATTACTTGAATGTCCTCAGGTTCGTCTTTAATGACAAGACTCTTGTCAACTTCCTCTACTGTAGAGGTTTCCGGATTAATACTGAATTTGGAACTTAATGGTACAGCATATTCAGCTAATAATTGTTCCTTCTGTGCATCTGTTAATCTTCTGGATGTTTTAACAAAATCTTCTAGAACCTCAGAAAGCGAGACATATTCTGCCTCGCTCTCCAGGTTAAATAGTCCAGTATTCTTCAAACTGTTGTAGAAGTCGTCTATGAAATTAGCAGTAGATATTACTGGCTCTTTCCTAAACTTTAATACTGTACTTCTTAGAGCAACCTCAGCATCAAGTCTGTGTTGCCCTATGTCAAAGTTAGTACATGCCATTTCTTATTAGATATTAAATTTACATCCTTGACTATCAATAATGTTCTTATTGGAAGCTAAAGAAGATATGTATTCTTGCACGTCAATTAAATCATCATTGTCTAACTGCTCATCAGTCAATAATCCTTCAAAATGGCTGTCAACTAGTTTGGCTTTATCCAATATAGCCTGAGCCTGCTCTGGAGTTACTGATGATAGAGACATTAATGTGTTAATTAAGTCAGCAATTTCAGATTCCCTAAGATTATCAAAATCGTTAAGTGTATCTGCGAATATCTTTAACTTCTGTTCTCTAGTTGGATCAAATGGAATTTCATACATAGTTGTATCTGTAATTTCTACTTTACCATCGAGAATAGAACCTTTTATTGTTTGTCCTCCCTGCAAAGTTACTGTAAATTCCTCTAGATTACTACCATTATATTCAACATTCTGAATTGCAGAATTATCAATAGAACCATCTACTTTCTTGGGTAATACAGACGGACTCTTCTTATTTATTTCATCTAACAGGGTAGAGTAGCTATTTATAGTTAATAGTCCAGTGTCAAGAACTGTAGTATAAATACTTAATACAGTGTCATTATTAATCTTTAATTGTCTATTATTAACTGCATCAGAAAGCTTGACAGCTACTGAACTACTATACTCTTTAATGATGTCGTTAATAGCAGCATCCCCTTCAGTCTCATATCTAGACCTGGCTCTATCAGTTAAATCTTGTAAGGATTCATATCCACTTACATTAGACAGAGCTCCCATAGTTGACAAATTCATTCTGGAGTTAAATTCGTCTCTCTTAGCATGTAATATATCATCCTTAAATTCTACTTCTTTTAAACCAGTAGGGTCTATAGTAATTTCGAAATTAGGACTTTCTATAGCTACATCTATATGGAACTGATCTAAGTTATTTCTAGTAGGATAGAAATCTGAGGGTTGACTGTCATGAGAAGTCTGAAATCTTGGAGTATAGAATATTCCATCTATAAATGGAGCATACGTTGTAGTAGGAGCACCTTCCTTAATAGTTGGAGTACCATGTAATATAACATTGAACATATTATTAAGTACAGAAAAAGCACTGGTCCTACCTGCATCTCTGACAGCTTCACCTATGCGAACATTAGTTGCTTCTAGTCTAGTTTCTATAGGTTTACCATCCGGTCCTTTTGCAGTAAATGAATAAGCATCACCTGCTTTATAACCTTTAGTGTACATCTTATAGATAGAGGATAGCAAACTAACAACTTTAAAAGATCCTCCCATATTTCCTAAAGCTGAGGCTGCATGTTTGACAGTTCTTACTCCATCACTGAATTCTATCTCTCCATTATCAGATATAAGTTGCTCTAGGATATTATCCATATTTCTTCCTTCTGTTCTAATTGTGAAATTAGTATCCTTAGGAAGTGAAATGTATTTACCTAAAACATCAAATATTTCATTTAATATAGTATATTGAGCCTTAGCAACTGCTGGATCTATATATACTCCATAAGTAAGTTTTCTAGATACTTTATTACCTGCATTGAATTCTTTCCATTCGTTCTCACTAAGATTTATAGGTCTAACTACCATACCTGGAGCATTAGCCTTAATAGCATCAGCATAAGTAAGTCTAAACATAAATCCATTATAAGTAGAAGGATTCCAAGGAACTCTTTTAGCCCCATTAACTACAGATTGGTCTAGTAGTCCATTGAACTTATCAACTTCAGTCTGTCCTCTTACTTCACTTAGATTATTAGTAGACATGTATGTCTTATAAGCATCTAAGAAGTTGTTAAGCCCAGCTCGATAATTCCATAATGCTACTAACATTCTAGCTGCTGTAGTATTACTTCCATATGTACCTATATAATCCTTAACCTGCTGTATATCAAGTTTACTCTTACCATCATCGTCAGTACTAGTTAAATCACTGAATGATAATGTAAAGTAGTCATTTATAAATGAACCATTAGGGGTAGCTACTATAGCTCTAATGATTGGCGGTACTCTATCTGCAACTTCTGCATTTGCCTCTTCATTAGAAAGACCCCTTGATTTAGCTTCATCAAATGCTCTTGCTCTCTTCTTCTGCATTTTGATATACATATCTGCTAGATTTGATTCAGTAACTTTCTCCCCGTCTATTTTGAGATGCTTGTTAGTAGTTGCAAATACTATACCTTTACCTCTAACTGATTTATCGATCATAGCTACACCACCCTGTCCAGTATATCCATACATAGGACTTATTAGAGCATTAGGAAAGGCTTCTTGTAGCTCATTAAGATTCCAAGTTTGACCTGGTACCTCTTTTAGTCTAGTTGCCCTAGAGAATGTAATGTCAGATTTATTGATTTTAAAGTATTTAGAAGATGTTGGATTAGAATTAGACCATTCTTGCATGTTCTTATACCACTTCCTATACTTAGATATAGCAGCATCTAACTTATTACCATGAGCTTTATCCCATTTCTGCCAAGTGTCCGGATTAGTAAGTTTACCCATAGTGAACTGAATATCCTTACCTCCATCTATACTGACTCTGTAAACAATATTAAATGCAGTAGACTCTACTTTAGTCTTATCGTAACCTTGTTTGTCTCTAGCTATATCTGTTCCAGTGGTACTAGTATCGTCTTTACGAACTTCAAAATAGAAACTTCCATTATTCCATACATCTAATCCTAACTTAGCTAAATATGCATTACCACTATCAGACAGTCTCTGTAAGAAATCTTCATCAAACTTCTCACCAAATGTTAGGTAGTTTCTAATATCCACCAATAATGATTTAGGAGTAATCAATTGATTAGCAGTATAATGAATTCCATTTTTAGTAAAGACGTTTAAATCATCTATAATATCATCTTTAACTACTCTATCAAATGTTCCGTCCTCATTCTCTAACATACCATATCTCATATACCATCCATAAGCCCTAATTCCAGACATAACACCCTCTATTTCTGAATCTAATACAGTAGTCTTCTTTCCATCCAAGTTACCTAATAATTCATTCTCTATAGGATTATCTCCTTTAGGTTTGGAAGGACTTTTAGGCGTATAAGGAGCAGCTTTAGCAGCTGGTTCAGGAGATTGAGGTGTCTCTTCAGAATTTATTGGAGAAGGAGTATACCCTTCCAATTCTGAATCCAAAGCAGCCATTCTGATTTCTTTGAAGGTGTTAATAATACGTTCCTGACTAGGAGTTACGGAAGTTCTATCTTCCTTGATAAGATTCTTCTCTTTTACGTATGCAGATAATCCATTATTAATAATGTAAGTTCCTTCTTTAGAACGAGACATCATAGTATAGAAGGATTTAGCAAAATTAATAAGGTCTGCCCAGTCAGTAGAATCATATTTAGCAAAGTCTACATCAATAATGAAGTGAGCAGCTTCTGAGCCTTGTACAGATTTAGGAGTGTATACCTTGATTCTACTATCATTCATTCTCTGAATTAACTGATATGTAGGAGAGTTTTCATTATCATATACATAACCTATTTCACCATCAGCTTCCAATAATGCCTTAATATCTTCCTCTGAAATTTCATTTACTATCTTCTCTCCATTTAGTGGATTGTCATCGTCTTGATAATGCTTCAGAATTAAATTACTAGTAATTTCATTGAATATTCTATCTCTGACTTCTGCATCATTATCAGCGGTCACATTGTCCTTATTAAAGTTGATCCTACTAAGAATTGCATTAACCTGCTTATTATTATCGTCTTTCTGAACATTAGTAATACGTAAGCTAATATCCAGTTTAGGAGTTCTAACCGTTAATGCTTCAGTTGGTTTAACATTATATATACTAGTTTCTACATTCTCATATCCATTCTGATTTAAATCCCCTAATAGTATTATTGTAACACCATTCTTGGATGCCCAATCAGATAAGAATTGCATATAAACACTATTAACCCAAGTAGCTTCATCAATAAACAGCAATCTAGGAGTAGCGTTATCACTATATTCTATATCAGACTTAGCAACTGCTACAGTGTATCCTTGCTTAAGTTCATTAAATTCTACCAAGTCATATAATTTAGATTCAGTATTAGAGCTATTAATGTCCTTACTAAGTTCACCATAAGTCTCATCACCTAAGACATGTCTCATTAAACCTTCTACAGTAAAAGATTTTCCATCACTTCCTAGAGAACTTACCAAGTTATTAACTTGTTGCTCAGACGGACCAACCTTCCACACAGTAGAATTAGGGTTAATTTTAGTAACAATTCCCTGTACCAACTTAGCAATTACTGCTGTTTTACCAGCACCTCCGATACCATTAACCATTACAGTATTGAAGTACTTTAGTAATTCACTACCGGGTTGGCCTTTAGGAACATTAATATTATCTATAGCAGCATTCATTACTTCTGGATTAACTGCCATAGCTGTAGACATGTAAGCAGCATATTCTTGGGCAAATAAGGGAGCATAGGTAGCTTCTGAATCAGCAAGAGTCTCTCTTAAATAATAATCAAAATCAGACTTCTTAAATGCTAATGTGGCATGCAGCCACATATAAATGTCAAAGTCTTCTATATATTCTGTTTCCGGGCTAAACCTAGTGTTATTTTGATTTACTAAACTAGACATATTGAATTTAGCCCCCAAATTAGAGAACATAGCTTTGAGTACTGTATTTACTGATTCTCCACTTTCAGATACTATTTTATGGAAAGTATCATAAAGCTTATTCTGTAAGTTAGCTAATTCAACTGATATTGCTGGATTATCATAAGCTGCTTCGTCAATATTGTCCAAGGTTGGGGTAGATATTTCATCTAGACCTGCAAATAACTTGGTTCCGTTATATTCTAAGTCTTTTAGGAATCCATATTTACCATTACCTCTTAATACATCATATAGCAATTTAGATATCTTTTGACCAGTTCTAGCATGTTTACTAAACTGATTTACCCCATTCATTATAGATAAATCAGTTAAGAACGATAGCTGAACAAGAATCTTATCCAGCTCTATATTCATCATAGCAGCTACATCATCTCTAATAACTCCGTACTTCTCTTCTTTAGGGAAATACGTTTCTAGGAAGTAATTCATAAGAGCATTATGACCAAAAGGTCTATCTATGTCTAAATCAGCAGTAGAGCTGGAGTAGATTACTGATTTAAGCATATTAATTGCTTTAACAGCATCTTCTATCTCCTTCTCTTTATTACCATCTAGAATATAATCAGATACAGTAGGCGCTGCTTCAAATCTCCTTTTCTCATTCTCTATAAGGTCTATAATATTAGAAGCACTTCCAAATACAGTTCTAGTAAAATCCTGAAGATAATCATACACTGGACTAGTTTTAAGTTTAAGCACATCACTACGTAGTTGCAATACTGTTGCATTGTACGGGTTGGCTAGTACTTCACTATTTATTTCTTTAGCAGCATCTTGATATATCTTCTCCATGTTATTAATACGCTCTTCAGTGTACTTCATAACATTATCTGCATCTTCAGACTCATAATATTCTCCTATGGCATCAAAATAATCCAAAGTTTCATTAATAAGTTGTTTCTTGTATTCTTCAGAATTAATAACATCATGGATTTCCTTGTTTATGTCTTCTAAATTCTCCCCATTAACTTTCTCTAATGTTTCTATTAGTCTATCCATCAATGGATTAGGAAGAAAGTTACCACTATCATCAACGCCTCTACTAATAATCTTATTAACGAACATCTTGCTTAAAACAGTCGTAACTGCTCGTTCGTTAGAGATTTTATCACCAAGAACACTAAGTAGTAAGTCTTTAGTCTCGGCATCCATAAATCCATAGCCTTGTGCCATTTGAATTACTCCTTGAACTCTTCCTAACACTTCTTGGTTATACAGTTCAGTTTGTTGTAATCTAGCTTCAGCCTCTTCATCAGATTCGTTGTCCTTTCTGTCAAATACTTGTCTAGTAAACTTCTTATTAAGAACCCAGTCAATGTTACGGTCTACTCCAAATCTAGATTGGAGTTCTTGTTCAGTAACATCCTCCAGATTAAGTCTATCTATAGTAGCCTTTAAATCAATCATAGTTGAGAATACTTCCTTTCTAAATTTGTAATATTCATCAACTGAGATACTACCCTCTTGAAGCTTGTTAGAGAACTCTTTATTAACCTTCTTATATATACCATAAGCAGCATCTAGAGCTTCCATCTTATCTTGCTTCAGATATGCTTCGTATTTAGGTTTCAGAGATTCTATTTGTTCTTCTGATAAATCCTGGAAGTTCTGTTTAGTATCAAATTCAGCAAAATCCTTAAATGTAGCTGCGTAATACTGATGATTGGCTAAATTATCTATAGCAAACAACATTTGATCTGTATAATACTCAGAGAATGAACCATCCAAGAATTTCTGCTTTTGAAGTTGTAAATCAGAATATTCTTGCTGTAGTCTTTGTAAATCAGCTTGATAAACTGACCCTTTCTTGTCTGTGTCATTTGTCTTATGCTCCAGATCTGCTATTTCGTTGCGTTTCTCAACTATTTTAGAAGTAAGGGTATTAAAATCTTGAAGCATTTTACCATTATAGCCATTAAGAATAGCCTTACCGAATTTCTGACCATCGGATACCTCAATGCTAGCTAAAGCCTTCATTCTAACATCACTCATTACCATCTTGTCTAATAGCTGTTCGTCGGATAGTCCCATACCTTCTTGGTTAATAACAGCATCTAGATGTTGAAAGTAGCTCTTAGTGAGATTATATACTGCTTCATTTTGATTGTCTGCTCCACTAGTAGGAGATGTCCATACAGTACCTTCCTTAGTATCCTCAGTCTTAGTAGCAGATAGATTCTTATTACCTAATTTACCCTTCTTCTTAAGATTATTAAGCTCTTCTATTAGTTCATTAGTACGCCCATTTCTGATTAGATATATAAGCTCTTGATTAGTTTGTTCATTAGTAGCTCTATGATTATTCACCACATCTACACCATGAAATATAGCACCACCAATAGCTCCCCCGAAGAAACTCATTCCATATCTTTCAAAGGCATTCTCTCCAGCATTTAACTTATTCTTGCTCTCAGTAAAGCCCATCTCTTGAGCCCAATTAAATGTAGCTTTAGCCAAGTCAACTACAGCTTCTTCAGACATTTCCTCTAGACCTTCAGTAAGCATCTTCTGGGCAAACCCAGTAGTATGATTTCTAACATCAGACCAATAATCGGAAGATTTCTTTTTAGCTGTATCAAAGAATTTAGCTAGCTTCTTAGGTTGTGGTATATTAGATTTAGCTAATGTCTGGAATCCCTTATTAACTTCCTCTGCAACCTCTTTAATTGCTTGTCTGTAAGCAGGTACAGAAGTTTTAAGCTCTGGGAAGAATATTTCGCCAAGACCAGTTCTATCAACTGCATACATACCCGCAACAGCACCCCATGCAATAGCAGCTGCTTCAGCTCTAGTAGCTCCTTGTTCAATGGCATCCTCAAAAGACTCTAGACCCTGCATCATTGCCATATAACCAAGTGCAGTATTTGCTGCCATTCTATTATTTCTCTTAAGAATGGTTTCAAACGCTTTAGCAGCCTTTGGCTGATTCATTTCTATGACACTGCCAGCTACGTTCTTATACTTCTCTGGATTCTTAAGTAATATTTCGGCAGCTTCCTCTCCTGCTTTGGCTAAAGCAGCTCTTTGTTTAGCCTCTGTTCCAAGTAATTTATGAATACCTTGGAATATAGTTCTCTGCTGTGCCCACTGCAAAGCTACATCCGTCACTAAATCAAAGAAGTTCTCAGTTGAAATCAAGTTTTGCTGAGAATATTCAGATTTAGAACCTTTAAATGTTCTACCTATACCCTGTAATAAGTTAGCAGTAGGAGTGTTTTGATTTAATCCTATGGTGGATTTATAGATTGTAGGAAGAATATCCATTAATTGAGCACCAATCATAGCACCTCCATATACAGTATTAACGTAGGGAACAAATAGAGGAGCTATTGCAGCTACTGTCTTCATTACAGTACCAGTAACTGATTTATCAAGTCCGTCAGAATCGAAGAAATCATATTTATTAGCAGCCGAACCATCCACAGTAAATGAATCAAATGCTGATTTAAATTTACGTCCGTATGCTTCTCTTCCTCCTAGAGTCTCATAGTAGTAAGTACCTTCATCGTTATATTTTAAGTCTCCTTTACTGTGTTTAACAACTCTTCCAGTAAATGGATCTGTATGTTCTCCATCTTCATCCCACTGTGCAAGAACTAAAGGTTCACCTAATGACGCTAAGAAACCTACTGGATTACCAAATAGTATATTATCATTAGGTGTGTATTCCTTATACTTCCCAGTTTTATAGTCGTATACCTTTTGAGTTTGAGCTAGTTCAGAGGCAGTCCATTCTCTATTGTCAGTCCTTCCTATTTGAGATACACCAGTCTTTAATCTGTCTGGATTGAGTACTTTAGTTACATTAAAATTAATGTCCCTAACTTTACCATCCTCTGGTCTTAACTGAGAATAAGGATCCCAATCAGCATCATCCATAATACTTTCCTCAAACTCATCATTAGCAAACTTTTGATAAGTTTGAGCGGCGGCATCATATACTTTATTAAAGGATACTTCATCAAACTTACCTTCATCATCCTTAAATTTATCTTGGACATATTTACTATTCTTATAGGTATTTCTATCTAATAATCCAGTATTGTCGGCAGTTAATCCTACATCTCTAAAATTTCCAGGAGTAAACGAAGGATTATCTATCTGCGCTATGAACCAATCATTAGGTTTCTTTACGTTATTCATATTTAGTCTAATTTAGATGTACTAGCTCCAGTAAATGTTGATAACTTCTTAGCTTGAGCAGCTTTACCTTTTATAATTCTCATATCTCCCCAATCCGCAGGAATTGTTGGATCTTCACCTGCCACATTAAGAGCTAAACCAGCACTTTCAAGTATAGGCATGTAAGCTACAGTTCTAAACAGTTCACTTTCTGGAGTAATACCTAACTTACCTTTAAACAAATTCTTAATATTATCAGGGTCTACTTCAGGCATACTTCTGATATTAGTCATATACCCTTCCCCTGCTTTATCTACATCAATTACTCCACTCTTTCCACCAATCCAGCTATCACTACCTCCAGCTATTACATTAGTCATTAGAAATGGTCGGAACTTAGAAGGATTCCATATAAGTTCCCCATCTTTATTTTGATACATATAATCTCCTAAATTGTGAGTATTCAATATCTGTGATAGCTCAACGGCAGTTATATTATTGCCTCGCTCCTTGATTTCTTTCTGAGCCTCTATAAATTCCGGCATTAATTCAAAATCTGGGACAATCTTACCATTAGCATCATATGTGTATGGTAGTATAGCCCTAGCTAATTGTGTGCCATCATATAGTACCTGCCCAAGATTGGAAGAATCTACTCTCTGATTTCCTAGAGAAATAGAAGTAGTATCAACTATACCTCCAATTCCTGAATTTAATAAAGATTGTAATGACCCTTGCGGAACTACGTCACCTTTCTGGTCTAATGGCATCCCATAAATAACTGCATCAGTATGCATTTGGTATCCTTGACCCGGATTTACTATGTAAGTGGATTCTACTCCATTCTCTCCAGCATAATAAGACATTATGGGTTTCATACTCAAAGTCTTCTTATTACCATTACTATCGGTATTAGCTCCAGTGGTAGCAGCTTTATCAAAATCAATTCCAATTTCACTAGTATTGTCAATTCCAGATGCAACCATATCAGCCACTAATTTATAAGCACCTTTATTAGGGTCTAATCCGGCTAATGCAGCTTTACCTCTTAATAATGCCTTAGCATTAGTAGGCATTACAGAGATTAAATAATTTAAAGCAGTCAAAGCTTTCCTAGATTGGTCTGTATTCTTCTCTGTGATTTTATAAACACCATCCTCCCCAGCAGCTAATAATTCATCAATACCGTCTTTTATGTCCTGACCTTTCTTGGTTCTAAAGAATTCTTTTGAAGTATTATCCTTTCCAATTTTACTAATAAGTTCCCAAATAGTCTTATTAATACTCTCCATACTAACACCATTAGCTATAGTAGTAGATATGTTATTAGCAAATGGGACATTATTAGCTCTCAGTTCAGCTAAATCTGCATTAGTAAGTACTCTATCACCTCTTTCTAAAGTAGATTTTAATTCCGGACCATCTTCTCCCATCACATAGTATCTACCATCTGTACTTACTGCCATTTCACCATAGGAACCATTCTTCTTAGATTCTTCTATAGCCATCTTCCACTGCTCCTTACCCTCTCTAAGTCTAGCCATTAATTGTAGTGTACGTCTATAAGCAGTTGCAGTAGAATTTGGATCTAACGGATTATTCCTATTAGCAAACAAATTACTTACTTCGGAAGCCACAGCATCTACGTCACTAATGAGGCCTTCTTTGTATAGAGCTTGTAATAGGCTCTTATCTATACCTTCTGCCTTATCTTTAGTACTCTCCACATTATTAGAGCCTTCTGTATATGGAGCACTAGGCATTGGTTGTGGAACATTAGTGTAGCCAACGAAGGCGGGAATACCCCCGCCTTGTAGCTTCTTAACTTTATTAATTATTTCCATGACATTCCTTTCTTAATCAGCTCAGCAGTTAAAGAAGACATATGCTTAATTAAATCTGCTTGTTGCTTTTTAGATTCGTTAATATTCTTATGGAGTTGTTTATTATCTTCTAGCATTCTCTTATTAAAGTCTCTTGCTCTTTGCATTATTATTCTGTCAGCTGAATTCATTTTAGCTCCAGATTTATTATAAGGTATTTTAGCTTGAACTGGATTTACTTGCTCAAACAACCAAGGCATCTGAGTTAGTTTCTTTCTTTGGGCTAACATTTCCTGATTCTGGGCATCAACTAACCGATAATAATCATTCATAGCAGCTTTCATTCCCTCTTGATCATTGTTCTTTTGAGCTTCAAGGTACCTATCTTGTAATGCTTGTAATTGAGGTCTATATTTAGTAGCACTAGCTAGTCTAGCCTGCTCTAAATCGAACTGCTTGCCAGCTGCCCTATTCTGTCTAAATCTTCCTTCAATGCCTGCTAAGTAAGGAGAAATTACTCTTTCATAGTTATTAGTAATTCTAGCAGAATCAATTTGTTTCTTAGCCGCATCAATTTGTAACATTGAAGCTCTGTTTCTATTGGCAACATCAGTTCTTCTAGCCTTAGCAGCGTCAGATTCTTGTTGTGCTAATGTTCTAGTTCTATTAAACATATCTGCATCCGCCATATCTCCTTGGAATCTCATCTGGGCAGCTCTGTTACCAGCTTCTAACTCTCCAGCTAACTGTAAAGAACCATCGGAAGTTCTAGGTCTAGCAGCTAACGAGGTGAGATTAGAAGCCTGCTTATCAGCTGATACTTTAGCAAGATAGTTACCAGTAATAGGTACTACATTCTCATAGGTATCTACTAATAGTGGCTTTAATCCTTCTTTATATTTGTCTGCGGCTCTACGATTAGCTCTTAATCCTCCAACCATTCTACCTAAAGCAATAATATCTTCTGGTAGTGTTCTTAAACCAGACAGTACATTAGTAACTGCTTTACCCTTAGTATTTAATTTATAACTACCTGAATTATTTGTAGTTTTAATATCTTGAGGGGTGGCTTCTACGTCAGGAACTGTTTCGTCTAATAACCCTGTAGTTGCAATTGGAGTATTAGGAATATTAAATCCTTTACCATCAGTAATACCAGCCATCTTTAGTTTAGGCATAAAATTTACCATACCTTGATTTAAATTCTTAATAACATCTATATCATCAGGAACTAGGGATTTCAATACATCCATTCCCTCCTTAGTAGTAGCTGCTGTACCTAAATGTCTTAAGAACGTTTGATCTCCCTTAAGTCCATCTGCTGTCCACTGAGTTCCCTTGTCTGAACTGCCACCTCTACCAGTAATACGTCCTCTTCTTACTAAATCAGACATAGTGTCTTGATTAACAGAAGTAAGATTATTAAATGTAGTTTGATAAGCAGCTGCATTGGGATCATATGTGAGAGATGTATCACCAGGTTTAGAGGTACCAAATCCTAATTTAGCATAATCTCCCTGCATATTATTATACTTACTAGCATTAGCAGGAGTTATATTACCTAGAGTATTTTTAAGTCCTAAACTATTAAGTATATCATTATTCCAACTTAAATCATCTGCTGACCTAACGTTACGACGTTGTATTGGAGCAGCAGGAGATTGAAATTTAGGAATTAACAATCCACCATCTGCCTTCTTGGTAACTCTATCATCCTTAGATTTCTTTTTAGTCTTAGGCTTAGTCTGCTTCTTAGGAAGTTCTCTCTTAATGTGAGCAGTACTACGTTTAGGAGGGTTAACAAGCTCCCACAAGTATCTAGCATTCTTGTCTGTAATGGAATTAGGAGTAACAGTAATTTCAGTTGGAATCGGAGCAGTATATATATTCCTTCTGGGAGTTACATCCTCATATCCGAAGTCCTTCCTATTCTTAACTGCTTCATCCCATACTTTATTGTACTCACGTTCAGTTACTGGTTGGAATATGTTTCTGTAAGACTTCTCCTTACTAATTCTAGCAGCTCCAGCTAATGGCTGTTTAGGGAATGGTTGATTAACAGCCCATGCAACTAACGCCTCATTTTTAGCCTTCTGAACTTCTCTAGCTTCAGCTTGCTGAGTGAGCCTTTCACTTCTAATAATTTCATTACGTCTGTTTCTGTCCCCAGTAGCTTTAGTTTGTGCTAACTTGTTTGGATCAGTCACATCAGTGGTGTGTCTACCAGTAGTTGCATTATATCCGAATGAACCTCTAACACCTGGGGTTACTTGATTAGGAGCGGGTAGTGCTAATAGCTCAGAAGATTTAGCTACACTTTGGTTCTTACCTCTAGCCCTTTTATAAGCTTGGGGATGTATAATTCTGTTATAAGCATCTCTGACACCAGGAAGATGAAAGTCGGGGAACTGTGCAGTACCTAACCATCTTTCTCCAGGCCCAAACTTATGCTGTAAAGGCAAATCTCCAGAATATGTAGTTACTGGTTTGCTAAAATCATATACCATATTAGCTTTATCAGTATCTGGTATCTTCGCAACCCCCTTTCCTTTACCTGTCCATGTTTTAGCTTCTGGTAAAACTATACCAGTTCCTTCTAGTATCTTATTTTGTTCTTCTAATGTTTTCGCCTTTCTAATTGCTTTCATTTTATCAGCAGAGACACGTCTGTAACCTTGATTGGTTTTAACCCACTCATCACCAGTGACAGCAGCTTCTACATGAGATTTTGCTTTAGATGCTCTGTGTGTAGCAGCAGTCCCGCCTAATACTAGTTGCAATGAACTTAGTATATTTCTCCAATCTCCTACAGTCAAAGACTCTCCATTCTTAGCTTTATTCCAGCTATCAAGATATTCCCTGCCATTAGACAATCCTTGATAAGTTGCTAATGCTGTTGTCATTAATGGGGCAAATCTGCCGACATTCTTAATCATTCTAGGAACCTTAGCTGCTTTAGCAAATGGGATAAGAGATATTGCATCTAAAACATAACTTCCTGCATTATTCCATAGTGCTTGCCCAAAGCTCTGTCCCTCCATCATATCAGCAGCTTGATTAGCAGCTGTAGATGCAGCCCCTATACCAGCTGACGCAACTGAGCCCACTCCAGTAAAACTAGCTAGTAGACTAGCTACATCACCTGCTAATGCCCCCATTCTAGTTATATCTGCTTTAGACCATTGAGTATGAGGTTTAGAGTCATTAGTAGCCTGTTCTTCAGATTTACCAGATTCTTTAGCCTTAGTTTTGGCTTCTTTAGCCTTAGTTTCTTCTATTGATTTAAAATACCTCTGATCAGCTTGACGATTTCTCTCATACATTTCTTCATTAGCACGCTTGTTTAAGGCATTCCAATCAATTACATTACCTTGCTGTGCTTTTAAAATCCCACCTTCTGCTTTATATTTGGGAGAATTAGCTATATTATATAGATATTCAACACGATCCTTACCAGTCTGAGTAGTAAGAGCTTCTACCCATCTAAGTTGTCTAGTTTTAGGGTTATAAACTCTAATAAGCCCTGTGCTCGGATTGTAACTATCAGGAATTACATATTCTCCTGAACCTAACTGTTCTAGCCTGTATGAATCATTACCCTCCTTCTGGGCACGTAAGTCAGCAGCTCTTATGTAATAATCCAAGTCATTAGCCAGTCTTTGAGCTGCTGTAGTTCCTGGGACTGTTTTACCAATATTTACAGAGTCATAATATCCAGAACCATCTTCTCTATGAAGAGGAACAGTTTGTGTACTTTTATCAGGATTTAAATCATAGGCACTAAAACTTAAAGACCATGGATTATCATATCTGGATTTGTATACACCTTCGAAATTATATGGAGTTACTTCAGGTAGAGTAGAAATTGTGTTATAGTTTCCTATATTGGAAGCTCCTAACTGTCTTATACGTTCCTCTTCAGCAGCTTTAGCATCAGCATGTAATTTCTCTTCTTGAGCAGTATTCCTAGCATCCACTTCTTTCTGAGAAGCTTCATCTAGTGCTCTTTGTTTATTATCAATATAAGCTTGAATTGCCTCATCAGTATATCCTTTCTGTCTAGCCTCAGCTTCCCATTGCTTTCTCAAATCGCCTCTTACATCGACTGTAGCAGTTTGTTCTTCTTGTGGCTTTAACCACCTATCTAGACCTCCACCGCCCAGTTCTGCAAATGCATTATAATCATTATTGTCTAAAGTTCCATTATTAATAGCTTCTACAAAGCGTTTAGATCTATTGAGAATTTCATCAGCACCAATAGTACCTTCTAGATCATAGCCACTCAACATTTCTGAAGTTATACCACCAGCTATGTCTGCCATTAATTTCAATCTATCTTCCTCGCTTCTACGATTAAAGAAATTATCATTATCTATGTCATTGCCTCCGTACCATCTCCTAGATACTTCTCCAGTGAAGTATTTATTAAAATCAAACTTCTCTTTCTTAGGAGTTGCTACTGTAGGCTTCTTATATGTATTCATGCTTTTAATATAGTCTAGAACATAGTCCCCAGCTCTATTATTAGCATTATTATCGGTATTCTTCTCTCCTCCCAGGAAATTCTTATCAAATTGTCCTGTACTACTTAATGACTTATCAGAAACGTTAAATGTACCGTCTCCATTTAATGTAACAGTTCCGTTCTTGATTCCGTCAATAAGTCTAGAAGTGGCTGTTCTGAATGCATCAGCCTTCTTTCCAGAAAGGTTGTTATTTGTAATGTAAGTATCTACATTTCTATATAATCCAGATATTAGATCTGATTTATTGTACTTACCTACATCTTTCCATTCAAATAATTCTGGTTCTTCTGGAGATTTACCGCCACTGTTATACTTTCTAATTACTTGTGACATACTTATATAAACTAAGAAAGGAACATATACTTAATTATATATGCTCCTTTCTAACTTTGTAAATGATTATCTAACTCTTCTAAGTTTAGAACCATTTCTAGCGAATGTTGGTTCCTCTTGAGGAGCTTCTCCAGGCCCCATTCCGCCTTGCATTGCTTGAACTAGTGCTTGACATACAGCCATTGCAGCTTCACAATTCTGTGTCTGTACAGCTTGAGCTGCTACTTGAAGAATCTGTTGCATTGGGTCTTGAGCTCCACCTTCTGGTGCTCCACCTTCTACCGGTGCTCCTTCTGCTGGTGCAGCTGCTGGTGCATCTTGAGGTGCAGGAGCTGGGCCACCTTGTTGCATAAATTTAATTGATTTACTTTGAATTCTCATGTTAAATTACTGTTTAACGTTAAACCTTAACTGTCCTACAAAGGTAGTTATAGTTAATGGAACTAACAAGTTAATCTTCTGTTTCTGTATCATGCAGCTCGGAGAAGCTCCACAGATACTTATCTTCATTCTTCTTACCATAATAAGGCAATTTATGGTTACAAACTCTGCTTATTTTAGTGCTATCAAATCCTGCTTCACGTTCAGCCTGACATCCAGATTCCCAGATCTTAACCAATTCATAATCTAAAGTGTATTGGTATACAGTTTTAGATCTAGGATTATCCTTACCAAATTTACGTACCCTAACAGGTTCTTTGTAACTAACAACAGGTATAGATTCTATAGAGAATCCGTATCTCCACTGATAACCTCCAGCAGACTTTTGCTTACCTCTACAAACTGCTATAATTCCTGAAGAATCTGTGTCAGTAACTTCAGAGGCTTGGGCGGCACTATCATAAGTATCTATATAGTTCCCATCCAATGAATATTGAGATACTATTCTAGCTCTAGATGCTTTTAATTTAGCTTTATGAACTTCATTCAGTTTAGTACCATATGAGGGATGATTTTTACCCCTAAGAGAATGTCCTCCTATAGTGCTATTATAACCGTTATTATATGAATCATACAGTCCTATATAATATATTTCTAATGCATCTAATTTATCTGTTAAAGCCTTCTCCGTGTCAGCTGATGCGGTGTTTAATATTTCATATTCAAAGGAATCCCATCCATATTTACGAATTGCTCTGTAAAATGGCTTGTCATAATCTTTATGATTCCCATTAAAGGCATTATTTCTATGTCCATATTTCCTTCTAGTCTCATTAACAGTCTGTCCTATATAACATTTACCACTAGGAGACGTATATTTATATATTACGCCGGTCATTACATTTACTCTTTATCAAGCGACACATATTCAGGTTCACGTTGGTCTTGTTGCTTTAAATATTCAAACATCTTCTTACCAAGTGCCTTATAATCTTTATCTGACTTACTTTTACTAGCTCTTTTAGCCATCCGAATCAGAGTCTTAGTGTTCTTTCTACTGAAGATTCTCTCTCCTCCTTCTAGTTCCATTTGAGTAGAACCATCAGGAGCGATTACTTTCATAGTAGGTACTTCATCATCATCTTCTATATCAAGTTCGTCCCCCTCACTTATTCCAGAGCCTTGATTAACTTCTAGTACTAATAGTACATTATCCTCTTCAGCTATAGTGTCATCGTTTGGGTTGCCCTGATATATTGAGATCACTTCTAAATCCTCATCTATAAAGATAATGTCAAGAGGAATATCAGTATCTTTCATCCAAAATCCTACAGTCTGAGGTTCATCGTAAACAAACAGCATACCCTCATCTTCAGCTAAGGACTTTCTGCCTTGTAATCCCTTAATTTTATCTTCTTCTGATTCGGCTACTTTAACATTATATGTTCTATCACCTATCTCTATTCTCATTTGTTACCAATGTTTAGTGAGTCTAAATCCAAACTTGCAAAGTATAGTGCTCTATTTCCGTAGTCTATAATAGACAAAGTTCTCTCAAAGAAATCAGAGCCTATAATGCCTATAATATTATATCCCTCTATTTGAAGCTGCCTTCTTACTGATGATAAATCAGATTCCATAAATATTACATCTCCTATAGATAGTTCGCCTATAACTACATCTACTGTCATTTCCTCAGTAGAACCACCTATTCCATGATATTGTACATCTACTGTATGACTAAATACAAACAGTTCTTGGTGTGTTCTATAATAATCTGAATCTATAAGTGATGTGTTAGCACCAGTATCTATTATAAAATAAGCAGTTTGATTACCTACTTGGCTCTTAACTACAGGTATGTTACAAGCTTCTGTATATTTATTCTCAAAATATAGTAAAGATTCTGTATTAGTAGGTCTATTATTACACCCCACAGCTAAGAAGAGCATGATAATTAATAAAGCAATTCTTCTCATTGAATTTCTTTTAATATTCCGGTATTGTCGATAGTATTATTAAGTATCTCATGTACTAACAACTTACCTGCCTCAATAGCGGACTCATCATCGCCCTTCTTCATTAGCTCTTCAAGCTTATTAGTTACATCTAGGTTAAATATAATCTCATTACGTTCAATCTCTGCATGCTGTACTAACTCGCCACCATCTTCCTTACTAACTACTGGTATGCCTTTATTAGTTACATCTTTAAATTCTGGATTTACATCTTCTAAATGATGCTTATTCTTATGTAATGCTCCCTCCGGAATTACATTAACCTTACCACCAGATTTAAATTCTGGAACAGAGGCTTTAGTTTTATTAAGGATAGAGTTAGCCCATTGTAATTCTTTATCCAAAATCTTTATTCCGTTTCTACCTATAGCCATACTTCTATATCCGCCATTTAAAGCTATCTGATTTCTAAGTCCTATGCCACTGTAGTTAGATGCTGTAAAGGCGTCTTGTGCTTCTTCATTAATATCGGCAACTAAATTCTGCTGTCTTTTAGCTTCAGATATTTGAGCATTGGCTTTCTTTCTGGCTCTATTACTAAATAATCCATACTTCTTACCACTCTTAGTAAGAGCATCATCTACCTTAGCTAGAGACCCTCCGTAAGCAGAACCTTGCTGTTCCCAAGTCTCATTATCTTTATTAATAGTATTAGCTCTTTTACCAAAGGCACTATTTATAATGCCTAATCCGGTTAAATTACCTAATGTAGAACTAAATATAGAATCTTGAGTTGTCATTCCATCAGTACCACCAGTAATGGCATTAATTCCATCTGATACTAAACCTCCAACTTTCATTGCTCCTCCTATCACAGGATTAATTTGCATAGCCATGTTAGCAGCAGCGTCATATGCATTATCTATACCTCTAGTAATAGATCCTTTAGGACCTTGATAAGCATTATTCTCAGGCATAAATGATCTTACTACGTCAGCTACTTGACTAGCAACATTTACGGTACTGCCTATATTGGACTTACTAAAGATGCCATTTCTAGATCTTCCTCCAGAAGGATTTAACGTATTAATAGGAGGCCTCGGTGGTAATGGACTGAAACTAGAACCTCCATTCTGTATAGGAGCAAGCAAACCTGCCTGCCCCTTCAGAATTCTTCTTTTATAAGTGTTATGCATAGCTTATTGTAAATAATGTCTTTAATGCAGTAATTATAGCCAGCTCTTCACCAGTATATCTAACTCTAATCTTAATGTACTTATCTCTCAACCTAGTTTCTTTCCTACCATTCCACCAATCAGATACATCTATATCATTTATAGTATATCCTAATGTTCTTAAATCACTAGGCATAAAATTCTCAACTGGTGTACTTTCAGAAATATCAAAACCTTTAAGGTCATTAGGTATTGGAGAATTACCTACAGATATAGGAACCTTATTAATTACTTCTCCATTTAAATTAGATTTATTCCAAGTTGGCTCGTTCTTCTGCACAAAGGTAATAGAATTAATCTGTACATCCCAAACATCTTCCTGATAATTCATATTACCTCTCAGACGTCCAGCTGTAGGGTCTTTAATATCTACTGCTTTAGCATGAGTCCATACTCTAAATTCATTTAACTTCTCATTGTATACTATTTCAGTTCCAGATAAGTTAACATAATCTTTATTAGGGGCAGTTTTCAATCTATAGTAATCCTCTACTTCATTAAAAGTATCTACTCTAGCATAATACAGAGGGAACATAGTAGATTTATCCATAGCTCCTGTTGCTATTCCATTTCTAGATATAGGTCTTTGGGAACCTCTTAAATTTAAGAAATTTCTATTATATAAGATGTCAGAGCCATTATATTGATAAAAGTCTTTAGTAGCTTCTTGTCTTATATACATATTCTTCTTATCGTCATGGAAGTCGTAAACCTCACCTACAATTTCGTAATGGAATGAATCTGGTTTAGCTTTATTACTAATAATATGCAAATTATTAAATATCTTATGAACTGATGGATTGTCAACTACTACAAATTCATACTCAAACGGATGTTGTTTACCGTACCAGAAACAGGGTTTAATTGGATCTTTTATATCTATGATTCCTGCCTGACCATGTTTCCAGAAGTCCGTAGTAAGATTCAAGCCGTCATTCACTCCGTTCTCTAGAATTTCTTTAGTAGTAATAGCAATACTAGATTGATATAATCCTAAATTATATGATAGATAATCTTTCCATCCAGTTAAATATTCATTAATATCTGTGGGAACTGTTCCAGACTTGTATCTAGCGGTAATATCACATTGAATATTTAATTGAACTACAGGATACTTCCAATCTGGTTCAGAAAGCATTACTAAGTGATTACCTCCTCTAATGTCGAAATGCTTGTAAAATCCAAAATTGTCTCTAACGATACTAAAAGTCTTCTCATAAGTAACTCCAGTTTTATCATCGTTAGGAACAGCTCTATTTACTAAATCTAATTCCGTAGATTTCAACCCGCCATAAGTACCCCATTCATCAATAACAACGTTAGATAGAATAACTCCATCTTGTGATGTAGAACCTTTCTGAGAAGAACCTAATTTACTTATCCATTTAGAAGTATCTCTATCAAAGCTGAAATATACATTATCAATATTCTCTGAGTAAGACGGAACCCAAGAATAAAATGTAATCCATTTACCTAAAACCTCATTATAACATATATTCCAAACTCTCTCTTCAAATCCGTATAGATTATCATAGAATGTGAACATTACGTCTTGCTTGAATCTATTATAATGACTCTTAACATTCCTAACCCCTATTATTGGAGTCAGCTCACGCTCAGTTAGACTAATGTTCTCATTCAGAAATTCCTGTATCTTAAAATCTGAAATAACTTCAAACTGTTTGCCGTTAGTTCTCCATATCTTTCTTCCTACTGTATCCACTCCATAGACGTAATAGGGAGTCTTGATGACACTTTCTGGCCATTGAGTACCGAATGTATCTGACAACATCATTGGATTCTCTGGCAGCACGTTAGAAGTGTTTATGAAGACATTTCCACCCGAACCTTCTCCAGCAACTGCACGTTCATTGACTGGAATAAGAGCTACTCCATGTTCAAATATGCAAAGTAGATTACCGAACCATTCAACCATCTTCATTAATCCTCCATAAATTCTAGGATAATCCCTATAATGAGTAAACTGGAATACTCTAAGTCCATTCTTGAAAGCATCATTAATAGCTAAATCAGAGTACAATATCCTAGTATCAAATCTATTCTTTATATAAGGCACTTCAGGTAATGTGTATGAGACTTTCTCTCCAACTGTACTTGCAAATCCTTCATTTACTACAGACGATTCTGGAATTTTATAATTACCGTCTGTACTCATTTCTTGTAAGGGGTAGAATCCTCTTTTAAGTCCAGTAAGTCCTTCCTCACTCGGATAACTATAATCAAGAGACCTTATAGATAGATTTCTGGAAGTATAGTATTTAACGGTAATCCAACTTCCAAGTCTAATTGCATTAACGTCTCCTCTATTTATCTTCTCATTCTTCTCCTTGTTCTCATTATCATAGTTATCTTTCCAAGTATTATCGTCTACTATCTCATCATTTATAGGGGCTGATGGGTCTTGGAAGTTTCTATTAAGTCTATGAGTATAGTTGCATATATAACAATCTCCTCTATAATAAGTCTTAACATAGCCAGAAACATCTCCTACTGTAGTTAATTCATACTTACTGATTACATCCTCTATACTGACTCTATCTCCTATAGCATAATAAGGAGATGTATCATCATATCTAGTAGTGAAATATTGTTTATATGCTGATGTACCATATCCCGGAGTATATATGTTTATTATATTACCTATGGTAGTATTTCCTATGATTCCTAGATATGGAGAATAAATACCTCTTACTAAATTAGAAGCCTCTTTAGTCTTATTGTCTGATTTAATATACCTAAATCTAAAAGCTTCTTCAGCCTCTCCTGCTCTACCTCTAAATGAAGTATCTTCAATAGCAATTAATGGCACATTGTCACCAACTCCCACTATTTTAGCATTTACTAAGTTATCATCTGAGTTAGCTTTATATCCTGGTACGAAGTAGTTTCTCTCATTATATACATCAATATCAAGATACTTAGATGTAGGCTGCACTCTAGAGTTCTTAGTAAGGTATTGTGTTCCAGTGAATAATGAATTAAAATATCCCTGATTAGTGGAGTATTCTGGACATATTGCTGCTCTAGCTCCCAACTCTGATGAGTTCGAATCAATGCTCATTAATCTTTCAGAATAATTCTGATTTAGGATTCTATCATCATCCAAGAACCTTTCAATTTTATATTCTTGAGCAGTTGGTATTGCTGGTACTTCAGAATTTATGTCTCTAGGTAATACATATGCTTGTGCTAAAATTGTAGGAATTCTCTTCTGTCTTACTATAAAGAATCCTTTAACTTTATCTTTCAAGTATTCTGCAACCTCTGTAGGAATGAATACTCCAATTCCACATACTGTAAAGTCTCCTGAATCTGGAGTATAATCTATTTTAATAACACCCTTAGCATTCTCATAATTCTGTGAATCTTCTATCTCGTAAGTTTCTTCATCAACTGCTATATATGTTCGTTTACCCTCACTATCAAACAAGTCGGTAAGCCCATCTAGAGTATATCCATCAACTCCAAATAAATTATCTCTGGTTGGAATTTTATTCTTACCTCTGATATTGTATGCTGGAGATAGAGTTCCGTCAGTCATTACCCATACTATGGCAAGCCTATAAAACTCCTCATTCCAGTATCCAACATGATTATAGATATTCTTAGTATTATAATACTCTCCAGGGGTATTCGAAACACTTATGTCTGTGTAGGTATTATCTACATATCCTATAAGATCCTCAGATTTCTTTACATCAATGTATGGGAGAATTCTTAAGCTTATATCAGTTAAATCCTGATACATTTGATCTGGCTTATTAAAGTTACCCAAGAACAGCATGTTCTGACATACTGCCTGGGCTTTAACTTTATCAGCAATCAAATATTGCATATTTATATCTGATATAGGAATCTCAACTGCATTTTCATCTCCAGTAATGATTATATTACATATACCATTTCTTACTGGATATTTCTTCTCTATTTTAAATGCAGTTACAACTCTATTCTGGCTAACATCTGATGTGCTTCTAGTATAGTAAACTTTTAGATAATCATAACTTCCATCAATGTCTGACACTAAGAAGTTGATAGATTTATGACTATTTTGATCAATAAATCCTCCATTAATAGAGAACGGATCACCATCATTTCCTATAAAGCATGATATAATACCTGATTCTGCTACGAAATCAGTTTCGTTATCATCAGCATCTGCATATTTAAAGTACAATACGTAATTTCCTACACTTAAATTTCCATGATGTAAAACCCCATTGAATGTTAATGAGGGGATTGTATTAACTCTTTTATAAAGAGATGTATCTAAATCGAATTGATTCTCGTCATATAGATTAGTGTCGTTATTTCCGATTCTATCTACTACTTCATAAGTATTGTTTTGAAGTACAGAGAATCTAGTGTTTATTAATCTTGGTATGTTTCTATTGTCATTAATAATAAGGTTAACTGAGCCATCGTAGGAAGACTGAGTAACTATATCTACAGGATTATTTAAACTAAATCCTAATAACTCTGTATCTAAGTCTATTATACTTCCAGCCTCAATGACCTCATCGCTATTAAAGCCTACATCGCCTGGATGTCTACCCTCATTATCCATATCCTCAGACAGTCTAAAGTTACGCAATGGATTGTATTCATATACAATCTTACCTTCAGGCTTTATCTGACTTAGGTAATAAGATATGCTTAGGGTTTGGAAGTTTAAATTGCTAATTGTAAAACTGCCCTCGGATAATTGTACCATTACTCGTATACGCTTAATTTACCCCAATTGGTTCCTACTGCTTTACTATCTTTAAATTCTATATCTGTTACTGGCAAGCCGTCGAAATACCAGGTAGCGGCTCCACTGCTGACTATCTCGAACTGTTTAGTTACTTTAGTAGCTTGTTTAACCATGAGAGTACCGTCTTGTACTTTTAGGTTTCTAACTACATTTGCCCCAGAGGATACAGTTGCCAATTTAACATCTTTGTTCTCTTCTGCATAATATATGGTACCTGATACAAATGGTTTATCATTATAGTCAAGAGGTACAACTGTATTATCATACAATACTGCAACAGTTCCGAATGTACTACCATCTGCTATTCCAACAGCCGCATTATACACGTCCTCCATTCCTGGAGCCTCTACTGTAACTTCAACTGGAATGTTAAAATCTTCATTGTCTACATGATTAAATGTTGCTAACTTAACTATTTCTGTAACATCCTCCTCCTTAACTTGCTCCTCTCCGCTAATGATAGCATCCACTTGTTCTAGCACCTTATTAACTTGTTCCTTAATAGAGTCGCTAGTATATATAAAGGAACCATCCTCTGAAATTAAAATCTCGTCACTATATGTAGAAGAACAAGTAAGATTACCCTCTACTGAAGCATCATACTCAGCGTTGTATGCATAGTGTTTCTTATTTAAAGAGAAGAATGTATGAGCTACTGCTGTCCCCTTTTGAATAAGTACATTTTTAAATGTTCTGTACACTATTTCAGTCATTTCCAAGGTAGGATATGAGGAATTACCATAACAGAAGTCTTCTACCCATACATAATCGTTACCATCGTACCATAGCAATATTTGGTTAGAGCGTCCTCCTAAGAATTTATCACTTTTACTCTTTATATGTTCATAGGTGTTAGAGCTATCATCAAATACGTTAGAATGATTGTATGCTCCTGGATTTCCGACAATTACACATATAGGTCTTTCAGCAATAACCTTTTGAATAACCTCTTTTACTTTATCTCTAAAATCTCTAACATGTAAATCGTCCTTCTCCTTTATCTGCCATACACCAGTATCTCCCATTCCTCCATAGTAATTAGGTCTACTCTTGGCATTTGTAGAATCTCTCCAGAAGTAGTCTATTATTTCTCTCTCAGTACGACCTCTGTCCCTAGTTCTAAATCCAATTTCTTTAGTATTGATAAGTCTTCCATCTAAATCCTCTACCGGATTAAATCCAAATACGTCTGGAATAGTATCTTTAGTAATAAACGGTACATATGGGTTTGTTAGAGTTATAGATGTACTAACTGTATTAGTGTATAGTCTAGATAAAGTGATCACAGTTAACCTTAGTCTATTAGTAGTATCATCCCAAGCGAATTTAAATTGTTGTCCTATAAGGTTGTTACTAGTATCGAAGAATTTACTGTCGTCAACATCATCCTTAGACTCATCCCAGGTAGAAGTTTTATCTATTTGGAATTTATACTCCTTATATCCATTAATATTGCCTGGTTTGGCGGTACCTATTAGAGTAATTTCAGGAATTGTCATTTTAGGCTTAGTATCTTCGTTATCTCTAGATACCTCTATTTCTGTTTCAATACTGGCTTCATTTACTTTAAATGGATACTTTTCAGCTCCTTTAAGTTCATGTACTGGATTCACTGAATATACAAATTCAGTTTTAGAGTTCTTATAAGTGTTATATTCTTTAGCTTCATTAGTCATATAAGACTCGTCGCTAATAATAGGAGCACTAGGAAGTCTACTTAGTAATTTAAGTGCATCCTCTATATTAAATACTAACTTGTTAAGAGTATCTACATCTAGATTAGCAAAATCATCTACGAATGATTCATCGGTTCTAAAATACTGGGCATTATATAGAGTAGTTGTAAACATCCATCTATATCCTACTGTAGTGTAGTAGTCTTTATTGTCGGTATTTAATTTATAAGCTATTCTAACTAGATACAGTCTTCTTGGTTGTAAAACTCCAAAATTAAAAGTTTCGGTAAATGAGCCATTGTAACTTCTTCTTCTTGGAGCTGTATATGTCATTACCTTTGAAGCAGTGAATATATCATAAAATTCAAATATTACAGATTCTATAGCTGTACCATGTCTAGGATAAGCTTCAAGTCCCCAAGTAAGTGTCATAGAATCTGGATTACAATAATATCTCCAAACTTTCATACTTATATCACCACTACCTAGCTTTGCTAAGTTAATAGACCCATTAATTTCTAATCCAGGTAACTTAGTATACTCCATACACGGAATAGCACTATACACTAGAGTATCATTCTCTACGTTCTCCTTTATTGGCAAATTAAGTTGTCCTCTAACCTTTCTGTCATATAAACCAGTATTTAAGTCGTATATAGGCCATGATTTATCAGAAGCAGGATTTGTATGAAATGGCAATGTATAAGTAGCTTTGCTAGAATCCCTGGAAGTACTGAACTGAGTCCCTAGAATAACATTACTAGGGGAATACTCAGAAGAGTTGCCGTAATAGGAATTATAGGATGTATTTACATCAGCAATGTTTGTAACTATGCTACTGTCCGGAGAACCATAAATTCCGTCTGGACAATTGTATTTATACTCCACTTCAAATATAACAGCTGCATTCTTAGCCGGAACAGTTACCTCTATATCATCATAACTTACATCTGCATCTGTAGTGTTTCTGTATCCGAATGTAGAAACTCCTATAGAGTCTATAACATTTAAACTAGCTACTAAATATAAATTCCCAAATACTTTATTATTATAGGTATTTACTGCATGTTTCTTTCTAAATTCGTCTACATCTGTACTTTCAGAATTACTCATAGTCTGAATAAAGTATCCAGAATTAAACTTCAATATTGGAGATGCTGATGCATCAAATGTTATAACTTTGTTATTAGCATCAAATCGTTTTAATTGGCTAGTAATGTCTCTAAGATTATTATTAGAGTCTAATACTGCTACAGACAGAGTTAGTAGTTTATTCTTCGGAGATGTTGCCTTACTTCCGGACGTATTTAAGAAATTTGATATAAATAGCTTTAAGCTATTAACATTTGCAGAGTCTAGAAGTATAGTAAACTTATCTCCAGAGCGTAAAATAGTATCTTTGGGGAATATTTCAACCTTTACTATAGTTTGATCTAAAATTCCGTTTAAATATTTAAAGTTACTTGGAGATATAATTACTTTAGCTCTTTCTAATTCTTGACTACTAATGTTTCGTTCAGGGGAAGGGAATGAACCTATCTGTCCTTTATTAGTAAGGGGGTTATAAGATGCAACATATATAATCCCTCCATACTCTTTAATTCCAACAGGAACATAACCAGCAGGTAAGTAAGCAGTCTCTACTCTACCATTGCCCATATCATTTTGAAGTACAAACTCATTGCCATTATATGTTATTATAGTAGCATTGAGAGCATTAGTAAGCACATTACTAGGAGTAGTCAATGGATTTAAATCCATTATTATTCCTTCCCCAAATGTATTAATTGCTTCTTTCTTCATATTATAAATATTCGTAGTTATTATTGCTTACTAAGATATCTTCAAACTTAGCAGCCCTATCTCTTGTAAATGCAATCTCTGGAGATTCACATCTAAGTTTATCCTTCTTATAAAAGTATCCTAAATCTATAGGCATTTTAAATTTAAGAAAGTATTTATTGCCGGAGAACGTTAACTTACATTCGTCTAGAATTTTATATATGAACTTGTTCTCGAATATGTAATATTTCTTCTTGCGCCCTCTTTTATTCTTTGATGCCATAAAGTCTTCATATTCTTCATCTGTAATAGCTATATAATAATATCCATCCCACTGAATATTCTTTCTCTTATACATCATTCTTACTTTAGTTCGCATCTTCTTTCTGTAATATCTAAAATGCTTTATAGAATTACGTGTTAGTTCTCCTATATAGAACCAATATTTATATTTATGACTATTAATTAAAGTATCACCTCCAGATACATTAATAATATATATTTGTCTCCATCCATACTTAAGAATCCTTCTAATATCAGCATTACTAAGATACGGAAACTCTTTCTTAACGGCTTCTATATAGTCTGTATACTTCTTAATAATACTGCTTTCCGGCATTTGTATTCTCAGTTATGATGTCTTTATTAATATTGTCCAAGTATACTAATTTCTCTTTAAATATGCCATGATTCTGATAGTTAAATATCATAGAATATGCTGAGAAATTAGAATTTAAGAAATCTATATCCTTCCATTTACCATGCCTTCTAGCATTCTTGAAATCATCTCCACTAAATTTCTTCATAGCTATAAATGACTTCTTACCTCCAGTTGGCAGTTCAAATCTAGCACTATTATTAATAACATCATCTATTACTAATTTAACTGCATACTTAAATACTTTCTTAGCAATTACTTCTTTATGTCTATTTCCTATTAATTCCTCGCACTTCTTAGTTTCTAAATCAAGTTTACTAGTATCAAAGTTAGCAAACATATCATGAATATTGAAGGCGTACCCTAAAGCATAATTCATTATCACTTCATCGGTTTATATGATTTATTAAATATCTTTCTATTCCAACTAGTTTTAGCATCTAATATAGTATTCATTTCATTCTGATTAATGTAGATAGAAACTCTAGCTGCATCACACAATTTGAGCCATCTTTGTTCTAATAATTGTGCCTCTTGCAACATGTTCTGATTGTGATTCTTCCAACCTTCTTTAAACCTCTTAGTAACTGCACAGTAGCAAGCTATAGCTTCTTTCTCTTTCTCATTAATCTCTGGAAGACCTTCCTCATCTAATATTATGCCTTTATATAAGATATTGACTTGACCATAGTTCTTGTCAAAGTATAAAGTATCTCCTACTCTTTCATATTTGGCATATTTACCACTTGTATAGAGTGGATCACTATACATCTTTCTAGTCTCTATGTAATTCTCAATAAACTGTGAAGCATAATCTCCGTTAACTGTGTCATTAGTAACGTAGTTCCATTCTTCAAAATTATATGTAACTGCTTCTATTATATCACAATTACATGGTAGTTCTACAGTATTATCAGGACATTGAATGCTAGTAGTATATCTATATAGTCTAGTCCTTCTGTTGCCTATTTTATTCCATGCAATTAGACCAATTTCTTCAAATTCCTCTGGCTTTAGTTCCAGATCATATAATAGATTAGCAGTATAATATGCTGCATTAAAATTCTCTAACATACGTGTAAGTTAATATCTCTTTTAAGAGACATGCATTTATATATTATATCCTAATTATCTTGCTATTTGATCATTAGGAACTATCGGGGCCTGTAAGCTTCTATAATATCTTATCTTCTTCTCAGTTAGTCTCTTCTTAATTTCTGCATCAATAAAGGTCATATTATTAATGTCTACTGGTGAACAACATCCATAGTAATCAAGTTGTCTAGGGTCTTTAGGTATAGCCACTACCGTTAATTGCTTAATAAGCGGAGCATTAAATATAAACCCATCATACATATTATTCTCATTTGGAGTAGTATCTATCCATACATAAGGCTTACGTTTACCTCTCCTTCTGTATTTATGATAAGTCATTAATGTAGGATTCGTATAATATATAAATGGATATGTCATATCAGTAGTACCTATATATTCTATACCATCGTCTCCAAACTCTGTTAATAATTGAGGCAATTCAAAATGAGCTATTTCCTGGTCACATACACTAGCATTGCATCTGCATCTGTCAATACTTTTACAGTCTACTTGAATACATGGAATTGTCATTAATAAGTCCTTTTTAGGAACTAGGCCTTTAATAAAATACTCCTTAATAATTTGGAGTCTTTCGTCTATGATATCATCTTCTAACTGCTCTAATGACATAGATGGATTAGAACTATAGCCTCTAAGTCCACTCATAATATCATTATATATAGCCGATGCTAATTTCTCGTAATATCCCATAGGTATAAAATAGAAATAGGCAGCAGCATTGGTGTGCTACTGCCTATTTTAATTTAGATTGTTTAGTCTGTAATAGCTTCTACAGTACCGATGTTACCTAAAGCTGCTTCAAAATCAGCTGCCAAGTCTTCTTTAACGTAGAATACGTGAGTAGTCATAGACTTAGTAACTTCTCCTACAGCATCACCACCCATAATACCTCTTTCCTTGCAGTAGTAGATAGTATATTGGTTGTACTTAGCTCCAGCTACTGGAAGCTCCTCTTCATTAAGAGCAGCAAAGCGTCTAGCTTCCAAAGTCGGCAGTCTAAGGTCTTTAAGAATCATCCAGTAAGTACCGAATCCTTCTTTAGATTTAACAATGGTATTAACTCCATCGTAGTCTGGATCAGCAGGAAGTGCTGTTGCAATAGTTACAAACTCTCCACCTACAAGAGCTGTGTTGAGAGTTGGATCAAATTTCTGAATTTCGGCTTTAGTAAACAGCTGATATTCATCCATTCCTTCAATAACTAAATTGTTACCATTAGCACTAGCTTTAATCCAGTGGTCTCCGTAAATAGTCTGAATCTTCTCAATTACTCTAGCTGCCTCTTTAGCAATATCAGCTGCCGTAGCAGAAGCATCCTTAACAGCAAATTCGTACATAAGAGGTTTACCCTTAAATACAAAGTCATTAGAGTAGTAAGAATTCTGACTCCCTGACAATCTAATGTAGAGAGCTACTCTATAGTTACCTACACCCTGGTTATCCATAGTAAATGTTACTTTACCAAGTACTGGGTCTGATGCAGCTCTTTTATAAATATGTACTACATTAGGTTTGAGGAATTTGTTTACTCTTTTAAATTCAAAGCTGCCTACAACACCACTACCTGTATCCTCTGGTTGTGCAGACCATTTAGCTTTACCGCTAGAATCTAAATTAGAATTAACAATCAGTGTGTTAGTCCATTTAAACATAATTTATTACTTTTTATTAGGTTGTGACTGTGCTTGAGCTGGATTAGCAATAGTCGTATTAACTGGAATATGAGTTTGAAGTCTTGGGTCACTAGAGTTCTCCATGACTAATTTAACCAGCACATTTATAATCTCTTGGCACACATAATCTGGGAATTCCATCATTTGAGATGTATCTTCTGTTAAGTCTAATTGCTCCTGTGTAAGTCTGATATTCTGAGGAGTTTTCAGATAATCAATGTACACATTAACTAGTTCAAATAGTGATGTGTCTTTACCGTATCTAATCTCCATTCTAACTTGAGAAGTGTTACCAAATCTAATTTGTCCAGACCTTTCTACAGCGTCTACAGCATTATTACCGATTTTAATAGTTTTGGGTAGTCCTCCTGTAACAGTAGTAGTTCCGTCTGAGGTGGTTGCTGATGTAATATCAGTACCACTATTAGCGGAAGCTTGGTAAGGATTAGTGGGATTAGCTACATTTGTATTTACATTATGAATGTAGAAATACGGTCTCTTGTACATAGGTCTCATGTAGAAGTTGTTAATAATCTGAGACCATAAGTCAGATGTCAATCTTCTAGCAGAGAATTGTACAAAAGAATCAGGATTATAGCATTTAAACTGCTTCTTAACTTTATAATTACATACGCAGTTAAGAATATGTAAGTAATCTGAAGGAAGTATTACCTCATAAGTGGCTCCATAAAGTGCATTAGAAGCAGTAACACCATTGCCAGTAACATCGTCGCCAGTATATGCATCAGCAGCCAGCTTTACTGGTAAAATTGCTGTAGCTTTCAATACACGTACATCATCTGTAGTTTGCTGATTAATATCATAGATATTATAGCGAGTGTTAATGTATTGATAGACAGCTTTGTTAAATAGGTAATTAAAATCTTCTAAAAGTAAACTGGGAGCCTCTACCTTATTAAGTTCTATCAGAACTCCTTCATAGACCTGTCTAGCTGTCATTCTTAGTAGTTTACGTTATTTATTTCTTTGCTCCTTTGTCATCATAAAACTCAGGATAAACATCTCTCTTAATGAGTTCAAGTACTTTAGCATTAGTAGGATTCTTCATCCAAGAAATTACCGCGTCGTCAGTTGCTCCAAGTACAATTTGATTCTCACTATATAGATAAACTTTATTCTTCACATAAATGACACGTTTGTCCTTAGCATCAATAAATAGCAGTCTAAGTGCAATATCATCACCACGATAAAGATTAATAATCTTCTCTGGTTCTTTAGATGCAATATTCATCAAGAAGTCTTCTACATCGGCATCTGGAGCATTACGCATGTTACGTCCAAGCAACTTAGCCATTTTAAGTCTACCATCAGCACCTTGTGGGTCTCTAATAATGTATTCTTCCGCGTCATGAATAAGTCTTCTCTTATTAACACGTTTATTAGTTTCGTAGCCTGGTCTCTCTACATAGAGTTCTGCACTACCATACCTTTTAGAGTCTCCATCAATTACTAAGTTTCCGTTCTTATCACGTTGATCACGTGACATAGCAATCATCGGACAGTGTTGAATAGAATACCACTCAGCGGCTTGCCAAGGATCATTTAGGTTAAATGTCTTTCCGTCTTCTATAATAAATACTCTATTCTCTGCAATAAGCGGTTTCCCTTTATCAGCCTCGGATTGAAAGATTATATCACCCTTACTATCTACAGGTCTTACACAGTCTGGATATCTGCCAGTTTGAGGGTCTCTTACTGGATTTAAGAAATACTTCTGTCCTACTTTACCGAATACACTTCTTAAGACAATTACGTTGTCTAATACATCAGCCATATTAATTCTATCATTTTAATTATATTATTAATATCTTGTTAAAATAGTGTGAGGAAGGTCTTATGCCTTCCCCACATTATCTATTATAAACTTATTACACTTCTTTCATAATGAAGCTTCTGTAAGGTGAGAATACACCTACACCAGAGTAACCCCAGTTGATAAGCTTAGAAGCAGCTACAGGACTTGAAACAACTCCAGAGCTCAGTCCGTCAAGACCACCAACACCCGGATACTTGTTAGAAATGAAGTCTCCACCCTTCAATGTAAACATTTGCTGAGATATGCATATAAAATGCAAATTTCAATGTAGACTATATCTTTAACTTATTCCTGTAAGTATATTATTCAATATATTTAAATATGAAGCCTCCGGCTGTTTTACGTCTGCCAGATAAGACGTTAGGAGCGCCACAAGTATCAACTTTTGCTTCTCTTACTGTATCAAATACCTGTACTAATTCTCCATCTTTAGTATATTTACCAACCTTCCTTGCTTGAGTTTTAGTTTCTAGTTTCTTCATGCTAGGTACTTTATCCCAAGACCACTGAAAACCTCCGCTAGAACCGCCTGTTCTGATAGCTTTATAAATATTAACTGTAGTATCGAAGTTCTTCATGGCCTCCTTTACACTGTTCCAACCTCTTATAAATTGACCATCCATAGTATATTGATACACTGGAGAATCTCTATGAGATGTCATACTAGGAATAGGAAATACTTCATAGGGTACTGTTGCAACATAGTAAGTGTTGTTTATACAATATTTACCCTTAATTGATGTAGATAGAGTTTCCATTTTTATTTCTACAAATTTAGCACACTCTGAAATAGATTTAAACTCTTGCAAATAAATACCATTTATGTCATATAGATAACACTCAGTCTTATTCTCATCAATTTTAAATTCCTTTGGATTGATTGATTCATACTTATAATCAGTCCATAAGTAACCAAGACTAGGAGTTCTGTCAAATATCGCTTTACCAATACAAGAACTAGAACATTTATATTCTAAACTAGCTTCAGTTATAGACGGCCATTCTTTAATAAAGTTACCTTCTAAAGTGTATTGGTAAATGGTCTTAACCTTTACTGGAGGAATTCCTCCTCCAAGAGTTATATTATAAGTATCTTTCCTACTTACAAATTCCTCATCAACTAACCACCTCTCTAAGTCTAAGGCATCTTCTAAAGTATCAAATACTTTAAGTGTCTTCCTTATAAACTTATCTGGGCCATATTTGTTTACAGCAGCTTCGAATGGAGTCTTACTGTATCTATATGTACTTCTATCAGTTACCTTTACACCGTTACCTAAGTAGCCATCAAAATCATAAGGAGTTTCAGTCTTATGTACTCCAATATAAATCTTCTTATTAACTACATTTGTTGTTAAATATACTATATACTTCATTTTAAATTATTGATTTTACTTACTCGTTAAGTTATCTCCCACTTCCATTAGTAGTAACTAATGTACGCCTCGCGGCTAGTCGTTGAACTTTCATCGGAGCTACGATTATCATCGCCTGCATATTCCAATGCTTAGCTGCTGATTGTCTTATTAAGAGTCCCAGCAATTCAGGAGTTATTTGTCATTTATCAGTTTAAAGTGTTATGCGGCTGCTACCCAAATGTTACTTAAAATAGCAGGTTCACCACTTACTTTATCAGCAGTCAAGTCAAGCATCAACATGAAGCCCTTATCGCTACCCCATTCACGAGAGAATGTTCTATCAACCTTGAATGAAATTGTATTACCACCGATTTCATAAGATTGGAATGTAGCACCAACGTCAACATAACCGTTAGCTTTCTTAGACCACAGATAAGTTCCGCAAGTTTTGAATCTAGCAAGCCACTCTGACAGACAAGTTTGTACATCTCCCCATGCCTTCTCGTTACAGATAAGTACATACTTGTTACCAGTTGGGTTCTCACTCTTCTCATTCATCATAGCAATAGCTGTAGTGAATGCTTCAACTGTAAGTTTGTTATATGCATATTTAGATGCAAATCTCTCAACTTGTGGGATGATACCATCACCAATATAGATAGGACGACCAGTATCTGGATCGAACAGTGTCGGTTTACCATTCTTATCAACATTAGTTTTGTTGAACAGCAAGCCATTATTTCTTACATACAAGAAGTTCTTCAGCAAGTTGGATTGAGTCTTATCCATTCTATACATGGTTTCAGACATACTTCCCTTATCCTTACCTTCTCCAATCTTAATAAGAACATCTTCTTGAGCAGCATATAGAGCAGTATAACTATCATCACATCTGTGAGTAGTAATATATCCTCTATGACGTTCAATATTAGATTGATATTTTACATATCCTTCTTCATGTGCTTCAGGCATAGCATTGGATTGGAATCTTGTAGTATCACCAATTTGGCAACCGCTAAGATCAAGAACACTTGAATAATCATTATCAATCAATCTAACAGTTACTTCCCAGTAATTATCAGCTTTACGAACTGGTCTCTGAGTAACGAAGCATTGCTGCATTGTTTTGTCAATCTTGAAGATATCGTACTTCTGGTAATAGTTCTCTTTGAAAGCCATTACAATCTCAGTTCCGTTCTCTCCAGTTTCAGTTGGTACATCTGCGAACTCAACTCTCTTAATGTAATTGGTTTCTACTTCCCATTCAAAGTACATGCTATCAATGCTTCTGTACTTATTATTTGATTTAGAATCCATGTAGAAGATATTTCTCAAAGATTCAGTTAAGTAGGAGGCAGTTAACTCTGGGTAGAGTCTTGATACTACACCAAGTCTAGTTGGTTTAGTGCCTAGGAACTTATAGAAATCCTCATAAGTTCTAGTGTCGCCCATAGTGGCGCGATTGGTTACGAAATTTGCTACTATCATAGTTATTTAATTAGATTTAATCTAAATCGTTAATATTCATTCCTTTAGTAGGTGCCGTCCTAGGTTCTGGACGCTTAACTACAGTCTTAGTAGGATTAGAGGTTCTACCAGCCTTAGCATCTTCATACCCTTTCTTATAATTGGTACGAGATTGCTCAGTTATCTGATGTTTATAATATTCTGAAATCTGACGTAATGCTTCAGGTCCTTTAAGGGCAAACCATGCCATTTGTACTAGCATTTGTGGGTCCTGTATAGCCCTAGCAAGATATCTGACTCCAGCAGCATCTGAATCTAAGATAAAGGAAGCAATTTCATTCATATCGTCCTCTGATAGGGTAAGTTCAGACTCCCCGAAATCTATAGTCTCATTATCACGAATAGCCTCTAAAATAGAGTTCTCATAAGCTTCATCAGCTTGTCTTTGTTTCTCTTCGTAGTCTTGCTGAGTCTGCTGAATAAGAGCATCCTCTCTTTCTTTATAGACATTACGAAGGCCCGCCATCTTCTTAGTAAACAGAGCTTCATTCTGTTTCTCTAAATCCAACTGGGCTTGAGCTTCTTCGTCTGTGAGGTCTGGGACGTTTGCTTTCAAATCTGCTAAGAATAATTGTTCATCTGACAAATCATCTACTTGATACTGCGGCTGTTCTTCCAATCCATCGAGATAGTCTTGGATAGCTTGTTGTCTGTGAGCCTCTAAATAATCTTGTACACTTAGATTATTCTGTCTGAGTTCGTTAATCAGATTTATCTCTTCAGGTTCTAGACCGTATTCATCTTCGGCTGGACTGTAATTGAGTAAATCTAATTGTTCCTCCTTAGTAAGACTAGTGAAAGGTATTTCTTCAATCTCCCCCTCGTCATTACGTACCTTAATAGCTTCTGGATTAATTCCTTTGGCTTTTAGTACACTAGTAAGTAAGTCGTCTTCTTCGTCTGGATTATTATCAGGATTGTTATCGGGATTATTGTCCAGATAGTTACCTTCTGGCACATCTCCTTCCATCCATCGTTTGACATCATCGTCTGGGTCTCCAGTATGTACTTGACCTTCTTCACCTAAGATGTCTTCGTCGTCAAATCCTAATTCCGCTAATTCCATTTCCATATTAATTCCCTTTAAAGTTATTTGCAAATTTAAGCATAAATTTTGAACCTTAAAACTGATTGGTAATTTATCTTAATTACTAACTTATTGCATACTTTTATTTGTAATATATATTACATAGCATCTACTTTCATAATAAATATTAACGAATAATACTTTGGTTCCCATTTTAATGGAACTCCCTCTCCTACTTCCTCAAGTGCGGCTGAGGATAAATCTATGGTATGTGTATGATTCCCAGCTGGCGAAGTTGCTGCATCTGTAGAATATCTCTGAACTGTTCTATCATTAGCATTATCACTATCACCTGACACTGGTGCTCTATATGTATGTGAATGTTCTCCGTTTTCTGAGGTTGTTACTGAAGATTGTGAGAACTTATGCGTATGTGGAGGCAGGTTCTCTACCTTTAGCTCAATCTCTTCCTTACCTCCAGTTTCTCCAGCAGATGTGCCAGCCTTAATAAAGCTTCCTACTAAATTAGGAGTACCTCCAGTTCCATCACAGATGTGCCAGCCAGTTGGTATAGGAGCTTGTCCATTATACATTACTATCATTCCCGGGAATACTATATCTGGAATACAGATTATGTTTACTTTAGAGTTGTTTAAGTATATATCCTTAACCTTAGAACTGTCATATAGTAATGGGTATTTCTCCTTAGTAAAATCATATCCAGATAATGTATTATGAAATGTACAATACTCTATAGGACCTCTGAATGTAATTTCTGATAGGTTGTCTATCATGCAATTATTAACTACTGTAGATCCAGAATTCTTATCAAATATTACATTAGATAATGATCCTATAACTTTGACATTACTCATAGTACCATCGAAAGTAAATGAATTGTTTATAGTACCTAACTGTACATTATTATAAGTTCCGCTAAGAACTATATTATTACCTTCATTTACGCTTATAGAATCAATACCATTATTACCATATCTAGCTGGACTAGTTAAATTTAATCTGACATTCTTAAATGAATCTGTAGAACTTAAATCAGTAGTTCCCCCGAAAGTATAATATAGATTATCATTTATTAAGAATGTTAGATGTTTAAAATCATAATTACAGCTATTTCCGTTTTCATCTGTAAGTTTGGTAATTCTTCCCTTAGCTTCTACTGGAGTCCTTGTTATAGCTCCGTTCTCATCCATAGTAGGAACTAATATTCTATCTTGATAGTTAATATCGTACTCTATAATCCATTCGGGCTTATCTCTGAAATAACCAGTCCTAGTAATGCTGTCAGGTCCTGCGGCTGTAACTATTATCGGTCTTGTATTATATGCCTCAGTTGATTCCTTAGAATCGTCAGAATCTTCATCCTCTACTTCACCCTCATTTTCAATTGTATCATCTTCGGTAGTTAACTCCCATTCGTTCTGGAAATCCATAATACAGTATTTCTGCAAAAGTCCTAAACCCTTATCTTCTATTAATTGTAGTAATTCCTTATGGGTAGTTTCTATATATCCAGGAATTCCCTTCCTAACTACTATATTATCAACCTCTAGGGTAGACTCACCTCTTTCTAAGTAAAGTCTAAATCCAAGTTTCTCAGTAGCTCCAGGAGACATAAACATGTTAGAAGTAACTTCCCTCTTAAAATTAGCAGGATAGTTAACTTTCATTTCTTGAGGTGTTACTTCTACTATATCAGTATTTCCGGCATTTAAAACTATACTATTAGGACTGTAAATTATAGATCTTTGTTCATCCTGGTAAAGATACATGTTGCCTACAATTAGGCTATTCTCTTTACCTGACCCTTGTATGACTATAGCTCCTTCAGAGGATTGATCTACTTTATTAACTACAAATTGTTCAGTATATGGATTAGGAATACTAGTAGTAAATTCTATCAGCTCTCCATTCCTTATATAATATAACAACCCAGTTTCTTCTACATATAATATACTATTAGGAATACCTGAAGCTTGTGCCTCTTTTAAGGTCTTATATATAAATCCTATATTTGCTAAGGCTGTATACTTCTCGTCTCCAGTAGTCTCTTGAGGTCCCTTAAAAGAAACATAAGTAGTTCCTAACTCTCCAGCAATATTTATTACATTGCCGTCAATGAGAATGTAAACTGAGCCATCTTCTTTTACATAGTAAATTCCATCAGCCCCTTTTACGTCACTTACAGTATCTACTATATTAAATATATCAGAGTTGACGTTTATCTTTCCATCTTTTATAAGATCAATGAACACTTTACCCCATTGGATTTTAACTTGACCTCTAGTTTTAATAATAAAATCGGAATCTGTACTTCCTACATGATCGTAAGTCCTTCCAAACAAAGTTTCCATATTTACTCTATTGTTATCTCTATATTAGAATCATCTTTTAATATATTCATTAATTCCACAAACGTAGCAGTACTTTCAGTAACCTTTCCAACAACTTTATTTCTTCCAACTAATAAGCATCCAGATGTATCGTCAGCAGTATTACCTACATGAATAAGAACTCCTTCATAACCAGGAACATTTACTAATCTAGGAAGTTTACCTCCATAAGGCTTAGCCCAAGATCTGTTCTTAAATGTTTCGCTTACCACATTCATAACTATCTTGTATGTTCCGGTAGGGATTGCAGTCTTACCATATATTTTAATATCTTTTATTTTACTAATAGGCATTTCAGATGTTAATCCTCTATCAGTATCTTCTAAAGTATCACAGAAGTACTCTCCATTTACATATAATTTACCTATTGTATAAGTACTTCCTTTGAATATGCGCTTTAATTGTAATTTAATCATGGCTCGAATTAGATTTATTTATTTTGTTTAAATTGTTTAAATAGATTAAGTAATTGAGTTATATCCTCATCATTAAACTTAACTGGCTTACCAAATATATTAGTAACGTATCCATCTGGGTATTTATCTTTCATTTCTGCTTTAGCTGCGTTACCTAACAAATCTACATTAATATTGCCGTTTACATCAGTAAATATCTCTAAATATTTACCATATTTATCTTCCATATTCTTAACTACATACGTAATCACAGCCTGACTAGCTACACTGTTTAAATGAAATAAATTAGAAGCTAAATCTTTAGCATACTTGTTAAATGCCTGAAATAAAATTTCTTTATCACTCATTACTTATTCTTATTTAACATTACTTCGTCTAATCTCTTCTTAATTTCAGGATCTTGTTCAACTAGTTCTAATAATGTATTTACTTTATCTTCCTTAGCTTTAAGCTGAGCATGTATATGCTCTTTGCTCTTTCTAATAGTAGCTAATAAGTTATCAGCAGCTATTTTACCATCTGGAGATGCAACATATTCTTGACTAAATTTATTACCTAGAAATGCCATGAACCCTGCTTCGTAAGTACTTTTAGCCATTTGGTATTCTTGCATAGTTGCTAGAACTTTCTGTTCGTCTAAAGACAGAGACCCAACCTCTCTGTTTATTTCATCTAAGATAGGCTGGGTCTTCTGTTGTGCTTGCTGTGCTTGTTGCATAGCTTGTAATTGTTGCATGTATTGGTTCTGTAAATCGGCATAATTGCTACCGAATGGTTGTCCAAACATAAATCACTAGTTTGATGGTGCAGGAGTTGGTGTTATTCTAACATCGAATACTGAATATGCACAATGTCCCTTAACTGGAAGAGAAGTTGGCAGTTCATCCAAAATCTGCTGATTAATAATACTAACTCCATTAGGTATAATAACATCTATTACTTTAGTTACTGTTGGAACTAATGTAGTAATAGTTTCACTAGTAGCTGAAGTTTCCATAATAGTAGAAGTAGATTCAGTAGCTACTCTAACGTTTCCTTTACAATCAGTGTACTGTAAATTGTGAATGACATCAAATTTGGTAACTTGTACGTATTCTGTTCCAGTAGTTGAAACATTAACGACCTTTGCCCATCTTTGAGTAACTGTTAATGTAGACACAGGAGCTACTGATGCATTAGCTCCCCCTGGTAACGATACATTAAATTCCATTACTTGAGCACTTTCTCCTGTTGGTGTAATTTTAACTTTCATACGATAATTAAATAAGGGTTAAATAAATAAAGGGAGACCACGAATTAACGTAGCCTCCCTTGTAGGTTATCTTAAGTTATTGGGCTGTACAAGAAGGACATCTGTCAGCAACTGTATTAATAGCTGTATTTACAGCATTAAAGTTAGCAGCGGCAGTTCCAGCATACATACCAGTACCATAACTTGTGAATGGGCTACAGTATAGTGGAGCAATGCTTGGAACCGGAGCACACAAGTCACTATAAGCATATTTCAGCTGTCCGTCAATCTTGTGGTCTAGTTGTCTCTGCAATCCTGCATCTACAGCCATAATAGCCTTTTCAGTCTTGCAGCAGCAATTGTCTGCATATCTCTCAGCATTAACTTTATTAAGCTCAAACATTAAAGGAAGAGCAGCAGCTGTAGCAGCTTCTTTCTTCTCTAACTCAGAAATTCTAGAACCTAGTCTAGCGAACAGGTCAGCTTTCTCCTGCACATCTTGTTCTCTCCTTTTATAGAGTTCATCGCAAAGTCTTTGATTCTGTGCGTTATCGCGAGTAATCAAATCAACATACATTCCACTCTTCTCTTGTAAATCTTCTACTCTGCCCTTCCAAATTTGATTTGTTAGGATTTGACTTTCGTTACCTATTCTTTCATTAGTAGCAAGTACCCTGCTATTAATGTAAGTATATAGGTCTACATCATCTTGTAGCGACTGCACTCTATTTGCCCATGATAGGTTATCAGCTTGCTGACCTTGAGCCATAGCTAAAGTCTTAGCATTTTCAGCTGCCTGCATTGCGCAACAGTTGTTGTTACCTCCGAAGAGATTACCTAACAGTCCGCCACCATTACCACATCCACAACCTCCGTTATTACCTGCGAATGCACCAAGTGCTGTTCCGATAATACCGAGTGTGAGTGCAGCATTAGTACGACCTTTCTTACCGAACTTATCTTCGGCTTCGGCCATTGTTAAAAATTCTGCCATAATTAAATACAATTAACGATAATAAATACTACATCTGTTGAGCATCCCTATGATGCTTACTATACTTTCTAATTCGATAATGCAAAGGTACGTTAAATATCTGATATATCCTAATTATTTAACACTCATTAACATAAAATTTATTGCATACCTGTAAATGATAATAGCGAACCCCTAAAGTAAGGAATTCGCTATTACTCTTATCTAACTTATGTTAATCTTTATATAGCAATAGTTTGTTCTCCAGTTTGTAATGTAAAGGATCTAACTAACCTATATCTGCTATTTTCGAACACATATATATTACATGTATCTCCAGCATAAGCTGTTCCTCTATTCATAGTTAATCCAGAAGAAGTCTCCCAAGTAAAAGTATTCGGAATTAGAAATTTCAAATACATTGTAGAACCTACAACTGGTGTTACTCCAGGTGGGAATAAATATGCTTCATCATAAGTTATACTTGTAATAGTTAGCTTATTGCTAGATTGCACTTTACCAGCTTGGGTAACATTAGTAAATGCTTGAGCACCACTCTCTGCTTGGGTTAAAGTAATCTTAGCATTTCTCTTAGCAACTGTTAAGTTTTCTGCTACAGTTATATACGTAGTATTGGTTGTAGTTCTCGCAGCATTAACCCAACTTGTATCTGACGAGAATTCGTAATCTAGAGATTCTGTAGTTTCACTACCGTCGCTTTTAAGTACAGTCTTATAAGAATTCACTGTAAGAGTCTCATTAGTTTCTGCCGCAGTCACACTTAAATTAGTTGGAGATACGTTAAACGTATATGTAGGAGTATAACCGCTTTGATTTATATAAACATAACATTTCAATCCAGACTCAGCTTGAGTTAGTGTAATAGTACCAGATCTAGATGAGCTACCTGTATTATGATCTACGGTATAAGCACCACTACTTTCAACGTGAAGCCAGCTTGCACTAGATGAGAAGCTTACATTAGCAAATTGTTCTCCATTCTTCCTAGATCTATATGCATAATTTCCAGACCAACCAACAGTGCTTGCAGGAACATCAAATGTAATACTTGTTTTACCAGTATATTCCTCATCAGATTTCCTAATTTCAAACGTGTATTCATCTTCAGCAGGCTTAGCATCTTGACTAACGTTAACGGTAAGCGTCTTACCAGAACCGTCCTGAGTTAACACTATTTCTCCACTTCTTGCAGATCCACTATTATCAGATACATTAATAATAACTTTACTACTAGTAGTAGAAGTAACTATCCAGCTAGGTTCGCTAGACACACTCCAAGATTGACTACTACCATTCTTAGTAGATACTAATGGTATATTAGCAGCAGCTCCATTAGTAGAGGGATCCCACGGGAAGTTTGCATTAATATCTGAGGTACTACCATCAAACCAAGTAAATACATAAGTATCTACAGGTGGAGTATATCCGGTTTGAGTTATTTCTGCGTAGTCTCGTTTACCAGATTCATCTTGATCAAAATATACTCTAGCAGTTCTACCAACAGTACTAGTAGTAGATTGTATGGTAAACGTAGAAGTACTCTTGTTGAATGAAGCCCATGAAGGCAATGTACTACTATCTATGCTATAATCTACATCATACGTGTTATAACCAACCGTCTTATATGAAGTAATAGTTACACTACCTGAACCACCACTGGAACCTACATTAACCTTATATGGATTAACAGAGAAGGTATAAGTAGTAGTTGGAGTAGCTTCAGCTTGAGTAACTCTAGCATAATCTCTCTTGCCGGATTCATCCTGCTCGAAATAGATATCAGCAGTTCTGGACGATGTGCTACTATTTGATGCTACTGTAAACGTCATATCTGATGAGTTCCAAGTGACCCAGCTAGGTACTGTAGAAGAATCAATACTCCATCCTACGCTTTCAGTTGTTCCTAATCTAGACTTAGTTGAAGATATACTAATAGAAGAAGTAGTTCCACCAGATTCTCCAACATTTTTATCCCAATTAGAAACTGAGAAAGAATATGTCCAAGCTGGAAGGTAAATATCTTCCTCCCTTACTAGTTGATTAGATGCATAACTAGAATCGTTTGTTATATACAATCCAAATCCAAGAATTTCAGTTTTAGTAGCACATTCATTACTAGAGCTTCCTACAGAGAAGTTTGAATAAATCCATCGTTTAGATGCTACTTTATTTGCCATAATTATTTATTTATTAATTTATCGACTACGGCTTCTAAAGCTGCAATTTTATCTTCAAGATACTTTATTTTAACTGCATATATTTCACTATAGTTAACTGTCTTAAAGCCATTCTCATCAGTATTAACCATTGATGGGTATACGGTTTCAAGTTCTTGAGCTATAACTCCATAGCCATGATGTTCTCTGTCTGTTCTATCAAATTCTACTAATCGTATTTTATCAGCTTTAGATACATCTATGGATTCTATATTATCCTTTACTCTCATATCTGAAGTGTCATAGAACCCAGCAGATGCATAAACAGCACCACTTTGTGTGTATACTCCTGAATTGGAATAAGTAACAGGATTAGAAGCTTGGGATGTAGCTCCAACTAAATACAGTTTACTTGAACTATTAGTTGAACCAGTAGTATTCTTAGTATCTGTATAACTAGTAATATATCCACTATCATTGGTTAAATCACTAACTTTACTAGGAATAGCCACACTTACAGCAGCAGATCCATTATAAGATTTAGATTGGTAGCCAGTAAAGGTTAATGTATTAGCTACCTTATCTGCTGTACCTGCTGTAGAGGGTTTACCTATTGATACCGTTTGAGCAGAACCTCCACTAGGAGTTACAGTAAAGCTACCAGTTCCACTTGAGAAGGAATAAGTAGTATTAGTATCAGAGCTAGGAATACCTAAGGCAGTTATATCAGACTTAGTTACTGCTGTAACTCCGCTAATATGACTAGTGCTATCCGTACTAAACTTATACAAGCCAGTAGATTTACTAGCCCCAGAACCAGCTGGATGAGAGTAGTTATTGTATGTAGCCCCCTTAGTGAGAGTTAATACAGTTCCACTGAACGAAGCAGTAGTTACGGCATTTCCAGATCCTCCTACTGTTACAGTTATTTTAGGGTTAGTAGAGATTTTAGCGCCATTAATAGTGTAATTGTCAATAGTACTCTTATTGCTATTTACCGTATTAGTAAGATTTGAAACAGCATTAGTTCTGTTAGTTACTTCGTCGTCTAGTTTCTTCTCTAACTTACCAAGAGCACCATTAACACTATCAGCAGCTGCTAAAGCTCCAGTAGTAGAAGGTTTAGTGTATCCAGTTATCTTAATATCAGCTCCATCTAATACTGGATTAGTAGAGATCTTAAATCCATTAATAGTGTAGTTATCTATATTAGTTTTATTACTATCAATTAGGTTGGGAAGTGTAACGTCTAACTTAACCTTATCTGCTGCTGTCATTACACCAGCTACGGATTGAGTTGCTGCTGGAAGGGTGATATTATTAGTTGCACTGGCGCCAGTAGAGATAGTAGTCTTACTAGCAGCTATTCCTACAGTAGATGCGGCAGGAGTTACTGCCCCGAGAGCAAAGTTAGCAGTACTAATTCTATCTAATTCTATCTTGTCAGTAGCACTCATAGAACCTGCACTAGTAGAGGATGCTACTGGTAAATTCACAGTTGTGGAAATATCAGCTGCATTACCATTATCTTTGCTGATAGTTGCTGTTACTTTAGCTGCATCTGATGAGAATGATATATTACTAACATTATTAGTATTCAATCCATCCAATTTAGCTTTATCTGCTGCACTCATAAGTCCTGCTATGGATTGAGTAGCAGAGTTAACAGATAGAGATTTACTAATAGCTTCCCATGCTCTTGTGCTAGCATTCCATCTCTTACCAGTAAGAGTTATAGTTAGAGTAGTAGCACTGCTCTGAGTGATACTCCAGCCATTATAGAAGTCAGTAATACCATCCATCTTAACATTATCTGCATAATATGTTCCTTTGAACCATACTTGCTTAGCATCCTTAATAAATACTAGATGCTTGTCTGCACTCACTGTACCATCAGCTAGTTTCTCATTAAACTTAGCTAAAGTCTTGAAATGCAATAGAAACCTAGGGTCTTCTGCCGCCATAGTTATAAATGTTTAAGTTATTAATTATAGACACCATGGAAGTACTAGTGTCTTATTCTACCCAATTTGCCTCAATAGTATAGCCGTCAGGCTGCAAATATATATGTTCGTAACTTGCTGTACCATCGCTGTGCCATTGTATATGCAGATGTAATCTATATCCATCGTTATCTTTATAACAAGAGCCATTAGGCTTAAACTTACCATCTGACCCTCTATACAGCCAGACAGTATGATAAACTTCTTCAGCGACAATTATAAATGCATATACACAATCAATTGGGTCTGTATCTTTTAAAATTGTTCTCAAATCTACTGGTGTAGTATAATACACATTAATCATGAACCTATTAGAATCATGTGGTCCTAAAGTAATCCCCCCCCCCCGATATAGAACCTGCATCGAAACCATATGCTTCATTACAAGCCTGGACTGTAGGAGTTCTATTTGAATTTAAATTAGTAATATATCCCATGTTTTAAGTACTTTCGTATAAAAATTCTCTTGAAGCTGCTACCACTACATTACTAGGATCTGGATGTTGGCATCGTACCTTAGATGAATATACTATCCTATTTCTAGATCCAGAATCTATCAATGATATGTCCATAAGGGTGAGTGGTACGTTCTCAAAGGTAACCTTATCATAAGCATACACTGGAAATCCATATACGTCATATATAAAATCGGGGTTATTGCTGCTTCCCAAAGTACTATATAGTATATATGGATTAATAGCTATGTATACTTGAACATAAGTTATCTCGCTCTCTGGTATATCTGTTGCAATCTTTATATAAAGGTAATTTGCATCTGAAGTATCTACTAAATATACGGGAAATATTCCAAGAGGTATTGAATTAGAGTCTGTATATCTCTGATATAAATTTGCTGCTATAGGAATAAAAAGTCCCTGCGATCTATTTGAATTAAGACTAAGTGGAGATCTCTTTAATCTCCAATTAGAAGGATTAGATGAATTATCATAATATTCCGCCCAGAAACTATCCAATGCTATAGTAGGTAAAATAGAAGCTATCGCGGGAGGGAATCCACTAGAGATGCCCCCCCCCTGAATTATTTCCAAATGCATCGTTGCATTCTTTAACAGTAGGGCATCTGTTATCGTCTTTGTTTAATATTAATCCCATATTTAATATCCAATTGCTATATAATAACCAGGTGATTTATCAAAGGAAACTTCAAAACCGTATCTGGTTACATTATATACATAGTTATAACCACTAGCTCCATTCCCACTTCGTTCTCCTGATACTACTACGGCAACGCATTTGGTTGGAAATGGAGTATAAAAACTCAAACTTTGTCTATCTGTAGTTTCTCTTCCACCGTGACCTGCCTGTATCATAAATCCATTTGGGAACTTAATATATCCACTGGCAGCACCGAATGACATTTGGAAATCGGATGAGGTCAAAAAATTAGCTGTTGCATCACTTATTGCTTCAGCTACCTCACTTTCTGTCATATAATTGCCACCATAAGCATCATTACATTCTTTCACGGTAGGAACTCTATTATTGTCTTTACCAGTTATTTGTCCCATAATTACTTAGTAATTACAGGAGGAAGGGGCAATGCCCCCCCCCTATTTATAACATATTTATTAATATAAACTCTCTAAATAAGCCCTAACTCCAGCATAAACTCTTTCCATACCTTGCATGTTAGGATGTAGATAATCTGCACTAGTGTAAGTAGGAGGTCCATAATCACTTAAACTGTTATCACAAGTATAATACTGTAGGTTTGGAAAGCTTAAGTCAAAATGTTCCGGGCCTATATAGTAAACTCCATATCTTCTACATAAATTTGCCATAGCTTCTTGATACTCATATTGGTGCTTACCACCACTATTAGCATAGTCTAAAACATTACCTCTATACAATTGGAATACTACTATTTTAGCATTTCTGCATTGCGATTTTAAATTAGCAAGCATAGTTTTAAACGCTCCCATGTAAGTAGTAACAGCCCCATCAGCTGTACCCATCTCTACATTACCCGACACGTCATTAGTTCCAGCCATTACGACTATGATTTCAGGAGCTCCATATTGATATGTATCCACTGTCGAATCAATATGCTTTATATTGGAACATCTGGCTACACTACACATAGCATTATCTCCAGTACCACTGATTCTAGAGCCAGACCATGCATCGTTTCTGATAAGTCTCATTCTGCACTCATTAATAAGTAATCCCCACCATGTAGCATCAATACTATTAACAAACTTGTGAGATGCACTGTAGTAAGTTGCATTACCATCAGTAATAGTTCCTGCAAATGTGCTAATTGAGTCTCCTTGAATAGATATAGTTTTATCTTCTAAGGATGATAGTTTACTACCTCTTTCGATAAGAGCAATTCCTAAAGGCTGGTTAGTGTTTCCTCCAGGAGTTGTAGCATAATTATGTGCTGTATATTGGTACCATCCATTTAATGCGTATTTAGTTCCGAATGGCGTTCCTCCATAAGCAAAAGCACAGGTATCACCTTCTGCATACACTCCGATACCCTGCCCGGCTTCTAAAGTAATGTCCTCTGGAAGTCTCACTGTCTGGACTCCTAATTGCCTAATGTACAATTTCCAAGATTTAAGAACTTTAGCATTAGCTTTACCGTAGTTATTAATTAGGTTAATAGTCAAATAGCCTACTGTTAAAACCTTCAATCTTAGTTTGTAGATGGTTTTACCTACTAACTTTTCCTGTCCCCTGGGATAATAAGCATTATCAACACTGCTTCGAGTATTTGCTGATTCATCTAGCTTGCCCCATTCAAAGTCTGAGCCATCACCTCTACGATACAATCCTACATTTAAATATCCTAAAGAACGTCTGTTCTCCCAATCTTCTTTAGGTATCGCTTCTGTTATTAAGTTGGTTCTCCCAACCCATCCAGAAGGATATGCAGTCTGGTAGGTTAAATCATTATTGTAAGTATATCTAGCACAATCAGCTGTGTACCAAGCACCAATGAATTGCCCCTCTTCTACTACTACATCTTCATCTAAATCCCAATATTTATAACCAGTGGATGTACATACGACATTCACTAAATCTTTAACTAATGAAGCTTCTAAAGTAGGATTAGCATCAAAGATATGTTCATTGAAGATGGAGATTCTACATCTACCTGGAGTGGCAAGCATCATTTTAATTCTATTGATAGGCTTGCCTATGTAAGGCTTGTTATAACACATAATGTATGCTGCAAGAGTAGCTGTGTCTTTGATAGTTTCTGCTACTTTAGTATACATTACATTAGCTTGTCTATATAAAGGACAGATAGGAATATCCCCACCATCGGCAGTACTACTGCCTCCAGCAACAGCTCTGATTTCGTCTTCTGCTGCTTTAGCTCTTTCTGTCTCTGCCTTAATAACAGCCAAATTCTCAGATTCAGCTAACACAGCCCTAGTCTCTTCTGCACTAATATCGTTCTGTAATTTACTGTCAGCAGCAGTACGAGCAACTTTCTCTGCATCTATATTATCCTGAAGAACTTCATCAGCAGCCTTGTAAGCTGCATCCATAGATGCTATGTTATCGGAATTAAGTTTAATGCTTGCTTTTAAGTCTGCATCATTGTAATTAGATAATCCTGCTAATTTGTCCTTCTCAGCAGTGGTGTAATCATTAGTTGATAATTGTTTACCAGATACTTTATCTACTTTAGTATCAACTAATCCTTTGAGTACTTTACCCTGTTCAGCAGATAATGCAGCAGTCGCTCCTCCAGTAGTAAGGTCATCTACAATATTTACTGCTGACGAACCAAATGGATCCCAGTCAGTACCAGTCCATGCATAATTGACATCTGTTTTAGTAACATTCCATACATCTCCTTCCAAATTACCTTCAGTAGGTAAATCGTTATATGTAGGAACCGAACCTTTATAGTTAAGAGGCTTACTTACTTTCTTTAATAAATTTAATAAATCGTCAGTAAAGTCATTAGTAGAAAGTCCTTTACCTTCTACCTTATCAACTTTATTGCTAAGCTGAGTCTCTATGTCAGATATCAATTGCTGAATTTCCGCATCAGATTTAGATGAGCAATACCAATAAGTTCCTCTGGTGTAAATAAATTTGGCGTCTGGAATCCAACAGATAGAAGTGTCCATTATGTTTCCAGCTTGAAGCTCTCTATCAAAAGCTTCTTTATTCTTAAAGTGAATTAATTTCTTATTAATTGCCATATCACTAGATTATATAAAGGAGAAGTATTCAGCTCCTCCTTTATTATTTTACTCTACATCAAACCACTCAAATGAAGCATCTGTATACTCTTTAGCTGCTGCTAAAGTATCAGTATCTCCTTGTTTAAGTAGGTCTTCAATCTTCTTTAATGTATCATATTCGGTAGATACTCCGCCTTTCAGAGCATCAACTGCCGTTTGAATTTGGCCTGCAACTGGAGTTTCTCCAACTCTTTCATTCAAATCATTAAGAGCTTCAGCTACAGTAACCTCATCATCATGAATCAGTTTAAAGATTCCAGTGGGAGGAACTGTACTACCATTACCTGGATCTCCAACCTTTGTGTTTAGTTCATCAAATGCTTCATTAGTAGCAACATCTTCTGCATATGCTACGGTCTTAGAACCACCAGGATAATCAACCTTAACTTTACCATCAATTGAATTAAGAGTTAACTTATTCTTAGTAGTACCAATCTCTGTAACTACATCAGAATCATATTGTCTTTGGGCAACAAGAACTCCACCTTCAGGACTCTCTACACCTTCTTGACCCGGTCTTAATGCTGAAATAGAACCATCTGCTGGTAAACTAATTACTTTCTTAGCTGCATCCCAGTCTACTTTTTGAGCTAAAGCTTTAGCCGTATTAGTATTCATTTCAGGAATTAATGTATTAGCTACATAAGTTAGGTCAGATTGCAGCTTAGTAATTTTATCAGCATTAGCTTTACCTTTACTACCTTCATAAGCAGTTCCTTCTACTTCACCTAGAGCAATAGAAGCAGAAATTTCTACCATCGTCTGACCATCCCATCTATAGATTACATTAGTTCTACCTTCTGAGTCCGGAAGTCTATGATTATAGATAGTATCACTATGAGGTTCTTGACCTTCATCCCAACCATCTACTGTCTTAGTGTAAATCTTCTTCTCTGCTTCAGTATAATATTTATCTCCCACTTCTGCCTCAATACTATCTAGAGCTGCTCTATTGGCTACAAAAGACTCCAAACCCACTACTCTAGCAAGTTCTCCATTTAATTGAGATACTGGTACTTTACCATTCTCGTCAAGAGTAGCTAGTCCATTAGGTTGACCTTTGCTAGCCATGAAATCTAAAATAGTTTGCATCTGTTCTGGATTAATACCTACAGTTACACCACCAGCAATAAGCTCATGTGTATCAGTAGCTACATAGAATCCGTTAGCGTGCAATTCTGCACTGTACTTTTCTTTTAAACCTCTAAAGAAGAATTTAGCCATAATTATACGTCTGTCCAACTTAAATCACTCAAATATGCAATCTCATTAGCTTGTTCACCAGATTGTCCGCTGGTTTGAACTGTAGGTCTTTTATCTATTGGGGTATTTAAATTTAGTGGCATAGAAGGGGTACCTATATCAACTACATCCCACCTATTAACCATAATAAGATTGCCAGAACCACCTTTGGTATTCTTACCTATAATCATGTCTCCATTCTCTAGTGTAAGGGCTTTACGCTTAGGTAATTCTGTTGTAGGTACGTTATCTAATACTGGGATTTCATACTTGTCATTGTATGTAGGTCTCTTATTAAGTCCATTAAAATTAAGTGGAAGTTTAGTAGTACCAAAATCAGCTATATTCCATTTAGAAATCATAGCTAAATTATAAGTATTACCGTCTGTAGTAGTTCCTAATAAAGTATCATGATTACCCAATACTATAGCCTTTCTATTAGGATTCTCTTCAGTCTTGATATCTATCCACTTAACCATCTTAGACAATCCCAGTTCAATAGTTTCAATCTTCTCTTCTAAAGCTTCCTCAGCGGCTTCTGCTCTATCAGTTTCTTCCTTAACAGCAAACTTTAAGTCGTCCTTAGTAGCATATTGATTAGGGTCCAATCCTACAGCAGAATATTTCGCTCCTTGGAAATAGATAGCCTTCTCATCAGTGATGAAGTAAATGGTACCAGGGTCTGGAGTTATGAGTTGATAAGCAGCAAACGTAAGTGCTTGAAGACCTACAGCTGTATTAGTATCCTGCCAGTTAAACTGACATTCAATTCCGTTCTTACCCTTAACTACTAAGACCTTTGACTTGGTGTCAGGATTAATAACTAGATCAGCGTATATACCATGAGGAGTAGTTTTAATATCTACTGTTCTGGTAAGAGTAGGATTATTAATCTTAACTGTAGAACTTACTACACTATCTATCACCTCAGTAATAGTAGTATCAGTCTCATGACCCTTTATATTAAAGGATTCTAAGCTTACGAAGAATTCAGAACCATCAGAATTTGTAAGCTTTAACCATTCTTCTCCTACAATTCCAGGAATTCCATTATCTACATCTTCTTGCGTTAGTTTATGTCTAGTGAATCCAACAACTTTAACATCTTTATCTATTTGAACAGATGTTAGTTCTTGTCCATTAGCATCTAAACCAAATATCTTGATTTTATTATTACTTAACTCCTCAGTGCCTAATTCTACTATGCCTACCTCAGAAGCCGTCACAAATTGTTTAACGGCTTCTGAAGTTGGTATAGAGTTTGGAGTATCCAAGGAATCAGACACTTCATATGAGCCAAAATAGGTCCATAAATAATCTAATTGGCTCATATTCTGTGGTCTTGGTGCTTGTTTCAATGGTTTAGTCATATTCTCCTACTATAAATTGGGCGGATAATCCAGCAGCTCCTATAGTTAATAATATGTCAGAAAGATTATTCTTAGCAGTATCAATTACTAGATTAGCAGATAAAGAACCATCATCAACCATTTGAATTGAGTTTGTATTCTTCTTATCTAGTCTAGCATATACACCAGAAGTACCATTATCTACTAGTTTGACTGCATCAGAGTTCTCAGCAATCTTAAGAGTTGCAGAGATTTTGTATGATGTAGCAGCAGTACCAGTCCAATTAGATACTTCCATATCAATAGAAGATGTATCCACTGGATCGTAGATATTCATGGTATCAGTTAAGTCGATAACTATCTCATCACCAGTAGTAAGCTCAATCACAAGAACTGGAACGCCAACTTTACTAGCATAACCATTATTAACATCCTCCTGAGTAGCAGGTCTTGAGTAGGCAGAAGACATAAATCTTTCCTTCTCAATATCAATATATGTTACTTTAGGAGTAACTGTTGGTTTAGTAGCTTCATCAGTATTAGGATCTGCATAAGATTTCTTGGTAGTAACCTTTAATCTTATCTTATTACTAACAGTATCGTCCCATTCTATAGATTGAACTAAGTCTTTAGTTTCTCCCCATACTTTATCATAGAAATACTTATAGTCGTCAGCATCGAGTACTCTCTTAATACCTTTACTAGTAAGCTCCCATACATCTCCATCAATTACAGCTGCAATTCCTCCTGTGGTTAATAACTTCTGTTTCCAGGTTCCTGTAGCTCCATCAAATTCAAGTAGAGTGTATCTAGTGCTGCCAGAACCTACCTGTGTAGACATGATGTATTTATCACCTCCAGTTGCAGATTCGGGAAGTTCAGATAACACAGTTACAAATCCCTTAATGATAGGTAGATTTTCTAAGTCAGTAATATCAGTCATTGTATGACTGTGATGAACATCTGCTTTCTTATCTAAAGCCATTTGAGTAGCTGTAGAAATAGGCTTATTCATATCTGACGTGTTATCTACATTACCAAGTCCTATTTGCTCCTTAGTTACATTATGAGGATTATTCTTATCATTAATGTGATTAGTAAGTTCCTCTTTAGTAGCATATCCAGTAGCATCAATCTTAATATTATTAAGAGCTTCTTGAACTGCAATAGAGATTGGTTTCTCAAGGTCTGAAGTGTTATCCACTTTACCCAATCCAACTTGTTCCTTAGTAACATGATGTGGATTATTGAAATCAGAGACATGTGCTGCTAAGTCAGTTTGTAAGGCTTTCTTATCAAGCTCTCTGTCCACTCTATTAAATTCATTTTGCTGTGGTACTGAAATCGGCTTCTCTAAGTCACTTGTATTATCTACCTTACCAAGTCCAACCTGTTCCTTGGTAGTCTGATGAGGATTATTTGTATCCTTAATATGTGCTGTTAAATCAGTAGCTGCACCTAAGAGTTCTTTATCAATTCTAGTAATCTCAGTTTGGACTGCATTACTAATAGGCATTTCAGCGGGAGAATAATTCTCTACTTTGCCTAATCCTATCTGGTCTTTAGTAACCTTATGAGGATTGTTAAAGTCCCTAATGTGATCATCTATAAGTTTATCAGTACTATCAAGAGCATCCTTTAATCCAGGAATATCATCAATTTCAATATTAACAATTCCAGATTGTCCGTTTACAGAAATTACTGCATCAGCATTATTAACTCTAGTCCAAGTACCTCCGGAATTAACTACCCAGTCACCTACAGCAAACGAGTTGTTAAATCTAGTTCCAGCACTAGATACTATGTAATACCATCCTTCTTTATTAACATCATCGTTGGATAACATAGGATCATTATCAGCAGCGTTCCATGAACCATGATATTTAAGACAACCTTTGATTGTTTCTGGCAATTGATTCTCGGGAACTATGCCACCCTCTAAATCAGCTTTATTATTAGTAAGATTAATAATATTATTTCTGATTTCTTCTATGGCTTTATTGATTTCACTAAAGTCTCCTTCAGTTTCATTCAATTTATCTTCAAGTCCTGGAATGTCTTGTATGTTAATAATAACATCTCCTATCATTCCATTAACTGAAGTAACTAAATCAGAATTATCAATCTTTATCCACTGACCACCAGCATTTAAAATTAAGTCTCCTGGTTCGTAATCAACTCCATTGAATCTACCAGCAACAGTTACTAGGTAGTAGAATCCGTTAGCTTCAGGTTGTTGAGGTCTAAGAGCTGGTGCATTAGTCTCTGCATCCCAAGTACCTTCATAATGAACTGACTCTCTAATGTTAGTTGGAATCTGATTTTCAGGTATAATACCATTTACTAAATCCGCCTTATTACTTAACAGATTATTTGTTTCCTCTTTAGTATAGGACCCTACCTGTTCAGCAGTAACTCTATGAGGATTATTGTAATCAGTTATATGGTCTTCTAATCCTGTACCTCCCTTGTCTATTGCATCCTTCAATCCGGGAATGTCATCTATTTCTATGATTACTATTCCCTTCTTGCCATTTACTGAAACTACAGAATCTACATTATCAATTTTACCCCAAGTACCTTTAGAGTTAACAACCCAATCTTTAACGTCAAAGACTTCTCCAAATCTCTCACCGGCCTCTGACACTATGTAGTACCAGCCGTCTTGAGTTGGATCTCCATTGTTAAGTTGTGGGTCATTATCTTTAGCACTCCAGATACCCATATATTTCATTCCTCCAATGATGGAGTCTGGAAGCTGATTAGTAGGAATCTTACCATCTATTAAATCTGCCTTATTGTTAGTAAGATTAGTAATATCCCCTTCAATATTAGTAATACTCTGTTGAATATTCTCAATATCTTGAGTATGTTGATTTAATAAATCAGCGAGCTTATTATCAATTTCCTGCTTAGTATAAACATCACTACTATTAGCCTTACTATCTAAGATATTCTGTAGGTTTTCAATATCAGCTATTCTGATTACTACATCACCTATTTTACCATTGACAGAGGTTACTAAGTCAGTGTTGTCTATTTTAATCCATTGACCATCTGCATTAATAATAAGGTCTCCCTTATTATATTGTATTCCATCAAAGACACCATTAGATGTAACTAGGTAATATTTACCAGTAGAGTCTTTATCTCCAGGAACTAATGCAGGTGAGTTGGTAGCAGCATCCCATGTTCCATCATAGTGAACAGAATCCTTAACATCATCGGGAAGCTGATCTGCTGGTATCTTGCCATCTACTAAGTCCGCTTTAGTATCAAGAAGTCCATCAACTTGCTCCTTAGTATATGCACCAGTTTGTTCTGCTGTTACTTTGTGTGGATTATTAAAATCTTTTATGTGTGCTTCTAAACCATCACTGACTGAATTCTTAATAGTTTCGTTTACCCATGCTGTGGATGGGATTCTATTAGAGCTATCATTTGGTGCTGGAGGGTTCTCTACTTGGGGATTACCCTTAAATACTGGAGAATCAATAGGAGCTTTAGTATCTAACTGTGCATCAACGTAAGTTTTATCAGCTTTAGTATCTAAGGCAGCCTGCGTTGCTACTGAGACAGGTTTCTCTAAATCTGTAGTATTGTCTACTTTCCCTAAACCTACTTGCTCTTTAGTTACGTTATGTGGGTTGTTAGTATCGTTAATATGAGTAGTTATTGCACCTTCTAGTTCAGTTTCCTTAGTAGTTGCTCTTTCTATTTCAGCTCTAAGTCCGTCTGATAAGCTAGATTCTGCTGCTGTAGCACGTTCAGTTTCCTTAGCTATAGCATCTGCATTCTTCTCTATATTAGCAGTGTTAGCAGTAACCTTCTCATTAGTTGTAGTTAAGTCTCTTCTTAGCTGATTCTCTGCTTCTGTAGCTCTTGCTACCTCTTCAGATATCGCAGTATCATGAGCTGCATCCTTCTCAGTAGATCTTTCTACTTCCGCTTTAAGTGCAGCTTCTAATTCAGAAATATCTGTACTAGTTGAATCTTGAAGATTATCAATTTGCTTCTGCAAATCAGTTTCCACTCCAGTGGCACGCTTAATCTCTGCATCTAAATCGTTTCTAAGTTGAGTTTCAACTTTATCAGCTCTAGTAGTTTCAGCAGTAATTTTATTATCTAATGCTTGTTCAGCTGCTTTAGCTCTGTCAATTTCAGCCTGTAATGCGTCATTTGTATCAGAACCACTAGATATAATTCTATCAATAACTACATCAAGAGCTTCATCATTATGAGTTAGGTTATCTGTAGTACCCTTTACATAGAGAGTGTTATCCCTCTTCTCAAGTATTTGATACTTATCAACATATAATCTAACGTCTGCTGATAGCTTATCAGTACCTCCTCCTAATACATCTTCCTTTTCAAGAACTACAACCTTAGTAGGATGGCTGTTATCAACTTCCCATTCCCTAATAAGTGTTCCTACAGGAATTACTAATTCTTGTTTACTTCCATCAAGGAGTTTAAACACCATTATAATAGCTTCCTGGTCTGGGTCGTATTTAGCACTTTCTGCAATAGTAGATAATCCTATAGTATGTCTACTAATAATGTTATCATTAACCTTTACAGTTAAGATTCCATTCTCATATTCAGTTTCTAATTTGTAGAATAGTCCGTCATTCTTAGCTTGAATACCATTACCATCGTTAGTAGAGATTTTAACGTCAGCTGATAATACAGTCTTAGTAGTCTGCTTATTAATAGTTAAATCAACTGTGTTAGTATCTTCTACTTCCAAGTTGCAGTTATTAATAGCTTCGTTAATAAGACTGTCAAGAATTTTAAGTGCATTCATTACTGATGTAGCATCCTTCAAATAATAAGTTTCCTTATCAGGATTATATGCTCCATCACCGCTAAGTCCTACACCAACTTGTGTTTGGTCTAGTTCCGTTTGTAAATTAGCATCTGTATTCTCAGATTGTGCTTTAAATTCTCTAACAAAGTCCTCTATTCCTCTAAGAGTTCTAAAAGGTTCAGTTGGAAGAGGATCTCCCATTATATCTGCAACCAGTGTATCTAGTACATCTTGCAACACATCAGTATCCTTGAATCCAGCTAAGAAATCAAGTAATTCTGGAAATGTGTCAATAGAATCAGTATCAGGTTCTCTAGTTGCTAAGAATCTATGTAATTCTTTTGAAACAGCTGTAAGTGACTGATAATCAAGAGTCTTCAGATACTCTCTAATGTCATCAAGTTCAGTACCTACCGTAGCTTTAAGTTCTTCTTTAATAGTGTCTACCTTACCTCCATCTTCTTCTATAGCCTCTCTTAACTCAGCAATTGCTTCTGCTATTTTAAGTAAGCTATTAAGATCTTCCGGAACAACTGTATGGTCAGAACTTCCATAAATTGCATCATCAGCTACTTGTCTGTCATAAATCTCTTTCTCTAACTTCTCTGCTAGCTCCTCTAGACTTTCTACTGAAGTAGAATCAATAAGTTTAGTAAATTCTAACTCATCATTCGTCTGCTTCTTAGTAACCCACCACAGGGATTGCTCTCCTGTGGCTGAGTCAGCTACTAGTTTAAGCAATCCCTTATGAAGAGTTGCAGCTTCTTCTGGGGAGCTGTAAAAGTCCTTTAGGGCAGTTTCATTCTCAAATATGAAGTTGGCTTCCATAGGGAAACTACCCATACGTTTGAAGCTACCAATTAGTTCGGAATACTTTCCCATTATTCTTCGAATTTAAATGTTACTTCTGAGTTTAACATTGCTAACGCTTCTCTATATACATAGAGTTTATATATAACATCTTCTGGAGCTCCTGGAACTTTAAATGGAATATCACTGATAACATCAAATGCTTCAATTCCAAATTCTTGAGCAGGAGTAACAACCCCAATTAAATCGTTGTAATCTTTAGGTATTGCAACAAATAAATGTTTGAGTTCTTTAGGTGATGAGAATTCATACTTGTGTTTGATTTCTGTAACATCGTCTCCAAAGGATTCAAACTTATTGTTAATAGGGTCGTCATTAACTAATTCCTGAAGATATTCAAAGGTTACGTTAGAGGCTACATACCATTTAGGTAACAATCCTACAAACACATGCAAGCTAACTTTAGTAATAGAAGATGCTTCGTACTGAACTCCATTTAATAGTGTTACTACAAATTTAAATTCAGTATCTTCGTAAATTGGTAATGAATTAACTACATGCATTCCGGTTTCAAAATCATCCGAAGTAAAGGTTCCAATTAATTCTCCATTTTGATAAAGTTCAGCATACTGAATAGTAAGAAGTCCACGAATATACATTTCCACTTTTACTGTATCACCCATGATACATGTAGGAGGAGATTTAACATCTACTGCTTGACCATAGAATATTGCATCCATAATTTCTTGGAATGTTACTTCTCTTGATAATTCAGTTTCATCTTCTACAAATCCTACAGTAGTCTGCACTGGACCACTAGTAATCCAAATAGGTTGTAGTTTATCTACTGATTCTCCTATTTCTTCTTTCAGCTTATTCAGCTGACTCATAACTACTAGGTCGTCCTCTTCTGTTCCTTCAACACCTTTCTGAGGTGCAGTAAACGGAACTGTGCCATCACGCTGTACATAATGCTTGCTGTAAATCTCTTTAAGAGTACCATGAGGATCGTATTGATTTACATGCTCTTCTATAGCCCCTTTAGCAGCGTCTGCTACTAATTGATTAATAATTGCATCAATTTGATTTCTAGAATATGTTTCAGCTCTAGAATAAGTTTCTGATTTCTTGAAGTAATTATTAAGTCTCTGATTTAGTAAGCTTAGGAACCCATGCGGATCAGCATCAACCAAATGGTTAAACATTACATCATCTACATATTTCTTAGTAGATAAATGGTTATCAGCTTTAGGTGTAACTCCTAATTGAGGTCTTAAGAAAGCTACGCTGCCATCACTCTTTATGCAATTGTTAACTAATTTGTCAACTTCACTTTTAGTGTACAATTCAGCCTTCTTATATATCTGGTCAACAGTAACATATACCTTAAGTATTTCTTCTACTAAAGGAATTATATTATGCGGGTCTGTTTTAGCTAAATGACTGTTCAATAAATCAGTCACAAATCTCTTAGTAGTTAAATGAAAGTCACTTACTGGATTAACACCAGTTTGAGGTGCAGTAAATGGCGTAGTTCCATCCTGCTTCACCAATCCCTCAAATTTACCTTCTATCTGAGGAAGAATATTATGCGGATCGTCTGTAGCTAAGTGGGTATCCATTGACTGTTTGACAGCTTGCTGTATTCTATTGTCAGCCGATGCCTTGTCATATACGTCGTCTACGCCTACTGCACGTATATTTATCCTAGCTATATCTTTATCCGACTCTGTTTTAAATTCCCCCAGATGCCCATCTATAGTTAAAAATTGTGATGTGTCTATAACCTCGTTTGTTAGATTAGCACACTCACTTCCAGAACTACCTGGTACTAAAATAGTGTTATCTGCCATTTATGATTAAGATAAAATTGTTCTACAAATTCAGACCTACTAAGTTCGTTATCTTCTAGCAGTCCTATTAAGCTAATCTGTTCTAGAATTAGCTGATAATCATATCTGTGGCCCCTTTCAATATATCTGAGTAAGTCGGTATACTCACAAATGACTTTCTTCTTAAGAGCATCCACAACCTCTTTCTGGCCACTTTCTAAACTCGGATTTACACAGTCCATTACATCCTCCTATTTGTTCTATGATTCTCTCTGCCTCAGCTAACTGATTAAATTGAACCATATACTTAATTACGTTAATAGCCATCCAGACTAAATCTCTTTTATAAGCTAATTCAGCAATTGTGGTGTCCTTACTCCAACATTTACTAAATCCCCTATTATTAAATATCTGCTGGCACAAAGATAGATAACATTTATTAAGGAAGCAAATAGACACGTAGTTATTGTAAGTTCTAGAGATAGTAGTGTCGTCTATGTTCCTCTCTACTATCTCGTCTACTGTAACAGTGCTAATAGCTTCATTGAAGTACTTATAAATGTATATTCCATCTGAATAGTATACAGTTTTATACATATTAATTGCCGAGCCTACAGGTTTGGCTAACTCTCTATCAAACCATTCCTTAGTTGGCAATACAATATGATATACATTAAACCATCCATCAAATCCAACTGGTAATGTTACTGACCTATTAGCATCATCGTGTAATGTAAATACTGGCAATTGAATTTCAGGATTATCTACTTTGTTATGTTGTAAGACATCAATTGACACTGTATCAGAGTATTTGAATCTGTACTTAATAGTCGAAGTAGAAGACTCGGAAAGATAACCTTTGTCTCCTACTGCCGTTTCGTCCAATATGATTACCTTACAGTTATCGTTAGTACAAACTTTAATATGTAAGTCCATTATATATTCTTTATTTCGTTATTTCGCTGATTCCCATCATATTGTTGGGCTACTTCTATATCTGTACGTTTGGTGTCATTTTCAGAAGTACTCTGTTTATAATCTCTGTCAGCTTGAGCCTTAATAATTCCAATCTCATAATCATACTCAATCTTCTGTTTATCGAGAGCAAGTTTAGCTTCATTAAGAGACTCAATCTTGTTCATCAACTTCTCCTTCTCTTGACTAGCTCTATCAAGTTGCTTCTGTAACTCTTCAAGTTGCTGCTGTAACTGTTGAGTATTCTGTACTTCATCTCTCCTCTTTTGAAATGCTACACTCAGTTTAGATTTTAACTCTGTCATGCTTCTGGCAGTCATACATTCCATAGCAATGTCAGGATCTAGCTGACCAGCCTTAATGAACTCCATCATTACTTGCTGAATCTTATCTATCTCTTCCATTATCTTAGAACTACTAGTAACATGAACATCATAATCAGTAAAAGTAAAATGTTCAGGTAGCGCAGTAAACACCTTCTGTAATTTATCTCCTAGTATTAGAATTCCTGTAAGAGGTTTACGCTTCCATACCTTCTTAGCTATATTTAGAGAATCTATCAATATATCTTCAGATAGAGTATCCATCTGTTGATAGTATCCTTTAGTAATAATGTATGAGTTTCTCATTCCTACTTTAACATTATTAACAGCAGCTCTAGTTTCAATACCGTCTAACCTTTCTCTAAATACTCCAGTAATTGAAGAGCAAGTGTTCTCAATTCTATCAAGAGCAAGTTCAAAAGCTTGAATAGTATCAGCTTTTAATGAATCATCAAAGCCAGCAAATGAAGTATTGTTATTAAATGCTCTGCCTTCCTGACTGGTGTCTATAGGAGCTATACCAGTCTTCTTATAAGCAATGAACTTCTGAAGTCTCTCTGTTAAATCATCACCTAAAGCTGTAGGAAGCATACTAAAGTCGATCCAATCTCCAGCAGTTCCACTGTTAGCTATTATGTTATCCTTGAAGAATGTAATCAAGTCGTATTTATCTTGAAGATGTGAACATGCCAAAACAAGAGAATATGGTTCATTGCTTCTATTAACAAAGAATAACCCATTTACTGATAATCCACATTTAGAAGGATTATCTTTAGTTCTAATAACATCAGGAGATTTGCCTGTTAATATGTATATAGATTGTCCAATTTTAACACCTTCATATCTATTCTCTATGAAATCATCACCTTCCTTATCAACATCAATCCATTCTACTTCAAATACAGGAATTAACTTATAGTTATATGTCTCGTAATAGTCAGTAGGAAATCCGGGTATAACTTCCTTTCCAGCCTCTAATCCGTCAGTAATAGGTGCTCCAGTTGTGGCATTATTCATAGCACGAACATATATATAACTGCTATCATAATAACCTTCGAACATTTCCTCTAATTCGTTTATACTAGAGTCATCCAGTTTACTACCATATTTATTCAATATCTGTTGCTTAGTAAGCCATCTTCTAATTACAACTCTATAACTATCCTTAACGTATACTGAATCTGGATTTCTATCTACAAAGACATTACGGGGATCTAATGCTTCTATCTCTACATTATTACGCTCCTTAGTGGGACGTACTTGATAGAAAGACATTCCTGCTACCAATAGATCTAAAAGTAAATTCTTAAGTTTAGTAAGCAGATTAATATCTCTAGACTGAATTATATATTCAATAACATTTTGTGCAGCTATTTCATAGTCACTAATAAAATTATTATTGATTTCTTCAACTAGTTTGTTTATTTGCTGTTCTACTGCTTTATCAGTTATATCCTGACCGTTAAGAAACCTAAGAATTTGGTTATTTAAATGTCTTTGTAAATATCCATATACTTCTTCAGTTATCTTCAACTCTTTATCTCTAGTTATCTTAGATATAGTTTCTTTATCCTTGCATGATACTTTAGGGAGTAGTGGTGTACCTAGATATTCATTTAGTAAAGCATCTACATGCTTTCTGATAAGAGGTGTAAATTCAATAGAAGTAGGATTACCTATTCCAAAATTCTCCTCTAGGTATCTGTACTGCTCAGCATCCCTATATCCATTATAGTAATTGTATGCTTTCTGTAATTTATACTTAGGATATACTAATTCGGATACTGCCTTATCAATATGCTCCATTAAGTATTCATCACCTCTATTGTGTACACTCATTACAACTTTCTAATTTATTATATTGTTTATATCCTAAGAAGTATAACGTGTCTCCTAGTCGTCTATCTCTAAGTTCTTGTTTAAGGAATTTAAGGTATGATTTAGAATCACCTTCAAATGATATAATAATAGGCTTATCTATATTGTTCATTCCAAGAGTAAGTTTATATCCTCTATGTGTACCTTCAGTAGTTAATAACTCTTCTAGTTTTAACTTTCCAACATATTCCTTACAGTATACTTCTCTAAATAAATCTTTGATTGCTACTTCTAATCCTTGTAGGGTCATCGTACTGTGTTGGCCATAAGTTAAACTTAGGTACTATAGCTTCTCTTTCAGGAATTACTCCTTTATGCCTAATACCTCTTTCATCTACCCAATACCCAAATGGTCGTAGTTTATTATTAGGGCTGTCAACTTCCCTGGGAACTACTCCCATTAGTTCTTCATCTCCTAACATACACATTCCCCAAGCTGCTATAATATCGAACTTACGTTTATTCTCGTAACTATATTTAATAGCTTCTTCTAGTATTTCTTCAAACCATATATTATGGCAGTAATCTTCAATATGCTGTGCAATTAAATCCAATTGATGCCTAATAACTACTTCAGTGGCAGGTGCTCCAAACTGTTTACTACGTCCCCCTTGTATATCAGACTGTGTAGCTCTAGGACGCCTCATCAAATGTCTATTCTCCTTATGTTTCTCTCTGAAGAATTGCAGGGTCGACATTCTTGTAGATTCCAGTACTGCTTGACAGTCATAGTATTGCAATATCTTTAAGCATGTCATATGAGCTTCTCTAAGGGTTCTAGGTCTATCTCTATAATAACATACAATTTTAGGCTCGTCAAGACCATAAGCTCTCTTCATAACTACTACACAGAAATCGGACGGGTCTTGAGTCTTATCAGAAGTATCTTCACCACCCATATCAATACCGTCAATACCAGCTACATATAAATTTCTAGGAACCGATCCATGTTCTCCTCTAATAGGATGCTCAAGTATTTTAACTTTACCATTTGAATTACTAACAAACCTAACACTATCTATAGCTTCTTCAGTATGTTGATTATTAGTAAAGTTATATTCCAATTGACCTACGTCAATATGTGGTCCCATTTTATGAAGCTTAATATTAGCTAATTGTTCTGATAATAATACTGTGTTGAACTGATTATCTCCTTCTAGAGCCAATGCATCATCTGGAGTGAAACAGAACTCAGCACATGCTATTAAGTGTTCTTTAGGATTAGCTAATAGAGACTCTCTCTGTTCTAGATAAAATTTCTTAGCCTTCTCAGTATTAGTAACTCCTCTATTATCTACATACCCATCTCTAGCTACGAATGTATATGCAGGAATAAAGAAAGAAGTCAGAGCATAAGAACCATCTTTAGTATGGTTATGCTTATATGGTAGGAAATTGTAACCTCCAGGATTATAAAACATCTTACTAAGTCCATCTAATGCTGGACCCTGATCACCACCAGTTCCCCATACGAATCTAGTTCCGAATTTATTACCCAGAATCTCCACAAGAGCTGTGCTCTGTAAGTAGGTCTTTACTAAGATTGGATTAGAACCAGATTCTTCAAAGAATAGTCTATCTACACGGTCTCCACGAAGCTTACGAGGAACATCTACTACAAATCCTACAATATCTGACATAAATCCAAATTCTTCTCTATCTTTAGTAAGAAGGGAAGCCTTCTTATGCATGTCAGAATTATATTTCTGTCTTAAATGTCTCATACCACCTTCAGTATCTGCATTCAAATACTCAAGCTGTTCCCAACATTTACGGAGCACGTCAGTAACGAATTTCTCTGTAAACGCTACATATACAGTATGAGAACCCCTAACGGTAGTATATAGTCTAACTCCAAGTGATGCTGCAATTTCACTAAACACTTTGTTATCGTATAGGCTTTTTATCCTATACTTCTTATAGTTTCCTATAAGGTCAGCGCACATATTCATTCTTTTATAGAATGTTCCGCACTCGTGGGAGGATTATTACTCTCATTAACGTTCACCTCCTGCGCGTTACGGTGGTCAGCGATGAGCTGACTTACCTCGGTATTAACATAGTAACTAAACTTATTAAACTTTCTTGATAAATAGAAATTAGCATCATTATATAGATAATGATATAGTTTACTCACTTCGCTTTTAGATGAAGTAAATATCCTATACATATCATCACGTTTAAGATAATTAATATTTACATTAATATCATTCTTAGAAAGAACCTTCTGTATATCAGACAACATAGTAATTGTTTTACTACATATATCAAACTTATATCTAACTCTGTCAGCTTTACCCTTCTCTGTAGCTAACCATCCAGTAATACACCCATCTCCATCAAAATAACCTCTGATGAAATGTTTCACAAGGTCCTCAGGAATGCTTGGAATTTTGAGTTCTGCTACGCTTTTATTATATCCTATCCCTAAGTCTACTAAGGCATTACATAATTTGGAACTAGTAATGTCAACTCCAAATGATGCATGGGCATTTACTTTCATACCGTTTCTTCCAGTTACAATATGTGGTGCTACGGTAAACGTTCTAGCGTCTGGACTTATACTATCTTTAAATAAGTACACTATTTCAGAATCTCCAGACTGCAAATGAACTCTTAAGGTTTTGCGTTTCTCATCAATACTGCCATCAGCGGCATAAAATCCAAGCAGATAAGCTTGTAGTTCAGTTTCGATTGTATCGAAGAATGTATGTCTTATTCTTCTGTTAGATATATGATTGTTGTATAAGGGATAGTTATCCTCAATAAATTTTAATTGTTCCTTCTTAGTCATAATATTAAATTTAATAAGTGATTAATCACGTTAGTCTTCACCGATTTTGCGGAATTTATAGTCGGCTTTAGTTTATTGTGTCAACCGACTCCACGAGCTTTAAGGGCACACACATCCTTACTTAACTTCTCACATAATTCTATGTAATGGAAGTATTCATATTGCTTACTAAAGAATGCTGGAAATGTGGTTTCACGACCAGAACCGGCTTGAGACACGTCAGTATTCTTAAGTCTGTAATAGTTTAAGAAGAAGTAATTATCACCTGTAATCCTATATCCATGTGATTCATATCCTTGATTACACCTTCTAAATTCCTCTACCCAAAAGTCATTATACTTCTTAGATCCCTTAGGATAGGAACAATACTTACCATCTCTTAATTTAATCTCTCTAGCTTCAGTAAACCATGCAGGATCAAAGTCTAACCCTCTCTCCTCGTCTACTGGTCGGTAACCAGTCAGTTCATAAGATAAAGTAGGATCGAAATATGTAATCTCCTCGTTAGCAGTAACATCCCATTCAAACTTAGTTTTAACTGTTGATTCCTTATTAATTGGTTCTACGTAAGGTATAGCCTCTACTAATTCGGGTTCTACTCTATTTATCAATTCTTGAACTGTTTCTGGAACTTCTACTTTCTTCTTAGGTCTTCCACGTCCAGCCATAATTATCTATCGAAATGTCCTATATCACCTTCACCTCTGACTCCAGTTTCCTCTTCCTGTTCTTTCTTATACATGTATTCTAGTGACTTGAGTTCATCCACCACTTTAGAAACCGATTGCATCTCCTTCATCACATCATTAGTCTTCCAAATAGGTCTTCCAGTAATGGGATCTCTTTCACTTAAATCTATAGTATCGAAATAATCAGTAATTTTATCAACTACTCCTTGAGCGGCTTTGATAAGTTTAAGTGCTCTGGATTCATTTTGCATATCTCTATATTTCCTACATGCAGCTCTGAAGACTGGGTCTGCCCATTCATCTTCACTCAAATTAGCATCTTGTAAACAGGCTTGATGTCTGTCTTGTTCTGCATAGTCAGAATAGGGAGACGCCCAGTCTATCATTAGCCATATGTAAGTAAGCTCTCTATAAGCTCTAGATTTATAAATGCCTTTAGGGTCTTCTTTGGTCTTATTCCTCTCATTAGTCCATAGAGCAGCAAATTCCTTAATAAGAAGAACCTCTGGCTCATTTATAATCACTTTATTATTAGCATTATCAAATAGGAATACTTTCATAAATTATTTATACGATTTGCCAGCTAAGGCTTTCTTCTGAAATCCATTAAACTTCATCTCTCTTGTACTATCTGCTGAGCCAGGACCTCCGTTTATATGACGAATGGCGTCACCTTTAGCATTTGATGGAATACTCCATTTATTGCTAACTGTACCGCCCATATTCTTCTTAATACGTTTCTTAGCTTTACCACCACACTTGAATGCAATTAATGTGCCTCCATTTAACTTTTTACCTATTTTATTACTACGCGCAGCTGCTGCTTCAGATTGTGCCCTTCCACTACCCTGGTCCTTCATATCCACTCTAGTTTGTTCAGAAGGTGACAATTTCCTATAATCAGATGGAGTCATCTTCTTATAAGGAGTCTTCTTGTTACTTAGGTTGTAAATTCCCTTCTTAGTATGAATTGTATCATTCTTAGTGATGGTATTACCATCCTCATTCTTCTTAATTCTCTTCTTAGCCTTTCCTCCGCATTTATCTTTGAATACGTCAATTACTTTATTACCTTCAGCCATAGCCTTCTTTCTACACTTAACACAACCTCCAGCCATATATTTCTCAACCTCATATCCTTCTGGACATCTACCTTGAAGTCTCTTAATGTAGTCTATTCTAGCTCCGTCTTTAGCTTCCATTACTTTAGATTTATTACTCTTCCAATCCGTATATAATTTATTAATCTCTTCCATACCAGTATCTAATAAGAACTTCTGCAACTCTTCATCGTTCTTAGCTCCAGAGATAGCATATAAATAAGAAGCAAATTCTTTACCATCCTTATTTAAAGTACCTCCGTCTTTGTAAAAGAGAGGGCTAAGAACCCTCTCTTTATTATTGACTGACATTGTTATTCTACTTTTAATAAGTCTTTGGTATTAAAGACAGCCTCTTGAAGAACACCTTCAGTGGAGAACCATCTGCATCTAATACCTATAAAGTAATCATCTCTCTTCTCATCTTTGGATGGTCTAAACGTCATAGTTTCCTTTTTAACTACAATCATCTTAGGCTTATAAGGAATATCCTGCCTAAGAGTTACCACCTCTCCTGGTAAATAAAACACTTTCTCTTCCATAATTACAATTTACTAAATCTCTCCTTTAATCCCTCATTAATAACCACTTGAACTTGCTGTTCAGCTACTACTTCAAATCCCTGTCTGAAGAATGGTACAGGTACTCCAGATGAACGTCTGTAATAAATATCGTCACCCGGCTTAACAAACTTACATAAAGGACTTACTTCTATCACATTAGCAACTACTGATAATTGATATTCTGTATCCTTCTCTCCAGTATCTGGATTCTTAAATGCTCCATCATATTCTGGAATAATAAGTCCACCTTTAGTTACTTCAATCTTCTGATATGGATTTTTAGCATAAGGTTTTACTAAGATGTATGAATTAATAGGCATAATTTCCATTGAATTCATCTTCTCTGTAACTTCCTCAGCTTTAGCAAGCTCATCTTTAATATTCTCATTTAAAGCTTTAGTGTAAGCATCTACTGCCTTATTATGTGCTTCCACAGCAGCTTCCTTCTTTAAATCTTCAAATCCATCTGCACCAGCAAAGCTAATTCCTTTGCCACCAAACATTAAATCCATTGTTCCGTTGTTACTCATAATTAAATCATTACCATTTACCTGCGGGGCATACAGAATCTAAGTCTCTAACTTTAGCACTGAGTCTGCATCCGCATCCACGTTTATAACCATCTTTCTCTTCAGTTGATACATCTCCAGTTTTAGGATTCAGCCATAACTTACTACTACATAAGTATCCTAAAAATGAATCCTTTCTAATAGGACATTCTTTACAAATTCTCATTCGAGCTCTAGCTATATCAGCATTATTTCCTAGTAGCTCATTTAAATGTCCATTGACAATATTAGCTAATCCCATAGATTCTAATGAGTTTAAATATGGTCTTCTACTATTTAATATCTCAGAACTCAGTCTGAAGGATACTCTAAATTACATTAACTCATTAGAACTCTATAGGCTTCCTTTTATCCCTAAGTTCCTCTAATACACACTGCTTTCTGTGATATTTAAGGAGTCTTTCAACATCATCCTTTAAATACTCTACTTCGTGTTCAGTAACATTGCCTGAATGATCATAATGTACTAATATGAGTTTCTTAACTACAAAGTCTGGATTTATTTGCTGAAGCATCCATGCATATAAAGACAATTGTAAAGTATAATGCACTTTATTACAATCCATTAGATTATTGATAGGATACTTCATCATTTGGCTCTTCTTAGTTTTAGTATCGAAGAATGACTTCTCATCCAGTTTCTTGTTAGTCTTATAATCTACGATATAGATATCATTGCCATCCTTAATTAATAAATCAATTTGTCCTGCCAATCGTACTACTCCATCGTCAGATTTGTAATAAATTAGATACTCTGGATAAACACCTCTTTCAATATCTAATTCATAATAATCTGCACTAACTTGAAATTCACCTCCCACTCCATACTGCTTAACTGTACATTTCTTTTTACCTGTATACATATGCTCTAAATCGGAATGAATAGAAGTACCTCTATCGGTTGATGCTTTATTGGTTCTTTGCCATTCATCCAGTATGTCTTGCTGTACAGAATTAAATTCTGTTTCGTCTAAATCATATGTATCTATAAAATACTTCTTATCGAATTTCTTAGTATCCAGTAGATGTTTCTTCTCCATAGAGAACTGTGTAGGACTTAATAGTTTCTGCAATGCTTTATACTGTGACCAGAAATCTGAGTTAAACTCTTGACAATACTGACCAATCAATGTTGTTACTGAAGTATGTCTTCTACCATCATTCTCATTCCAATAGGTGTGGGTTAAGTTGTTGAAGCACACCTGACCATTCCTTTTGTCCACTTCCATAATACTCTTTAAATTTCTCCTTAACTGAGTTATAATCTAGTAAGATAGATATGCGTTGTGCATAAGGAGCTATAACTGAATTGTAATATCCTAAGTGATATTGCTTCTTATTCTTATACAGTATAACTATCATTCCTTTAGGGTCCTTTAATCCCATCAGTGGATAGAGGGCTGCTGATTTAGCATCACATTCCTCTAATAAAGTACATAAATTGGGAAAGGTTCTAAAGTAAGATTGAATACTATCCATACGTAAGAACTGATTATCATTTATAAGCTCTATCTCCTCACCGTAGTTCATATACTCCAAATCAGTCCATAATTTAATACGAGCTTTAGTATCATAACCTCTTCTTCTTTCTGTCAAGGCAGTTAAATAACGATAAGACAAGCCATGAGTGCTATTTAGCGTATTATGATAATTCAATAATAATACATTAGATGCGTCTTTGTCTCCTTTCAGAATTGCATCCACATAATCATTAATGATTGGAGTAATCATCTTAGTGTATTCTTCAGCAGCTGCTTTATCATAAGCCTCTACTTTAGTATAATCTTCTAGAATAGCTTTTGTGTGGTTAGATATATGTATTTGCAGTAATACGAACGCCAAACCAATTATTATGATAGTTTTAACATTAGTATTAAGCTTATCTATCCACTCATACAACAGTTTAAGCTTGCCCAATAACATTAATCTGCCAATTAGAAGTTGATAGTTAATAATTCATTAAATTCCTTAGTACTTATTAACATTAACCCTACTAATCATTAATTCATCTAATTCATTTGATTATTTGCAAATATAGCCCTAAATTTGTACACAACAAAGTGATTTAAAGTGTAATTTAATTATGGAATTCAACGCAGAGCAATTAAGACTATTGGGTGATTCTCTAAGGGACAAATTTATTAATGCAGACTTAGATAGAATCCCTATGTTTGCTAGTGGTAATAAGCTAGTCAACAAAGATAAGAAAGGTAATAAGATACATATTAAGAAGAAGAATAGAGGTAAATTTACAGCATCAGCTAAGAGAGCTGGACAAAGTGTACAAGAACATGCACGTTCTGTACTTAATAATCCTAATGCTACTCCTTTACAAAAGAAGAGGGCCAACTTCGCACGCAATGCAGCTAAATGGAAGCACTAGTTATGAAATTTAAGTACGATAAGCAAAGGAAACTATTGTTCTTCATAAATCCGTTACTTCCAGTAAAAGGATATCAGTATATGAATATCTGTGGTATTCTATTTACTAGAAATGAATCAGCAATAGATAGAATGACTGATTCAACGGTGCGACATGAAGTAACTCACACTAAACAAATTATTGAGATGGGAATCATATTCTATTATTTATGGTATGTGATTGAGTGGTTAATTAGACTGCTAATTATGGCTGATAGTCACAAAGCTTATAAAGCTATATCCTTTGAAGTAGAATCTAGAATGGCTGCTATTGACCCTAATTATAATAGAAAGGTATTTCAATATAGATGGATTAATTACTTATAATTATTAAAGATTGTATTTATGTCTAAGGTAAAAGAGGATACCGCCAAGGTTGACAATACGGCAGTAGTTAAGCCAAAGGTATTTGAAAGACTTAGGGTAACACCTAGGAAATATGAACTTGTCGACCTTGGTGGTACTCCGTCTAATGATACTAGAACTCCTGCTGAAAGAAATAAAGATTATCTACATCCCATTAAAGGAGCTAAAGAAAGATTTAAAGCTTCCATGAGCAATGAAACTAATCCCTTAGTAGGTATAGAGCGAACAATACTTCCTTCAGCAGCTGGTGCAGCACTAGTAACTACTCCAATAGCTTTAGCTAAGGGTGCTGGTTATGGATTTGGTATTGATAAGTTAACTGGGGGATGGGGTAATATGGTAGAAAGAACTACTGGCATTCCATCAGAAATTGCTCAGTATACAAATCCAGGTGCTATTATAGGAGGTGCAGCAGGTTATAGATTAGATCAAAAGAATTTATTGTCCAAGTTTATTAAGGGAGATGCTGATTTAGCTTGGAATCCTATTAATAAGAATCATTGGATATTTAATAAAGAAGCCAGAACTGCAAGTAATATAGGTATGGCTGTTACTAATAGATTGGCTCCATTTCTACAAGGTGTGGAGAAACTCCCTCTTAAAGTTGCTGCATATAAAACGGCTAAGAGAACTAAAGGAAATGCTTCAGTTACTTTGTCAGAAATTAAAGGTAACCCATCTGATTATGCTGGAGCTTCTATACTTGGTGGAGGTAATTTAGAGGGCAGAAACTTAGTAGCTCAGTACATATTCGGAGAGAATCCAATTATTAAGAGAGTATTCTTTAATAAAGCTACCAGTAATATTAAACCTATTAGTAATAATGAAGCTAAGAGAGGATTTAGTCATGGTGATAGATATGAGCAGTTATATCCTGGAATATATAACAGACGATATGAAATGCGCTCTGTAGTACCACAAGGACGACCTCTTAAATTTAGTAGCTCTGAATTTGCAGAATATGTCGGAAATAACCCTGTAGGTAAAGTTATAGGTAAAGAAGGAGACATGATAATGCGTACAGGAGATACCGAGTTTATGGTCTTCAGAAATCCTGGAACTAATTATGTAGGACCTATAGATGATGTAGGTGGTCATGTGATTAAACTTCAAATGGATAAGGGCAAACTAAAGCAGACTTCTCAAGACATGTGGAAATTCAATCCTGCTGATTATGCTAAGAGATGGAATGAATCTCCAAATGCTCCGGATCAAGTAAGGCTTACTAAACAAGCAGCTTTAATGGATAAGGTAGGAACTCCATTTATATTACAGCAATCTAATCCTATATGGATTGAAGGTAGATCTGTTAGACAGGCTATGAAAGTAGGAGGTAAATTTACATTTAAGAAATCTCCAGCAGTCAAAGATGCAGAGAAACTTAATGGTAAACGAGATATGCGTAAGAAGTTTGTTAAGTCTAGCAGACCTACTTACAAGAGACGTATTCGTAAAGGACAAGTGGGAATGAGATTCGTTAGTTATGTTCCAGTAAGCAATCCTACAATAGATTACACTGACATTACTAATCCTATTAATCCATTCAGTGAGTATTACATACCTACTACATATAATACAGAGCAGGCATTAGTAGTACCAGAAAGAGAAGACAGCAAGTCTGATACAGTAGAAGAAACTCCAGCAGTAGCTAGTAAGCCTATAGCAGAGCCAGTAGTCAATAAGCCAGTAGCTAGTAAAGTAGTAGTTGATAATACTGCCAACTCAACTTGGAGTAGTCCTTATAAGGACAGAAGTAAATGGATAGCTGACCTTACCAATGCTTATAAGAGAGCAGGCATTACTAATGATAATGCAATTAGAATGCTGGTATCACAAGATGCTTTAGAAAGTGCTTGGGGACGTTCTGCACAAGGTAAATTCAATTTCGGTAATCTGATTACTGGAGCTAAATGGAAAGGTGATTATGTAACTGGTAATGACCATGATGCAGCAGGTAATCCAATTAAGCAGAAATTTAGGTCTTATAACTCTATGGATGAGTATGCAGCAGATAAGGTACAGTTCTTAAAGAGACTATATGACTTTGACGAGAACGATGATATTAATAAGTTTGTAGCTAAGCTAACTGGTTCTAATAAAGGTAAGAGAAGATATGCAGAAGCTACTAATTATGCCAAACTTCTCACTGGAGTTTATAATGGCATATCTAAAGGTCAGAATGGGTTAGTAGTTCAGAGAAGGGATGCTACATATGTATCTCCTACATATCACAATAGTCCCTATAGAGACGTAAATTATAAACCTACTTCCGAAATAGAAATAGTGTCTCCTAAATGGACTATGCAAGATGGCAGATTAATTAAAACTACTTCCCAAATAAAGAATAGAGTAATTCCTTTAGAAACAGTCAGTCCAGAATTTGATGTATTAACTGGAATAAGAGGAATGGCATCTTTATTAGGCAACAAACCTAAACCTATGATATTCAAGTCTAATACATCTAAATTGGCAAAGGCTGAACGGATGGGAATACCTAAAGGTGAGAGAAATTCGCCAAGCCCTTATAAACAAATTGGAACAGTAGATGAAGTTTCAGAGCATTACATGAAAGCTACTGGAGATATATTTGGTCCATTTATGGATAAACAATCTGAACATGCAGTATTTAACCATGCCACAGACCCTTCTAAAATAGTAAAGGTTTATGCCGTTAATGACAAAGGGTTCGCGGATATTGCCGCAATTAAAGAGTTCCAAGCACATTATATGAAGCGAAATCAAATTCCGTTTGGAGTTAAAAATAGATTCTCTGGGTATCTTAAAGGTAAAGATGGAATATTCCCGGTATATACGCAAGATAAAGTTACTCCATTAAAAGCAATGAATAATACACAATATGAGAAAGAAATATTCCCCAAGTTAGTTGAGCAGCTTAAAGCTAAAGGTTATACCCAAACATCTCCAGACGTATTCTCAAATGGGAAGTTTAAGATTACGGATTTATATCCAGATAATATGGGATATGATAGTCAAGGCAACCTTATATTCTTTGATGCTAAAACTTATCGTTTTGGAGGGTTGTTAGGCAGGCGGCATAGATTGTAACCATGAACTTTAAAGAGTTTCCAAACTTGATTGTTTTTATAGCGGTCATTGCACTGTTTACAGATTGGAGTAATATACTTAACATAGATAAGTTTACCTTCTATATCTAATGTTCCACGTTCGGCAAGTACATGTCCGCCAACAGCAGGGTTGTTATTAGTAAATGACTTCTTACAGCAAGGACATTTAGTAATGAATCTTGTAAATATGTTAACTTTGTGACAATAGTCTATCCACGACTCGTAACCATATTTACGCGCTTCATCATCAGAAGTTCCTACTGCTTGGATACAAGTTATTTCTTTAATAAAATCCATAATTATTAAACAGTTAGATTAATAGCTGCAAATATACAGATAATTATTAATATGACAGATGAATAACTATAAATCTAATAAATAAGAATTAATATGAAAGCACTACTATATAAAACAGAGAAGCACGTACCAACAGCAAGTGGGTACACTGCACTAGAGAATATGGAGACAGCAGGTATTATAACTACTTACTATCTCCTAGGTATTCCGGTTTATAAGTCACTTAAGATTGCTGCTCGATGTCCTTGGTTTGAAGGGGAGCAAGCTGCAACTCACTGGGAGAGAATGATGGATATTTAAAACTGTTGGTAGTTTCATCGCAAATAACAATACTTAACATTGTTCATTAGTTTAACTACTTACCAATTAGTAACTTTACATCATAAAACAAAGCCAGACTGCTTCGGACAATCTGGCTTTGAACTTATCTACGTGGCAAGCTTCTCCAGTGACTATGAACGAATTGGGTTCCTTCATAGCGATAGTAGGAGTGCACGAAGACAGTTTTTACCTTAGATGAGTTGTTAGTTCTCATAACCTATCCTCCAATTAAGGGTTATTAGATAACTAATCTGCCATGAAGTAGCTCTTAATTCTCTTACGAGATGAGGATAGCTACTCTGGCAGCAAAGATATAAATAATTATTAATATCAGAATTGATAGAATGAAATTTACTACATTCCTAAAGCAAATGTTTACCTCACACTCTGGAATTAGTAGTAAGAGAGTATGTGGGGTAATAGGATGGTTTGTAGCAGTAATAGTATTAATTTATTGTACTGTTATGTGTGTACAAGCTCCACTGATGATAGATACCTTTCTATTATGTGTGATGGGATTATTAGGAATTGATAGTGTAACTGGTATATGGAAGAAAGGATTTATACATAAGGATGAAGATAAGAAAGAATAAATAAAGCCCAGCCTAGCAATTAAGCTAAGTTGGGCTTTTATTGTTATAATTATTGCTATGTTTATTGAGAATATTACATACAATTATTTACTGGCACTAGATACAAATGTGCCAGAGTCATATGGGTTCCAATTACTAGCGTCTCTACGTATAGTTGTCTGTCCTAAGTTAAATTGCGGAACTTCTACTATATTGTCAAGAACTTTAAATAATTCTTCTAAGGTTAAATCTGGAAGTATTTGATGTAAGTTCTCTAATGTTCTTCTAACGTCAATCATAATAATATATTGTAGCAAACTGTACACCACCCATGCTAATATTAGGTAGTAACATCTTGTATAGTTCTGTAGATTCAAATGTATCTTTATATTCTCTAGGGACTAATAGAGTATCAACATGATGTCCTCTAGACATTCTAGCTAGATAGGAAATCTTATTATCATCGAAGTCTGTAAGTTCTAACATTATAGCATTGTGATGTCTAGGATAGTTCCCACTAAGTATTATCATAGTTATTCTTTAATTTTAACATAGAGTTGACAATGACAAGTTCCTTCTTCCATTTCCCTAAACTCTTTACACATACATACCGTATCGTCATCTCTTATTAATGAGCAGGGACAATATCTTTTACCATACTTATCTTTATTATGCTTTAATCCTGCTAAAACAGTCTCTTTAATTTCTTTATTATCAGTTACTCTTATCATTTTTATATCGGTTTGTAATTTCAACTAATCCAACGCCTTCATGTGGATTGTGAAGTAAATCCAGAACTGCCTTATTAATTTCATTATCAAGCTCAGAACTAACTATAAATGGTTCTGGTTGAATTTCCTCAATAACTTGTTTAAACATTTTCTCGGTAAGTGTATTATACCAAGGCTCTTCTAATATCATTATAACCTCACTCATAAATACATTGTCATTATCATAGGTAGGTAATAGTACCAACCATCATATACATATGCATCTCTAAATAATGCCTCTTCTACCAATTCTATTTCTTGCATGTAAGTTCTCATTTAATTATATTATCATAATGAGAATTAGCTGCTATATCTTCTAACATAATAATAGTATCGTATAATTCATCTGGAGAGAATGAAGTTATATCCGATATTACTGATTGCATATATTCTTTAATCTCATCCAAAGTCATTACTTTAAATTCATCTTGACTTAAATGTTGATGTTTTAGATGCTTATTTATAATATCTATTATAATTAATAGATTACTTTTATCGCTCAGATATAAGTCTCCCTTCTCGGGGTGGGAAGCAACCGCAAATATATCTGGATGCTTAGTAATCATTAATTCATATTCTTCATCCGTTAAGAGATTCGCAAGTGCAATTGCTTTATTATGTAACAACTGCACTTCTTTTAATGCGAATTCTTTATTAATTCTATCAATTTGTCTCATTTACTTGATAAATGAATATACATTAGCTAGTTGGGCAATATATTCAATATTAGCCTTATTAGTAATTCCTTCTGCTATCTTATCTAAAATGAGTGTTTCAAGAACTACTTTCTTATCAGCTAAATCTTGATAAGGATTACTTATCACAGCACTTTTAAACTCATTTTCTGATGCTATTGTAGTAAATCCAATAGTAGCATCATCTGCTTCTATGAGCGAACTTGTAATTTCTACTTTAGGTTCTTCTTTAACTTTAGATTCTTTAATTTCTTTAGCCATGCTTTAATAAATTTTAATTAGTTACTTAATGTGATTAAAATTCACATATTTATTATTATTTAATTTGATGTTACAAAGTTAGCTATATATTATTAATATACCTAGTAATATTATTATATTTAATATATATTATATATTCTGTCTCTTATACACATCTGACGCTGCCGACGAATAG
>OJQP01000030.1_pt1 | contig 169453 bp, 135 predicted proteins | sample 1598871 | NCBI WGS metagenome assembly OJQP01 (sample SAMN03922520, study PRJEB24848) | human gut metagenome | isolation source: stool sample | host: Homo sapiens | place: Germany | collected 2010-02
TTTGTGGCTCACTTTTTCATGAGCGCCTGGTTCACTTTTTCGTTGACATTTACACGCCGGGCTAACGTATGTAGTGAATCCCTTTGCTCGAAGAATGGCATCTACAATTTTTGCTAAACCATGCCCTTTAGTCTTTTGGATCATCAGGTTTGTGATAACCCCTAAGGCTTCATTTTCAATATCCCGTGCTTCTTCATCATCCTGCGGCTCTTGCGGAGTAATTTGAGGCGCTTTCTTTCCCTGCTTATGTGCATTGATGACCGCTTTTATGCGATCTTCCTGCTTAATTCGGCAAATCGTCATAAAGGCCCCAAAGGAATATAAGATGTCCTGGTCAAAAGCCATTCGGGGGATGTCACAGGCAAACCAGTCTACTTGATGAGCGTGATAATAAGGGTTATCATTGCCAGACAAGAATTCATAATCCCCTATGATCTTGCCAAAATGAATTACAGGCTTGATCTTACTGGGCAGGACAACGATCTCTCCCTTTTTCATCTCGTGGGCAAACGGCCATACCTGGCTCGCCCAATTTATCGCTGTTTTTACCTTTACGTCTGGGTTGTTGTCTACAAAATATTGCTGCAAGTCCTGCTTGGTGTGGAACTGCATGATTGATTCAGAGAGATTGTCCCAAGTGCAATATACCCTATTATCTTCAAGAAATTTATTTTCAAACTCGCCATATCGTCCGGCGCGACATAACCACATCGGCATTTTCTTCTCCCTCTTTCACCTCAACCCATTAATTGGTATTTCCCCAAGAACAAAATCCGCATCTCGTCCCGACGGAAATGCGGTAAATCCCGGGCGCTCTCGCACATTTCTTGTTGGATCGTAATAAACACTTAAAATCCCTGTAAGCAAAAACTGAAGGCCGAAATGTTCCTCATTTGTTTTATGTATAAATCCAATATATTCTGCTTTCGTATTATTACCCGTTGGCCTACGCTTAAAAACACTCCATCCTTCGATATTTGTAATCACACCAACAGCTTCATCAAAAGTGTCATTTTCGGCGCAATTATAAACCGGCTTGATCTGTTCAAATACCCACTCTGGAGTAGAAGTCCGTACTTTTTCTATGGAATGCATAGCTACCATGCCCAAAAAAGGTCCTCTAACTTTTTCACCAGACTCTGTGGAATATCTGCACAGTTTAGCCGCGTTTTTAAGTGCTTCTGTTTCATTTTTAAAATCGTTTTGACCGAATTTTTTCTTGACAGAAATGATTGCAATCACACCTTCTGGGGGTACAATCACATTATTTCCAAATCTTTGGAAAATTGGATAGTGGCAACTATCGTACACAATAATGTCCAACTGCGTAGAATGAGTATCCTCATCTTTTTTTCGCGCTCTATTATTAATTCCAGTTTTAACTGCAGGACGCAAAATAAATCCTGTTAGGACTTCCAGATCTTTTGGCAAATATCTCTTCAAGTACTCACTAATTAAGCTTTCAATATACCTTCCATCTTCGCCTTTATGAGAGGCGGCATCTTCATTATCGGCAGGAAGTAGAGTTTGAAATTGTCTATATACAGTTAGCAGAGCCTTTGCCTCTTTTGACAGATACTCCTGAATTCTCTTCCCATCCATAGGAATACTCCTTTTTTATCTATGATTACGAAAAACTCACATCTGGCAAAACTCACGATACATAATTTCGGCCAATGCACTTTTCAGCGCAGCATATTTCTTAGGATCGCTGAACAAAACGCTGAATGCCTGGCTGCTCTCCTTGTAAGCATCCATTGCGGTTTTGTCATAGGCCTTAGAAAACACACTGTTCACGAAAATTTGTTCTCCATCCTGCTGGGCAGACTTTCGCAGCACATCATCCTTGGACATCTTACTCATGAGAATCTCCGCAAGTATCCGGTCGCCTTCTGTGATTTCTCCTGCATAGTGCTCATTAAATTTTTCGATCACTTCCTCAAGCTGACTTTTGCTCTCTTGCTTGGCAGATCCCTTTTTCATAGTTGGCGTTTCATATTGACCAGATGCATCTTTCTCTAGCGAAATAGAGCCTGCAAATGTTTCCTCTAACTTGTAGTACTCCAATGCAACCTTGTTTCCCAGATCCCACACTTCTGTTTCATCACTAGGCAGGAGGCGTGAGAGATAGCTGCAAAAAATATATTCTTTATGCAGGCCTTTATCAAACATTCGGACGATCTGAGTGATATAGTTATACCACTTTACAAAGCTGCGTATCTGCCGGCGGAATTCATAGCGCTGCTGCTGATCCAAATTGCTATTATAGCGTTCCGAAACCGGCAGCAAAGCATTTGTAATCTTTCCCTGCAAGGCCACATTATTCTTATTGTTTTCAGGGTCAAGGTAGATCGATGTAACAAGGTCGATGTCCTCATCGGTGTAAAGCTTGTACTCCCGCAATTTTTTCTGTGCGGTATAAATCAAATCGACATTGATTTCAGATTCCAGGCTGGTCTCTGTATAGAACGCTTGGAAAGCCTCCTGAATATCCTCCGCAGTGTTCACAAAGTCAAGCACATAGGTATCAATTTTGCCGGGGCAAATCCGGTTTAAACGGCTAATTGTCTGTACCGCCTTCACATCACGCAGTTTTTTGTCAATGATCATTGTATGCAGAAGCGGCTCGTCAAAACCCGTCTGATATTTTTCCGCAACGATCAAGACGTCTCCCTGTTCATGGAAAACAGCCTTTGTCTGACTTTCGGTTACTCGGTTTCCGTCTGCATCCTTGTTCATTGTGCTTTCCGTGTACTCGGAGTCCGGAATATCCGGGTCTGTAACGCTGCCGGAGAATGCGATCATCACCTGAAGGCTATCATAGCCTTGCTGGCGAATGTATCGTTGAACCTCATAAAAATAGCGGACAGCAGCAAGCCGCGAGGCTGTCACCACCATCATTTTTCCCTTGCCACCAATTGCCTTGCTGGTTACTTCGCGGAAAGTCTCTACGATAATGGCCGCTTTTTGCGCAATATTGTATGGGTGCAGTTCTGCATACCGGCGAATCAATTTCATTGCTTTGGATGCCGGTACCTCCGGGTTATCCGGTATGTTTTTGGCCACCTTATAGCAGGTCTTATAGGTAGTGTAATTTGCAAGCACATCCATAATGAAGCCTTCTTCAATGGCCTGCCGCATGCTGTACACATGGAAAGGATGGAATGTACCGTCCGGCCATTCCTCACCGAAAATTTCTAGTGTCTTGTCCTTGGGAGTGGCCGTAAAGGCGTAAAAGCTGAGATTGCTGTGTTTCCCGGCAGTAATCAGTTCTTTCAGGAATTTGTCATTGGAGGCATCCAGTTCCTCTTCCGCTTTTCCTTCCAGTTCAGCATACTCCGCCAAAGCGTCAGAAGTGTCTGCCAAAGCCATTTTCAGCTTCATTGCACTCTGGCCGGTCTGGCTGCTATGGGCCTCATCCACAATAATCGCAAAGGCTTTGCCTGTCGTGTCTCCCACAAGATCGTAAATGACCGGGAATTTCTGAAGTGTCGTGACAATAATGCGTTTCCCGTCATTGACTGCTTTCAGCAGATCTTTGGAGCTCTTCTTTTCATCAATCAATACCACGCTGCCCAGCGTATGATCGAAGCTGTCGATAGTGTCTTGTAACTGACTATCCAGTACTTTCCGGTCTGTAACAATGATGACTGAGTTATAAATAGCCCGGTTTTCGTCATCATGCAGACTGGCAAGGCGATAAGCGGTCCAAGCAATGCTGTTGGACTTGCCAGAGCCGGCGCTGTGCTGGATCAGATAATTGTGTCCTGGACCGTGTTCTCTTGTATGGTGAACCAATTTCCGGACAACGTCCAGCTGATGATATCGGGGAAAAATGATCTTTTCGGTGGTGTCTGTACGAATCTTCCCATCGGGCAATGTTGTTTTTTTGACCTCTTTCTGGTAACTGATAAACTTTTGCAGGATGTCAAGAAAGCTATCCTTTTGGAGCACTGTTTCCCACAGATAAGCCGTCACATAGCCACCAGTGGGGTTCTGTGGGTTTCCCGCTCCACCGTCTACACCAGGACCATTGCTCCCCTGGTTGAATGGCAAAAAATATGTTTTAGGTCCCAACAGTCGAGTGCTCATGGCTACTCGATACAGGTCCGCTGCAAAATAAGTAAGGATTCTACGGTTAAACTGAAAGGCCTCCTCACGTGGATCGCGGTCCGTCATCCACTGGGTGATGGCATTGTCAATAGTCGGCCCGGTCAGCTGATTTTTCAATTCGATGGCAACCAGCGGAATTCCGTTGACAGCTAGCATCATATCCACGCTATTGTTATTGCGCGGACTGTAGTGCCACTGGCGGATACACTGGCAGATATTTTCCTTGTAATGAGTCAAGGCTAGCTGATTCAACTTCGTCTCCGGTTTGAAGTAGATAACCCTAAACTCCTGGCCGCGGTGTTTGAAGCCGTGGCGCAGGACATTGACCAGGCCCTCCATATCAACCGCATTTTGAAAGGCCTTATAAAACTTCTTCTGTGGATCACTCTTGCAGCGTTTTTCAAACAGTGCCCATTGCACCGGTTGCGTATTCTTGACAAAGGTACAAAGCGTCTCAATATCCAGGGCATAGTTTTCCGTGAACACACCTGTACTATCGCATTGAAATCCGGTGCGATACCCTGCATCTGTGGCTTTTTGCCAGCCGCCTTTGGGAGAAATCAAAAAGGATTCTATATCCTGTTCAAATTGCTTTTCATTATCTGCCATCGTTACACCTCCTGCGATTCAGTTTCAGTCTGGGATGCATCAAAACGTTGCTTGCTTTCAACAACCGCCTGAAGCATCTTGAAATGCAGATTTACAAAATGAATATAAGCAGCTGCCGCCTCCAACAATGGTGCATTTCTTTTTTCGGGGAGCGGTTGTCCTATCTGTATTCCAATTTCATAGTTATTGCAAGAATCTACGGTCTGATAGAATGCCTTTTCCGATAAATGAACATATCCGCTGGCATTGTTGTATACTTTAGAAAAGATGGGATCTATTTTTGCCACTTCATCTTTTAAGTATCCGTCCAGCATTTTATTGCCCTTTGCATCTTTCAGACTTTTGATGGGAGTTCCATCAAGAATACACCGAATAACCGCATTTCGATCCTCGGCAATAAATGCAGCATAGGTTCGCATACAGTTATCCATCTGTATGCGGAGAAGGACTCCGACACAAGTCAAATTCCTATCTCTAAGCATGGGAATCAGGCCATCGATTAAGCGAATACATCTGTCAACAGATGCGCAGAAAAACAAATCATCCGTGCATAGGGTTTCGCCAATGATGCCTGTCGCTAGCGACACAGCTTCCTTTCGTAATTCCTGTAATTGCTCAATATAGGCGGCAAGCTTAATATTGTATTCTTCGTTTTTCATCAGACTACCCGCCTTTTTCCGGTCACGACCTCAAAAATCAGGGACTTTTTGTAGGCTTCCAAATCTGCAATGAGAGATTCTTTTTCGGCGACTAAAGAGTCAAGCGTGGCGCACTTTTTGTCCAGAAATTTGACAATATCCCTTTGTACTTCTGGAGGCGGCAATAGAAGACGCGCATTTTCAAATTGCCCTTTGGATATATTTTGCATAGAGCTACTCGTACCAGAGGACAAAGACGAATAATAATTTCTTATGTAGTTTGAAGAGAGATAATACCATACATATTTAACTACAACCGAATTCAAAAAATGAACTTGCCAAAGTCTATCAGGGAGAAACAAATTAGGATAATCTTGTTCTACATATCCACATGCACCAACCAATTCCGGTGTGTTCATGCGGCTTACTATAATAGTATTTGCCCTTACCGGACACGAAACGCGATCTAATTCATCAAGATTTACTTCTTTATTTTCTTCCGGCCTAAAACTATATTTACTGACCGAACTTGTTTTTAACACCCCAATTTTTCCTTCTTCTGCTGCCGATTGTGAGGCATTAACACTAACACCGCTTTCGATAAATGCGATTACATATTTTAGTTTCAAGACATCCCAGCTATTGGGAATTTCGCCGATCCACTCAACGCCAGAATCTTTCATTTCCACATCTGGATCTAGACCTTTAGTCACCGCTTCAAAAATGAGGGATGCTTTCCAGGATTTATACTCCTCAATGCTGGCTTTAGCTTCAGAAATTACGGCATCTATTTTTGAACAATACTCCTCCAAAAACAGAGCAATGTGTTTTTGGCTTTCATAAGGCGGAACTGGGACTAGAATCCGCTTCATTTCTTGCCAGCGAGTTGTCCAAAGATCATCTACAATGCCATGTCCCCATTTATAAAACTCATCGGCAAATAATGTTGTATGAAACAGCCAGTTATAATACCCTGGGTGCATTTTTCCTCTTGGGGTCAAAATTGTATTGATTAATGATACTGATCCATCATATTGAGATATTCCGCACGAACCTCTCCGATCAGAGCGACTATTAATTGCAAAGTCACCGACTCGGACCAATTTACGATTATCTCCATCATCTGTTTTTGCGGCTGTGGCAAGCTGAGGTACAACACCATTCATTGTTACAGAAAGTGGAGGATAGTCCTTATCACTGACTTTTTGATTTCTTAAAGCATATAGAGAACCAATTTTAGAAATCCCCCACTCTTGAGGAATTAGGCCAATCCACTCTGCGCCACTATCCTTCAAGCTGTCATTATGACGTACATTGCCCACTTCATTCACCAGCCTTTCCAAAAAGCTCATGAAGTTTTTCCATTAATGCATGTTCATGGGCTTCGATTCGCTGTGCAATCTGGTCAGCAGGTTCAATCTCCTTATACTCATAAAAAGTCCGAGTAAACGGAATCTCATAGCCGATCTTTGTTTTCCCTTCATCCACCCAAGCGTCCGGATTGTAGGGCAGCACTTCGCGGGAGATGTATTCCTCCACTTCCTCAGTCAGCGGAATATTTTCTGTATCCCGTTTGGCGGGATCGACCACCTTTTTCCCACGCTTCAAAACAGGGGTGCCATCCTCGTTATATATCGGAGTCTCCACCACTACTTTGCGATAACCCAAGGAGACGCCGTCCAAGATCTTGCTCTTACAGATAATGGGTTTTCCGTCTTCTTCTGTACCCTCATAGGTTTCGGTGCGATATTCCCCATACGCCTGGACGATCATGTCGCGGCTATTCTTCGCAATGTCCACCCGCTTATTGCCGATGGGTTTCCGGCGGGATTGGCAACACTTGCTGGCGTCGATGAGCTGGACCTTTCCCTTGCGCTCCTGAGGTTTGTCCTTGTTAACAATCCAGATATAGGTGGAAATTCCGGTGTTATAGAAGGAGTCATTGGGAAGCTGTACGATGGCGTCCAGCCAGTCATTTTCAATCAAATAGCGGCGAATCTCGCTCTGGCCACTCCCTGCATCGCCGGTGAACAGAGAAGAACCGTTCTGAATGATGGCCATTCGTCCGGTATCTTTCAGCTTTTTTACGCCGTTCATCAGAAACAGCATCTGACCATCACTCTTACTAGGCAGGCCAGGGGCAAAGCGGCCCGCTTCGCCTTTTTTATGCTCGGCTTCCACCACGCTGGCTTCGCGTTTCCAGTCGATGCCGAAGGGAGGATTGGAAATCACGAAGTCAAACTGATAGCCGGTAAATTTATCGTCGGACAAGGTGTCGCCGAATTGCATATTGTCCGGGTCACCACCGTGGATCATGGTATCTGCCACTGCAATTCCCATGGTAAAGGGATTGATTTCCTGCCCAAACGTCTGCACGGTGGCCTTGCTGTCCAGCTGTTTTAGTCGTTCTTCCATGCAGGTCAGCATCTGGCTGGTGCCCATGGTCATGTCATAAACCGTGCAGTGGATTCCGTCGTCATCATTTACAATATCGTTATCGGTCAGCAGCAGGTCACACATCAGATAAATAATATCCCGGCTGGTAAAATGGGCTCCGGCCTCTTCGTTGTAGGACTCGGAGAACCGCTGCACCAGATTTTCAAAGATATAGCCCATATCCACTGTGGAAATGCGGTTGGGACTCATATCCAGATCTTCTGCGGAAAAATCCACAATGACCTGATAGAGCACCCCCGCCTCAACCATGCGATCTATCTGCGCCTGGAAGTTCATACGGGAAAGAATCTGCTGCACATTATCAGAAAACCCAACTATATAATCCCGAAAATTGTCTTCGATGTTTTCCGGATCAGTAATCAACTTGGAAAAGGTATATTGACTAGTGTTATAAAACTGATAGCCGGCAGCCTCTTTCAAAAAGCCGACTTTCAGTTCTCCAAAGCTCTCGTACTGCTTATTTGCCTCCAGCACTGCATCATGTGTGGGAAGGAGGCAATCGTGAAAGCGCTTGATCACACACATGGGCAGGATTACCAGTCCATATTCATGGGGCTTGAAGGCGCCAAAAAGGGAGTTTGCGGCGTTCCAGATCAGGTTTGCGTTTTCCTGCGCGCGCCGGCCTACTTCATTAATTTTCTGTTCACTAGGACTCATCATTCGTTTCCTCCATTGTTATGCACTTGTTGATCAAAAACGGCCAGTACATCGTCAAGTGGTACGCCGCTCCAGTGTTTCAAATCCGCCTCGACAGTGTATAAGATGCGTGCCTTCAAAACTTCATCTGAAAAGGTGCGCATACTGGAAATCAGGTTTTCCAATCTGGAAGTAAGGGCATACAGTCGCTCCGGCACAAGTTCTCTGTGCTCTACATGGGATGCTATCTGCTGTTTATACGTCTGCAACTGAAATATCGTTGCGGACATCGCTTCCTGAAGTTCCGGGTCAACGGAATTCAGCCATTCTTCCAACTCACGAAATACCCACATCTCGTCGCGGTTAGCAATGATATTCCGCAGGCGGTTGAAATCGTCGTAAGCTGTTTTGATACCAGGTCGGCTATCTAATAGCCGCTGCAAATCGCTTACCCGATAGCCAAGATCTCCCTCTGGCATCATAATTAGGGTATCTTTGCCTTTTACTGAACTCCACTTCAGTTTTTCATGGGCAAATTCAGCAAAGTCGGCAGTGACAAGTGAAAACCAATACTCCACCGGAATGATATGGAGAGCACTCGGCAAATAACCTCGTATTGCATCCACGATAATAGGGTTGCAGTCCGAAAGGACTACCTGCACATTGGGAACTCCGTCTTTCAAAAGCACTGCCGCAATATCAGCAGAACTGACGCCATAAACAATGTCATAGACCCGGATACCATGATCAACGTTAAGAAATATTGTATACTGATCTTTGTCCGTTTTTCCGGACAAAATCGCCAATCTAGAAGGAATCATTGCCGTTTTGCGGCAAGCTTCTTTTTTTCGTACCCAGCGATTGAAAATCTGGCCAACAGCCTGCCTGGAAATTGATCCGGATAGCTGGTTTGCAATCTGCGCATAGCTGGCACCGTTAAGTACTTGTTGTGCAATTTCATCTTCCAGACGGAATGTCACATTATCTCGCCGGGATGCAAAACACACTGGCTTGGAAAAAATATGTTTGCAATCTTTATTGAGACACCTGTATTTATAAAACTCATACTCCAGCTGGATCACTTTTTTCTTTTCACCATCAGAAACCAGATCCATATACGTTTTGGAGAACAGGTCCTGCGTTTTTACCGCATCGCTTCCACAGCGAGGGCAGTACTCAATTTCCGGATCATGCAGCCAGGCGTTATAGTAGGTATCACTGCCTTTCCCTTTTTGAACGAAGAGTTCGGCCTGGCCCAGCAATTCTGTTCGCCCCTCATCTTCTCGTCTAAAAATACGCTTAGCCATGGCACACCTCTTCCCATAACAACCTCACTATAACTATACCATACAGGCACCATAATTACCACCAATCGCTTTACAATAATATATTTTATATTTTATATTTATTGTTACCACCATTTACTTTACTTTACTATCTATCTATATATTTCACTCTTGTGTATACTGTCATCATCCAAAAGCCCCTCTATTTCCTGTTCTCCTCTGAAGCCGGCCAGATGGAGTCCTGTCAAATAAGGGGCCAAACAACTGCGAATAAAGGAGAATTATTATGGAAGTAACTTTTCTGAGCGCAAGCGGCTATACCGATCCTAGTAAAAATAACGGCGACTGCATCCTGGTGGATAACGGTTCAGAGCTCGTCATCTACGACTGCGGATGCGAAGAACATGCCCGCAGAGTTGTCGAGTACATGGACGAACATGCCTATTCCAAAGCAAAGCTTGTTCTCTCCCACAACGACGCAGACCACTTCGACGGAATTCCTTATCTCATTGATCAAGGAGTTCTATCCGAGGTTTATACTCTTCTTTTACTAAAGTATAAGGATGAACTTCTGGACCGAGTCAACGACAAGCGCCGCACACGAGATTCCATTGCTCGACGGATTGCAGAAATTTATGACAATATCTATTCTCTCTCCGAGCAGGTCATCCTCAAAGACATTTTTACAGACACATTGGTAGCCGATGAAATCACAATTCCAGGGCCCGACAAAGAGTATTCCCTCGATGCCGTTGCCAAAAGGATTGACAGCAGGGAGAGCGACGACATTGACAAGGAAACCATCGTAAACGCCGTGAGCACCCAACTTTCCATAGCTTTTGGTCCTGGGAAGCGTTTGCTTCTTACCGGCGACAGCAGCTTTGCAGCGATTGAGAACTCGGTAAAATCCCATTCCGCTATCCAGCTCCCTCACCACGGAAAGCTAGATCAGGCTGAGCAAATCTTTGGTTGCAAGGATAACAGTACCATTTACTTTGTCTCTGACAATACCGGAGCCACAAATGGAGGATCTACAAAGCTGAAAGCTGCGCATCCTCGTGGACACGCAATTTTCTATACGCTGGATGGCAATCAGACCTGTACCTCCTCCTCTTTCCGGGTCACACAGCCTACCCGATCCTATTTCCGTGGGATTTGATTATGAGATATCTACTACATCAAAGTCAGCTCAATGAGCTAAATGGACGTCAAGCATACCTGTATGATATTTTTCAGTTGTACTTCCTTCCGGGAAAACCGGAAGGAAGTTACATCCCTTTGGTTCCCTTGGGGACCAAAGGCCCTGATGTGCTTTTTATAACAGGACATACGCATCAGGTTCAGGCTTATCTGGGTGCTTATATCAAGCAGATTCCAGAACGTTGCATTGTCATTACCAGCTGTATGGGGCGTCACTTCAAGAAATTCACGGCGGAAAAAGAAGTCTATGTACCTGATATCTACCAGGATTACTGCCTGCTTCGGGATGGCAGACCCTATGGATTTGAATTCGATATTTCCGATGCTGAACTTGATCTCTATAACGCATCTGGAGGTATAAAAGAGCGCATCCAATCAGCCTATGATCGTCTTTAATAAGGAGTCTATATGAAGTTAGAACTACTCGACACCTACCATATTCGCGTTCGTTTGAGCGCCAGCATTATCGTCTTAGCCCCATTGGCGATTACAATTTTCCTTTGCTTTCAAGAAATAGCTACTCTCGCCTCTTCTACTGTCCTAATTGCTGTCCTTCTGGCATTTACGAACTACCTCCCAATTGTGCAGAGGCAGATCTACCAAAAAAATCTTCCGTTCAAAAATTATGCAGCACAGTTCCTCATGCCAGATGACGATACTCTTAATCCCTCTTCCAAAAAACGATACTATAGAATACTCACAGAAATTGATCAATCATTTTCTGGCTTTCAACACCCTGATACCAGCGAAAGCTTTTATCAGTGCTGTGAGAGTGCTGTTCGATATTTGAGAGAAAAAACTAGAGCCAACTCTTTAATTTTGGAGGAAAATATTAACTACGGCTTTTACAGGACACTCTATTCCAATAAGACAACTGGAATTATACTGTGCATTGTGTTTGGGGGTCTTACTGCCGCATACTCACTGTTTTGCTCTGAATCGCTTTCTCAAATACCTATCAGCAATTACATTGCCTTCTCATCAAATATAGCGCTACTTCTATTCTGGATTTTCGGTGTAACCGAAAACGGCCTAGAAAGCACCGGAAAACAGTATGCGAAGGCGCTTCTCTCAACGATTGACTTGCTTTAAAACATCTTTTCTTCTCACACCAGAAAGATTGTGTCTAGAGCGAAGATTATAGCAGCAAGCAATGCGTGTGGATAGCCATACACAAATCCGGCAAGCAATGCGAGCGTTAATACACACTCACATTCCCTGCCGTCTGCTTGTTGAGGGCAACGCCCCCAAGCCCCTTTTGAACACAGAATTTCATTCTGTGGCTGCGCGTTCTCCGAACGCTTTTTCGTCTGTACCCGGTGCCCCGTTTTGGAGCATAGGTGTGCGTGAATCGCTCGCCCCTTTTTGCTATGTCACTTGGAAGCCGGGGTGGCAAAATACCACCCCGTTTTTTCCTTTCCGCGACGGTTGCGACGGTCGCAACGGTGCTGGGAGTACCCCTCAAAACACCGTCGCGACCGTTGCGAGCGTCGCGCTTTACTCGATTACTTCAAACGCAGGTGCTTCCACCACCATGTAGGTCAGCCGGATACGCCGTCCGGCGTGTTTGGTTTTGTTCTCGTACTTCACCTGATGTTCTTCCAGCAAGCGGCTGGCATTCACATTCAAATGCTTGGTGAACCTGTTCACCGCCATATCCGTTTGAATCGCTTGGGCCAGCTCGGTGGGACTGCCTTCCCATTCCCGGTTGTCAGCAGACACAATTTTTGCCACGGCTTCCAGCACTGGGTCCGGAGGCTGCTTCCAAAGCTCATTCTCTGCATGGTCGAGACCCCAAACCAGGCTCTCTTGGTCTTTGCTCAGATATAACCGCTGATCCGGCTGGTCTCTGCCTACCACCTCCAGGGTAGCCTTGCTATCCGTTCGCTTCTCCTTCTGCATCAGGAACGCCCCATCCGCACAGCCCAACAAACCGGTGGTGCCCGAGATCATATCAAAGCTGTCTCCCGCAGGCTGCTTTCTGGTGTGGTGGACGATCAGGACGCAGACCCCATACCGATCGGCAAATTGCTTCAGCTTGCCGATCACCTCATAGTCGCTGGAGTAGCTGTAACTGTCACTCACCGCCTCACGGACTTTTTGTAGGGTATCCACGATAATCAGCTTGGTATCACTGTGTTCCCGAACGAACTTTTCCAGCTGTTCATCCAGGCCACCGCCGATCATCTTAGCGTTGGTGGCGAAGTGAAGAGAGCTTGTCCCCTCCACGCCAAACATACGGAACATCCGGCGCTGCAACCGGCTCTCATCATCTTCTAGGGCAAGATAGAGCACGGTTCCCTGGTGGACTTTGTAGCCCCACAAATCTTGCCCGGTGCTGACATGATGGGCGACCTGCGCCACCAGGAAGGACTTGCCGATTTTCGGCGCTCCGGCAAGGATGTACGCTCCTGTATAAAGCAGGTTCTCAATCACTGCAGACTTACCCTCGAACACATTGTCCATCAGTTCGTCCAGGGTCACAGTGTGCAGATAGGCCGGGTCGCTCATGCGGCGCATCTCCCGATAAAGTTCCTCCAAATCTCTTTCCGGGGAATTGCTTTTTTCGTCCGGGTCTGGTATAGTGGTCTTGTAATTTTGAGAGATTGACTGCCCATCATCTGCGCCAACAGATGAACCATGGGCGGTCATTTTCTTTTTATCATTGGTCATAGGCAAAGTCCTCCTTCATCCCATTCATAATGGTAGCAATCATCTGGATGGTGTCCAGCAGCTCGTTGTTTACGCCCTGTCCAGCTTCGATCCGGCGCAGCTCGTCCAGCACAGCGGCCAGCTGATCCCGCAGCGCCTTGTAGACTCTGGGGTTACCCTGCACTACCACATCTCGGCAGAGCAGCCGCCGGATGATATAATCCTGCTTGGTCAGTCCGGTGAGCTTCACCGCCGTTTTGATCTGAGCGTCCTCCTCTGGAGAGACCCGAAAAGCCACGGTCTTGTTCCTCCAACGGTTGTGATTGTCCAAATTCTTTGCTGACATTTTTAATTGCCCCTTTCCATGTTCAGTTTATCTGCCATTTCTGCCTGCTTGGACGGAAACAGGTGTGCATAGTTGTAGGTGATGTCGATGCTTTCGTGGCCCACCCGATCCGCGATGGCCGTGGCGGAGAACCCCATGTCGATCAGAAGTGAAACCGCGCTGTGACGAATATCGTGGATTCTGATGCGCGGTACCCCGGCCTCTTTGGCTCCCCGGTCCATCTCCCGGTGGAGATAGCTCTTGGTGACGGTGAACATCCGGTCATCCGGCCCGATCCCGTAGAGCATCTTGATGTAATCCTGGATTTCCTCAGCCAGAAATTGCGGCATGGTGATGACCCGATTGCTCTTTTCCGTCTTGGGGGTGGTAATCAGGTCCTCGCCGTTCAGACGCTGATAGGACTTGTTGATAGACACAGTGCGCTTCTCAAAGTCAAAATCCGCTGGGGTCAGGGCCAGCAGCTCCCCCTCCCGGATACCGCACCAGTAGAGCATCTCAAAGGCGTAGAAGGAAAGCGGCTTGTCCATCATTACCTCAGCAAATTTGAGATACTGCTCCTTGGTCCAGAACATCATCTCCCGGTTTTTCTTTTTGCCCATGCTGCCTGCCTTTTTGCAGGGATTCTCCCGGAGGTTGTAGTACCGAACCGCGTGGTTGAAGATGGCGCTGAGCTGGTTATGAACCGTCTTGAGATACACAGGCGAGTAGGGCTTACCGTTCTCGTCTTTGTGGTTCAGCATCTCGTTCTGCCAGGTGATGATCTGCTGGGCGGTGATGTTACACATTTTCAGCCTGCCGAAGTATGGCAGCAGCTTGGTACGGATGATGTGGTCCTTGGTGGCCCAAGTGTTCTCCTTGAGCCGGGTTTTCATATCCGCCGTGTAGAGATCCACGAAGCTCTTAAAGGTCATGTCCAGATCGGCGCTGGTCTTGTTGAGCTGTTCGCGCTCCCAGGCCTGTGCCTCCCGTTTGGTCTTGAAGCCCCGCTTCTGGGTCTGCTTGCGCTCGCCGTTCCAGTCAGTATAGCGGTAGACCGCCCGCCAGGTGTTTGTCTTTTCTTCCTTATAGACTGCCATGATTAGCCCTCCTTTCCCTTCTTGCCGTAGCAAAACTTCTCCATGAAAAAGTTACGATTGACCCGCCCGGAAATGGTCAGATAGCCCTTCTCCCGGAGCTCAGCGTTGAGCTTATGGATCACCTTGTAGGCGTGGGATTTGGAGATGCCCAGCTCCTGGGCCACTTCTTCCACGCGCATAAAGAATTGTGCCTGCATTGAAAATACCTTCCTTTCTTCGTTGATGGCTGCTGCGGCTGGATATTGTGTTCCATAAATGCCTCCTCGCTTTCGTCCGCCACTTTTTCCCGGATGTATAACCAGGGATTGCGGCAGTTCTTTTTTGTTTATTGATTCTAAGCTATTATGCTTAGTCTATTGTCATTATACTAAGCAAAATAGCTTATGTCAATTGGAGTACGCAAAATAAATTAAATAAAATTGTTTAGGATTCTCTTGACTTTACTAAGCATTTCTACTACGCTTTTCCTAAGGACAAGCAACGATTGGAGTTGATGATATGGCGATTGGCGAACGAATTCACTTTTTCCGTCTCCTACGGGGGATGACACAGAAATATCTCGGCATGGCGCTGGGCTTTCCGGAGAAGTCCGCTGACGTGCGCCTTGCTCAATATGAAACAGGATCAAGAACCCCTAAGGCAGACCTTACCGCTGCCCTGGCTCAGGTACTGGATGTCTCGCCCCATGCCCTCTCTGTCCCGGATATAGACTCCTATGTGGGGCTGATGCACACCCTGTTTACCCTGGAGGACAACTACGGGCTCAAGATCAGCGAGATGGATGGAGAAGTCTGCTTGAAGGTTGATGTGCGGAAGAACAAGGATGCTGCCCGGCTGCATGAGATGCTTTGCTCCTGGCAGCAGGCCGCTGCCATGCTGGAGGCGGGCGAGATCTCCAAAGAGGATTACGACAAGTGGCGCTACCACTACCCGGAGTTTGACAAGACCCAGAACTATGTGAAGGTGCCGCCCCAGAACCTCTTTTGACCCTCTCACTTGTAGGCCACGGGAAAGGCCGTTTGTTGCACAAAATAATAATAAAAAGAAAAAGAGAGCTAACTGACTAATCAAAATCAGTTAGCTCTCTTTTTATGAATAATGAAAAAGTGTTGCCAAATCGTTGCCACGGAGGGCCTTAACTCTTCAAAAACCCAGTCATATCAGGCTTTTCCGGGCCTCTGAAATCATTCCCACTCGGCAAGGTTGCTCGATTTCTAAGCAAATCAGTTTAGAAACCTGTCTTTTAAATTCGGTTTTATCCTCCTCATGGAGGACGTTTTTCATTATAGCACAGTTTTCAGTATCGCGCCAGTATCGCAAATGGATTTCATCAATACTGTTAAAAGCGGTTTGATCGTGTCAGTAAAAGGATATCTTGATCCATCCACGAATCAATTTGATCATTTTTGTAAAAATGATCAAATTGATTGACGTATGACGCAATTGGCGTTATCATAAAATAGACAAAGTAATGTTGGTTTGATGCGTGGAGGTCAAGATGCGAACCTTTGATTATAAGGCCATGTATAAAAGCCTTCTTTCCCCGGAGATCGTCGGCTATTTGTCGCAAATTCATGAATACAAGGGCAAGCAAACGCTCTTTATCGAGGCAAAGCCCGATGCGCTGTCTGAGCTGCTGGACATTGCCAAAATCCAGAGCACAGAGGCATCCAACCGGATTGAAGGCATTTATACCTCCGATGATCGTTTGAAGAAGCTCGTTCAATCCAAAACCATGCCCAAGACGCGAAACGAGCGTGAAATCGCTGGTTACCGCGACGTGCTTTCGACCATACACGAGAGCCATGATTTCATTCCGCCGCGTCCGGGCATGATTCTTCAGCTTCATCGGGATCTGTATAAGTTTTCCGGCATGAATGTTGGCGGCGTATATAAGGCAACGGACAATGTCATTGAAGAAGCGCGCGGGGATGAGCGGTTCGTCCGCTTTGTCCCGGTGGAATCCTGGCAGACCCCGGAGGCCATGGAGATGATTTGCCAAGCCCTCAATGATGCGCTCGGCGATCCGCAGATTGATCCGCTGCTGGTGATTCCCCTGTTCATTCTGGATTTCCTCTGCATCCATCCGTTTAGCGATGGCAATGGACGCATGAGCCGTTTGCTCACGCTTTTGCTCCTTTACCGCAGCGGGTATATCGTGGGCAAGTATATCAGCGTGGAAAAGGAAATTGCCGACAGCAAGGAAACCTACTACGAAGCGCTGCACGACAGTTCCGTCGGCTGGCATGAGGAAAAAAATGATCCGCTGCCCTTTGTGCGGTATATGCTCGGCATTATCGTCGCCAGCTATCGGGAATTCGCTTCCCGGGTGGAGCTGCTGACCAATCGCGATCTTTCCAAGCCGGATCGGGTGCGGGAGATCATCCGCGGCTCGCTTGGAAAGATCACCAAGGCGGAAATCATGGCCAAATGCCCGGATATCAGCCAGGTCACCGTGCAGCGGACACTGACAGAGCTGCTGCAAAACGATGAGATCATCAAGCTTAGCGGCGGGCGATATACCGCCTATGTCTGGAATAGAGAAAAAGAATAAGATGCGAAAGGAAGAGAACCCGCAATGATGACCGGCGAATTGAAAAGCAAAATTGACAGCCTCTGGGAAATTTTCTGGACGGGCGGCCTGACCAATCCCCTGGACGTCATCGAGCAGATGACCTATCTGATGTTTATTCACGATCTCGACGAGGCCGACAACACCCGCGCCAAGGAGAGCGCCATGCTCGGCCTGCCGTATGAAAGCCTGTTCTCCAAAGAGGTGAAAATCGGAGAGCGCACCATCGAGGGTAGTCAGCTCAAATGGAGCGTGTTCAGGGATTTTCCGGCTGGCAGGAAGTACAGCGTCATGCAGGAATGGGTCTTCCCGTTCATCAAAACGCTGCATGGCAACAAGGAAAGCGCCTATTCCAAATACATGGGCGACGCCATTTTCAAAATTCCCACGCCGCTGATGCTCGATAAAATCGTCACCGCGATGGATGCGATCTATGCGCAGATGGCGCAGCTTCAAACGACGGACGTGCGCGGGGATCTGTATGAATACCTGCTCGGCAAGCTGGCGACGGCGGGCGTCAACGGCCAATTCCGCACGCCCCGCCACATCATCCGCATGATGGTGGACATGATGGAGCCCCGGGCGGACGAGGTGATCTGCGACCCGGCCTGCGGCACATCCGGCTTTCTCGTTGCGGCGAGCGAGTACCTCAAGGAACACCGCCGCCAGGAGGTGTTCTTCAACCGCGCCAACAAGGACCACTATATGAACGACATGTTCCACGGCTACGACATGGACCGCACCATGCTGCGCATCGGCGCCATGAACATGATGACCCACGGGGTGGACAACCCCTTCATCGAGTACCGCGACAGCCTCTCCGACCAGAACCCCGACCGGGAGATGTACTCGCTCATTCTGGCGAATCCGCCGTTCAAGGGCTCGCTGGATTACGACATCGTGAGCACCGATCTGCTCAAGCTCTGCAAAACGAAAAAGACGGAGCTTTTGTTCATCGCGCTGTTCCTGAGGATGCTCAAGGTGGGCGGCCGCTGCGCCTGCATCGTGCCGGATGGCGTGCTCTTCGGCTCGTCCACCGCGCACAAGGCCATCCGCACGGAGCTCATCGAAAACAACCGCCTGGAAGCCGTCATTTCGATGCCCTCCGGCGTGTTCAAGCCCTATGCGGGTGTATCCACCGCCGTGCTGATCTTCACCAAAACCGGCCACGGCGGCACGGACAAGGTCTGGTTCTACGACATGCAGGCGGACGGCCTGTCTCTGGATGACAAGCGAAGCCCCGTCGCCGAGAACGACATTCCCGACATCGTCGAGCGGTTCCAGCATCTTGATCAGGAGGCCGGCCGCAAGCGCACCGACAAGAGCTTCCTCGTGCCCCGGCAGGAGATTGCGGAAAACGACTATGACCTGTCCATCAACAAGTACAAGCAGACCGAGTATGTGCCGGTCACCTATCCGCCGACGGGCGAGATCATGGCAAACCTGCGCAGCCTGGAAACGAAAATCGGCCAGGAGATGGACGCGCTCGAAGCGCTGCTGGGGTTGAAAGGCGAGTAAAGGATAGTTGGGTATGGCAGTTAATTTGGATTCGTGGGGATAGAAAGATGGAATATAGAGAAATTGGGAAACTGTTTTCATACGTTTCTCGAGGGAAATCTCCTAAATACGTAGATAGCTCTGAAATCTGTATTATAAATCAGGCTTGTATTCGCTGGGATGGTATAGATTTCTCAAAAATCAAATATCAAGATTCCAATGCTTATAAAGAAGAAATGCGTCTGCATGAGGGTGACGTGTTGCTTACATCCACCGGAACAGGTACACTGGGAAGGTGTTGTATATTTCATTCTCCAGATCAGCGCGTATATATTGCTGATAGCCATGTTACGATTCTTCGCAATACTCAACAGCTACTTCCTAAAATCCTATGTTTGTTTCTCAGAACTCAAAAGGGACAGGAAAAAATATATTCGGAATGTGTAAATGGATCAACAAACCAGATTGAGCTATCCAAGGAGAAACTCAAAAAGCTCATAATTCCGGTTCATAACAAAGAGGTTCAACAAACTGTAATTGACAAAACGGATCGCATTAGTAATCTTATATCGTTGCGAAAAACTGAGCTAATTGAACTGGACACCCTCGTCAAAGCCCGATTTGTCGAGATGTTTGGGGACCCTTTACTCGACAACGCGAGGTATCCAAGAGTAGCACTGGGAAGTGTTGCAGAAGTAGGATCAAGCAAACGAATATTTGAGAAAGAGTATGTCAGTGATGGTGTGCCCTTTTATCGAACGAAGGAGATTGTGGAACTTTCAAAAGGTTCCAAGATTTCAACTGAATTGTTCATTACAAGAGAGCGATATAATGAGATTCGTCGTGAATATGGTGTCCCACAAGCAGGCGATCTTCTGATTTCGGCGGTTGGGACTATTGGTATTATCTGGATAGTTGACGGCAAAAACGATTTCTATTTCAAAGATGGAAATCTGCTACGTATTGGGCTTTCGCAAAATTTCAACCCGATCTACTTAAAAGTATTACTGGAAGCGTTAATTGGTGCATACAAACAGGAAATGTCATCAGGTACCGCATATGCTGCACTGACTATTTCTGCATTAAAGGAAATGCTGGTTTACGAGGTTCCCATCAAGGAGCAAGAGCAATTCTCCGCCTTCGTCACCCAAGTCAACCAAACCAAATCCGTCGTGCAAAAAGCCCTCGATGAAGCCCAAACCCTGTTTGACAGCCTGATGCAGCAGTACTTCGGATGAAGAGACAAAGGAGGGAATCTCCATGACCAACTTCGATAACCTGCTTGCCACCCCGGCCTTTGCGCCCTTCGCCGAGGTTGCCGTTGCCGCCGAGCGCATACTGCCCATCGACCCGGCCGCCTGCGCGGTCAATTGCCGCCGGGCGATGGAATTTGCCGTCAAGTGGATGTATTCGGTGGACAGCGCGCTGGTGAAGCCCTGGGATGACAAGCTGGTCAACCTCATGGGCACGGAGGAGTTCCGCGGCATCGTGGATGCGCAGCTGCTGGCCCGCATGGATTTCATCCGCCGGATGGGCAACAACGCCGCCCATGAAGCCAAGTCCGTCAGCCGGGAGCAGGCGGCGCTGTGCCTGGAAAACCTGTTTTATGTGCTGGATTTCGTGGCCTACTGTTACGGGGAAACCTACACCCCCAGGGCGTTTGACGCCTCCTTGCTGGATCAGCCGCAGGCCGCGCCCGCGCCGCTGGTTTCCGACGAAGATATCCGGCTCGATGCGCTGATGAAGGAGAACGCCGCGCTCAAGGAGGAGCTGACCCGGCGCAGCCAGACGCAGCGGCAGACCTATGTGCCAAAGCCCGTGGACGTCTCCGAATACGAGACGCGCAGGCTGTATATCGACGCGATGCTGACCGACGCGGGCTGGACCCGGGGGAAGAACTGGCTTGACGAGGTGGAGCTGCCCGGAATGCCCAACAAGAGCGAGGTCGGCTATGCGGACTATGTGCTCTATGGCGACGACGGCAAGGCGCTGGCCGTCATCGAGGCCAAGCGCACCTGTGTGGACCCGGCGAAGGGCCGCCAGCAGGCGAAGCTATATGCCGATATCATCGAGAAGCAGCAGGGCCGCCGCCCGTTCATCTTCCTGACGAACGGCTTTGAAACCCGCCTGGTGGACGGGCAATACCCGGAGCGCCGGGTGGCCGCCATCTACGCCAAGCGGGATCTGGAAAAGGCGTTTAACCTGCGGCAGATGCGCAAAAGCCTCATGAACATCGAAGTGGATCAGCATATCGCGGGGCGGTATTATCAGGAGGGTGCCATCAAGGCCGTCTGCACGAGCTTTGACGAGCGCAACCGCCGCAAGGCGCTGCTGGTCATGGCGACGGGCTCCGGCAAGACGCGCACGGTGATCGCGCTGTGCAAGGTGCTGCTGGAGCACGGCTGGGTGAGGGACATTCTGTTTCTGGCGGACCGCAACTCGCTGGTGACGCAGGCCAAGCGCAGCTTTGTCAACCTGCTGCCCGATCTTTCCGTGACCAATCTCTGCGAGGAGAAGGACAATGTCACGGCGCACTGCGTGTTTTCCACCTATCAAACCATGATGAATTGCATCGACGCCGCCCGCGACGAGGAAGGCAAGCTGTTCACCTGCGGCCATTTTGACCTGGTCATCTGCGATGAGGCGCACCGCTCCATTTACAACAAGTACAGGGACATCTTCACCTATTTCGACGCGCCGCTTGTGGGGCTGACGGCGACGCCCAAGGACGACATCGACAAGAACACCTACGAGGTGTTTGAGCTGGAAAGCGGCGTGCCCACCTATGGCTACGAGCTTGCGCAGGCGGTTGAGGATGGGTATCTGGTGGACTTTCTGGCGGTGGAGACAAAGCTCAAGTTCATTGAGCAGGGCATCGTCTACGACGAACTCTCCGATGCGGACAAAGAGGCGTATGAGAAGACATTCGAGGATGAAAACGGCGAGCTGCCGCAGAGCATCGCCTCCTCTGCGCTCAACGAGTGGGTGTTCAACGCGGACACGATTCGCGAAGTGCTGCATGTGCTGATGAGCAACGGCCTGCATATCGACTACGGCAACAAGATCGGCAAGACGATCATCTTTGCCAAAAACCACGCCCATGCAGAAAAAATTCTGGAGGTGTTCGGCAAGGAGTACCCGCATCTCAATGGCTACGCCAAGGTGATTGACAACTACATGACCTATGCGCAGAGCGCGATTGACGAGTTTTCCGATCCGGACAAGCTGCCGCAGATCGCCATCTCCGTGGATATGCTGGACACGGGCATTGACGTGCCGGAGGTCCTGAACCTCGTCTTTTTCAAGAAGGTGATGAGCAAGGCGAAGTTCTGGCAGATGATCGGCCGCGGAACGCGCCTGTGCCCGGGGCTGATGGACGGAAAGGACAAGGATAAATTCTATATCTTTGATTTCTGCGGCAATTTTGAATTTTTCCGCATGAACAAGGGCAAGCCCACCGCCAATATGATGGCGCTGCAGGGAGCGATTTTTAAGCTCAAGGCGGAGATCGCCTATAAGTTGCAGGATCTGGCCTATCAGACCGAAGATCTGGTGGCTTTCCGGCAATCGCTTGTGGAGGATATGGTGGGCAAGGTAAGCGAGCTGAACCGGGAGAATTTCGCCGTGCGGCAGCATCTTCGGTTTGTGGAGAAGTATGCCAACGCAGAGAGTTATCGGGCGCTCACCTATGAGGACACGCTGATGATGGAGCAGGAGCTGGTGCCGCTCATTGTACCGGATCACGACGACGCGAAGGCGCTGCGCTTTGACGCGCTGATGTATGGCATTGAGCTGGCCTATCTGGCCGGCAAGAAGTACAGCCGGGCACGCAAGGACTTGATCAGGAAGGTTTCATCCGTTGCGGGGGTGGCCAACATCCCGGAGATCATGATGCAGGCCGAGCTGATCGACAAGATCCTGCACACCGATTATCTGGATCATGCCGGGATCAACGAGTTTGAGCATATCCGCGAGAGTCTGCGCGACCTGATGAAATATGTTTCCACCGGCGGCGCGGTCTATGATACGAATTTCGATGATGAAATCCTCTCCATCGAATGGAAGGAATCCGAGCTGGAGAATGACGACCTCCGCAATTACAAAGCCAAAGCGGAGTATTATATCCGGCAGCATCAGGATCATATCGCCATTGCGAAGCTAAAAAACAACATTCCGCTCAATGCGATGGACATTGAATCCCTTGAACGCATCCTCTGGAGCGAGGTGGGAACCCGGCAAGAGTACGAGGCGGAATATGGCCAAAAGCCGCTGGGCGAGTTTGTCCGCGAAATCGTCGGCATGGATATGAACGCGGCCAAGGAGGCCTTTTCGGCTTATCTGAGCGGGACGAATCTTGACGACCGGCAGATCTATTTCGTCAATCAGATCATCGAATACATTGTTCACAATGGCATCATGAAGGATTTTTCCGTATTGCAGGAAACACCGTTTACAGACCGTGGAAACATTGTGGAGCTTTTCGGCAGCGATACGGCGTCTTGGCTGGGCATCCGCAAGGTGATCGAGCAGATCAACCGGAATGCGGAAGCGGTGTGAGACGCTTGATAAGCGCAATGAAACGGCGATTTGCCGGGCTTTGTGAGGGAACAAAAGATGAAACTTACGACGATCATCATCAGAAATTTCCGATCGTTTGACGACCACGCCGATGTGATTCAGGTAGGCGAAATGGCGGCATTTGTAGGGAAGAACAGTTCGGGAAAGAGCAATATTTTGCAGGCCCTTCAGCTTTTCTTCGGGCAAACTTCTCCTGTGCCGGAAGATTTCTATTATGGAGATACAGAGCGAACCATGAGCGTTACTGTCACATTTCAGGTGGATTCTGCCAACCTGTTTCCGGTTTTGATGCCATACGTTTCGCCGGATCAAACGCTTTGGCTGCGTCGTGAATTCAAGGAAAATGACTTGAAGGGCAAAATGTATGTTGGCGGAAAGAATCAGTATACGGGCACGGCGGAGATGAATCCATTTCCCGATAGAGCGCTGATTGCCAGCAGAGTGAACGCATTTCTTGCCTCGGACAGTGGCGCACCTCTGCTCACCTATGCGCATCAAAAAGGGCAGACAGTCTGTTATGAGAACTATTATGATGTGCTGAAATCCTATTGGTGCGATCATTTGGGAGCATATCCTTGTATCTGGAATGCTGAAATGCAAGAGATAAAGGGCACAGCCTTGAAAGAAATTCTCTCAGTGCTTCCTCCCTATTATTATCTTCCTGTCAGTTATACGACCTCAAAGCTGACGCAGGACAAGCATTCCTACTTTCAGCAGATTTACCAGCAGATTCTCGGCGATGTCAACCAGCTTCTTGCTACCGCGCAGGCCGAGAAGCTGAAGAAACAGGTTGCCGCACTTTATCGCTGTGCCGGTATGGAGAAACGTTGCAACGATATCAATGAGCTTCTGCATAAGACAGATGGGGCAGATTCATCGGTCAAAATGCATATCGAACTCGGTGAACCAGACTACAAAGCTTTATTTCATCCGGCACCTTCTTTGCGTATCGATGATGGCTACGACTGCGATGTTCAAAGCAAGGGTCAGGGTATTCAGCGGGATGCTATTTTCCGTTTGCTAAAAGTATTTTCCCAGCTCAACGGAAAGCAACAAAAACAGTTTATTCTGGCTATAGATGAGCCTGAGGCATTCATGCATCCTACGTACAAACGCAGTTTGTATAAATCTTTTCTGGCTCTGTGCAAGGATGGGTGCCAAGTTTTTTACACAACCCATGATCCGGCATTTGTTGCCGTGAGTCGTTTCGATGATATCCATACTGTGACGATGGTACAGGCGCAGCAGCGATATACCTCTGTTTTTAACTGCTCTTTTGCCGATATGAAACGCAAGGAGGCATTTCGGAACGTATGTCGATCAAAAGCAGAAGCGTCAATTCGCAAGGAACTGGAACACAAATGTCAAGGGGAGCAGAATGAAGGCTTTTTTGCGGACAGAATTATCCTGGTAGAGGGGGCTACAGAGAGCTATGCACTACCGGTTTACTTCTCTCAATTGGGATATGACCTTGACGAAAACAATGTCGTGATCCTCAGGGCGTTGTCAAAAACGCTTCTTCAGCTTTTGCTAGTGATCTTCTCTGCTTGCAGGATTCCTTGCTATTGCATATTTGACGGTGATAAGCCTAACGAAGAATGTTATGCACGATTTGTTGCAAGCCGGAGCCAGAATGAAAAGGAACAAGATAACCTCAAGAAGCTGAAAGCGTCAATAAAGCTGAACCGCAGTTTGCTGTCCTTGCTGCAAGGAACACCGGAAGACTTCCCGGATACCACCATAACCGATCATTATGCTGTATGGGAACGTGATTTTGAGCATGCAGTGCAGAGAAAGCTTCAAGGTTACGAAGAGCGCAAAAGGCAGATTGCGCGAAATGAAGGAGGTTCTTTGGAAAGCAAACCGCTCTTGGCCTATCATCTCGCTACGCAGAGCAAATTGAAAGACTTTCCTCAGGATGTGCAAAGGCTGCTTGCCGATCTGCTGGAGAAAATCAAGAAGGCTCCATGTCTTCCGCTTGCTGATATGCCGGCGCGTACCAACGTGATCAGGCTGGATGCTGATCAAATGGAAGGCGCAGTTCCAGTCTACGCTTCGGCCGCTGGTCGTAACACAACCGCTGATGGCGACACTCCGGCGGCTTACGCTGTGGGCAATTTCCCGTCTGGCACATCATTTCTTGTTCATATTCAAGGTGATAGCATGGCTCACCAAATCCCCGATGGTTGTTACGTTGCTGTAAAGCAAGTAAAAGAATGTCCGAATCCCGGGAGAATAGCCATTTTCTTATTGGATGGCGGTGAGATGGTGTGCAAACAATATATTGAACGCCCCACTGGTGAGCGGGAACTAAAATCTTTGAATTCCAAATACCCATCGATCCTATTGACAGAGGAAATGGATTGCCAGGTCAGAGGTGAAGTGATCATGCTTGGGAAAAAACAACCGGCAATTTTCTTTGTAGAATAAGCCGGGCATCGCATCGTCATTTCACGTTTTGGCGGGTAGCGGTGTTGGCAAACCTGCAAATATATGTCAAGTCAATTTTACAGAAGTTTCTACTACCACCTGACACAGCGGCGATCAAGGGCAAGTGAACGTCGGCAAAGCCGACGCTCTTGATCACCGCTGTACCAGGTGGTGAATGGCAAGCAAGGCGACAGCGGTGAACTCCGCTGCCGCCTCTATTCATTAAAATTGTATAGCAAACACAGCTCCTTCTCTTCTTTTGAATCAAGCAGTAATTTTATTTTCCTTGTTGTCTGCGTCAAAGGCTGATTTGGCCCGTGCGTAATACATGCGAAGCAATTTGGCTGCTCCCGCAACCATATATACGTAGAATTGCTTTCCCTCCCTGCGTTTACGATCCATAAATAGATAAACTGGATCGTCCACTCGGGATAGCTGCAGGCAGATGCTGCACATCTGGAACAGTGTCTTTCGCAGCAGCGGTGATCCTCGCTTGGACATACGTCTGGAATGGGAATCCATGATGCCTGATTGATAAGGCATAGCATCCACTCCTGCAAACGCTACCAGCGCACGCTTGCTGGTGAAGCGCCGCACATCTCCGATTTCTCCCATAAGCTTGGGACCAGTGATATTTCCTGCGCCCGGAAGCGACATCACCGCCTCAAACTCCGGTAACTGTTGGGCCAGCCGCAACATTTCCTTGCGAAGCTGATGCAGCACTTCATAGACCGCGTTCAGACTGTCAACAGCCTGGCAGATCAGCTGTCGCGTACTTTCGCTTCTGGGCATGGAAGCAACCGTTTCCTTTGCTAGGCCATAGATCCGCCGTGCATGGGATGCGTAATATTGATAATGCTCCCGCTTACACCATCGACGGTAGCTGTCCATGAAGCGACTTTCTGTCGTGGTTGCTATTTTTTCCTTGTGCCAATAGGTTTTGACAAAGTCCACCCACTTTACATGGCCGTTGGACTGTTTAACCAGTGGATGAAACACCCGATTTATCTCGGGAAAAGTCTGATCCAGCAAGGAGATAAGTCCGTTGCGCAGTGTCACACTGGTGGACAGTGTCCGCTCATACAAACGGCACTGCATTTTCAGGAGTTGGCGAAGTTCATCCTCCGGGGAGTAAGGCTTTAGTTCTGTCCAGAAGGTCAAGGCGTAGTTGGCGATTTTCAAAGCGTCGGCACGGTCCGTCTTCACGCGCCGAATGGAATTATCATGAAAGTCATGAATCAGCATAGCATTGACAATACATACAAAGAACCCTGCGTTAACCAGCGTCAATCCAATGGGTCGCCAATAACAACTGGTGTGCTCCATTACTATACGGATTTCTCCGGGCAGAATGTGGAGACGTTGAACCAGCGCATTCAACTCCCGGGATGTATGATTTACCCGAAAAGGTGGTTCTACGATCACGCCCCCCGGCTGCCGTATAGCCACCACACTGAAGCCCTTGGAAACATTAATACCCACACTGGTGATCTGATTCATGGGCATACCTCCTATGTACTATCTACTCAGCCCGAGCTGCTCACTTCATTGCCCAATTCAGCTTGCCTTGTGACACGAACGCACAAAATATTTGTGTTTCAACCTGCGTAAATCGAACGTTACAATGAGAAGCAGCGAACAGTTTGCGAGAACGAGCGTAAAAGCTCAGGCAGGGCACCGTTCGGCTGATCTTTCCCATTGTAACTGAGGCAATGGGAAACGCCAACGTTTTGGACGCGCTAGGGTTTCCTAAGCAATTGTAGCAAGCAGGGCAGAAGTAAAACAATTTGCATTGGCAAGCAATGCAATCGTTTTACTTCCTGCACTTCGCTTGTTGGGGACACAGCCCCCAATCCCCTATAATGCAGAGCAAGCTCTGCGGTTGTGAAGCTTATTTGCTTCCTTCGCTGTTTCACCCAACGCCTGACAGACAAAAATGCCCTATGGCGACTGTGCAGTATCGCATGGATCGCCATAGGGCGTTTATGTTTCTGTGTGGGTTAGTTATCTGTGCTGCGGGGAGAATTCAGGAATAAAGTGCTTCGCGAGTTGGCCTCATCAAAGAAGAACCGCTCAGCTGTAAACCAGTTCCGCGAGGAGAATCTCATCGATCTGCGCCGTAATGACATTCATCGTGCACGCCCACTGGAGAGGATCTGCGTTTTTCAGTTCCTCCGTGAGTCCCGCTTCCGTCATCATTTGAGGCAGCAGGATGTCCATTCTCCGTAACGCGGCGCGGTCGACTTCGTGCAGTTGATGCATCAGTTGTCCGCTGAGCAGCAGACGTGCAAACAATCCGGGCCGGTGCGCTTTGAGGTATTGGCAGCGCATGGTGCCGTACTTGCCGAGCGGCATCCTGTCTTCTACGCTCAGTCCGATGTCAGGAATCAGAAATTCACCGTGGCGGTTGTAGTTTAGCTTGAACATCGTTTCCATCTCCTTGCGTCGTTGTGTTTGATTTTTGTGTGCTGTGTGCATCTGAAAATTCAGGTTTGAGGTTTGCGGTCAGGACCTTCACCTTCGAGGCTGGAACAGGAGCGTGTCACGCTCCTGTCTGAGCGGAGAATGCGATGCGTCTACCAGCGGAAGTTTTTCAGGATTCCGGCACTGTCCAGATACTGCTGACGCGCTTCCTCGCGGTGGGCTTCGTTTTCGGAAGTCCTGTACTTCGTGTAGAGATCATGCCTTTTCAGCGCTTCCATTTTCTGCTCAAGCGCAGCTTTGATGCGAGCGCCGGGTTCGTCGATGCCGATCACATGATACAGAAACAGATCGCAAAACAGGTCTTCCGGGATTTGAACAGACTTCATAAAACTCCTTTCCGTGTCGCTCGTGACGCTCGTGTCGCTATTTGGGATATTGAGCCAATATAGAAAATAGCGTCACGAGCGACACATAGCGTCACGCGGGTGAATGCTTGAGTGTCAGAGTGACGAGTCTTCCGTCGTGTGTGCGCTTGCTCTCAAAGACGATTCCGTGTTCATTGAACATCCGCTCGGCGTTGATGTTCAGATATCGGGTGAGCACATGGGGCAGAAGGGGAACATCTGGCAGATGCGCCGTCAGTTCTGAGGGCCGTCCACTCCATACGGGAGCGAGGGGCGTAACGAGTTTTGCCACGGATTCGAGCACGGGATCTGGGGGCGTCTTAAAGACTTCTGTCTCAGACTTGACCAGCTTCCAGAGGCAGTGCGCTTGATCAAATTCAAGTGTCAGCTCCTGATCCTGCTGGTCACGGCCCACAACGCTGAGCTTGGCGCTGCGGTCTGTCCGCTTTTTCTTTTGCAGGATGAATGCGCCATCCGCCGCACCGAGCAAGCCGTTTGTCCCCGAAATCATGTCGAAGCTGTCCTCGGATTCCATCTTGCGCGTGTGATGAACCACCAGCAGGCACACGTTGTGCTTGTCGCTGAACGCCTTGAGTTTGGCGACGATTTCATAGTCGCTGGCGTAGTTGTACTTGTCTCCGCCGAGTTCCCGAATCTTTTGCAGCGTATCCACGATGATGAGCTTGGTGTTCGGGTGTTCCTGCCTGAACAGGTCAAGCTGATCGCTCAATCCGCCGCCAAGCGTCCGGGATTGCGTGGCGAAGTGCAGCGCATCGGTGCCCTTCATGCCAAACATCTTGAACAGACGCTTCTGAATCCTCGCGTAGTCGTCCTCCAGAGCGAGGTACAAGACCTCGCCCGGATGGACGGCGTATGACCAAAGCGGCGTTCCTGTGGCAATGTGATAGCTGAGCTGCGCCATGAAGAATGATTTTCCGATCTTGGGCGCGCCAGCAAACAGATACGTTCCCGCATAGAGCAGGTTTTCGATGATCACCGACCTGGGCGGATAGGCGGTGTCATATAGGGCGCTCATCGAGAGGGTATCGAGACTTCCTTTTCTAAGATTGCGCTCTCCGGTTTCTTCTGGTATAATGTTAGTGGTTTCATTGATAATCGACTGTTCCCCGGCTGCTGCAACAGCTGGAATCGGAGCGGTCGCTTTTTTGTTTTCAGGCATCGTATTGTTCATGCAATCCCTCCATGATCTTGAGTGTAAATTCAAGCCTGTCCATCCATTCCGGTTCGACTTGACCAGCAGATTTGATCCGCCGCAGTTCCGGCAAAAGAGCTTCAAGCTGATGACGCAGCGCCTTGTAGACCCGCGGATTTCCCTGAACCACGATCTCCTTTTGCAAAAGCCGAGCTATCATGTAGTCCTGCTTGGTCATGCCGGATAGCTTGGCATAGTAGCTCAGCAACGCATTTTCCGCTGGCGACATGCGCAGGGATACTGTCTTGCTACGCCAACGTCCTTGGGCATCCATTACTTTGCGGGACATGCGCGCTCTCCTTTCTTTGTCCATTCATCGTCCAGGCGGTTAGCCATTTCCGTCTGTTTATCGGGAAACAGGTGGGCATACCGGTAGGTGATGTCGATGCTCTCGTGGCCTACGCGTTCGGCAATCGCCACGGCGGAGAATCCCATTTCGATGAGAAGCGAAACGTGGGAGTGCCTCAAATCGTGAATCCGAATGCGTTTGACGCCTGCCTGTTTTGCGCCCCGGTCCATCTCGTGATGCAGATAGTTCTTGGTGATGGGGAAGATGCGATCCGTTGAACGCAGCCCATACAGCGATTTCAGATAGTCCTGCATCTCCTCGGCGAGAAACCTGGGAATCCTGATGACCCGATTGCTCTTGCTCGTCTTCGGCGCGGTGATGACATCCTGACCTTTAAGCCGTTGATAGGATTTGTTGATCGTCAGCGTGAAGCGCTCGAAGTTGAAATCAGCCGGGGTCAGCGCCAGCAGCTCTCCCATGCGGATGCCGCACCAGTAAAGCATCTCAAAGGCGTAGTAGGACATGGGCTTATCCATCATGGCCTGTGCAAATTGCAGGTACTCCGCCTTGGTCCAGAACAGCATTTCCTTGTGCGTTTCCTTGCCCATGTTTCCGGCAATTTCAGCGGGATTCTGCTTGAGGCGGTAGTACTTGACCGCGTAGTTGAATATGGCGCTGAGCTGGCTGTGAATGGACTTGAGATACGTCGGCGAATAGGGTTTTCCGTTCTTTTGCCGAATGCCCATGAGCGTGTTTTGCCAGGCGATCACATCGCGCGGCTCGATCTCGCTGAGCGTTCGGTCCTTGAAGTACGGGAGAATCTTGGTGTCGATGATGTTGTCCTTGGATTCCCAGGTGTGTTCGCGGATGCGCTCGCGCTTTTCGCTGCGGTAGATGCTTACGAAATCCCCAAACCGCATGTCGGGATCAGCGTTCTTCTGAAGGAGAAACTGCCGCTCCCATTCCAGCGCGTCGCGTTTGAGCTTGAAGCCGCGCTTCATCTTCTTGCGCTTTGTGCCGGTAAAATCCGTGTAGTAGAACGAGGCGTAAAACGTTCCGTGGGCTTCATCCTTGTAAGCGGGCAATCAGATCACCTCCTTTTCAGTCAGACCGTAAAACTGTTCCAGGAAATACTTTCGACTGACGCGTCCCGAAACCGTGGTGTACCCCATCTTCTGAAGCTTTTCATTCCAGACATGGATCATCTTGTAGGCAGACGCCTTAGACACGCCCAGTTCCTCTGCCACTTCCTGTGCATTCATCAGAATCGTGTTTTTCATAGAGCCTCCTTTTAGATGACTATATATTTTTGCTTAGTCATCATCTGTATTATAGCACTAAATAAATACGTTTAGCAAGTTTTTTGAAAATTTTTTCTAACTTTTTTTATTTAGAAATTCTTGATGCCCGCAGGGGTGTGTGCTATACTGTTTTTGAAGTGATGAAACACGGGGGAGCACGGATATGGCAGTAGGCGACCGGATCAAGCGGATACGGAATTTCCGCAAGATGACGATGAAAGAGCTGGGGATGGCTGTTGGATTCGATGAGAACAGCGCCGACGTACGCATTGCCCAGTACGAAAACAACTCCCGCAAGCCCAAAGAAGAGCTGCTCAGGAAGATTGCCAGCGCACTGGATGTCAGCTATGAATCCCTTGCGGATGCGACGATGGACGACGCCAGCGGCATTCTGCATGCGCTGTTTGAGCTGGATGACCGCTATCCGTGGATGCACCTGGTCGAGACGACCGACAACACGGATGCTTCCGTGCCGCATAAGCGCATTGCCATTTGCTTTGACTACAACCTGCTCAATGATTTCATGACCGAGTGGATGCTCAGAAAGCAGCAGATGCGCAGCGGGGAAATCACCCGGGAAGAATACCAGGAGTGGAAGCTGAACTGGCCGCAGACGGCGGACGACTGCGGGAAGTTTGAACCCAAGAAAGCATGGCGCAAAAGCAAATAGAGACATAAAAAGCCCTCCGAAACTTGCCGTTTCGGAGGGCATATTCATGTCTCTCCAAATTGTCAGAATAACGCTTTCAGTATCAAATCAGTAGCAGGCAGGGAAATGAGAACTCAAAATCCTTGCAATGCCTTGATTTTTTGAACTCTCAGGGTTATTCCCACTCGATCGTCCCCACGGGCTTGGGGCTGAGATCGTACAGCACGCGGCACACGCCGGGGACCTCGCTGAGCACGCGGTCGGTCACGCGCTTGAGGAGCGCCCAGGGCAGCTCGGGCACGGTGGCGGTCATGGCGTCGACGGTGTTGACCGCGCGGATGATCACCGGCCAGTCGAATACGCGCGCGCCATCGCGCACGCCGGTGGAGCGCATGTCGGGCACGATGGTGAAGAACTGCCACACCTGGGAGGTCAGGCCTGCGCGGTCGAATTCCTCGCGCAGGATGGCGTCGGACTCGCGCAGGGCGGCGAGGCGGTCGCGGGTGATGGCGCCCAGGCAGCGCACGCCCAGGCCGGGGCCGGGGAAGGGCTGGCGGTACACCATGCTGTCCGGCAGGCCCAGGGCCGCGCCGACCTGACGCACCTCGTCCTTGAAGAGCAGGCGCAGCGGCTCGACCAGATCGAATTTGAGGTCGTCGGGCAGGCCGCCCACGTTGTGATGCGCCTTCACGCCGTGGCTTTCCACGATGTCGGGGTAAATGGTGCCCTGGGCCAGAAACTCGATGCCCTCCAGCTTGCGGGCCTCCTCCTCGAACACGCGGATGAACTCCGCGCCGATGATCTTGCGCTTCTGCTCCGGGTCGCTCACGCCCTCCAGACGGGTGAGGAAGCGGTCCACCGCGTCCACGTAGATCAGGTTGGCGCCCAGCTGGTTACGGAACACCTCCACCACCTGCTCGCTCTCTCCCTTGCGCATCAGGCCGTGGTTGACGTGCACGCACACCAGCTGCCGGCCGATGGCGCGGATGAGCAGCGCCGCCACCACCGAGCTGTCCACCCCGCCGCTGAGGGCCAGGAGCACCTTTTTGTCGCCCACCTGGGCGCGCAGGGCCGCCACCTGTTCGTCGATAAAGGCCTGCGCCAGCTCCGGCGTGTTGATGCGCGCCATGCTGTCGGGCCGCTTGTTGGTTTCCATGAGAACTCTCTCCTTCCGCCGATTGATCCTATGGCATATCATAGCATACAGGGCGCGAATGCGCCAGTGTCTGCGCGGGTTTTTGTCCAAAAAAAGCGCAGAGGCAGGCGAAATCTGCCGTTGCCCTCGCGCCGGGGGTGTGTTACAATAGCTGCGTTTCCATAGCGCCGCGGGCGCAGCGAGGAGGATGTTTCCATGCCGAATTTTTCCCTGAAGGATCAGGTGGTTTTCGAGGCGGCACGCCAGTTTGCCACGCCGTTTCATCTCTATAGCGAGCGCGGCATTCGCCAGACCGCTCGCGCGCTCAAGGACGCCTTTGGCGAGATCGAGGATTTCCGCGAGTACTTTGCGGTCAAGGCCCTGCCCACCCCCGCCGTTTTGCGCATCCTCAAGGAGGAGGGCTGCGGGGTGGACTGCGCCAGCGCCACCGAGCTGATGCTGGCCGACGCCTGCGGATTTCAGGGAGGGGACATCATGTTCAGCGCCAACGACGTGACCGGGGACGAGTTCGCCCTCGCCCGGCGGCTGGGCGCGTACATCAACCTGGACGACATCACCCATGTGGACACGCTGGCGCAAAACGGCGGCGTGCCGGAAACGGTGTGCCTGCGCTTCAATCCCGGCGGCACCTTCCGCATCGGCAACGCCATCATGGGCGACCCCGGCGACGCCAAGTACGGCATGACGCGCCCGCAGCTCACTGAGGCGCTTTTGCGCCTCAGGGACCTGGGGGCCGTGCGCTTCGGCCTGCACGCCTTCCTCAGCAGCAATACCACCGACCCCGCCTATTATCCCGCCCTGGCAAGGCTTCTGTTTCAGACCGGCCGCGAGCTGATGGACGAGAGCGGCATGCCGCTGGCCTTTGTCAACCTGTCGGGCGGCATCGGCATTCCCTACCGGCCCGATCAGCCCGAAACCGATATCCGCGCCGTGGGCGAGGGCGTGGCGCGCGAGTACCGCCGCGCCTTCACCGAAAACGGCATCCGCGGCGTGGCCATCAAGACCGAGCTGGGCCGCTATATGACCGGCCCCAACGGCTGGCTGGTGACGCATATCATCAACGAAAAGCGCATCCATAAGCACTACCTGGGCCTGGACGCCAGCGCCTGCGACCTGATGCGCCCCGCCATGTACGGCGCGTATCACCACATCACCATTCCCGGCAAGGAGTACCTGCCGCATGACCAGCTGGTGGATGTGACGGGGAGCCTGTGCGAAAACAACGACAAATTCGCCGTGGACCGCATGCTGCCCAAAACCGAGATCGGCGACCTGCTGGTGATCCACGACACCGGCGCGCACGGCCTGAGCATGGGCTACAACTACAACGGCAAGCTGCGCTGCAAGGAGGTCCTCTGGTGCGAGGACGGCTCCTTCCGGATGATCCGCCGGGCCGAAACCCCGCGCGACTACTTCGCCACGCTGGATATGGACCCGGTCTGGCCGGTGCTGGAGGCGCGGTGGCAGAAATAAATAAAAAAACGGCAGGCGGCCGCCTTTTCCGGGCGGCCGCCTGCTTTGTTTATGCTTCGTTCGAGGGAAAGGCGAAGGTAAAGACGGTCCCCCGGCCCTCTTCGCTGGAAACCGAGATGGTCACCCCGTGCCGCCGGGCGATCTCCGCCGCGATGGCCAGGCCCAGGCCCGCGCCCTCGTGCGAGGGGTCGCGGGTGTGGTGGAAGCGCTCGAAGATCAGCGGCACCTCCGCGGCGGGAATGCCGGGGCCCTCGTCGGCCACGGAGACGGAGCGCTGCGCCTCGTCCAGCCACAGGCGCACGCCCCGCCCCGGCGGCGTGAATTTCACGGCGTTGTCCACGGCGATCATGAGCATCTGGCGCAGGCGGGAATAGTCGCCCATGACCTGGGGATGGGCGGACGGCTCCTCGCAGGCAAAGGTCAGGCCTTTTTGGGTGCACAGGGCGCGGGCGCTCATGGCCACGTCGCTAAGCAGCTCGCTCAGGTCCACGGGCGAGAGGTCCAGCGCAAAGTCGTCGCTCTGCAGGCGCGAAAGCTCCAGAAGGTCGCGGATGAGGTGCTGGAGCCAGCGCGTCTCCCCAATCATCTGGGCGTAATAGGCGCTCACGGCCTCGCCGCTCACCACGCCGTCGCGCAGGGCCTCCAGCGACCCGCGGATCACCGTGACCGGGGTTTTCAGCTCGTGGCTGATGCCGGAAAACAGCCGCTGCTGCGCCAGGCGGTGCTGCTCGTCGCGGCGGCGCGCCTCCTCCAGGCGCTGGGCCAGCACGTCCATCGAGCGCGCCAGCGAGCCCACCTCGTCGCGCCGCCGGGCGTGCAGGGGCTGCACCGGATGGCCGGAGGCCAGCGCCACGGCGACCTTTTCCACCCGGACGATGGGCCGCGTGAACAGCCGCGAAAACACCAGCGCCAGCACCGCCGAAAGCACGAAGGCGATCAGCCCGCTGGAGATGAGGATGGCCGCGCTGGGCACCTGCTGAAAGCCCAGCTCGCGCAGCGTGGCGTCCAGAAGCACCACGCCCAGCACGCGGCTTTGCGCGTCCATCACGGGCATGGAGGCGCACAGGCGGGTTTCGCCGTCCATCTCGGCATGGATGATGGGCGTTTTGCCCATGAAGCCCAGGGCGATGCTCTGCTCCAGATAGCCCGCCAGCAGGGGGTGCTCCAGTACCTGCACCACGCCGTCAAAGTAGCCGGTCACGTTGTGGTGCGAATCCACCAGGTAGACGTTGCAGCGGGTGAGCTGCTCGGTCAGGGCCAGGTAGGGGGGCAGGTTTTCCTCGCTGACGATGAAGCGGGTTTCGTCCAGCGAGGCGTCATAGGCGGAGGGCGCCACCAGCTCCGAGAGGTTCTGGGCGATGGCGAAGGCGTCGCGCTGCATGGCCTGGCTGTGATGCGTGATGGACTGGCGCACCATCAGCGCGTTGTAGATCACCGCGGTGAGGACGGTAAAGGCCGCCAGCAGCAGCGAAAACAGCAGCATCAGCCGCATGGTGAGCGAGCGCTTCATGGCAGCCGCCTTTCAAACTTGTAGCCCGTGCCCCAGACGGTGGCGATGGAGAAGAAGTCATGCGGGTAGGCGTCCAGCTTCTGCCTAAGGCGCTTGATGTGCGAATCCACCGCGCGGTAGTTGCCCGCGTGCTCCACGCCCCACACCAGCGTGAGCAGGTTGTCGCGCGTGAACACCCGGCCCGGCGCGGAGGCCAGGGTGTAGAGCAGCTCGGTTTCGCGGCGGGTCAGGTCCAGCCTGCGCCCGTCCAGCGTCACGCTCAGCGACGGCAGGTGGATCGAAAGGCTCCCCACCACCAGCGTCTCCTGCCCCGTGGGCGCGGGCATGCGCCGCAGCACCGCCCGGATGCGCGCCATCACCTCGCCGGGGGAAAAGGGCTTGACGATGTAGTCGTCCGCGCCGATGTCCAGGCCCAGAATGCGGTCTGCGTCCTCGTCGCGGGCGGTGATCATCAGAATCGGCACGCCCGATACCCGCCGGATGCGCCGGCACACCTCCAGCCCGTCGATGCCCGGCAGCAGGATGTCCAAAAGGATCACGGACGGGTCCGCCGCGTCAAAGAGGGACAGCGCCTCCTCGCCCGAGCGCGCGCACAAAAGCGGCCAGCCCTCCGCGGCGATATAGCGCGAGAGGATCTCCACGATCTGCTCGTTGTCATCCACGATCAAAATGGGGTTCACTTGCGTCCCTCCCCGCAGTTTATCAGGGACATTGTAGAAGGTTGAAAGGAGATTGTCAAATTTTCGACGAAAATTTCAAAAAGCCATACTTTTGCCACAATCGGCATGTATGCTTATTTTTGCAACCGGGAGGAAGCAGACGATGAAACGGATGTGCACGGCGGCTTTTCTGGCGCTTTGGCTGGCCCTTACGGGCGGCGCGGCGGCGCAGGAGGCGTCCTATGCCGACGGGATCTACCGCGGCTTTTACTACGACGGGGGCATTGAGCAGATTGCCATCCAGTTCGAGCTGCAGGACGGCGTGTTTCAGTCCGTGGTGTACCGCGGGGTGAAATACAAGGACGGCGACTACATGAGCGACGACGCCAGCGACGCCCAGAAGGCCGCGCTGCGCCAGTACCGCGAGCTGGCCGCCTACCTGGTGGGCAAGGGCGTGGACGCCATCGACGACCTCTACGCCCCCTACGGCATCGTGGAGGACATCGACGCGGTCACCACCGCCACGATGCAGTCCTCCAAGCTGATCTCGGCCCTGTGGGACGGCCTCAACCGCCGCCCGTTCAAGCTGCTGAGCACCGCCAAGCTGCCCGCGGCCGGCGACTTCGCCGACGGGGTGTACCGCGGCTCCTACATGGAGGACGGCGAGGAGGAAGTGGCGGTGGAGTTCACGCTGGAAAACAACGTCTTTTCCGACGTGCGCTACCGCGCGCTGAGCTATCACGGCGTGGACTATCTCAGCCCCGACGCCCCGGAGGACGCAAAGCGGGTGGCCGGACAGTTCGAGGCGCTGCTTGCGCATCTTCAGGGGCAGCCCGTGGACGCCGTCAACGACCTCTACCAGCCCGGCGACATCGCGCCGGACGTGGACGGCTTCAGCGGCGCCACCCTGCGCGCGCCCAAGGTGATCTCCGCCATCTGGGACGCGCTCAACCGCCACGCCTGGCATGTGGAATGACGCGCTTTGCCGCCCTTCTTGGGCGGTGAAACATAAAAAAACCATCTGCAAAGGAGAGCATCAACCATGAAGAAACTGCTGACCGCCGTTCTGGCCGCGCTGATGGCGCTGTGCCTGATCCTTCCCGCCGTGGCCGAGGGTGAAGTGACCATCGGACAGGCCCTCTACGCCGCGCACGGCACCAAGTGCTTCGCCGTGCTGACCGTGGCCATGCAGGACGGCGTGATCGCCGACGCCTACATCGACGAGTTCCAGTTCATGACCGCGGGCGAGGCCGTGGGCGTGCCCAACAGCGACGCCGACTTCGGCCAGAGCTATCCCGAGGGCAAGGTGCTGGCCTCCAAGCGCGAAAACGCCGAAATGTACAGCGCGAACATGGCCGCCGCCGGCTCCACCGTGGCGCTGGACGTGAACTATGACGCCATTCAGGACTACGTGACCGGCAAGACCATCGAGGAGCTGGAAGCCGCCGTGGACGGCAAGACCGCCGAGGAAATGGTGGACGCGGTCGCCGGCTGCACGCTGGTGGATACGCTGGGCTATGTGAACGGCCTGATCGAAGCCGCCAAGGCCGCCTCCAAGTAAGAGGCGCGACGCACGGGGCCGCCGGGGGAGCATTCCCCCGGCGGCCTTAGACTGTTGAAAAAACCGTGATTTTGGAGAGCGCCGTGTTTCTTGCGCCCTTCGGGCGCTCGCAACGCTCACGAAATGTGCTGCGGCATAAGACTTTGGGGCGCCGCCCCAAACCCCGGCAGGGGCGAAGGGAAGCGCGTGCCCTGTGGGCACTTGGGCCGAAGGCCCAAAGCGACCCGAAGCGCGCCGGAGGGAAGCGTCAGCCCTGTGGGCTGTTGCGCGAAGCGCAAAGCGACCCGGAGGTGTGAGCAAATACAAGGGCTGCGCGCGGCCAGCGCGCAGAACGCCGATATTTGCGAGGGCAGCGAAACCATGCGCGCGACCGTCAGGGAGTGCGCGTGATTGAGCAACCGGGAAGGCCCTGCACCCCGCACTTTGTCGGCGGCCTCTTTGCACTTGCAAGAAGCCGCTTTTTTTGCTATGCTGGGTGCATCTGCGCCGGGGCGCGTCCCCGGCGGAACCGAAGGAGGCGGCGGCGGTGGAGCGGCCCATGCGCGAGATGCTCGCGGGCGTGGCGGACAGGCTGTCTTTGCATATGCCGGGAGCGCAGGGGCGCGGGCCGTTCGGGCCGGTGGACCCCTACCGGCTGGAAACCACCGAGCTCGGCGTGACCGACGACCTCTACGCCCCCTGCGGGGCGATCGCGCGGGCGGAGGCGCTGGCGGCGCGCTGCGCGGGCGCGGCGCACACGCTGATGCTCACCGGCGGGTCCACCGCGGGGGTGCAGGCCATGCTGCTCTACGCCGCGGGCGGCGGAGCGGTGATTCTGCCGCGGAATGCGCACCTTTCCGCGCTGCACCTGTGCGCGGTGGCGGGGCTGGACGTGGTGTTTGCCCGGCCGTCGTTTACGGCGTCGGGCCTGTGCCATACCACCGACGAGAGCTATCTGGAGGCGCTGGAATGCCGCCCGGACGCGCGGGCGCTGCTGGTGGTCAGGCCGGATTACTACGGCGCGCTGCACTGGCCGGCGCGCGCGGCGGCGCGGGCGCGGGCGCTGGGCATCCCCGTGCTGTGCGACGAGGCGCACGGCGCGCATCTCAACTGGGACGCGGAGACGCCCACGGCGGGCGCGCTGGGGGCGGATGTGTGGGTGCAGTCGGCGCACAAGACGCTGCCCGCGCTCAACGGCGGGGCATGGCTGCATGCGGGGCCGGGCATGGACGCGGCGCGCCTTCGGGTGATGCTGCGCGCGGTGCAGAGTAGCAGCCCGTCGTTTGTGACGCTGCTTGCGCTGGACGACGCGCGCGCCTGGATGGAGCAAAACGGCGCGGAGGCCGTCGCGCGGCTCAAGGCCGCGGCGGCGCGGTTTCACGCGCGGGCGGCGGCGCTGGGCTACGCCGATGGGCAGGACGAGCCGGGCTGGGCCTACGACCGCACGCGCGTGGTGCTCCGGGCCCCGCAGGGCGGGTATGCGCTTTCGGAGGCGCTGGCCGCGCGGGGCGTGGACGTGGAGATGAGCGACGCCGATCGGGTGGTGTGCATCCTCTCGCTCCTTGATGGGCCGGAGCGGCTTGAGCGGCTGGCGCGGGTGCTGCGGGAGGTCGCGGCGGACGGACGGCGCAAAGGGCCGGACGGGTCCTGCGCGGATGAAAACAGCGGTGGAGCGGGCATGCCCGGCGCGGTGCGTGCGGACGGCGGCGGTTTGGGCGCGGACCACGGGACGCAGGGCGCGGAACATGGAAGCGCGGACGGGACCGGTTCGGACGGCCTGCGGGCATTCGCGGCGGACGGCGGGCCGGACTGGTTGCCCCCGCCTGAGCCGCCCGAGCGCGTCGTGCCGCTTCGGGAAGCGTTTTTCGCGCCGTCGGAGGCGGTGCCGCTCGACCGGGTGGCGGGCCGCGTGAGCGCCGCAGCGGCCGGGCCGTACCCGCCGGGCGCGGCGCTGGTCACCCCCGGCGAGCGGGTGACGGAGGAGCTGGCGGCGTATCTGGCCGCGCTGGGCCCGCGCCGCACATTCGGCCTGGAGCCGGGGGGCACGCTGGCCTGCCTGCGCTGACGGCGCGGGGCGCGAAGCCGCGGCTATCCTGCGCTGACGGGGGACGCGCGAAACCGTCAATATTTTCCATCCACCCGCGCGCAAAGGCGCGGGGCAAACGGTTGACTGCATACGGTAAAGGAGATCGCTATGGACATTTTCCCCTATGACGCGGTGGTGTTTGATCTGGACGGCACGCTCTTTGACGCGGAGGAGGGCATCGTCTCCTCGGTCAGGAGGGCGATGGACGAGATGGGGCTGGAGGTGCCGGCGGACGCGGACCTGCGCGAGGTGGTGGGCCCGCCGCTGGCGGATTCCTTCCGGGACCTGCTGGGCGTGCCCGAGGCGCGCGTTCAGGAGGCCGTGGACCGCTACCGCCGCGATTTCAGCGCGCGGGGCATGTACCTCTACAGCGTGTACCCCAACATCCGCAGCATCCTGCGCATGCTGCACGAGGCCGGGGTGCACGTGGGGCTGGCCACCTCCAAGCCGCTTCGGCTGGCGAGGGACATCCTGTCCTACTTCGCGCTGGACGGCGATTTTGACCGCATCGTGGGCGAGGAGGACGCGGCGGCCAAGCTGGGCAAGGCCGAGCTGATCCGCCGGGCCCTGCCGGACCGCTACCGCCGCGCCGCCATGGTGGGCGACCGCAAGTTCGACATGGCGGGCGCGCTGGCCAACGGCATCGAGGGCATCGGCGCGGGCTACGGCTGCGGCACCGAGGAGGAGCTCACCGTGGCGGGCGCGTCGGTCGTGGTGCCGGATACCGAGGGCCTGCGCGCGGTGCTCTGCCCCGGCGGGGAGATCCCGCGCGGGTTCTTCCTCACGGTGGAAGGCCCCGACGGCAGCGGCAAGACCACCCAGACCGAGCTTCTGGAAAAGCGCCTGCGCCAGTTCGGCTTCAGCGTGCTGCGCACGCGCGAGCCGGGCGGCTGCGCCATCAGCGAGGACATCCGCCGCATCATCCTCGACACGGCCAACACCGACATGTGCCCCGCCTGCGAGGCGCTGCTCTACGCCGCCGCGCGCGCCCAGCACGTCAGCCAGGTCATCCGCCCGGCGGTGGAGCGGGGGATGCTGGTGCTGTGCGACCGGTTCGTGGACAGCTCCGTGGCCTATCAGGGCGGCGGGCGCGGGCTGGGCGTGGAAACCGTGCAGCAGATCAACGACCCCGCCGTGGACGGCATGACCCCCGACGCCACGCTCTATCTGGCCATCGACCACCGGGAGGCGCTGCGCCGCAGGCTGAGCGCCTCCGAGCCCGACCGGCTGGAGCTGGAGGCGGGCGAGTTCCACGAGCGGGTGCAGAAGGCCTACGAGCGCCTTGTGCGCGACAACCGCCGCCGCTTTGTGGTGGTGGACGCGGCGCGCGGCGTGGACGAGGTGGCCAGGGACGCGCTGGACGCGGTGCTGGAACGCCTGCTGCCCGACCGCCGGGCCTGAAGCGGGAGGAAACCGGGATGGAGAGAATCGTGGTGGGCATGTCCGGCGGGGTGGACAGCTCGGTGGCGGCGCTGCTGCTCAAGCGGCAGGGCTACGACGTGGTGGGCGTGTTCATGAAAAACTGGGACGAGAAGGACGAAAACGGCACTTGCACCGCCGCCGACGACTGGAACGACGTGCAGAGCGTATGCGATACCATCGGCATCCCCTGCTATGCCGTCAACTTTGAAAAGGAATATTACGACCGGGTCTTTTCCTATTTTCTGGACGAGTACCGGCGCGGCCGCACGCCCAACCCCGACGTGCTGTGCAACCGCGAGATCAAGTTCCGCGCGTTTCTGGACTACGCGCTCAAGCTGGGCGCCAGCCGCATGGCTACCGGGCACTTCGTGCAATCGGAGGTGCGAAATGGGCATCCGGTGCTCCTCAAGGGCGCGGACGCGAACAAGGATCAGAGCTACTTCCTTTATATGCTCAAGGAGCGGCAGCTCGCGCGCGCGCTGTTTCCCGTAGGCGGCATGACCAAGGCGCAGGTGCGCGCCGTCGCGGAGGAAAACGGCCTGTCCACCAGCAAAAAGAAGGATTCGACGGGCGTGTGCTTCATCGGCGAGCGCAACTTCCGGCGCTTCCTGCAGGGCTTTTTGCCCATGCAGCCGGGCCAGATGCGCACCCCCGACGGCCGGGTGGTGGGCGAGCACATCGGCCTGGCCTACTACACGCTGGGCCAGCGGCGCGGCCTGGGCATCGGCGGCGGGGGCGACGGGCGCCGCTGGTTCGTGGTGGACAAGGACCTTGAGCACAACGTGCTTGTGGTGGAGCAGGGCGAGGACAGCCCGCGCCTGTACAGCCGGTTCGTGCGCGCCTCCGGGGCGACGTGGATCGCCGGAGACCCGCCCGCGCCGGACGGCACGCCCATGCGCCTGACGGCGCGCTTCCGCTACCGGCAGTCAGATCAGGCGGTGACGGTCGTGGCGCGGGGCGAAAGCCTGCTGATCGAGGCGGACGAGCTCCAGCGCGCGGTCACGCCCGGGCAGAGTGTGGTGCTCTATGACGGGGACGTGTGCCTGGGCGGCGCGGTGGCCGACGCGGCGGGGATGACGGCGAAGGGGTGAGGGCGCGGTGGGCAGCGCGGACATGGTGCATGCAGGGGGCTTGAGTTCCCTGCTTACAATGTGATAGGCTTTCCCAAAAGCAGAGAAAGGACCCCTGAAAATGAAACGTATCGCATTGCTGATGATTCCTCTTCTGCTGTGCTTCGCCGCTGGTGCGGTGGCGGAGAATATACAGCCGGCTTCTAATGAAATGTATGAATGCGGAGACTATATCTACATTCTGATGGAAGACGGCACAGCCGCGATTATAAACTATATCGGCGCGGCTTCGGAACTGGAGGTGCCCGGAGAGATAGAGGGCCATCCCGTGGCCTACATCGCCGACGGCGCTTTCTATCAGTGCGATAGCCTGACCAGCATCACCCTTCCCGACGGCGTGACCTCTATCGGCGAGTCTGCATTCAGTTGGTGCGGCAGCCTGGCCAGCGTCACCCTTCCCGACAGCGTGGCTTTCATCGGTGATTCTGCATTTTATTCCTGCGGCAGCCTGACCGGCATCACCCTCCCCGACAGCGTCGTTTCCATGGGCGGGAATCCTTTTGCGGCTTGCGGCAAACTGCAAACCATTGCGGTTTCCCCTGATCATCCCAAGCTGGCCGTGGCAGACAACGTGTTGTTTGACAAAACGGAAAAAAAGCTGATTTGCTATCCGGCAGGACTCGATGCCGCTAATTATGAAATCCCGCAGGGAATCACCGCGGTTGGTGATTCTGCGTTCAGCTTCTGCCACAGCCTGACCAGCGTCACCCTCCCCGACGGCGTGACTACCATCGGCGATGCCGCTTTCAGCGCCTGCCTCAGCCTGACCAGCGTCACCCTTCCCGACAGCGTGACTACCATCGGTGATTTTGCATTCAGTTCTTGCGACAGCCTGACCGGTATCACCCTTCCCGACGGGGTGACCTCCATCGGCAATTCCGCGTTCTATTCCTGCGGCAGCCTGACCAGCATCACCCTTCCCGACGGCGTGACTTCCATCGGCAATTCTGCATTCAATTGGTGCGACAGCCTGACCGGTATCACCCTTCCCGACGGCGTGACTTCCATCGGCAATTCTGCTTTCCGCTCCTGCTTCAGCCTGACCGATATCACCCTTCCCGACAGCGTGACTTCTATCGGCAATTTTGCATTCGATTCCTGCGGCAGCCTGACCAGCGCTGTCATCCCCGACGGCGTGACCTCCATCGGTAAAGACGCTTTTGATGACTGTGCCGATAACCTGGCGCTGACCGTAGGCCAGAATTCCTATGCGATGCAGTACGCGATAGACAACGACATTCACTACATCTGTCCGGACACCAATAACTAGCTGTACGAATAACGCTGCGGACGGCGGAACGCTGCAGGGCTGCAAGCGACCTCGGAGAAGGGCGGCCAGCGCGCCCCATCTCCCGCCGCCCTGCACCATCTGGCCTAAAATTGTCCGCTTCTTCATAGAAAAACAATGCAAATACATCCAATTTTCGCAAAGCCGCTTGCGTGATAAGCACACAGCGGCTATAATATTCAACAACATTCGGGATGGTTCCGGATGTGACGAAGTATAGTAGGGAGGTAACCAAGATGAAAAAGATTGTATCCGTGATCCTGACGCTGGCTCTGGCGCTGGGCCTGGCCCTGCCCGCCGTGGCTGAGGACGCGATCAAGATCGGCGTGATCGGCCCCCTGACCGGCCCCGCCGCCATTTACGGCACCGCCGTGGTCAACGCGGCCAAGATCGCCGCCGACGAGGTCAACGCGCTGGGCGGCCTGCAGATCGAAATCGACGCGCAGGACGACGAGCATGACCCCGAAAAGGCCATCAACGCCTACAACACCGTGCTGGACAACGGCGCCAAGCTGATCGTGGGCACCGTGACCTCCGGCCCCTGCGCCGCCGTGGCTGCCAAGGCGTATGAGGAGCGCATCTTCATGCTGACGCCCTCCGCCTCCTCCACCGACGTTATCGCCGACAAGGACAACGTCTATCAGGTCTGCTTCACCGACCCCGCCCAGGGCGCCGCTTCCGCCCAGTACATCGCCGAGCATGGCCTGGCCACCAAGGTCGCCGTGATCTACAACAACGGCGACGTGTACTCCACCGGCATCTATCAGACCTTCGAGGCCAAGGCCGCCGAGCTGGGCCTGGAGATCGTGAAGGTCACCACCTTCACCGACGAGACCACCGACTTCTCCGTGCAGGTGACCGAGACCAAGAACGCCGGCGCCGAGCTGGTGTTCCTGCCCATCTACTACACCCCCGCTTCCATGATCCTCACCCAGGCCGCTTCGATGGATTATTCGCCCATCTTCTTCGGCGTGGACGGCATGGACGGCATCCTCACCATGGAAGGCTTTGACACCAGCCTGGCCGAGGGCGTGCTGCTGCTGACCCCCTTCAGCGCCGACGCCAAGGACGAAAAGACCGTCAACTTTGTCAACAAGTATGTCGAGCTCTACGGCGACACCCCCAACCAGTTCGCCGCCGACGCCTATGACGCGATCTACGCCGTCTACGAAGCCATGACCGCCGGCGGCGTCACCGCCGACACCACCCCCGAGGAAACCTGCGAGATCATGATCGAGCAGATGCAGAAGCTCACCATCGAAGGCCTCACCGGCACCATGACCTGGTCCGCCACCGGCGAAGTGAGCAAGACCCCCACCGCCGTCAAGATCGAAAACGGCGTGTACGTGGGCATGGAATAATCCCTGCCGTTCCCTCCCGGCCCGCGCGGCCGGGAGGGAACCTACAAGCGAACATGACGCAAGGTAACCAACGGTAGTCTGACCCTGGCGCCCGACTACCGTTGATTACCTTCACGCGTTTCAAACGAGACGAAGGATGTGGGAGAGCATGACACAATTCCTGTCCTACCTGTGCAACGGCATCAGCCTGGGCAGCGTGTACGCCATCATCGCCCTGGGATATACGATGGTGTACGGCATCGCCAAAATGCTCAACTTCGCACACGGCGACGTCATCATGATCGGCGCCTACATCGCCTTCTGCGCCATGCAGTACTGGGGCTTCCCGCCGATTCTGTCGGTGCTGGCGGCCATGGTGGTGTGCACGGTGCTGGGCATGGTGATCGAGCGCACCGCCTACAAGCCGCTTAGGCAGGCCTCGTCCCTGGCGGTGCTGATTACGGCCATCGGCATGAGCTACCTGCTGCAGAACATCGCCCTGCTGGTGTGGGGCGCCAATCCCAAGAGCTTCCCCTCGGTGGTGGGGCTGGGCTCGCTGTCCCTGCTGGGCGGGCAGATGATCATCTCCGGCGAGGCCATCGTGACCATCGCCGCCTGCGTGGTCATCATGATCGCCCTGACCCTCTTCACCGGCAAGACCAAGATGGGCAAGGCCATGCGCGTGGTGTCCGAGGACAAGGGCGCGGCCGAGCTCATGGGCATCAACGTCAACCTTACCATCACCGTGACCTTCGCCATCGGCTCGGCCCTGGCGGCCATCGCGGGCGTGCTTTTGTGCTCGGCCTATCCCACGCTCCAGCCCACCACCGGCTCCATGCCGGGCATCAAGGCCTTTACGGCGGCGGTGTTCGGCGGCATCGGGTCCATTCCCGGCGCCATGCTGGGCGGCATTCTGCTGGGCGTGATCGAAATCCTGGGCAAGGCCTACGTATCCACGGAGCTGGGCGACGCGTTCGTGTTCGCGGTGCTGATCGTGGTGCTGCTGGTCAAGCCCGCCGGCCTGCTGGGCAAGACCGTGCATGAGAAAGTGTGAGGTGGCGGCCATGAGCATGAGCATGAGAAAAAAACGGGCCATCGGCGGCCTGGTGACCTACCTGATGGTGATTGCCGCCTACCTGGTGTGCCAGTACCTGCTGGCCACCGGCGGCATGACCCGCTCGCTGCGCGGCCAGCTGGTGCCCATCTGCGTATGGGTGGTGATGGCGGTTTCGCTCAACCTCGTGGTGGGCGTATCGGGCGAACTGAGCCTGGGCCACGCGGGCTTCATGAGCGTGGGCGCGTTTTCCGGCATCGTGGCCTCGGGCTGGATGCTGGGCGCCTTTCAGCTTGAAAACGAGGTCGTGCGCCTCCTGCTGTCGATGATCGTGGGCGGCGTGTTCGCGGGCATCGCGGGCGTGCTGATCGGCATTCCGGTGCTGAGGCTGCGCGGCGACTACCTGGCCATCGTGACGCTGGCCTTCGGCGAGATCATCCGAAACGTGATCAACTGCCTGTATATCTCCATCGACGCGGGGCGGCTGCACTTTGCCTTCAACGACAGCAACATCCCCGGCGAGCTCCTCGTCAGCGGCCCCAAGGGCGGCGTGGGCATCGACACCATCGCCACCTTCGGGATGGGCTTCGCGCTGATCCTCTTTACCCTCTTCGTGGTGCAGAACCTCGTCAACAGCCGCTCCGGCCGCGCCATCATGGCCACCCGTGACAGCCGCATCGCCGCCGAGTCCGTGGGCATCAACATCACCAAGTACAAGATGATGGCCTTCGTGACCAGCGCCGTGCTCGCCGGCATGGCCGGCGCGCTCTACGGCCTGAACTTCTCCACCGTGGCCGCCAGCAAGTTCAAGTTCGACACCTCCATTCTCGTGCTGGTGTTCGTGGTGCTGGGCGGCATCGGCTCCATCCGCGGCTCCATCATCGCCGCGACGCTGCTTACCATTCTGCCCGAGGTGCTGCGCGCCTTCAGCGACTACCGCATGCTGGTGTACGCGGTGGTGCTGATTCTGGTGATGCTGGCCACCAACAGCCCGTTTTTGAGCGTGCGGCTCCAGCGCCTCAAGGCGCTTGTGCGCCGTGAAAAGACCAACCCCGGAAAGGAGGGCGAGGCGGCATGACGCAGCAGCACAAGCGGCAATCCGAAACCAAGATGGTGCCCGTCCCCAGCCATTCCATCGTGCCCGAGCGCGACGTGGACAAGCGCCCCGTGCTGGAAACGCGCCACCTGGGCGTGGAGTTCGGCGGCCTGAAGGCCGTGGAGGACTTTAACCTGACCATCGGGCGCACCGAGATCGCGGGCCTCATCGGCCCCAACGGCGCGGGCAAGACCACCGTATTCAACCTGCTGACCAAGGTGTACCAGCCCACCACCGGCGTGGTCATCCTCGACGGCAAGGACACCGCCGGCATGAACGCCGTGCAGGCCAACAAGCTGGGCATCGCCCGCACGTTCCAGAATATCCGCCTCTTCGGCAACATGACGGTGGAGGAAAACGTGCGCATCGGGCTGCACAACCAGATCAAGTACGGCATGTTCTCCGGCATCTTCCGCCTGCCCGCCTACTGGAAGCAGGAGAAGAAGCAGCACGAGAAGGCGCTGGAGCTGCTTTCCATCTTCGACATGCAGGGCATGGCCCAGTACCGCGCCGGGTCGCTGCCCTACGGCGCGCAGCGGCGGCTGGAAATCGTGCGCGCGCTGGCCACGCATCCCAAGCTCCTGTTGCTGGACGAGCCCGCCGCCGGCATGAACCCGCACGAAACCGAGGAACTGATGGAGAACATCATCAAGATCCGCGACCAGTTCCAGATCGCCGTGATGCTCATCGAGCACGACATGAACCTGGTCATGGGCATCTGCGAGGGCATCTGCGTGCTCAACTACGGGCGCATCATCGCCAAGGGCACCGCCAGCGAGATCCAGCAGAACCCCACCGTCATCGAGGCCTATCTGGGCAAGCGGAAGGAGGCGCAGGCATGAGCCTTCTCAAGGTTGACAACATCCACGTGTACTACGGCGCGATTCACGCCATCAAGGGCATCTCCTTCGAGGTCAACGAGGGCGAGATCGTCACCCTCATCGGCGCCAACGGCGCGGGCAAGTCCACCACGCTCAACACCATCGCGGGCCTGCTCAAGCCCCGCAGCGGCTCCATCACCTTCGAGGGCCGAAACCTGCTGGGCATGAAGGCCCACAAGCTGGTGTCGCAGGGTATGGCGCTGTGCCCGGAGGGGCGGCGCATCTTCCAGCTGATGACCGTGCGCGAAAACCTCGAAATGGGCGGCTACTCCCGCCCGCCGCAGGAGATCGAGGGATCGCTGGAGAACGTGTTCAGCCGCTTCCCGCGCCTCAAGGAGCGCGAAAAGCAGATCGCGGGCACCTTGAGCGGCGGCGAGCAGCAGATGCTCGCCATGGGCCGCGCCCTGATGAGCAAGCCAAAGCTGCTCATGCTGGACGAGCCGTCGATGGGTCTGGCGCCCATTCTGGTGGAGCAGATCTTCGACATCATCAAGGAGCTGCACGAGGCGGGCACCACCATCCTTCTGGTGGAGCAGAACGCGCAGATGGCGCTGAGCATCGCCGACCGGGCCTACGTGCTGGGCACCGGCTGCATCACCATGAGCGGCGACGCCGCGGAGGTGCTGGCGGACGACGGCGTGCGCAAGGCGTACCTCGGCGGCTGACAAACGCAAAAAAAGGCCCCCTTCTCTGCCATCCGGCAGGGGAGGGGGACGTTTTTTTTCATCAGCCTCCGGAGGCAGCGCGTTCTCCCAGCCGCTTGTGCACCTGCTCGCGCAGGAGCGTGTAGCACACCGAGGTGAGCGGGATGAACAGCAGCATGCCCAGAATGCCCATCAGGCCCTCGCCCAGCAGCACCGCGAAGAGCACCCAGATGGACGGCAGGCCGATGGCGTTGCCCATGACGTGGGGGTAGATGAGGTTGCCCTCGATCTGCTGCAGGACCAGAAACAGCGCGACAAAGCCCAGCGCCTGCAGGGGGTCGTTGACCAGAATGAGAATCGCGCCCACGATGCAGCCTATCCACGCGCCGATGACCGGAATCAGCGCCGTCACCGCGATGAACACGCTGATGAGCAGCACATAGGGCATGCCCAGCAGCGTCATGGTCACAAAGAACATGCCGCCCAGGATGCACGCCTCCAGGCACTGGCCCGTGATGAAGCTGGAAAACGTGCGCTGGCTGAGGTCCGCCACCGAAAGCGCCTTTTCGACCCAGCAGGGCTTGAGGTAGGCGCGCATGAGGTTTTTCACCTGGGAGCGCAGGCGCTCCTTGGAGGAGAGGAAGTAGATGGTGAACATCACCGTGAAAAAGAAGCTCAATACGTTCTGATACACCGTGCCGATGACCGTGGTGGAAAACGCCGCGCCCTTGAGCAGGAGGTTGACCATGTCGGCGATCTTGGCGTCCACGTCGCTGACGGAGGGGACGGTGAAGCTGGCGCTGAGCATCTGCGAAACGCTGAAGCCGTAGGGCTCGATCAGCTCATCCAGCCGCGCGAGCGCCGCGGGAATGGCCCGGATGACCGACACAAGGGTGTTGATGAGCTCCGGCACCACGATGGACATGATGACGTACACCACCCCCACCACCAGCGCCAGCACCAGCACCATCGCCACCGGCCGCCGCGCCCGGCGCAGGCGGGGCGACCGGTCCATGAAAAACAGAACCCGCCGCTCCAGAAAGCGCATGGGCACGTTGAGCACGAAGGCCAAAACGCCGCCCAGGAAAAAGGGCATCAGGATGCTCCACAGGGTCAGCATCAGCCCCGTGAGCGAGCTGCCGCGCTCAAAAAGAAAATAAATGCCGATGATGAGCGTGGCCAGCAGCAGGATGGCCAGGAATTTACGGCGCTCCAATCGCATCGCCTCCCGTGTGCGTCTTTCCCTTATCATACCACATCCGGGCGGGCGGAGGAAGGGCGTTTTTTGCATGCGGGAGAGATTGGTTACGCTTTGTTCATCTTTCCCGGATGGTTTGTTCATTTTTGCCTGCTATGATGGAGGTAGAAAGGGGGCGGTGGGCATGTCGAAGCGGCGCAGGGTGGCGGCAGCGCTGGGGATTGTGCTGGGCGTCTATGTGCTGCTGGCGGCGCTCCCCTACGCCTTCCCGCCCGCGGCGGAGCGGGCGCAGGCGGCGTTCGTGCCCGTGGAGGACGGCGCGGCGGGCGATCGGGCCACCCTCCTGACCACGGGCGAGGAGGCGCTTGCCGCCCGGCTCAACCTGATCGCCAACGCGCAGACCTCGCTCATCGTGGGCAGCTATCTCTACGCCGACGACGAGAGCGGCTACACCGTGGCCGCGGCCCTGCTGGACGCGGCGGACCGGGGCGTGAAGGTGCGCATCGTGGTGGACGGGCTGGTGGGACGGCTGAATTTCCTCGGCGGCGACCTGGGCTATGCGCTGGGTACGCATGAGAACATCGAGATCCGCCTCTACAACCCCGTGAACCTTCTGGCCCCCTGGGGGCTGAGCGCGCGCTTCCATGAAAAGTACGTCATCGCGGACGGAAAGACCTTCGTGCTGGGCGGGCGCAACATCTCCGACGAGTTCCTCACCCCTGAGGAGCACCCCGCCTACAACTATGATCTGGATGTGCTCATGTGGCGCGAAACGCCCGCGCAGGGCAGCGCCGCGAGCCTGTTGACGGCCTATTTCGACCGGCTGTGGGACGAGGAATGCGCCCCGGCCTATGAGCGGGCCCCGGCGTGGCGGGAGGCGGGCGCCGCGCGCACGCAGGACGAGCTGCGCAGCCGCTGGGAGGCGATGGAGACGGAATACACCCGGGCCATCGCCCCGGCGGACTGGGAGGCGCTGACCGTGCCGGTGGAGGGCTGTGCCCTGCTGACCAACCCGATTAACCCCGGCGTGAAGGAGCCGGCGCTGTGGACCTCGCTGGTGGCGCTGATGAGGAGCGCGGAGGAGCGCGTGTGGATTCAGACGCCCTATGTGGTGCTGGACGGCGCCATGCGCGACGGCCTGCGGGCGGCGGCGGAGCAGGCGCCGGAGATGGTGCTGCTGACCAATTCGCGCGCCGGGGGCAACAACATCGTGGCCTCGGCGGACGCGGTGTTCCACCGGGGGATGGCGCTTTCCATGCCGCTCGCCTATTATGAGCTGCAGGCCCCGCGCAGCATGCACACCAAGGCCATGCTGGTGGACGGGGACATCAGCGTGTTCGGTTCGTTCAACTTTGACATGCGCAGCGCCTACTCGGACACCGAGGTGATGCTGGCCGTGAAAAGCGAGCCGCTCAACGACCGGATGGAGGCGTACATGCTGGACATGCGCGCCCTGGCCCTGCCCGTGGAGGCGGACGGCGGCTACGCGGAGGGCGATGCGGCGGAGCTTAAGACGCCGCTTCTCAAAAACCTGCTGATTGTGACGGCGTCGCCGCTGATTTCGCTGGTGCGGTTCCTGGTATGAGGCGCGAGGCGGGCGGAAACGCCGGACGAGAGCGCCCCGGTGCGGGGGCGGGAAGAGGCGCGGCCGGGAGCCGCCGGAAAGGAGAAAAACATGAGGCAACTTTGCAGATGCATGGGCTGGGGACTCAGGGTGGACCGGGAGGGCAACCTGCACGATACGTTCCCCGCGCCGGGGGAGCCGGTCTGCTGGCCGCGCACGCCGTGGCGCGTAAAGATCCGCCATCCTAGGAAGCGCTTGGCGCGCGGGAGGCGGCTGCTCAGAGGCACTTTGGGCGCGGGAAAGCGGCTGATCCAGGCCTGCCGCCCGATGCGCGTTTCGCGGGCGGCGTGCGCGCCGGGGCTGGGCCGGGCGTGAGCGGCGCGTGCGGCTCCGGGAAGGGCGCAGGGGCGCGCCGCGCGGCCTGACGGCACGGCGCGCGTGAGCACCGGACACAAGCCGGAAACGGTCCGGGAAGGAGCGGCCAGGCGGCGCGGCGTGCCTGAGCGCCGGAAACAAGCCGGAAACGGTCCGGGAAGGAGCGGCCTGACGGCGCGGCGCGCGTGAGCGCCGGGCACAAGCCAGAAACGGTCCAGGAAGGAGCGGCCAGACGGCGCGGCGGGCCTGAGCGCCGGACACAAGCCGGAAACGGTTTGGAAAGGAGCGGCCAGGCGGCGCGGCGTGCGTGAGCACCGGGCACAAGCCGGAAACGGCCCGGGAAGGAGCGGCCTGACGGCGCGGCGCGGAAAGGGTGCGCGGACCGGCAGGTCATGGACAAGTGAAAAAAAGCCCCGGAGGGCGCGGCGCGGGCCGCGTGCCGCCGGGGACGCGGCAAGGCCGGGGGACGCAGGACGCGTCCCTCCGGCTTTTTTGTCAGCTGCGGCCCAGAATGGCCCCGGCGATGCCGCCCCCGGCCACGCCCATGGCCAGGTCGCTGAGGTAGGCGGTGAAGGGCAGCTGCTGGCCGGAGAGCAGCGCGTAGAGGCCCACGCCCAGCGCCATGTAAATCAGCCCCAGCAAAGCGCCCCACATGAGGCCCCGGTCGCTTCCGCGGCCGCTCATGACCCAGACGCCCACGAAGATGGAAGCTAGCTTGATGAGCTGGTTGACCACGCGCACGACGGTATCGCTGGGACGGAGCCACTGCATCAGCAGGGCGAAAAGCAGCACGCACGCCAGCGTGACGCCCACGGCGGCCAGAAGGCCGCGCAGGAGGCGCGGGGCACGGCTGCGGCGCGACCGCCTGCGCGCGGGGCGGGCGGCGGCCGGGGTGGCATAGGTTGCAGGCATAAGAAAAACCTCCCTCTGTTCGCTTTGGTACAGGATATGCGAACGGGGGGAGGCTTCATGCCCGGAAAGGGCGTCAGTTGAGGACCTCGCTGTCGTTTTCGATGGCGACTTCCTCCACGTTGCGGATGGCCCAGCGGGCAAAGACCAGCTTGACATTGTCGCGGCCCACGCTGAGCTCGATGGTATCGTCCTTGATGGAGGTGATGGTGCCGTAGATGCCGCCGATGGTGCATACGCGGTCGCCGTTCTTGAGGGCGGCCAGCATTTCCTTGACCTTCTTGTCCTTCTTCTTCTGCGGACGGATCAGCAGGAAGTAGAACACCACGAACATGAGGACCAGCGGCAGGATCATGCCCAGCATTTCGCCCACGCCCGCGGTGGCGGTGGCGGCGGCCGCATCGGTGGCGGCGGCGTCCGCGGCGCCGGTGGCGGCGTCGGTCAGACCCATCAGCATTTGAGTGAGTGCGTTCATCGTTTGGTAAACCCCTTTCCAAAGTGGTAAGGATGATTATAGCAAATCCTTACGCAAAGCACAAGCGCAAAAAAGCGTGCGGCCTCCGCCGGGGGCAGGGCGGGCCGTCAGAGGCTGCGGTGGTTGCGGCAGGGGCCGCGCAGCAGGTCGCCCGCCCCGGCCCCGCCGGGAATGGGCATGCGAAGCAGCGTGCCGGCCACCGAGGCCGTCTGGACGGATTCACCCGTCGTATCCAGCGTCATGCGGGAGACGGTGAAGGCGCGCGGGCCCGCCGGGGTGAGCACCTCCAGCGCGTCGCCCACGTAGAAGCGGTTTTTCAGGCGCACGAGGCACTCGCCGCCGTCCGGCGCGCCCGCTACCACGTCGCCCACGTATTCCATCGACTGCGTGAAGCCCTCCGCGCCGCCGGGCGTCTCGGGCGGGCCGAAGTAAAAGCCCGTGGTAAGCGTGCGGTGGCTGGCCTTTCGGACCTCCGCAAGCAGCTCCGGCACGGCCCGGCGGTACGCCTCCGCGCCCTCCCGCTCCAAGAGGTCCAGCGCGCGGCGGTAGGCCGACACCACCGTGGCCACGTAATAGGCGGTTTTCATGCGGCCCTCGATCTTGAGGCTGGCAACGCCCGCGTCCCGCAGGCGGTCCAGATGGCCGATCATGCACAAATCGCCCGCGGAATACAGATACGTGCCCCGCTCGTCCTCGTAGACGGGCAGGTACTCGCCGGGGCGCTTCTCCTCCGTCAGGTGGTAGCGCCAGCGGCAGGGCTGGGCGCACGCGCCGCGGTTGGCGCTGCGGCCGGTGAGCGCCGCGCTGAGCAGGCAGCGCCCGCTGTAGGCCACGCACATGGCCCCGTGCACGAACGCCTCCAGCGCCATGTCCGGGGAGAGCGCGCGGCGCAGGGCCGCGATGTCCTCCAGACGCATCTCCCGCGCCAGCACCACGCGCGTGGCCCCTGTGACCGCGCGCAGCGCCTCCGCCGCCGGGGCGTTCAACACGCTCAGCTGCGTGCTCAAATGCAGCGCAAGGCCCGGAACCTGCCTGCGCAGCTCCGCCGCCACGCCCACGTCGGCCACGATGGCCGCGTCCACGCCCGCCTCCAGCGCCTCGCGCGCCGTATCCACGAAATCCGAAAGCTCGCCGTCCGTGGCAAGGGCGTTGATCGCGGCATAGAAGCGCGCGCCCTGCGCGTGGCACAGGCGCACGGCCTCCGAAAGCGCCGCCGCGTCAAAATTGCCCGCGAAGGCGCGCAGGCTGTGCCGCGAAAGCCCGCCGTACACCGCGTCCGCGCCGAAGCGCAGCGCGGCCTTCAGCTGCTCCATGCCCCCCGCGGGGGCGAGCAGCTCCATCCTTTGCATGGTCACATGCCCCGCTCCTCGTCGTATGCCTTCCACAGCGGCGCGTAGATGGCCACGGCGCGCTCGTGCTCCTCCAGCGTGCGGCTGAAGTGAAGCTCGCCGGTGCTGGGGTCCTTGCTGCAGAAGTACAGGTATTTTTCGGCCACGTAGCTCTCGTCCGGGTACAGGGCCGCGTTGATGGCCTCCGGCGAGGGGTTGCAGATGGGGCCTACGGGCAGGCCGCTGACCTTGTAGGTGTTGTAGGGGGAATCCACCGCCAGGTCGCTCTGGCGCAGCGCCATGCGCCGCTCGCCCGTCACGTAGTGCACGGTCGGGTCGCTCTGGAGCAGCATGCCCTGATCGAGGCGGTTGTGGAACACCGCGCTCACCTTGGCAAAGTCCGCCTTCTTGGCCTCCTTCTCGATCATGGAGGCCAGGGTGAGGACCTGATCCATCGTCATGCCGATCTCCCCGGCGCGCGCCTGCCATTCGGCGGTAAAGACCTTGTCCGTCTGGGAGAGCAGCTTTTTGATGATGTCCAGCGCGCTTGCGTCGGTGTAGATCTCATAGGTGTTGGGCGCGAGGTAGCCCTCCAGCAGGTAGCGGCGGCTTTCGACGTTTTCGGTCTTGAGCTCCTCGTCGATGAAGTAGTAGTCCGTGACGCCCTCGCCGGTCTTGCAGATATTCAGGAACTCCGAGGTATCGTCAAAGATGCCCTTTTCCTTGAGCGATTCGGCGATGACCTCCACCGTGGTGCCGGGGATGATGGTGATGTCGGTGGTGATGGGATTGCCGTCGCCGGTGGTGAGCAGGTCCGCGATTTCAAAGACGTCCATGCTCTTTTTGATGAGGTAGTCGCCCGCCTGAATCTTCTGGCCAAGGCCCGCGAAGTCGCAGTAATACTTGAAAAAGGTGCGGCTCTTGATGAGGCCCTGCTCCTCAAGGTTGTTGGCCACGCGGGTGAGGCTGTTGCCGCTCTCCACGGAAAAGGCGTACTCCTGCGTGTCCGCGGGATCGACGGGGCTGATGAAATGCTCGTCCACCGCCGCATACACGCCCGACGCCAGTCCAAAGACGATGAGCAGGGACGCAAGCACAATCAGTACGGGCCGGAGGATATTCCACAGCCCGCTGTACCAGTAAAAGCCGTATTCGCGCTCGTCGCGCAAGGATTCATGGTCGTATTCCCGGTTGGGGTCGCGCTTTCTTGACAAAACGCCGCCTCCTTTTACATGTCGCCGATCTCCGCGCCGATATCCGCCGCCTCCGCCACGCGCTCCATCACCGCGGCGGCCAGGCGCTGCGCGCTCATGCGCGACAGCAGATAGGCCGATACCTCGTCGCTTTCGTAGAGCAAAGCGCTTAAGCGCTCAAATTCCCGCGCATCCTCGGGCTTTGGCTCCACGCCCGCGGCCGCCGCCATGCGCAGCGCCGCCTCAGCCCGCGTGAAGCGCTCAAGCAGCCGCCGGCTGACCTCGTCCTCCATGACGCTTTCGCGCAGGCGCGCGCAGGTCCGGAAGGGCTCCGTTTCCCTGAGCGCCGCAAGCAGCGCGTCCGTGGCGCTCGCCACCTCGACTGGCAGTTCCATGACATAAGCCCCTCCTTTCGCGCCTATCTAGTATAACGCAAACGGGCAAAAATTTCATGCCTTTTTTGCATTCCGCGCGCGGAGGCGCGCATATCGTTTGGCAAGCGCAACGCAAGGAGGTTTTTGCATGGACAAAACGTTCGACCTGTACAGGGACATCGCCGAGCGCACCGACGGCGACGTATACATCGGCGTGGTGGGCCCGGTGCGCACGGGCAAGAGCACGCTCATCGCCCGCATGATGGAAAAGCTCGTCCTGCCCGCCATGGCGCCCGGCCCGCGCCGCGACCGCCTTTCGGACGAGCTGCCCCAGAGCGGCAGCGGCCGCACCATCATGACCACGCAGCCCAAGTTCGTGCCCGGCGAGGCCGTGACCGTGACGCTGGGCGACCAGGCCACGGTGCGCGTGCGCATGGTGGACAGCGTGGGCTATCTGGTGGAGGGGGCGCTCGGCACCGAGGAGGACGGGGCCGCGCGCATGGTGCACACCCCGTGGTTTGACTACGACATCCCCTTTGAGCAGGCGGCGGAGACGGGAACGCGCAAGGTGATCGCCGACCACGCCACCATCGGGCTGGTGGTGACCACCGACGGCACCGTGGCCGACCTGCCGCGCGAGAGCTACGCCGCGGCGGAGGAGCGGGTGGTCAGCGAGCTCAAGACCCTTGGCAAGCCCTTTATCGTGGTGCTCAACTCCCGCGCGCCCGACGCCCCGGACGCCCAGCGCCTGCGCGAGCGCCTGGCCGGGCGCTACAGCGTGCCCGTGATGGCGATGAACGTCAAGGAAATGGAAGTGGACGACATCCTGGGGATGTTTGAGCAGGTGCTGTTTCAGTTTCCGCTGCGCGAGATCCGCATCGCCGTGCCCGACTGGCTCAGCGCCCTGGACGAGGGGCACTGGCTGGCCGCGCATGTGCTGGAGGGCGTGCGCGCCGGGGCGGCGCAGGTCACGCGCGTGGGCGATTACGCCGCCTTTGCCGGGGCGTTTGCCGATTCGCCCTACACCGAGGGCCTCAAAAACGAGGGCATCGACCTGGGGCAGGGGCGCGTCAGGTTCTCCCTGCCGCTCAAGGACGGGCTGTTCAACCGCGTGCTGGGCGAGGAGTGCGGCACGGAGATCCGCGGCGACGCGCATCTTTTGCGCCTGATGAAGGAGCTGGTGGCCGCCAAGACCGAATATGACCACGTGGCCGACGCGCTCAAGAGCGTGCGCGAGACGGGCTACGGCCTGGTGACCCCCACGATGAACGAGCTGACTTTGCAGGAGCCGGAGATCGTCAAGCAGGGAAGCCGCTTCGGCGTGCGGCTGAAGGCCAACGCGCCGTCTCTGCACCTCATCCGCGTGGACATCGAAACCGAGGTCAGCCCCGTGGTGGGCACCGAAAAGCAGAGCGAGGAGCTGGTGCGCTACCTGCTGGAGGAGTTTGAAAACGATCCCCAGCGCATCTGGAACACCGATTTCTTCGGCAAGAGCCTGCACGAGCTGGTGCGCGAGGGCCTGAGCAACAAGCTCATGCGCATGCCCGCCGACGCGCAGGAGAAGGTGCAGGAGACGCTGTCCAAGATCATCAACGAGGGCAACGGGGGGATGATCTGCATACTGCTATGAGCGCGGCGGAAAAGCTCGACTGGCGCCGATCTTTTCCGCCGGGGGGTGCGCCGGCCGCCTACTTCGCCGGCGGCCGGCGTAAGGTAGCCTTGCTTGCGCAAGGCTGCCGAATCCACCGCGCATGTCGCTGGATTCGGAATACACTTGGAGGGGTCTGCGGACCCCTCCAAACCACCCGACGGCTGGTGCGGGCGGGGAGGCCCGGCGGCGGTCGGTGCCGGGTGGAACATGCCGCGTTTCTTGCGCCAGATGGGCGCTCGAAACGCTCGCGCCGCCTCCGTTCGCCGCAAAGACGGCCCATGCCACAGCGAGCGTAGGGTGGGTATGGGACCCGCCCGCAAGCGAGCGGCGACCTAGAAAATAACGCACACAGCGCGGGCGGCCGCTCACGGCGGCCGCACGTGCGAAGCAACTTTTTTCCGCAAAAACGGTTGACAAGGCGAAAAGATGGTGCTATCATTCCTGCAAGCAACGCAGAAGGAGGCAGAGCCGGTATGAAAGCAGCACGCATGGACCACAGCTCCGCCTATTACTTTACCTTTAGCTTTACGTTTGCGCGTAAGGCTCTTTTGCGTTGTGCTGTGTGAGGAAGAGGAAAAAGGGTTTCCACCCCCGCGGCCAATGCCGCGGGGGTTTTTTCATGAACGAAGGAGGCGGCGGTCCCCATGATCGTGATTCTCAAGAAGCATCCCGATGAAAAGCAGCTGAACAACCTGATGGCCTGGCTCAAGAGCCTGAACATCGACATTCATCCCTCCGAGGGCGCCACGCATCTGGTGCTGGGGCTGGTGGGGGATACCTCGGTGGTGGACATCGACCTTTTGCGGGCGCTGGACATCGTCGAGGACGTCAAGCGCGTGCAGGAGCCCTACAAGAACGCCAACCGCAAGTTCCACGAGGAGGACAGCGTCATCCCCGTGGGGAACACGCAGGTGGGCGGCGGCGTGTTTTCCGTGATCGCCGGGCCGTGCAGCATCGAAAGCGAGGAGCAGGTGTGCCTGATCGCCGCGGCGGTGAAGGCCTCGGGCGCGACGATGCTGCGCGGCGGCGCGTTCAAGCCGCGCACCTCGCCCTACGCCTTCCAGGGGCTGCGGGGGCATGGGCTGGAGCTGCTTCTGGAGGCCAAGCGCTTAACCGGCCTGCCCGTGGTCACGGAGATCATGGACCTAAGCCAGCTTCCGCTCTTTGACGAGGTGGACGTGATCCAGGTCGGCGCGCGCAACATGCAGAACTTCGAGCTGCTCAAGGAGCTGGGCCACACGGGAAAGCCCATCCTCATCAAGCGCGGGCTGGCCAACACCCTGCAGGAGCTGCTCATGAGCGCCGAGTACGTCATGGCCGGGGGCAACGAAAAGGTGATCCTCTGCGAGCGCGGCATCCGCACCTTTGAGACGGCCACGCGCAACACCCTCGACCTCTCCGCCGTGCCCATGCTCAAAAAGCTCACCCACCTGCCGGTGATCGTGGACCCCAGCCACGCCACGGGCATCTCGTGGATGGTCAAGCCCATGGCGCTGGCCGCCACCGCCGCGGGCGCGGACGGCCTGATGATCGAGGTGCACAACGACCCCAAACGCGCCCTGTGCGACGGCGCGCAGTCGCTGACGCCGGAGGCGTTCCGCGACGTGATGGAGGGCGTGCGCGCGGTTCTGCCGCATGCCTGGCATATGCCGAAGGAGGGCGTGTGACATGGACATCGGCGTGGTGGGCCTGGGGCTGATCGGCGGCTCCATGGCAAAGACGATTCGCAGGAGCACCCCGCACACGGTGCTGGGCACGGACACCGACCCCCAGGTGATGTACAAGGCCCGGCTGCTGGAGGCCATCGACGGCGATCTGACCGACGAGCGGCTGGCCATCTGCGACATCGTGTTCATCGCCACCTGGCCCCGCGCGGCGGTAACCTACGTACAGGAGCACGCCGCGGCGTTCAAAAAGGGCGCGTGGGTGATCGACCTGTGCGGCGTCAAGCGCGCGGTGTGCGGGCCGCTGTTTGAGACGGCCAGGGAAAACGGCTTTACCTTCATCGGCGGGCACCCGATGGCGGGCATCGAGTACTGGGGATTCGACCATGCGACGGCAACGCTGTTTGACAACGCCTCCATGATCCTCACCCCGCCGCCGGGCACGGACATCCGCACGCTTTCGGACCTCAAGCACTTCTTCCGCGGCCTGGGCTTTGGACGGGTGGTGATGACCACGTCGGAGGAGCACGACCGGCTGATCGGCTACACGTCGCAGCTGGCGCACGTGGTATCCAGCGCGTATGTGAAAAGCCCGGAGGCGATGAAGCACCCCGGCTTTTCGGCGGGCAGCTTCAAGGACATGACGCGCGTGGCGCGGCTGAGCGAAAAGATGTGGACGGAGCTGTTTTTGCTCAACCGCGACGAATTGCAAAGCGAGCTGGACGCGCTGATTGAGCACCTTGAGGAGTACCGCGCGGCGCTCTCCGCCGGGGACGCGGAGGGGCTGGAAAGGCTGCTGCGTGAGGGGCGCGAGCGCAAGGAGATCGTGGACCGGAAGGAGGACGAGCCATGAGATGCGTGGAGGTGCGGGCCGGGCGGCCCTATGAGGTACTCATCGGCCGGGGGCTGATGGACGCGGCGGGCGGCATGATTGTCGAGGCGCTGGGCGGGACGCGCATGGCCGCCATCCTGACCGACGACACCGTGGATGCGCTCTACGGCGCACGGGTGGAGCAGGCGCTTTCCGAAAGCGGGCTGCGCACCTGCCGCTTCGCCATGCCCCACGGCGAGGCCCACAAGACGCTGGCAACGTGGGAAAAGATGCTCGCCTTCCTCTCGGAGCAGGGCATGACGCGCGCGGACGCGGTGGTAGCGCTGGGCGGCGGCGTGCCGGGCGACGTGGCGGGCTTTGCCGCGGCGTGCTACCAGCGCGGCGTGGATCTGGTGCAGATCCCCACGACGCTGCTTGCCATGATCGACAGCAGCGTGGGCGGCAAGACGGGCGTGGACCTGGGGGGCCTTAAGAACCAGGTGGGGGCGTTCCATCAACCGCGGCTGGTGCTGATCGACCCGGACGCGCTTTCCACCTTGCCCGCGGCCACGCTTTCGGACGGCGCGGCGGAGGCGGTCAAGTACGGCGTGCTGGGCGATACGGAGCTGTTTGAACGGCTCTCCCGCGGCGGATGGACGGAGGACGCCGAGTGGGTGATCGAGCGGTGCGTTTTCCACAAGGCCGCGCTCGTGGCCGCCGACGAGCTCGACAGGGGCAGCCGACAGCTGCTCAACCTTGGCCACACGCTGGGACACGCCATTGAAAAGTGCAGCGATTTCCGCTTCTCGCACGGGCAGGCGGTGGCCGTGGGCATGATCTACGCCGCGCGGATCGCGCGGAGCATGGGCCTGTGCGGGCCGGAGGTGGAGGCGGACATCGCCGCCGCGCTCACGGCTGGCGGCCTGCCCCTCTCCGCGCCCTACGGGGCGGCGGAGCTGGCCGCGGCGGCCATGGCGGACAAGAAGCGCGCGGGCGGGGAAATCACGCTGGTCCTGCCCCGCGCGATCGGCCGGTGCGAGCTCAGGCGCGTGCCGGCGGCGGAGCTGGAGGAACTGGCGCGCGTGGCGGTGGGGGACTGAGGCCCCGAAGGCCAAATCAAGGAACGCTGGCGCGTGCGGGGGCTGCGGAGCCGGAAGCGATGCGCGCGTGGCGGCGGGGGGCTGAGGCCCCTGACGATCAATCAGACGAAAGAAGGACGATTGCGATGGAGATTCAGGAGATCAGGAAACGGATCGACGAGGCGGACGAGCAGCTGGTGCAGGCGTTTGCCAAGCGCATGCGCGCGGCGAGCGACATCGCCGACTACAAGCGCGAGCACGGCCTGCCCGTATGGGACCCGGCGCGCGAGCGCGAGGTGATGGCGAAGCAGACGAAGGTGGTGGACGGGGACATGGCGATGTACGTCAAGCTCCTCTACAACACCATCTTTGACATCAGCCGCAGCTACCAGCAGCGCAGGCTCCATCGCGGCGGGGAGCTGGGCAACCGCATTGCCCGCGCCATCGCGGAAACGCCGAAAACCTTCCCCCGCGAGGCCGTGGTGGCCTGTCAGGGCGTGGAGGGGGCGTATAGCCAGCAGGCATGCGACAAGCTGTTCGCGCTGCCGTCCATCATGTATTTCAAGCGCTTCGAGGGCGTGTTTCAGGCCATCGAAAGCGGGCTGTGCCGCTACGGCGTATTGCCGATTGAAAACAGCTCCTACGGCTCGGTCACGGAGGTCTACGACCTGATGCGGCGCTACCGCTTTTCCATCGTGCGCAGCGTGCGCCTCAAGATCGACCACCGGCTCGTCGCCCGGCCCGGCGCGACCCTCTCCTCCATCCGCGAGATCGTCAGCCATGAGCAGGCCATCGGCCAGTGCTCCGCGTTCCTCAAGACCCTCAAGGACGTGAAGATCACCGTCTGCGAAAACACCGCCATGGCCGCCCAGATGGTGAGCCAGAGCGGCCGCGACGACATCGCCGCCATCTCCTCGCCCGCCTGCGCGGGCCTGTACGGCCTGCGCGTGCTCAAGAGCGACATCTCCGACTCCGACAGCAACTTCACCCGCTTCATCTGCATCTCCAAGGAGCTGGAAATCTACCCCGGCGCGGACAAGGTAAGCCTGATGCTCAACGTCCCGCACCGCCCCGGCGCGCTCTACGGCATGATCGCGCGCTTCGCGGCGCTGGGCCTGAACCTGACCAAGCTGGAAAGCCGGCCCATCGCGGGCACGGACTTCGAGTTCATGTTCTACTTTGACCTGGACGCCTCGGTCTACGACGAGGACGCGCTGGGCCTTCTGTGCGAGCTGGACGAGGGCCCGGAGGCGTTCACCTACCTGGGCAGCTATTCGGAGGGCTGAGATGCGCTGCGGACTGATCGGCGAAAAGCTGGGGCACAGCCATTCCAAAACGCTGCACGGGCTGCTCGCGGACTACCGCTACGACCTGATCGAGCTGGCGCCGGAGGAGCTGGGGCCGTTCCTTAAAAAGGGCGAATTTGACGGGCTGAACGTGACGATTCCCTACAAGCAGGCGGTGATCCCGTATCTGCGCGAGCTCAGCCCCACGGCGCGCGCCATCGGCAGCGTCAACACCATCGTGCGCAGGCCGGACGGCACCCTCTTTGGCGACAACACCGACGCCTACGGCCTTGGCGTGATCACCGGGCGCGCGGGCATGGCCTTCGCCGGAACCAAGACGCTCATTCTGGGCAGCGGCGGCACGTCCAAAACGGCGCGCCACGTGGTGGAGGCGGCGGGCGGCGAGGCGGTGACCGTCTCGCGCACGGGCGAAACCAACTACGAAAACCTTGAGCGCCACGCGGACGCGGCCTGGCTCATCAACGCCACGCCCGTGGGCATGTACCCCAGGGCGCAGGCCGCGCCGGTGGACCTTGCGCGGCTTACGAACCTTCGCGGCGTGGCGGACGTGATCTATAACCCGCTGCGCACGCGGCTTTTGCAGCAGGCGCGGGCGCTGGGCATCCCCTGCGAAGGCGGACTGACGATGCTGACCTATCAGGCGGTGCGGGCGTGCGAGCGCTTCACCGGGCGGCCCGTGCCCGCGGAGCGCGCGCGGGAGGCCGAGCGGGCGCTCCGGCGCGCGGTGACGGGCCTTGCGCTGGTGGGCATGCCGGGCGCGGGCAAGAGCAACGTGGGCGCGCTGGCGGCGGCGCGGCTGGGCATGCCGTTTGTGGATCTGGACGGGGAAATCGAAAAGGCGGCGGGCATGCCCATCCCGCGCATCTTTGAAACCGAGGGCGAGGCGGGGTTCCGCCGCCGCGAGACGGAGGCGCTCCGGCGCGTTGCGCTCGTGGGCGGGCAGGTGATCGCCGCCGGCGGGGGCATCGTCAAGAGCGCGGAAAACCGCGAGCTCTTGCGCATGAACTGCGTGGTGGCGCACATCACGCGGCCCATCGAGGCGCTGCCCATGGACGGGCGGCCGCTTTCGCAGGGGCGCGAGGCGCTTGCGCGGCTGTGGCGCGAGCGGGCGGGCCTCTACGCCGCCGCCGCGGACGCGGAGATTGAAAACGGCGCGTCGCCGGAGGACTGCGCGCGCGCCGTGGAGGAGGCGTACCATGAAGCTGTTTGTGATTAACGGGCCGAACCTGAACCTGCTGGGTGTGCGGGAGCCGGACATCTACGGCAAAAAGACCTACGCGGATCTGGTGGCCTATGTGGAGGCCGTATGCGCGCGGGAGGGCGTGGAGGTGGAATGCTTCCAGTCCAACCACGAGGGCGCGCTGGTGGACATCATCCAGAGCGCGCTGGGGAAGGCGGACGGCATCGTCATCAACCCCGCGGCCTACACGCACACGAGCGTGGCCATCCTCGACGCGCTCAAGGCCGTGGCGCTGCCCGCGGTGGAGGTGCACCTGAGCGACGTGGACGCGCGCGAAGCGTTCCGGCACGTGAGCTATCCGGCCATGGCCTGCATCGCGCAGGTGAAGGGGCTGGGATTTGCGGGGTATGAAAAGGCCATTTTGCTGCTCAGGGAGCGGCTGAACAACTAACTTCAGGGGGACGGCGCGGCCGAAAGAGGCGGCGCCGCCCTTTTTTTTCGCCGATTTTTGGCCGAACGATGAAGGATGTATGAAATAACGGCGCATCGGAAGGAAACGGGGGGTCGAAAGCGAATTGCTTAATCCACAGGGTTTTGGTAAACCCTTTATACGCAGGATGAAGGAGGAGCGAAAGCATGAAGGTGGACGACAAATCACCCAAAAGACCGCTGATCTTTTACTACCTGATCGCCATGGTGGTTTTGATGCTCTTAAACGCGCTGGTATTTCCGGCGATGCTGGCCACACCGGTGACGGAGGTCGGGTACAACGACTTTCTGACCATGATCGACAACAAGCAGGTCAAGGAAGTGGCCATGGAGGAGGACCAGATCCTCTTTACGGCCACCGACGCAAACGGCCAGACCGCCATTTACAAGACGGGCCGCTGGCCGGATGAGGGCCTGACCGAACGCCTGTATGCGTCGGGCGCGGAGTTTGCCTCGGCCATTCCCACGCAGGATTCGCCGCTGCTCAGCTTCCTGACGACGTGGGTATTCCCGATTCTGCTGTTCGTGGCCATCGGGCAGATCATGGGCCGGATGCTCACCAAGCGCATGGGCGGAAACGCCATGCAGTTTGGCAAGAGCAACGCCAAAATCTACGTCGAGAGCCAGACCGGCAAGACCTTTGCCGACGTGGCCGGGCAGGACGAGGCCAAGGACGCCCTGCGGGAGATCGTGGACTTCCTCCACAACCCCGACAAGTACAAGAGCATCGGCGCCTCCCTGCCCAAGGGCGCGCTGCTCGTAGGCCCTCCGGGCACGGGCAAGACGCTCCTGGCCAAGGCCGTCGCGGGCGAGGCCAAGGTGCCGTTTTTCTCCATCTCCGGCAGCGAGTTTGTGGAGATGTTCGTGGGCATGGGCGCGGCCAAGGTGCGCGACCTCTTCAAGCAGGCCGCCGACAAGGCCCCGTGCATCGTCTTTATCGACGAGATCGACACCATCGGCAAAAAGCGCGACGGCGCGGCCGGCATCGGCGGCAACGACGAGCGCGAGCAGACCCTCAATCAGCTGCTGACCGAGATGGACGGCTTTGACGGCACCAAGGGCGTGGTCATCCTGGCCGCGACCAACCGCCCCGAAAGCCTGGACAAGGCCCTCCTGCGCCCCGGCCGCTTCGACCGGCGCATCCCCGTCGAGCTTCCCGACCTGCAGGGCCGCATCGCCATCCTCAAGGTGCACGCCAAGGACGTGAAGATGGAGCCGAACATTGATTTCGACACCATCGGCCGGGCCACCAGCGGCGCCAGCGGCGCGGAGCTGGCCAACATCATCAACGAGGCCGCCCTGCGCGCCGTGCGCATGGGCCGCAGCGCCGTGAGCCAGACGGATCTGGAGGAGAGCGTGGAGGTCGTCATCGCGGGCTACCAGCGCAAGGGCGCGGTCATCAGCGAGAAGGAAAAGAAGATCATCGCCTACCACGAGATCGGCCACGCGCTGGTCACGGCGCGTCAGAAGAACGCCGCTCCCGTGCACAAGATCACCATTATCCCCCGCACCTCCGGCGCGCTGGGCTACACCATGCAGATTGAAGAGGGCGAGCGCGTGCTCATGAGCCGCGAGGACATGCTCAGCCAGCTGGCCACCCTCACCGGCGGCCGCGCCGCCGAGGAAGTGGTGTTCGGCTCCATCACCTCCGGCGCGAGCAACGACATCGAAAAGGCCACGCAGATCGCCCGCGCCATGATTACCCGCTACGGCATGAGCGACCAGTTCGGCATGGTGGCGCTGGAAACGGTCAACAATCCCTACCTGTCCTCCGACAGCTCGCTGGTGTGCAGCCCGGAGACCAGCGCGCGCGTGGACGCCGAGGTGCAGAGCCTGATCGCCGCCGCGCATGACAAGGCCGTGGGCATCCTCAAGCGGGACCGCGACGTCATGGACAAGCTGGCCGCTTACCTGCTGGAGAAGGAAACCATCACGGGCGCGGAGTTCATGGACATCCTTGAAAAGGACGACGCGGAAAAGCAGCAGTAACGGGACCGGGACGGGCTGCGGCGGGGCGCGGTTGCCCTGCCGCGGCCCCGCTTCACGCCGGAGCGCAGGGAGGAAAACGCATGAAGGAAGGGAAGAATCGCGTGCTGGCCGAGGTCTGGGGCTGGGTATGGCGGCTGGCGCTGGCAGTGGTGATCGCCCAGGCGGTGCACCTGATGGTGTTCCAGCCGGTGTCGGTCAAGGGCGAGAGCATGACCGACACCCTTCAAAACGGCGAGATCATGTACGTCAGCAAGCCCGAATACCTGCTGGGAGACCCCGCGCGGGGCGACGTGGTCATCTGCCATTACCCCGGCCGCGAGGAGAACTTCGTCAAGCGTGTCATCGGCCTGCCCGGCGATGTGGTCGAGATCCGCTCCAATCAGGTGTACGTAAACGGCGAGCCGCTGGATGAGCCCTACCTCACCCCCTCGCGCAACGACGACGGCTTTTCGATGGCCCCCTTCGCGCTGGGCGCGGACGAGTACTTCGTTATGGGTGACAACCGCGACAACAGCCACGACAGCCGCAACTACTACGGCGCGGGCCGCCCCGCCGCGATCACCCGAAAGGACATCGTGGGCAAGGTGCGCCTTGTGTTGTGGCCGCTGAGCCATGCGCGCGCCGTGGAGTGAGCGGGGCGCGCGGATACACGGACCCACAGGCTTGGATTCCCCCGAACGGGCGGCGCGGAGGCGCGCGGGCCGGGCGGGGGGATTTTTTTGTGGGGATGCAACCTGGGGGCAGGGATGCGCGTCTGTAAAGTGCGAAAGGGGGAAGCCGGGGATGACGGATGCGGAGTTCGCTGCGCGCGTGATCGCCATGCAGGATACGCTCTACCGCGTGTCCACCACGATTCTGCCCCGCCTGTGCGACCGGGAGGACGCGGTGCAGTCGGCCATCGAAAAGGCGCTCAGAAGGCGCGGACGGCTCCGGGACGCGGCGGCGCTGGAAAAATGGCTCACACGGATTCTGATTAACGAGTGCTACACCATCCATCGGCGGCGCAGGCGCGAGGTGCTCTGCGGCGATCCGGCGGCGCGCGAAACCGCGCCCGATGCGGACGCGGACCTCTACCGGCTCTTTACCTCGCTGCCGGAGGCATACCGCCTGCCCATGGTGCTGCACTACGTCGAGGGGTACGCGGTGAGCGAGGTGGCGGATATGCTGCGCCTTGGGGTCAATACCGTCAAGTCGCGCCTTTTGCGGGGACGCAGGCTCCTGGGCGCGGCGCTGGAGGAGGGGGTGGAAGGATGAATCAACAACGGCTGCGGCAGATGTACGGAAGTACGCCGCCCGGCTTTGAACAGCGCGTGCAGGCGGCGCTTTCGGGGCAGTCCCCGCGCGCGGAGGCTGGATGCGGCGGACGGCGCGGCCTCGCAGCGAGGCGGGCGGCGCTGATCGCGGCGCTTATGCTGCTGGCGACAGCGGCAGCGGTGGCGGCGTTTCATTCGCAGGTGGCGGCGTATTTTGGTTGGTTCTATGGCGGAGAAACGCGGGAACAGCTGGAGGCGGGCGATACGTATGCGCTGGGGGAGACGATGCGCACGCCTGACGCGGCGTACATTTTGGAGGAAGTCGTCCGCACGGCGGGGGGACTGTACGGCGTGGGGCGCGCGGTCCCGGCGGAGGGCGTGGTGCTGATGCCGGGAGACGCCTTGCCCGAGGACGCATCCGCACTGGATGCGGAGGACCTGACGCCCCTGCCCGGCGCGTCCAGCTACCTTGAGCGGGCACGGGAGGCGGGAGCGAGGCTGGTGGCCGTGAAGGTGACGCCGCATGCGCTGGGCGCGCCTGAGACGGAAGAAACGCCAGTGGATGCGGCGGGATATCTGCTGTTTCCGCTTGAGGACGGCAGCCTGCGCTTCTCCTTTGAGATTCCTGCGGAGGGAGCGCCGGAGGAAAATGTCATGCTGACGCTGTGGGTGAGCCGATGGGAGGTCGCGCCCGACGGTCAGCCCCTGCGCGGCGGGGACGGCGATACCTACGAGCGCCGGGAATGGCGCGTGATAATGCCGGTTGACGAATGAAAAACAGGGGGAGGAAGGAAAACGATGCTGTGGAGAGGAAAGCCGAAAGCGGGATACGGCGTTATGGCGCGGCGCGCGCGGGCGCTGCTGGCGGCTGCGCTGGGATGTGCGGCGCTGGCGACGGGGAGCGCGGCGGTTGCGGCAGAGGCGGATAACGGGGCCATGCAGGACGCTGTGAGCGCGGCGGGGATGGCGGCAGGCGCGCTGCGGACAGAGTAGCCGGCAGAGGAAAGCGGAAGAGCGCGCGATACGGCGGGCACAGACGGCGATGCCGCCGTTGGGCCGCCAGAGTGGCTTAGGATGGAGCCGATGATTACCTCCACGGGGTTTACCGAGATCGCGGTGGATGCGCGCGTGGAGGCCGTGGGCGCGGAGAACGCCGCATGCTGGCAGGTACGGCCGCGGGCGTTTACGCAGGCGGAGGTGAGGGCGTTTCTCTCGGCGATGGGTTTTGACGCGGAGAAGGTAAACCTGACGCCTGCGCCGCTTCCCAAGGGGGCGACCACCTACCTCGACTACGCGGAGGCGCGGGTGAGCCGCGTGGCGGACGGGCGGACGCTCGATCTGTGGAACGGGTACGCGGCGGGCGAAGCCGTGCTGGCGCGTCTGATCGTGACGGAAGGGCGCGCGGGGGCGGCCAACGCGCAATACCTGACGCTATGGCCCATGGAGGAGGCGGAGAAAAGTGCCTGCGCCCTCGGCTTTGAGGAGGCGCGGGAGCGGGCGCTGGCACTGGCCGGGCGCATCGCGCCGGAGCTGGAGCTGCGGGCGGAGGGCTTTGTGGGAAACGTGCAGGCGTATTCGGAGGCGCTGATTGCGCGGGGCGACGGGCTGACGGCCATGCCGGGCGCAGCGGTCCCGGAGGGGTACGGCTTCGTGTTCACCCGTACGGTGGACGGCCTGCCCGTGACCGCCACATGTGAGGAAGCTTTGCCCAATCCGCATGGGGAGCAGCGCCCGCCTTTCGCCTGCGAAAAGCTCAGGGTGCTGGTGCGTGAGAGCGGAGCGCTGACGGCGCTCTACACGCCCTGGGAGGTGCTGGAGGGCACGCGGGAGCCCGCCGGGCTGCTGCCCTTTGACAGGGTGGCACAGATCGCCCGCGAGGCGCTGCCCGCAGCGCTGGAGGCGCAGGAGGCGACCAACCCCGTGCGCGTGCCCCGCGCCGCGCACCGCGTGCGCATCGACCGGGTGACGCTGGGCTATGCGTGCGTGCAGACGGGCGTGAATCCGGACCGCTGGGAGCTGCGGCCTGTGTGGGACTTTTTCGGACGCAGACATTTCCGCTATTACGACGCGCAGGAGGACGTATGGCGGGAGCGATACGAAACCAACCTGCTGACCAGCTGGCTGACCATCGACGCGGTGAGCGGCGAGGTAATCGAGCGGTGAGAAGGCGGGGCGCGCAGGCACCCGCTTGCAAACGGGGGCCGAACGGCGTATCATAGCGGAAGGGAAACCGGAAAAACGGACGCGCTTTCCGCGCGCGTCCCCAAAAAGAGGGTAGAAGCCATGAACGAAGTCATCCGGCAGCTTGCGGCGCGCCGGTCGGTGCGCGCGTTTGAGGACAGGGACATCCCCGGCGAGGTGCGGGCGGCCATACTGGAGGCGGCCGCGCAGGCGCCGACCGCGGGGAACCAGCAGCTGTACACCATTCTGGACGTGACCGACCCGCAGCTCAAGGCGCGGCTGGCCGAGACGTGCGACCATCAGCCGTTCATCGCGCAGGCGCCGATGGTGCTGATTTTTCTGGCGGACGTGTGCAAATGGCTGGACGCCTACCGGGAGGCGGGATGCGAGCCGCGCGCGCCGGGCGCGGGCGATGTGATGCTGGCGGCGAGCGACGCGGCCATCGCGGCGCAGAACGCGGTGACGGCGGCGTGGAGCCTGGGCGTGGGATCGTGCTACATCGGGGACGTGATGGAGCGGTGCGAGGAGCACCGGGAGATGCTGAACCTGCCGCCGCATGTGTTCCCGGCGGCGATGCTGGTACTGGGCTATCCCACGGAGCAGCAGGCGCGCAGGCCCAAGCCGGAGCGCTTCAACATGGCGGACATCGTGTGCGAAAACGTCTACCGCCGCAAGGACGGGCCGGCGCTGCGGCGGATGTTCGCCGGGCGGTGCGGCGCGCGGGGGTATGACGCGTGGATGGACGCGTTTTGCCGGCGGAAATACGACAGCGATTTTTCGCGGGAGATGACCCGCTCGGTGGAGGCGTATCTGCGGGACTACGGGCTGGTCCGCGCGGAGGACGGCGGGGAGGATGGAGCGCCGGGCGCGCGGGCGGATAGCAGCGCGCCGGATCGTGGGCCGGAGGCGTGAGCGAAGTTCAGGGCCGCGCGGATGCGGGCGGACGGCGCGGCGAGGCGGACGGTGCGGCGAGGCGGAGGGGCGCGGGCGGATAGCAGTGCGCCGGGGGGCGCCGGGCGCGCCGGATCGTGGGCCGGAGACGTGAGCGAGGTTCAGGGCCGCGCGGCGGGCAGCAAAAAACCGGCCCCGTGAGCGGGGGCCGGAAGCGGGGCGGGGCCGCCTTCCATGGGGAGGCGGGCCCGCTTTTTGCGTGTGGGGGCATGGGGGACAGGCGGGCGCGGGGCGCTAGATTGCAAGCACCTGCCCGGCGCGCAGGCCCAGCGCCGCGCCGTCCTTCACGGCGTGCTCGCCGTTGACGAACACGTGACAGATGCCCACGGGCCGGCCGGCGGGGTCGGGGCCGGGGGCGGCGGTGCGGGGGTCGAACACGGTCACGTCGGCGTGGTAGCCGGGGCGCAGGTAGCCGCGGCCCGTCAGGCCGAAGCGATCGGCGGCCGCGCCGGTCATCTGGCGCACCACGTGGGGCAGCGTGCCCTTCTCCCGGCCCAGACGCAGAAATTCGGGGAAGCAGGAGAAGGCCGCGGGGTTTTGCATGCCCTCGTCCTCGATCCAGGCGTCGGTCATATAGAGGCACTTTTCGTCCGCCATGAGGCGGCTGAGGATGTCCGGGGTCAGGTACTTGTACATCAGCACCCGGCCCTGGCCCCGCGTGTCGTCCACGAGCTGAAGGTAGGTATCCAGCGCGCTGCGGCCCCACCGGCGCGCGATCTGCTTGACGTTGAGGCCCGCGATATCGCGGTGTTTATCGCCCGCCCAGGTGATCACGATGTCGTCAAAGTCAAAGCCCAGGAGCTTTTTCGTCACCCCGATCTCCACCGCCAGCCGCGCCCGCACCGCCGCCGAGCGTCGCCGGCTCTCGGGCAAAGTGAGGTACCACGGCGGCAGCACCACCGTGATGACCGACGCGCCGTACATCATGGCGTAGGAATCATAATGGAAGGAAAGCCCCTCCGCGTTGGCCCGGTCGATCAGGTGCAGGGCCTCGTCCACGGTGCGCCAGGTGCGCGCGCCCACGAAGATCAGGTGGGAGAATTGCAGCTTCACGCCCGTTTCGCGCGCGAGGGCGAGCATCTCGTCCAGCGCGCGCAGGTTATGCGCCCGGCCGCCCACCGGCGGCGAATACGACGTTGACGCCGCCGAGCACGCCCGCGCGTGCACCGTGAGCACCCGCCCGTAGCGCTGCGCCATCCGCGCCGCGCGCCGAAGCTCCTCGTAGGGGGCGTAGCGGTCCGGCTCGTACATCAGGCCCAGCGAAATGCCGCCCGCGCCCGCCTCCAGCGCGGAGGCCATCAGGTCGTCCAGCCGGTCCAGCTCCTCCGCCGTCAGGGGCCGCGGGTCATACCCCGCCAGGCTGATGCGCCCCGACATGTGCCCGTAGAGCGGCAGCAGGTTCACCGGCGGCCGCCCGCATGCCGCGGCGAACCCGGGCAGGTCGTGCACGTCCGGCGCGTCGGGCAGGAGGGAAAACAGGCCGCTGCCGATGAGCGCGCGGTGCGGCGTATCCGCCTCCCAGCCGAAGGGCGAAAAGCCGCAGTTGCCCGCCACCTGCGTGGCGATGCCCTGCTCCAGAAACGGCGCGAAGTAGGGCAGGGGATCGGGGCGGCAGGCAAACCAGTCGTTGTGGGAATGGCTGTCGATGAAGCCGGGGGCCACGGCCAGCCCCTCGCAGTCGAGCACGAGGTCCGCCTGCGCGCCCTCCGGCGCGTCCACGGCGGCGATGGTTTCACCGTCGATGAGCAGGCTGCCCCGGCGGGCGGGCGCGCCCGTGCCGTCGTAGAGCCAGCCGTTTTGGAAAAGCGTGCGCATGGGGGTATCCTCCTTTTGGCAGGGGGTCGGGGGGAAAACGGGGGGACGGGGGAGCGGGAGCCGGGAAGCGAGGCACGCAGGAACCGGGGTGGGCGGCACGCAGGGGCCGGGGTGTGCCGGGATGCGCGGAAGGTGCGCGAGGCGTGGACACCGCGGTGGGCAGCACGCAGGAACCGGGGTGTGCCCGGAGGGTACGCGGCCCCGTCAGGGCTGCTCCACGGGCAGGTGCATGAGGGCGTCGGCCTCGTCCCAGGGGACGAAGTAGCCCGCGCCGTGCGAGCAGAACACGCTGCCCGCGGGGTTGTCCGTGTCCGCGCCGGGATCGTAGGCGGCGGACGCGACGGCGGGCGCGGGGTCGCGGCAGGGGTCGTAGCCGTCGGGCAGGAGGGAGATCTCCCCCTCCCCGTGGGTGAGCGCGCGCAGGGCCGCGGGGTAGTCCATCAGCGCCGCCACCGGACCGCGGCCCGAAAGCCGCGCGCACGCGCCCTGCGTTTCGGGCGCGCCGCAGTCCGCGCCCATGGCGGCAAGGTCGGTCATCACGCGGCCCACATGTTCCGCGGGCACGGTGAGGGAAAAGCGGTAGTACGGTTCCAGCAGCACGCAGCTCGCCTTCATCAGCGCCTGGCGGATGGCGCGGTACACCGCCTGCCGGAAGTCGCCGCCCTCGGTGTGCTTGAGGTGCGCGCGGCCGGAGAGCAGCGTCACCCGCACGTCGCTGAGCGGCGCGCCCGTCAGGATGCCGCGGTGCTCGCGCTCCAGAACGTGCGTGCGGATGAGGCTCTGGTAGGGCGCGGGCAGGTCGTCCACATGGCAGCGGGAGTCGAAGGTGACGCCGCTGCCCCGCGGGCCGGGGGAAAGGAGCAGGTGCGCCTCGGCATAGTGACGAAGCGGCTCGTAGTGGCCGCAGCCCACGGCGGGCGCGGCGATGGTCTCGCGGTAGAGCACGTGGGGCGGCAGAAGGCGCGCGTCAAGGCCGAAGCGGTCCATCAGCAGCCGGGCGAGCACCTCGATCTGCACCGGGCCCATCACCCGGACGGTGGCGCAGGCGTGTTCCGCGTCCCATGCCACGCACAGGGCGGGGTCCTCGTCCTCCAGAAGGCGCAGGCATTCCATCAGCCGCGTGGGCGGCGTGCCCTCCGGCGGCTCCACGCGCACGGCCAGCACGGGCTGGGCCGGCGCGGGCGAGGGCGTGAGGCCGTCCGGGCGCAGGATATCACCGCAGCGGGGCGCGGTCAGGCCCGTCGCGCCCACCACGTCGCCCGCGCGCGCCTCGTTGGCGGGGGTGAAGGCCGCGCCGCGGTAGAGGCGCAGCTGGTGAATCTTCTCCGTGCCGCCGGGCAGGTCAAAGGCGTCGCGCGGGCGCAGCGTGCCCGCAAGCACCTTGAGAAAGCACACGCGCTCGCCCGACGGGTCGCGGCGCACCTGATAGACGAGCGCCTCGGGCGCACCGTCCGCGCACGGCTCTGGCAGGGCGCCGCTCAGGCGCGCGACCGCGTCCAGCAGCTCGCTCACGCCCTGCCCGCGCAGCGCCGCGCCCGAAAGCACCGGGAACGCTCCGCGCCGGGCAAAGAGCGCCGCGAGCGTGTCCCACGCGTCGTCCGTGGAGGGGGTCCCTTCCAGACAGCGCTCAAGAAAGCCGTCGTCCAGGAGAGAAAGCGCGTCGATGTCCGGCGCGCCGTCCGATACGGGCACGAGCTGCGGGGCGAGGCGCTCCCGCAGGCGCTGGAGCGCGTCCGGCAAAGAAAAGCCCGGCAGGTCCGTTTTGTTGAGAAACAGGAGCGTGGGCAGGTCCCGCTCTGCCGCGAGGGCGAAGAGCGAGGCGGTGTGCGCATCCACGCGGGCGGTCCCGTCCACCACCAGCACGCACAGGTCCGCCGCCGTCAGCGCCCGCGCCGTCTCGGAGGCGAAATCGACGTGGCCGGGCGTGTCGATGAGAGTGAGGCGGCGGCCCTGCCACGCAAGCCACGCCTGCCCCGAAAACACCGTGATGCCCCGCTCGCGCTCGATGGGGTCCACGTCCAGCGCGGTATCGCCGTGATCCACGCGGCCCGCCCGGCGCAGCGCCCCGGAGGCAAGCAGCAGCTGCTCGCACAGGGTGGTCTTGCCCGCGTCCACGTGGGCCATCACCGCAAAGGTGCGCGCCGCGCTCATTTGAACACCTGGAAGATGCCGCACTTGAGGTACTGCGTCTCCGGCGAGGCGAGCAGAATGGGATGGTCGCGCCCCTGCGTGCGCCATTCGATCTGCCGAAGCTGCACATGCGCGTCCTTCTGCGCCTCCAGCAGCATCCCGCGGAACAGGTCGGGGGTCACGTGCTGGCTGCACGAGCAGGTGATGAAGAAGCCTCCGTCCCGCGTGAGCTTCATGCCCCGCAGGTTGATTTCCTTGTAGCCGCGCAGCGCGCCCTCCACCGCCGAGCGCGTCTTGGTGAAGGCCGGCGGGTCGAGGATGACCACGTCATACTGCTCCTTCGCGGTCTGGTGCGCGCGGAGAAAGTCGAAGGCGTTGGCGCATTCGAAGCGCACGCGGTCCTCCACGCCGTTGAGGCGCGCGTTTTCCAGCGCGCAGGCGCAGGCGTGCTCGCTGATGTCCACGCCCGTGACCTCCGCCGCGCCGTAGTGCGCTGCGTGCAGGGCAAAGCTGCCCGTGTGCGTGAAGCAGTCCAGCACCCGCATGCCCGACACAAACGGCGCGATGGCGGCGCGGTTTTCCTTCTGGTCGAGGAAAAAGCCCGTCTTTTGGCCCTCCTTGACATCCACCAGAAAGCGCACGCCGTTTTCCTGCATCTCCACGCGATCCGGCACCTCGCCAAAGAGCAGGCCCGTCTGCTGGGTCAGCCCCTCCAGCTCGCGCACGGGCACGTCGTTTCGCTCGTAGATGCCGCGCGGCGAAAGCTCCTGCGCCAGCGCGTCCACGATATCCCCCTTGAACCGCTCCATGCCAAGGCAGAGAATTTGCAGCACGATCACGTCGCCGAACTTGTCCGCGATCACAGCGGGCAGGCCGTCGCTCTCGGCGAAGATCAGGCGGCAGCTGTTCAGGTCCGCAAAGCGCCGCCGGTAGTCCAGCGCGCGCCTGACCCGCCCGCGGATGAACGCCGCGTCGATGGGCTCGTCCCGCCGGGAGAGGATGCGCAGGCTGATCTGCGAGCGCGGATTGTATACCGCCATGGCCAGAAACCGGCCCGCCGAGGTGAGCACCCGGACGGGCAGGCCGTCCGCCGCGCCGTCCTCGCGCTCGATATCGCTTCTGAATACCCAGGGATGCCCGCCGAGCACGCGCTGCTCGCGGCCCCTGCGCAGGTAAATATTCATGGCAAAAGCCTCCTCATGAAACGGATATGGGGGCGCCGCTTCCATTATAACACAGACCGGCGGCTTGAAAAGATGCAAAGTCGGGGGCGGGACGTTTCCGGCGCGCGGCATGTGCGTGTGGCGTTTTTTGCCGGACCATGGTACAATGGTGAGCCGAAAGGGGGACGGACGCATGCGCAATGTGATTCTGATCGGCATGCCCGGATGCGGCAAGAGCACGGTGGGCGTGCTGGCGGCCAAGGCCCTGACGATGGATTTTGTGGACACGGACCTGCTGCTTCAGCGAAAGGCCGGGCGGCCCCTGCAGCGGATGGTGGACGAGCTGGGCGCGGAGGGCTTTGCGCACGTGGAGGAGGCGTGCGTGTGCGGGCTGGAGGCGCGCGGCGCGGTGATCGCCACGGGCGGATCGGTGGCCATGGAGGACGCGGCCATGGAGCACCTGAAGGAAGGCGGGCTGGTGATTTTCCTCAGGCTGCCGCTGGAGACGCTCTCGCGCCGCCTCAAGAACATGAAAACGCGCGGCATCGCCATGGAGAAGGGACAGACGCTGCGCGACCTCTACGAGCGCCGTCAGCCGGCCTATCTGAAATGGGCGGACGCGGTGGTGGACGCCGAGGGGCTGGGCGTGGAGGAGACCGTGGCGCGCGTGGTGGCCGCCGTGCGCGAGCGCGAGGACCAGACGCAGGAGACGGAAGCGGAAAAGACAGGGAAACAGAATTAAATAGAAAGAAAGCGGGCCGCGCCGGAAGAGGAGGTTGCTTCTCCGGGGCGGCCCGCTTGGGGGATGGCTGAAAAATCCGGGGGATGCGGGAAGGAAGGTTCAGGCTTCGCACACAAGCACCCTTTGGGGAGGGTTGGAGGCCCGCCGCGCGTCAGCGGTAGCGGACCTTGCCGGTGAGCAGGCGGATGCGCGCCGCCTCGGCGGGGTATTGCGCAATCAGCGCTTCCGGATCGGAGGCGTGCTCGTAGTCGGAGTCCTCGTAGCCGGGGCTCATGGTGGTGCCCATGAGGCCGTAGCGTCCGCCGGGGCAGAGGCGGCTGCCCTGCCACGCGCCGGCGGGGACCACATGCTGCACCTCCTGCCCGGCGCAGAGGTCGCTCCCCAGCACCGTCACCCGGCTGGTGCCGTCGGGCAGCAGCTCCAAAAGCTCCACCGGGTCGCCGGCGTAGAAATGGTACACCTCGTCGGTGCACAGCCGGTGCAGGTGGGAGTACCCCTGCCCGGTGAGCATGAAGTAGATGGCCGAGCCCATGTCCCGTCCGTTCACCTTGCCGGGGGAGCGGTAGCTGGAGCGGAAGAGCCCCCCTTCCTGCGAAAGCGGGGTCAGGCCCAGAATATCAATGATCTTCTGAATGTCGTCCATGCCCTCTCCTCCTTACACGTCCGCCCAGACCCCGTTTTCCCGGGCGCTGCGCTCCACCGCCCGGCACAGATACGCAAGCCGCGCCCCGTCCTCAAAGGTGGGGAAATCCCCCTGCCGCGCCGGGAACGTCCAGCCCAGGGCGGCATAGTAGCGCGCGGCCAGCGTGATAAAGGTATCGGTGAAGCCGTTGAAGCCGAAGGGGTAGAGGGCGGTCTGCACCCCGCTGCCCTTGGAGGCTTCGTGCAGGGCGGTGCTGGCCTCGCTGTCCCACCACAGGCTGCGGTTTTTGCCGGTGATTTCCAGGCTCAGGCGGTTGGTGCGGCCATGGGAGACCTCGGAGAGGACCGCCGAACCGATGGCCCCGCCCGCCATGCGGAAGTGGAGGAGGGCGCTGTCCTCCGAGCGCACCGTGACGGGGACGCCCTCCGCCGCTTCGGGCGGCTCCATCATGCCGTCCTTCAACATCCGCTGCGGCTGAAAGCAGCCGAAAAGCGCCTGCACCGACGTGATCCTCTCGCCGGTGAGGTACTCCGCCAGATCCAGCCAGTGGGTGCCGATCTCGGTGACGGCCCGCATGGTCCCGCCCACGGCCTCGTCATACCGCCAGCCATCGGGGGCGGGGAGGGCGTGGAACTCCTGCAGATAGGCGCCGTGGACCAGAAACACCGGCCCGAAGGCCGGGTCCGCCACCCGCGCCTTCGCTTCCTGACAGGCCGGGTGAAAGCGCACGTTCAGGTTCACCGCGCACGCATGCCCTTTCTCCCGCGCCAGATGGGCCAGCTCGCCGGCCTGATCCGGGTCCAGGCACAGGGGCTTTTCGCACAGCACATGCCGGCCGTGTTCCAGCAGGAATTTGACCATTTCATAATGAAGCCCCGGCGGGGTGCAGACGTGGACCGAGCCGACGGACGCGTCCAGCAGCGCCGCCGGGTCCGTGGACCACTCGGGAATCCCCCACTGCTGCGCGAAGGCCCTGGCCCCCGCCTCGCTGTGGCTCACGACCGTGCGGATGGGGATGCCGACGGCCCGAAGGGCCATGGCGTGGGTCTGCGCGATGCCTCCGGCGCCCCAGATGGCTGCCTGATGCTGATTCATGGCGGTGTGCCCCCTTTTTACGCCTTCGGCGTGTCGAAAAAGCTCGCCGAAGGCGAGCTTTTCCAACGAACGCGCAAGCGTCATATCTCCATAATGATCGGCAAAATCATGGGGTTGCGCTTGATCTTGTCGAAGATGTAGCGGTGCAGTTCGTCCTTGATGCGGTTTTTCATGTTCTGCCACTCGCTGCCGTCCACCTGGCCGTAGCTGAGGACGATGTTGCGCGCCAGCTCGCGGCTGCATTCGATGATGTCCTCGTTCTCGCGCACGTAGACGAAGCCGCGGCTGATGATATCCGGGCCGGACACCAGCGCGCCGCTGTCGCGGTCGATGGCCATGACGACGATAATCAGGCCGTCCTGGCTGAGGTGCTTGCGGTCGCGCAGGACCACGTTGCCCACGTCGCCGATGCCAAGGCCGTCCACCAGCACGCCGCCCGTGGGCACCTCGCCCACGATGGCCAGGCTGTCCTGGCTCATCTCGATGACCTGACCGATCTCCGGGATGACGATGTTTTCCGACCGGGTGCCCAGCGCCTCGGCCAGCTCCGCGTGCTGCCACAGCTTCGAATACTCGCCGTGGATGGGCAGGAAATACTTCGGCTTGACCAGCGCGTGCAGGAGCTTGATCTCCTCCTGGCAGGCGTGGCCGGAGACGTGCACCTCGCCCAGCTGGCCGTAGATGACGTTGGCCCCGCAGCGGTAGAGCTGGTTGATGACCCGCGCCACGGGCTTTTCATTGCCGGGGATGGGGTGGGCCGAGAGAATGACCATATCCGTGGGGCGGATCTGGAGCTTGCGGTGCTCGCCGTAGGCCATGCGCGTCAGGCCCGCCATGGCCTCGCCCTGGCTGCCGGTGGTGACGACGAGAATCTCCTCGTCGGCATAGTTTTCCAGATCATCGACGTCGATGAGGTTTTCCTCGGGGATGGACAGTTCCCCGATGGACATGGCCACGCGCGTGACGTTGACCATGCTGCGCCCCACAAAGCACACCCGGCGGCCGAACATCGCCGCCGAATCCACCACCATCTGCACGCGGTGGATGTTGGAGGCGAACATCGCCACGATCACCCGGCCCTTGGCCTGCTGGAACATGTCGATGAACGTCTGGCCGATCTTGGTTTCGCTCATGGTGTAGCCCTTGCGTTCGATATTGGTCGATTCGCACAGGAACGCAAGCACGCCCTTCGAGCCCAGCTCCGCAAAGCCGGCCAGGTCCGTCACCTGCCCGTCGATGGGCGTATAGTCCACCTTGAAGTCGCCGCTGAACACCACCGTGCCCGCCGGGCAGGTGATCGCCAGCGCCACCGCCCCCGCGATGGAGTGGTTGACGTGAAGGAAGCGCACCTGAAAACAGCCCAGGCGGATCACGTCGCCCGGACGCACCACGTTGAGCGGCACGCCCGCGATGCGGTGCTCCTTGAGCTTGAGGTCCACCAGCGCAAGCGTCAGCTTGGTGCCGTAGAGGGCCATGGGCACCTGCCGCAGCACATAGGGCGTGGCCCCGATGTGGTCCTCGTGCCCGTGGGTGAGCAGCATGCCCCGGATGCGCTCGCGGTTTTTGATGAGGTAGGTCACATCCGGGATGACCAGGTCTACGCCCAGCATGTCTTCCTTGGGGAAGATGGAGCCGCAGTCCACCACCAGCATGTCTTCTCCGTATTCGACAACGGTGATGTTTTTGCCGAATTCATCCACACCGCCCAGGGGGATGATGCGGATTTTGTGTTCGCTCTCTGCCATTGGAGCCTCCTTTTGCGCGGCGCGCCGCGCCTGTGATGGGGTCCCTATCTGGAGGCGGACGCGCCATCCGGCCGCCGACCGCCCGATCATTTCCGGGGCAAGGGCTCCGCACGCACGCAAAAAACACGCTTCGGACCGCACCATTGCAGCCCGCGCCGGAACCGGTGTGTGAAGGGGGCGCGAGGTCCCCGCCAAAGCCCACGAACCCTTATATCGTTGTTAGTATATCACAGAAAAGCCATTTTGAACAGCAAAAATGCAAAGGATTTCTTCACAGAGTTTGTGAAGCCTTTTTCGGGCGGGTTTACCGAAAAAACGGCGCGAAACGGGGTTTCTGGCCATCTTTCGGCCAGAAACGCCCGTCCGCGCCGCGCCGGGACAAAAAAGGGGGCGGCGGGGATGATTTGCCGCCGCCGCGAGGGGCGTTTGGGGGATTATTTGCCGCCGCCGCAGCCGATATCTTCAATTTCCGGCTTGTCGGGGTAGACGGCGCAGACGCGGGGGGTCCATTCGGGGCGCTGGCGCAGGCGAAGCTCGAAAAGGCGCAGCGCGACGGCCGACAGGCTAAGCCCGATGGCGCTGCCCAGAAGCGCCCACAGCTCCATCCCGCCCGACAGGCTGTAGCCCAGGAACAGGCCCAGCAGGAAGCAGGCCAGCGGCAGCGCGTAGGCGAGGGCCGTGGCCCCCAGGAACCGCCCGTCGGGCAGCTCCACCTTGACCCAGTCGCCCACGGCGCAGTCGGCCTTCAGGCGGATGGAGCGGCTCTTGCCGCCGCCGCCGCACGCGCCGCACTTGGCGCACGCGTCGGGCCGCATGTAAACGATGGTGGCTTCTCCGGTCGTTTTGTCGTATGCCTGTACCTGGCCGAATTTGATCATCTCTGGCACGCCTCCTGACGGCCGCGGGGCCGCATGAAAAAGTAAAAAACGGAACGAATTTTGCCCATGCGTATTGACACATGGGCTAAAAGGCGCTATAATTTAAACTTGCATCAGTATCGTTACTGTGCGAAGCCGCGCCCGTCCGTTGTTGAGTATTGTACATGCCCCGGCGCAAAAATGCAACAGGAAATTTTTTGACCGGGAACAGGGGAAAGGGACGCGGCTTTCGCAGCGGATACACATGCGAGGAACATAAGGGGTGATGGCATTTATGGTGCATGAGGTTCAAATGGGGAAGCTGAGGAAGCGGCAGAGCTTCTCGCACATCGACGAGATCCTGGACATGCCCGATCTCATTGAAGTGCAGAAAAACTCCTACCGCCGCTTTCTGGAAGTGGACATGCGCGAGGTGCTCGACGACGTCAGTCCCATCGTGGACTACACCGAGAACCTCTCGCTGGAGTTTGTGGACTATTCGCTGGACGAGCCCAAAAACAGCGTGGAGCGCTGCAAGGAGCGCGACATGACCTATGCCGCCCCGCTGAAGGTGTTCGTCCGCCTCAAAAACCGCGAGACCGGCGAAATCAAGGAATCCGACGTATTCATGGGCGACTTCCCCCTCATGACCGAGCATGGCACCTTTATCATCAACGGCGCGGAGCGCGTCATCGTCAGCCAGCTGGTGCGCTCCCCCGGCGTATACTACGAAGATCAGATCGACAAGGCCGGCAAGCATCTCTTTTCCACCACGGTCATCCCCAACCGCGGCGCGTGGCTGGAGTACGAGACGGACTCCAACGACGTTTTGTGGGTGCGCATCGACCGGGCGCGCAAGCTGCCCATCACGCTGATCCTGCGCGCGCTGGGCTACGGCACCGATCAGGAGATCGTCGATCTGCTCGGCGAGGACGAGCGCCTCATGGCCACCCTCCAGCGCGGCGACAACGCCCACAGCCGCGACGAGGGCCTCATCGAGATCTACAAGCGGCAGAAGCCCGGCGAGCCGCCCACCCGCGAGAGCGCCCAGAGCCTGTTCAACTCGCTCTTCTTTGACGCCAAGCGCTATGACCTCATGCGCGTGGGCCGCTACAAGTTCAACAAGAAGCTGTCCCTGGCCACCCGCATTCAGGGCCAGGTGGCGGACGCCGACATCGCCGATCCCCGCACCGGCGAGGTGCTCATCCGCGCCGGCGAGACCATCAGCCGCGAAAAGGCCCGCGAGATCCAGAACGCCGGCGTCAACACCGTTGACGTGCGCCTGGAGGGCGGCCGCGTGCACCGCGTGGTGGGCAACCACTTCGTGGACGCCGCCCAGTACCTGCCCTTCGATCCCAAAGAGGCCGGCGTGCAGGAGAACGTGCTCTACCCCGTGCTCATGGAGATCCTGGGCGCCTGCGGGGAGGACGAAAAGCTGCTGCGCGAAACCGTGCACGCCCGCGCGCACGATCTGGTGCCCAAGCACATCATCACCGAGGACATCGTGGCCTCCATCAGCTATCTGCTGGGCCTGCCCTGGGGCCTCGGATTTACCGACGACATCGACCATCTGGGCAACCGCCGCCTGCGCTCGGTGGGCGAGCTTCTGCAAAACCAGATCCGCATCGGCCTGAGCCGTCTGGAGCGCGTGGTGCGCGAGCGCATGGCCATTCAGGACGCCGACGAGGTGCGCCCGGGCGAGCTTATCAACATCCGCCCGGTGAGCGCGGCCATCAAGGAGTTCTTCGGGTCCTCGCAGCTGTCGCAGTTCATGGACCAGCCCAACCCGCTGGCTGAGCTGACCCACAAGCGCCGTCTGAGCGCCCTGGGTCCCGGCGGCCTCAACCGCGACCGCGCCTCCTTCGAGGTGCGCGACGTGCACTACAGCCACTACGCCCGCATCTGCCCCATCGAGACGCCTGAAGGCCCCAACATCGGCCTGATCGGCTCTTTGGCCACCTATGCGCGCATCAACGAATACGGCTTCATCGAAGCCCCCTACCGCACCGTCGATCCCCAGACCCACTGCGTGACCGACAAGATCGTCTACATGACCGCCGACGAGGAGGACTTCTACAAGGTCGCCGAGGCCAACGAGCCCCTCAATGAGGACGGCTCCTTCGTCAACGAGTACGTCACCGTGCGCGACAAGGCCGAGATCATCCGCGTGCCGCGCGAGAACGTAGACCTCATCGACGTCAGCCCCCGGCAGATCGTCTCCGTGGCCACGGCCATGATTCCCTTCCTGGAAAACGACGACGCCACCCGCGCCCTGATGGGCTCCAACATGCAGCGCCAGGCCGTGCCGCTGCTCGTGCCCGAAGCCCCCATCGTGGGCACCGGCATGGAGTACAAGGCCGCGCACGACTCCGGCGTGGTGGTGCTCTCCAAGCAGGACGGCGTGGTGGAGAAGGTGGCCGGCGACCGCATCGTGGTCAAGGACACCCTCGGCGAGCGCCACACCTACAAGCTCAGCAAGTTCGCCCGCTCCAACCAGGGCACCTGCATCAACCAGCGCCCCCGCGTCAAGGCCGGGCAGATCATCGAAAAGGGCGACCTGCTGGCCGACGGACCCTCCACCGAGATGGGCGAGATCGGCCTGGGCCGCAACGTCCTCATCGGCTTCATGACCTGGGAGGGCTACAACTACGAGGACGCTGTGCTCATCAGCGAAAAGCTGGTCAAGGAGGACGTGTACACCTCCATCCACATCGAGGAGTTTGAGTCCGAGGCCCGCGAAACCAAGCTGGGACCGGAGGAGATCACCCGCGACATCCCCAACATCGGCGACGACGCGGTCAAGGACCTCGACGAGGACGGCATCATCCGCATCGGCGCCGAGGTGCGCGCCGGCGACATTCTGGTGGGCAAGGTGACGCCCAAGGGCGAAACCGACCTCACCGCCGAGGAGCGCCTGCTTCGCGCCATCTTCGGCGAAAAGGCCCGCGAGGTGCGCGACACCTCCCTGCGCGTGCCCCACGGCGAGGGCGGCATCGTGGTGGACGTGAAGATCTTCACCCGCGAGAACAAGGACGAACTCTCCCCCGGCGTCAACGAGATGGTGCGCGTCTACATCGCCCAGAAGCGCAAGATCAGCGTGGGCGACAAGATGGCCGGCCGCCACGGCAACAAGGGCGTGGTCAGCCGCATCCTGCGCGAGGAGGATATGCCCTTCATGCCCGACGGCACCCCCTTGCAGATCGTTTTGAACCCGCTGGGCGTGCCTTCCCGTATGAACCTGGGCCAGGTGCTGGAAGTGCACCTGGGCATGGCCGCCAAGGCCCTGGGCTGGCACGTGGCCACCCCCGTCTTTGACGGCGCGACCGAGGAGGACATCGAGGAGCTGCTCGTCAAGGCCGGAAAGCGCCCCGACGGCAAGACCATCCTCTACGACGGCCGCACCGGCGAACCCTTTGAAAACCCCGTCACGGTCGGCTACATGTACTTCCTCAAGCTCCACCATCTGGTGGACGACAAGATGCACGCCCGCTCCGTCGGCCCCTACTCGTTGGTGACGCAGCAGCCCCTGGGCGGCAAGGCCCAGTTCGGCGGCCAGCGCTTCGGCGAGATGGAGGTCTGGGCGCTGGAGGCCTACGGCGCCGCCAACACCCTGCAGGAGATTCTGACCGTGAAATCCGACGACATCGTGGGCCGCGTCAAGACCTACGAGGCCATCGTCAAGGGCACCAACATCCCCGCTCCCGGCGTGCCGGAGAGCTTCAAGGTGCTCATCAAGGAGCTCAAGTCCCTCGCGCTGGACATCAAGGTGCTGGACCGCGACAAGAACGAAATCATCATCCGCGAGCTGGACGACGACGATCTGGACATGGACACCACGCCCGCCGCGCGCCCCGACGAGGGCGGCGAGGAGACGGAGGAGCCCGCCGCCGCGCAGGAGGACGGGAAGCCCGAAGCCGCCGAGGACGATGTGGAGGTCGATTTCAGCATGGACGACGAGCTGGATGACTTCGACATGGATCTGGGCGACGACGATCTGGCCGCCATCGACCTGGATGATGAAGACGATAAGCCCAAGGACGGCGAGTGATCCGTTGCCGCCTGACAGACCGAAAGGGAGTGCCGCGTTTTGTTTGACCTGACAAACCTTGATTCCATCCAGATCGGCATGGCGTCCACCGAGCAGATTCTGGAGTGGAGCTACGGCGAGGTAACCAAGCCCGAAACCATCAACTACCGCACCCTCAAGCCCGAGCGCGACGGCCTTTATTGCGAGCGCATCTTCGGGCCCACCAAGGACTGGGAGTGCAACTGCGGCAAGTACAAGCGCATCAAGTTCAAGGACAAGAACAAGATCTGCGACAAGTGCGGCGTGCAGGTGACCCGCTCCAAGGTGCGCCGCGAGCGCATGGGCCACATCAGGCTGGCCGCGCCGGTGAGCCATATCTGGTATTTCAAGGGCATCCCCAGCCGCATGGGCATGCTGCTTGACATCAGCCCCCGCACGCTGGAAAAGGTGCTCTACTTTGCCAACTTCATCGTGCTTGACCCCGGCGACCCCAACGAGACGGGCCTGAAAAAGCACGAGCTGATCACCGACGCCAAGTACCGCGAGATCGAGGCGCGCTGCGGCGCGGGGAGCTTCCGCGCGGGCATGGGCGCCGAGGCGGTCAAGGAAATGCTGATGGAGCTGGATCTGGACGCCATCAGCGAGAAGCTGAAAAAGGAAATCGCCGAGCTGGCCGAGAAGGAGCGCGACCGCGACACCGAGGGCCAGAAGCGCGCCCGCGCGGTCAAGCGGCTGGAGGTGGTGGAGGCCTTCCGCCTGAGCCACAACAAGCCGGAGTGGATGATCCTGGACGTGATCCCGGTCATGCCGCCGGACCTGCGCCCCATGGTGCAGCTGGACGGCGGACGGTTCGCCACCAGCGACCTAAACGACCTCTACCGCCGCGTCATCAACCGCAACAACCGCCTGAAGCGGCTGCTTGAGCTGGGCGCGCCGGACATCATCGTGCGCAACGAAAAGCGCATGCTGCAGGAGGCCGTGGACGCGCTGATCGACAACGGCCGCCGCGGCCGCCCCGTGACCGGCCCCGGCAACCGGGCGCTGAAATCGCTGTCCGACTTCCTGCGCGGCAAGCAGGGCCGCTTCCGTCAGAACCTGCTGGGCAAGCGCGTGGACTACTCCGGCCGCTCGGTTATCGTCGTGGGCCCGGAGCTCAAGCTCTATCAGTGCGGCCTGCCCAAGGAGATGGCCCTCGAACTGTTCAAGCCCTTCGTGATCGAGCGGCTGGTGACGCTCAAGAAGGCGCACCACGGCAAGAACGCCAAGCGCATGGTCGAAAAGGGCCGTCCCGAGGTATGGGACATTCTGGAAGAGGTCATCAAGGAGCACCCGGTGCTGCTCAACCGCGCGCCCACGCTGCACCGCCTGGGCATTCAGGCCTTTGAGCCGATGCTGGTGGAGGGCAAGGCGCTCAAGCTCCACCCGCTGGTGTGTACCGCCTACAACGCCGACTTCGACGGCGACCAGATGGCCATTCACGTGCCCCTTTCGATGGAGGCGCAGGCCGAGGCCCGCTTCCTCATGCTGGCGCACAACAACATTTTGAAGCCCCAGGACGGCAAGCCCGTCATGTCGCCTTCGCAGGACATGGTCATCGGCTGCTACTACCTGACCATCGACCGCCCGGACGGCAAGGGCGCGGGCCGCGTGTTCTCCAGCCCCGACGAGGCCATGATGGCCTACCAGCTGGGACAGCTGAGCCTGCAGGCGCCCATCAAGGTGCGGCTGGAGCGCGAATTTAACGGCGTGAAGGGCCGCAAGATCATCGACTGCACGCTGGGCCTGCTGCTGTTTAACGAGGTGATCCCGCAGGACATCGGCAGAAAGCCCCGCACATGCCTGGACGAGATGTTTGCGCTGGAGATCGACAGCCTGGTGGGCAAGAAGGAGCTGGGCAAGATCGTCGACGAGGTCTACCTCAAGCACGGCATTCACGAGACGGCCCAGGTGCTGGACAACATCAAGAACCTCGGCTTCAAGTACTCCACCCGCGGCGCGGTCACGGTGTCGGTCAGCGACATCATCGTGCCACCCGAAAAGGGCCAGATCCTCAAGGAGGCCGACGATCAGGTGGCCGAGATCAACGGCCTGTACCGCATGGGTATGCTCTCCGAGGACGAGCGGTACTCGAAGGTCGTCGATATCTGGAACGCCACCACCGCCAACCTGCGCAGCCGGATTCTGCCGGGTCTGGACAAGTTCAACCCCATCCGCATGATGACCGATTCCGGCGCCCGCGGCAGCGCGGCGCAGGTCAGCCAGCTGGCCGGCATGCGCGGCCTGATGGCCTCCCCCAGCGGCAAGACGCTTGAATTGCCCATCCGCGCGAACTTCCGCGAGGGCCTCAAGGTGCTGGAGTTCTTCCTAAGCTCCCACGGCAGCCGCAAGTCCCTGGCCGACACCGCCCTTCGTACCGCCGACTCGGGCTACCTGACCCGCCGTCTGGTGGACGTGTCGCAGGAGGTGATCGTGCGCGAGTCCGACTGCTTCGCCGCCCGCGGCGAAAAGGTGCGCGGCATCACCGTGCAGGAGATCACCATCGGCAACCAGGTGATCGAGAGCCTGGAGGACCGCCTGCTCGGCCGCGTGGCCGCCGAGGACATCGTCGATCCCACCACGGGCGAGATCATCGTCGCCCTGAACGAAACCATCACCAACGATCAGGCCAAGGCCATCGCCCGCGCGGGCATCAAGAAGGCCCAGGTGCGCAGCGTCCTCACCTGCCGCAACGAAACCGGCGTGTGCGCCCGCTGCTACGGCGCCAACCTCGCCACCGGCGGCGCCGTCGATGTGGGCGAGGCCGTCGGCATCATCGCCGCGCAGGCTATCGGCGAGCCCGGCACGCAGCTGACCATGCGTACCTTCCATACCGGCGGCATCGCCAGCGGCGAGGACATCACGCAGGGTCTTCCCCGCGTGGAGGAGCTCTTCGAGGCCCGCAAGCCCAAGCGCGACGCCATCCTCACCGAGATCAGCGGCCGCGTGAGCCTGGGCGAAAACAAGAAGAAGCGCGAGGTCACCGTCACCAGCGAGGACGATCCCTCCGAGACCAAGGTCTACCAGATCAACTACGGCAGCCGCCTCAAGGTGCAGGACGGCCAGCACGTCGAGGCCGGCGCGGAGCTGATCGAAGGCTCCATCAACCCCCACGACCTGCTGCGCATCCTGGGCGTGAAGGCCGTGCAGGATTACCTGCTGCGCGAGGTTTTGAGCGTGTACCGTCAGCAGGGCGTGAACATCTCCGACAAGCACATCGAGATCATCGTCAAGCAGATGCTGCGCAAGGTGCGCATCGAGGACAGCGGCGATACGCTGCTGCTGCCCGGCTCCCTCGTGGACATCTACCGCTTTGAGGAGGCCAACCGCCAGACCATCGAAAACGGCGGCCGCCCCGCCATCGCCAAGCGCGTGCTGCTGGGCATCACCAAGGCCAGCCTCGCCACCGAGAGCTTCCTCTCCGCCGCCTCCTTCCAGGAGACCACCCGCGTGCTCACCGACGCCGCCATCAAGGGCAAGGTGGACCCGCTGCTGGGCCTGAAGGAAAACGTCATCATCGGCAAGCTGATTCCTGCCGGTACCGGCATGAGGCGCTACAAGGACATCGAGCTGGTGGAGAATTTCTAAGAGCGTCGGAAAAGATCGCAAGCGGCCGGCTTTTCGCCACGCTGCCCCCGCCCCCGTCAGGGTGCGGGGGTTTTTCTTGTGCAAAAACGGGGTTTCGTGCTATAATAAAGTGTTGCGTTGCATGCCTTTTTGCGTGCGCGCGCCAATCCGCCAAGGGGTGAAATGCATTGACCAACCATTACGACGCGCGAAACATTCAGGTGCTGGAAGGGCTGGACGCCGTGCGCATGCGGCCCGGCATGTACATCGGCTCCACGGGGTCGCGCGGGCTGCACCACATGCTGTGGGAGATTGTGGACAATTCCATCGACGAGGCCATGGCCGGCTTTGCCACGCGCGTGGACGTGACGCTGGGCCGCGACGGGTCGGTGACCGTGCAGGACAACGGGCGGGGCATGCCCGTCGATCTCCACCCGACCATGGGCGTATCCGGCGTGGAGGTGATCTACACCAAGCTGCACGCGGGCGGCAAGTTCAACAGCGAGAACTACGCCTATTCCGGCGGCCTGCACGGCGTGGGCGCGAGCGTGGTAAACGCCCTGAGCCGCTGGGTCGAGGTGGATGTGTGCCGCGACTTCCAGCACTGGCACATCCGCTTTGAAAGCGCGTGGGACGAGAAGGAAAAGAAGGTCGTGGCCGGGCGCGCGACCGGGCCGCTCACGCTGGTGGGCAACACCAAGGAGCGCGGCTCGCGGGTGCGCTTTCTGCCGGACGACCGCGTGTTTGAGACGGTCGCGTTCAACGCCGAGACCGTCGCGCGCCGCCTGCGCGAGCTGGCGTACCTGAACCGGGGGCTGACGATCACGTTCCTCGACGAGCGCGAGCCCGGCGACGACGAAAACGGGGAGGCGAAGGCCCCGGAGCGCGAGGTATACCGCTTTGACGGCGGGCTGGTGGATTACGTGCGCTACCTGAACGCGGACAAGACCCCGCTGCACGAGGAGCCGATCTATCTGGCCGGGCAGCGGGAGGACGTGATCTTCCGGGTGGCGATTCAGTACACCGACAGCTACACCGAAAACGTGTTTTCCTATGTGAACAACATCCCCACGGGCGAGGGCGGCACGCACGAGACGGGCTTCAAGGCCGCCTACACCAAGGTGATGAACGACTTCGCGCGCAGGCTGGGCGTGCTCAGGGACAAGGACGCGAACCTCAGCGGCGACGACTTCCGCGAGGGCATGACCGCCGTGATGCTGGCGATGGTGAAAAACCCGCAGTTCGAGGGGCAGACCAAGGGGAAGCTGGGCAATACCGAGGTGCGCCCGCTGGTGGAAGCGATCCTCACGCAGCAGCTGACGGCGTATTTCGAGGACCTGAAGCATCAGGAGCTGGCCCAGCAGATCATCGAAAAGGCGGTGCGGGCGGCGAAGGTGCGCGAGGCCGCGCGCAAGGCCCGCGACGTGGCGCGCACCAAGAGCGCGCTGGAGGCCGCGCCGCTGGTGGGAAAGCTCTCCAGCTGCACGGGGCGAAAGCCGGAGCAGAACGAACTGTTCATCGTGGAGGGCGACAGCGCGGGCGGCAGCGCCAAGCAGGGGCGCGACCGGCGGTTTCAGGCGATTCTGCCGCTGCGCGGAAAGCCGCTCAACGCCGAGAAAAAGCGCCTGGATCAGGTGCTTGGCAACGAGGAGTTCCGCTCCATCATCACGGCGCTGGGCACGAACATCGACGAGAATTTCTCGCTGGCGGGGCTTAAGTACAACAAGGTCATCATCCTCTCGGACGCCGATCAGGACGGGGCGCACATCCGCGCCATTCTGCTGACCTTCTTCTACCGCTACATGAAGGAGCTCATCACTGAGGGGCATGTGTACATCGGCATGCCGCCGCTCTACAAGGTGCAAAGGGGCAACAAGGTGCAATACGCCTACGACGACGCGGAGCTTCGAAAGCTCACGCGCGGGCAGACCAAGGGCTACACCCTCCAGCGCTACAAGGGCCTGGGCGAGATGAACCCGGAGCAGCTGTGGCAGACCACCATGGACCCCGAACAGCGAAAGCTGATGCGGGTGAGCATCGAGGACGCGGCGCAGGCCGAGCGGCTGGTCACCATCCTCATGGGGGACAAGGTGGAGCCGCGCAGGCAGTACATCAGCCAGCACGCCAACTTTAACCGCGAGGACCGTTTCGAGGCCCTCGGCGGCGGCGCGGGCGAAGGGAGGGAAAGCCGGTGAGCCGCAGGCAGGACGACCGTCCGCCCATCGGGGTGGACCACAACATCATCGTATCGCCGATGGAGGAGGTCATGCACAACAGCATGATCCCCTACGCCGAGCACGTCATCATGGAGCGCGCCGTCCCCCGCGTGGAGGACGGCCTCAAGCCCGTGCAGCGGCGCATCCTCTTCACCATGAACGAGCTGGCCATCGGCCCCGACACGCCCCACCGCAAGTGCGCGCGCATCGTGGGCGACTGTCTGGGTAAATATCACCCGCACGGCGACAGCTCGGTCTACGAGGCGCTGGTGCGCATGGCGCAGGATTTCAGCATGCGCGCGCCGCTGGTGGACGGCCACGGCAACTTCGGCAGCGTGGACGGCGACGGCGCCGCCGCCATGCGCTACACCGAGGCGCGCATGACCCCGCTGGCGGTGGAGATGCTGCGCGACATCGACAAGGACACCGTGCCCTTCCGGCTCAACTTCGACGACACGCTCAAGGAGCCGGACATGCTGCCCGCGAGCTTCCCGAATCTTTTGGTCAACGGGGCGAGCGGCATCGCCGTGGGCCTTGCGACCAACATCCCGCCGCACAACCTGCGCGAGATCATCGAGGCCACGGCGGCGCAGATCGACAACCCGGACATTTCGCTGGACGAGTTGATGAAGCTGGTGCCGGGGCCGGACTTTCCCACCGGAGGCGTGCTCATCGACACGCCGGAGCTGCGTGCCGCCTACGAGACGGGGCGCGGAAAACTCACGCTTCGCGCCCGCACGCACATCGAGGACGGGCCCGCCGGGCGAAAGCTGATCGTCATCACCGAGATTCCCTATCAGGTGAACAAGGCGGCGATGCTGGAGAAGATCCTCAAGCTCAGCGAGGAGAAAAAGGCCGCGTTGGGCTGCATCTACGACATCCGCGACGAGAGCGACCGCACCGGCATGCGCGCGGTGATCGAGCTGAAAAAGGACACCGACGCGGAAAAGGTGCTGTCCTACCTGCTCAAATACAGCGATTTGCAGATCACCTTCGGCGTGAACCTCGTGGCCATCGCCGACGGCAAGCCGCGCCAGCTCTCGCTCCGGCGCGCCATCGGCTACTACATCCGCCACCGCAAAAACGTCGTGACCGCGCGCACCCGCTACGAGCTGGACCGCGCGCTCGCCCGCGCCCACATCCTCGAAGGCCTGATGGTGGCGGTGGACAACCTCGACGAGGTGATCGCCCTCATCCGAAAGAGCGAGAACCCCAAGGCCGCCAAGGCCGCGCTGATGGAGCGGTTCGCCCTGTCGGACGCGCAGGCGCAGGCGATTCTGGACATGCGATTGCAGCGGCTGACGAACCTCGAAATTCTGGCGCTGCGCAAGGAGTACGAGGACCTCAAGAAGCGCATCGCGGAGCTGGAGGCCATCCTCGCCAGCGAAAAGAAGCTGATGAACGTGATCAAGAAGGAGCTGCGCGCCGTGGCCGAGCGCTACGGCGACGAGCGCCGCACCGAGATCGTGCGCGCGGGCGAGGTGGTGGAGGCCGCCGCGAAGGAGGAGATCATCGCCGAGGACGCGCTGGTGACGTATTCGCGCGCGGGGCTGCTTCGGCGCGTGTATCCGCCGCGGGCGCGGCGGCAGGCGGCGGAGGAGGGCGCGGAGGATGCGCCGCTCTACCGCTTCGACACGCAGACCGATCACACGCTCTACTTCTTCACCGACCGGGGCAACTGCTACCCGCTGAGCGTGGCGGCCCTGCCGGAGATGAAGCCCAAGGACCGCGGCGCGCTGCTGAGCGGCGTTCTGGCCGGCCTTGAGGAGAACGAAACCCCGGCGAACATCCTGTGCATGAAGCCCTCGGAGCTGGCCTCCGCGCCGGACCTGCTGTTCGTTACGCGAAAGGGGCAGGTCAAGCGCACGGCGGCGGCGGAGTACGACGTGCGGCGCGCGAAGTTCGCGGCGCTGACGCTGCGCGAGGGCGACGCGGTGATGGGCGTGTTGCCGCTGGACGCGGCGGCGGATGTGCTCATCATCAGCCGCAGCGGCATGAGCGTGCGCTTCCATGCCGACGGCGTGCCCGCGCAGGGCCGCATGGCGGGCGGCGTGAAGGGCATGACCCTCGAACCCGGCGACGCGGTGCTCTGGTGCGGCCAGCCGCAGGCCGCGGATCAGGTGTTTTTGATGACGGAACGCGGATTTGCCAAGCGCGTGCTGTACATGGACTTTGAGCCGCAGGCGCGCGGCGGCAAGGGCGTGAAGGCCTTCTATTTCAACAAGAGCGGCTCCAACGGGACCTGTGTGGCGGGCGCGGCGCTCCTTGCCGGCGACGGCGCGGGCGCACAGGTGCGCGTGGAGCAGCGCATGAGCCCGCCGACGGTGCTCATGGCGCAGGAAGCGCCCTTGCAGGGTAAGCAGGACAAGGGCTTGCCGCTGGTGATGGCGCTGATGGACGACGTGGTGACGGCGGTGGAGCCTGCGGCGGAGAGCGGGACGGAGACCGGGGAGTGACGGAGGAAGAATGAGAAAGTGCGGGGTGCAGGGGGATCATCGGTTGCTCAATGTCGCGGCGGGCGCTGGCCGCGCCCGCCGCTCGTTTCGCTGCCCCGCTGCGGGTCGCTTTGCCACCTTCGGTGGCAAGTGCCCACTGGGCACGCGCTTCCCTTCGCGTCTGCCGGGGTTTGGGGCAGCGCCCCAAGCCCTGTGCCGCAGCACAAGAGCAGTGAGCGTTGCGAGCGCCTGTAGGCGCGAAGGGAAGCGTCAGCCCTGTGGGCTGTTGCGCGCAGCGCAAAGCGACCCGCAGGCGTGAGCAAATACAAGGGCTGCGCGCGGCCAGCGCGCAGAACGCCGATATTTGCGAAAGGCAGGGAAGCGCGAATGATTGAGCAACCGGGACGCAAGAAACGCGGCGATGCCGGCGGAGAGCAGACCGGAGGCCGGGGCGGCGCGTGAGGTTGTTGAGGTCGGCGCGCGGATGCGGGCGCGGTTGCCGGGGCAGCGCGTGAGGTTGTTGAGGCCGGAGCGGCGTGCGCGCGGCGGTTGACCGGGGCGCGGGCCGGACGCGCGGCCCGGAGAAAGGACGGAATGCGATGATACGCAGGGCGCGGGCGGAGGACGTGGACGCAACGGCGCGCATCTATGAGGCGCTGATGGACCGGGAGGAAGCCGGGCAGGGCGCGACGAACTGGAAGCGCGACGTATACCCCACGCGGGAGACGGCGCGGCGCGCGCAGGAGGCGGGCTGGCTGTATGTGAAGGAGGACGGCGCGGGCGGCATCTGCGCGAGCATGATCCTCAATCACGAGCAGCCGCCCTGCTACCGGGACGCGGACTGGCAGGTGACCGCCGCGCCGGAAAACGTGCTGGTGCTGCACACGCTGTGCGTGGACCCGGCGTGCGCCGGGCGGGGCATCGGCCGGGAGATGGTGCGGTTTGCGCTTTCGCACGCGCGGGAGACGGGCATGCGCGCCGTGAGGCTGGACACCTTCGAGGGCAACGCCCCGGCGCGGGCGCTGTACGCGGGGCTGGGGTTCCGCCTCGCGGGACGCGCCGACGTGCTGCACGAGGGCGTGATCCCGGAGACGCTGGTGCTGTTTGAAAAAGAGGTATAAAAAGGAATAGAAAAAAGGCGCGGGAGCGGCATGGCTCCCGCGCCTTTTGGGTGCTGGGAAGGCTTTTGGGATGGAGGGGGACGCGCTCCTGCGCAGAAGCAGGACAACGCTTCTTGGCCGGGGGCGTGACGGGGAACGCAGGGGTTTCCCGCAAGCATTTCGAGTGTACGAAGGACACAAGAAACGCGGCAAGTGGCACGCGGCGGCGCGCGCCGCCGGGCCCTGCACCCGCACCAGCCGTCAAAGGTTTGGAGAGCCGCAGCTCTCCAAAGTGCATTCCGAATCCCCGGTGCCTTCCCCAAATCTTTGATTTGGAGAAGGCATCCCGCGCGAGCGCGGGACAGGCTGCCCGCTTCCAGCGGGCGGCCTGCCTCGCTGACATGCGCGGCGGATTCGGCAGCCTTGCGTCAGCAAGGCTACCTTACGCCGCTTCCCGCCCGGGAGCCCTCCGAAGGAGGGCGAGAGGGAAGCGGCGCAACCCCGGCGGAAAAGATCGGCGCCAGCCGAGCTTTTTCGACGCGCGTTAGCGATATTCCCCGATGATCCGGTGGCTCAGCCACAGGTCCGGGTCGTCCTGCGCGAGGGCCCACATCAGCTTGCACACGGCGGCTTCGGTGGTCATGTCCGCGCCGCCGCGCACGTGCGAGGGCGCAAGGCCGCTGGCGACCTCGTAGATGCCAAGGTCGGCCTTTTCGTAGAGGCACTGGCTCACCACCAGGACGCGCACGCCGCTTTTCGCCAGCGCGTCCAGCGCGCGGACGAGGTTTCGGCGGATGTAGTGCAGGCCGCCCAGGCCGAACGCCTCGATCACCAGCCCGCGATAGTCCGCTTCCCGCACAAAGCGCAGCACGTCCGGCGAGGTGCCGGGCACGAGCTTGAGCAGAAACACGCGCGGGTCGATGCCGTCCCGAAGGGGCAGGTCCTCCGCGCCGGGCGGCGGGGTGTAGCGCTGGGGATGGCTGAAGTGCACGCCCTCCACGTCGAAATGGCCCGCCTGCGGCGCGTTGACGCTGGAGAAGGCGTCCATGGAGGTGGTGTGCGTCTTGACGCAGCGAACGCCCGAGATCAGCCGGTCGCCAAAGCACACATATACGCCCGGCACGCCCGCCTGCGCCGCCGCGAAGGCGCGCAGAAGGTTGAGCCGCGCGTCGGTGAGGGGATGGTTCATGGGCAGCTGCGAGCCGGTGAGGATGACGGGCTTGCGCTCGCCCGCCAGCATGAACGACAGCGCCGCCGCCGTGTAGGCCATGGTGTCGGTGCCGTGGGTGATGACCACGCCGTCGCAGGTTTTCAGCGCCTCGTGCGCCGCACGGGCCAGCGCGCGCCATTCCTCCGGCTGCACGTTGCTGGAATCGAGGGTAAACACGTCCCGCGCGCGCGCGGACTCCGGCGCCGCGGGGCCGAGCATGCGCAGCAGGTCCGCCGCGCCCAGCGTGGGCTCAAGGCCGTTCTTGCCGGGCGTGCACGCGATGGTGCCGCCCGTGGCCAGCAAAGTCAGCATGGCGGATTCCTCCAAAATGCGCCGCGGAGAACTCGCGGCGCGGGATGGATAGACAGGGGGGATGAGGCAGGAAGGGGGGATGCGCACGGGTGCGCGAGGGGCGCGCGGGGCGCGGGGTGCGCGGGGTGCGCGGGGTGCGCGGGGCGCGGGGTGCGCGGGGTGCGCGAGGGTGCACGGAGTGCGCGAGGGGCGCGGGGTGCGCGGGGTGCGCGAGGTGCACGAGGTGCGCGGGGTGCGCGGGGTGCGCGAGGGTGCGCGAGGGTGCGCGAGGGTGCGCGAGGGGCGCGAGGGGCGCGAGGGGCGCGAGGGGCGCGAGGGGCGCGAGGGGCGCGAGGGGCGCGAGGGGCGCGAGGGGCGCGAGGGGCGCGAGGGGCGCGAGGGTGCGCGGGGTGCGCGAGGGGCGCGGGGTGCGCGAGGGGCGCGCGGGAGGATATGCGAGGCGCGGGCCGTCGGGCGCTGCGGGAAGGGGCACCGGAAGTCCGCGCGGTTCGCCTACCACTCCGGCGGGGTGTAGAGCACGACTTCACCCGCGGCGCGGGTGCGATTGAGGTCGATCAGGCGCTGGTTGCGGCTGCCGCGGAAGTCCAGCTCCAGCGAGCGCTCGGAAAGGACGAACGGGCCGTCCACCAGCATGTCGGTGGCGTCAAGCAGCGCGGCCACGTCGGGGTCCGAGGCGGCCATGTCAAGGAGCTTTTCATAGGTATAGCCGGTGTAGGTCCACACGTTCAGGCCCCGCGCATGCGCGCGGCGCGCCAGCTCCGCGCACGCCGCCGCCTGACAGAACGGCTCGCCCCCGGTGAGGGTCACGCCGTCCAGCAGGGGATTTTTGGAAAACTTCGCTTCCACGTCGGACAGGGAATAGACCGTGCCCGCGTCAAAGTCGTGGCTGCCGGGATTATGACAGCCGGGGCAGTGGTGCGGGCATCCCTGCGTGAAGATGGACGTGCGGAAGCCCGGCCCGTCCACGATGGAATCGGTCACCAGGCCGTAGAGGCGGATGGTATCAGTCATGCGAATCGTCTCCCCGTTGGGTTTTGCAGGAGCCCGCATAGGGGCACCCGGCACAGCCGCCGCAGCCGCGGCGGCGGCGCAGGCGCACAAGCGCCCAGATGGCCCACGCCAGCAGCGCGGCCAGAATCACCAGATCCAGCACAAGGCCCATTGCGCATCCTCCTCAGCCAAGGCCCAGAAGTCGCCCCACCTGGAACACCAGCGTGGCCGCGACCCAAGCCAGCACCGTCTGCCCCGCCACGGCCAGGGTGGCCAGGCGGCCGCTTTCCATCTCGTGGCGCATGGCGGCGAAGGCCGCCACGCAGGGCATGTAGAGCAGCACGAAGGTCAGGAACGAAACCGCCTGCAGCACCGTGGGGAACACCGAGTGCAGCGCGGTGACCATCTGCGCGCTGTCCGGGTCCACGCCGGCGAGCACGCTCAGGGTGCTGACGACGCTCTCCTTGGCCATGACGCCGGTGAGCACCGCGGTGGACGCCTCCACCGTGCCAAAGCCCGCCGGGTTGAACACCGGCGCGATGGCGCCGGCGATGACGCCGAGCATGCTGTGCGCCATATCGGGCGCGGGCGAGAGAGTGAAGGTGAAGTGCTGCAAAAACCACACCACCATGGTGGCCAGAAAGATGACGGTGAAGGCGCGCTTTAAGAAATCGCTGGCCTTATCCCACAGCTGCCGGGCCACGTTGCGCGGCGCGGGCAGGCGGTAGGCGGGCAATTCCATGATGAAGGGCGCGGCGTCGCCGTGGAAGGCGGTATGCTTGAGAATCAGCCCCACGACGATGGAAACCGCAACGCCCGTGAGATAGAATGCGCTCATCACCAGCACCTGATGCCCGTCAAAGAACGCGCGGGTGAAGAGCGCATAGATGGGCACCTTGGCCCCGCAGCTCATGAAGGGGGTCAGGAGGATGGTGAAGCGCCGGTCGCGCTGGTTGTTCATGCTGCGGGCGCTCATCACGGCGGGCACCGTGCAGCCGAAGCCCATCATCATCGGGATGAAGGCCCGTCCGTTGAGGCCGAGCTTGCGAAGCGGCTTATCCATGAGGAACGCCGCGCGGGCCATATAGCCGCTGTCCTCCAGAATGGACAGGAGCAAGAACAGAAGCAGAATCGTGGGCAGGAACGAAAGCACGCTTCCCACGCCCGTGAGCGCGCCGTCCACCAGAAGGCTGCGCACCCAGCCGGCCACGCCCAGGCCCGCCAGCGCCGCCGCCAGCGCGTCCACCCCCTGCTGCACCAGCGCGGCAAACCCGTCCGCCAGCCACGTGCCGATCGGGCCGAAGGTGATGTAGAACACCAGCAGCATCATGAACAAAAACACCGGAATCGCCAGCACCGGATGCGTGAGCACCCGGTCCAGCCGGTCGGTGAGGGTGCCGCCCTCCTCCGTGGCGCGCGTGTAGCAGGTGGAGAGCAGCTTTTCGATGAAGCGGTAGCGCGTATCGGCCATCACCGCCGCGCGCTCCATGCCCACCTCCCGCTCCATGGCGGTGAGGATCTCCTCGATGATGTGGCGCGTGTCCTCGCTCAGGTCCAGCTCCTCCATCATGGGCGCGTCGCCCTCGAAGAGCTTGGTCGCCGCGTAGCGCGAGGTCATGCCGTGCGCCTGCGCCGGCTGCTCCACCAGATGCTGGATCGCGTGCAGCGCCTTGTGCGCCGCCCCGGTGCAGATATCCAGCTTCGGCGGGGTGCGCCGGTTCTCCGCCGCATCCATCGCGCGGCGCACCAGCTCGTCCAGGCCCTCGCCCTTGCGCGCGCAGATCGCCACCACCGGCACGCCCAGCCCCTTCTCCATGGCCGCCAGGTCGATGACGTCGCCGTGGCTGCGCACCTCGTCCATCATGTTGAGGGCCACCACCACCGGCCGCCCCAGCTGGAGCAGCTGAAGGGTCAGGTAGAGGTTGCGTTCAAGGTTGGTGGCGTCCACGATGTTGATGACCACGTCGGGCTTCTCCTGGACGATGAAGTTGCGGCTGACGATTTCCTCCATCGAATAGGGGCTGAGGGAATAGATGCCCGGCAAATCCACAATGGTCACGTCCGAATACTTATCCGGCACCGCCTGCCCGTTTTCGTGCGCGCGCCGGAAGCGCCGCGGCAGGCCCAGGTGGGTCTGCTGGCCGTGATGATGGTGCAGCATCGCGCCGGTCTTTTTTTCGACCGTCACGCCGGGCCAGTTGCCCACGTGCTGGCTGCTGCCGGTGAGCTGGTTGAAGAGGGTGGTTTTGCCGCTGTTCTGGTTACCGGCCAAGGCAAAGGTATATTGCATGAAAAAGTCGCTCTTTTCTGTCAAAAGCTGTCGTTCGGGGGGGAAAAGACCGGTGGGGGACGGGCTTTGCCGGCGGGGCAGAGAAGCCTTGCGAAGCAGGGTTACGTTTCCCCGGCCGCGCCGCAGGCGTGAGCCAATACAAGGGCCGCGCGCGCCCGGCGCGCGCAGCGCCGATATTTGCGGGGAGGGGAAACGCGCAGTCCGTCGGAAAAGATCGCCGCAGGCGGGCTTTTCCGACGCTCACCGGAGGGTGATTTTTCTGGCGTCGTCCAGGCGCAGGGTCAGGGCGTAGCCGCGCAGGTGGATCTCCACCGGGTCGCCCATGGGGGCGGTTTTTTGCAGGAGCACGGTCACGCCGGGCGTGATGCCCATGTCCAGCAGGTGGCGGTGAAGCGCGTCCTCGCCGCCGACGGCGGCTACCACGCCGCTCTCGCCGGGTTTGAGGTCGGCCAGGGTTCGGGTCTCCATGAAAAGGACCACCTTTCAGGCAGGATGTTGGGGCCGTCAGTCCGTCGGCCCGGCGGGCACGGGCGGCTCGGCGTGGTTGTGCTCCAGCACCGGGTCGGGGGCCCGGTCCTCCTCGCGCAGCCATTTGCGCAGCTCGTGCTCGATGATGTTGGCCGCGATGAACTCGCCCTGCTCCAGGCGCAGGCGTTCGCCCAGCTCGCGCGCGGCCACGCGGTACTTCGGCGTCTCGGTGAGGTCGACGAGGGCGCGCGCCAGGCGCGGCGCGGTCAGCCGGTCGCGCGGGATGGCGTGCGGGCCGATGCCCAGCGCCTTAACCCGCGTGGCCCAGAAGGGCTGGTCGCCTCCGAAGGGCACCACCAGCGTGGGCCGCCCCGCCGTGATGCCCGCCGCCGTGGTGCCCGCGCCGCCGTGATGCACCACGGCGCTCACCCGGTCAAACAGCCAGTCATGCGGCACGAAGCCCGCCACGTACAGGTTTTCCGCCGGGGGCACGTCCACGCCGCCCCAGCCGGTGGACAGAACCGCGCGCACCCCGCTGAGAAGCACGGCCTCGCGCGCGATGTCCAGCGTCTCGGCCATGTCGCCGGCGGTCATCGAGCCAAAGCCGATATAGACGGGCTTTTCACCCGCGGCGAGAAAATCCGCGAGCGCCGGGTCCGGCTGGTAGGTGCTTTCGCGCCGGTCCAGCCAGAAGCCCGTCATGTGGATGTTCTCCCCCCAGCGCGCGGGCCGGGGCATAATCAGCGGGCTGATGGCATAGAGCACCGGAATCAGGTGCCCGCACAGCTCATAGCACGGCGCCGCCTCCAGCTTTCGGGGGCTCATGCCGCGCGACTGCCGCCAGTCGGAGAGGTAGTATTTCTCAAGCGTGCTGATGAGCAGGTGGCCCAGCTGGTAGGTCGCCAGGTTCCACGCCTTGCCCACCCGCTGGCCCGGCGCCGACGCGATGGGCGCCTGCGGGTTGGGGTCGATGGGAAAATACTGCGTCTGCACATAGGGCACATGCCGCATCTCCGCCAGGGACTGGAACACCTGCCCGAAATAGGTGCCCACGATGGCCTGCGCGTCCTCCGTGGCGGCCTCCAGATCGGCAAGGAACGGCTCGATAAACTCCCGCAGGGTGTCGCGCACCTGCTTGAGAAACGCCACGCCATTGGCCCCGTTCATCAGATTGGCCATGAAGGTTTTCACATCGCCGCTGACGGGCTTGAAGCCCAGCCCCTCGGCCTTCACGGCGGAGGCAAAATTGGCAAAGGCGCAGATGGACACCTCATGCCCCCGGCGCCTGAGCTCGCGCCCCAACACCAGGTAGGGGCGCACGTCGCCGGTGGAGCCTATGCAGATCATGGTGATGCGCATGCCGGATGGGGACCTCCTTTCGGGAAAAAGGCGTTTTCGCCTACACAGTATACCGCAGTTGCCCGAGAAAAGCAATGCGGAGCGCGGGGCGGCGGACGGGTTCGGGCTCCTTTCGGGGAGGGGGGAGGGATGCCCGCGCCGGGGCGCAAATTTTGCCGGGCATTGAAATTTGACGCACGTCATTGTATAATAAATGTCGAATCCGGACAGGCATATGGAGGGAAACGAGTGTACAGACTGCTGATCGTCACCACGAACCAGGCTACAAAAGACATGCTGGCCTCCATGGAGGGGTGGGAAGCGCTGGGCGTCAAGCCGCCGCGCGTGCGCGAGACGGTGGAGGACGCCGTGGAGTGCATGAAGAAGCATCCCATCGACGCGATCGCCGTGGAGGATGCGCCCGTCTTTGCGCCGCTGGCGGACTATCTGGACCGACAGGCGCCCGCCATGCCGGTATTCGCCATCGAGGCCGACGCAAAAACGCAGCTGGAAACGGTGCGCCAGACGGTGAACCTGCTCACCCGCCTGCGTGCCGACGACTCCAACGACCAATACGACCCCGCCTACATGATGGAAAAGCAGCGCGCACGCTGGCTGCGCCGGGTGATCGGCGGGCTGGAGCCCACCGCGGAGGACATCGTGCGCGGGCTGAAGCTGTACCGCTGCGCCATGCGCCCCGGCGTGCCCTGCGTGCTCGCCCGCCTGGGCGTGCCCGAGGACGACGGCTTCATGACCGAGCGCTGGCACTACGGCGGCGAACGCCTGGAAATCGCCCTGCGCAACTTCTTCGGCCGCGAGCACGGGCATATGCTGCTGCGGGTGGCGGTCGTCTCCCCGCAGGAGGTGCGCGTGCTGTGCTATCCCCGCGACGAGGCCGAGGGGCTGAGCGAAAACGCCGCCTTTGAATACGTGCAGGAGACCATCGAGCAGATCGCCCGGTACCTGGGCCTTGCGCTGAAGGTGCTGGAGGTGCGGCGCATCGCCGGGCTGTGCGACTTCGCCGCCGAAAACGACGCGATCTAAGCCGCCGCACGATTTTTGGATGAAGGAGAGGATTCGCCGATGGGACTGTTTGACATGGTGCGCGGCCAGCTGATTGACGTCATCGAATGGACCGATGATTCGAGCGACACGCTGGTGCACAAATACGACATGAACGGCAAGGAGATCATGATGGGCGCGCAGCTCACCGTGCGCGAGAGCCAGGCCGCCGTCTTTGTGGACGAGGGCCGGCTGGCCGACGTGTTCGGCCCCGGACGCTACGAGCTGACCACCCGCAACCTGCCCGTGATGACGGCGCTGCGCGCGTGGAAGTTCGGCTTCAACTCGCCCTTCAAAAGCGACGTGTACTTCGTTTCCACCCGGCAGTTCATGGACCGCAAGTGGGGCACCGCCAACCCCGTGATGATGCGCGACAGCGAGTTTGGCATGATCCGCGTGCGCGCGTTCGGGTCCTTCTCCTTCCGGGTCAAGGATCCCGCCACCTTTATGCGCGAGGTGTTCGGCACCAGCTCCCTCTTTACCGCCGAGGGCGTAGAGGGCCAGATCCGCAGCCTCGCCGTGAGCGCGCTGAGCGACGCCATCGCCGAGAGCGGCATCCCCGCGCTGGACCTGGCGAGCAAGTACGACGAGCTTTCCCGCCGCGCGCTGGAAACCCTCGCCCCCCGCGTGGAGGGGCTGGGCCTTGAGCTGTGCGGCTTCGTGATTGAAAACATCAGCCTGCCCGAAGAGGTCGAAAAGGCCATCGACCGCCGCACCTCGATGGGCGTGGCGGGCGATCTGAACCGCTACGCGCAGTTCCAGGCCGCCGAAGCCATGCGCGAGGCCGCGTCCAATCCCGGCGGCATGGCCGGCGTGGGCGTGGGCATGGGCGCGGGCGCGGCCATGGGGCAGATGTTCGCGCAGAGCCTGGGCGGCGGCGCGGGCGCGGCGGCGGCTGGCGCTGCGGGCGCGGCTGGTGTGGGTGCTGCGGGCGTGGCTGGTGCTGCTGCGGGCGTGGCCGGGGCTGGTGCTGCTGCGGGCGGCGCGGTGTGCGCCGGGTGCGGCGCGGCGCTGCCGGCGGGCAGCCGGTTTTGCCCTGCGTGCGGCGCGCCCTGCGGGCAGGCCGCGGAGCGCTTCTGCCCCGGATGCGGGCGCAAGGCCGAGCCGGGCGCGAAATTCTGCGCGGGCTGCGGGCAGAAGCTGGGCTGAGGCGTGAGGGTGCGACCGGGACGCGCCGGGCGCGGTGCTGATGCGGGCGCGGCTGGTGCGGTGTGCAGCGAGTGCTGATGCTGCCGGTGGTGGTGCTGCGGGCGGTGCGGCTGCGGCTTGCACGGGTGCTGCTGCGGGCGGCGCGGTGTATGCCGGGCGCGGCTGGTGTGCGACCGGGTCAGGCCGATTGGAAAAATTGAGAGTTAAGGAAGCAATGATGCGCGGCGCTCTTTCCCATGGCGGGGGAGGGCGCCGCTTTGCGTTTGGAGGGCGTTTCGAGTGCTCTTGCGTGGCTGCGTTCGCTCCCGCCGCGGCAGGCGCGTCGCCGCGCCCACCGCTCGCGGCATGGGTGCGGGTCTGCTCCGGTTCCGCTGCGCGCAAGCGTTTCGAGTGTCCAAAGGACACAAGAAACGCGGCTCGTCGCACGCAGCGGCGCATACCGCCGGGCCGCGCTCTCCGCACCAGCCGTCAGGAGGTTCGGAGGGCTCGCGGGCCCTCCGAGCTGTATTCCGAATCCCCGGTTCCTTCTCCAAATCTTCGATTTGGAGAAGGAATCCCGCGCGAGCGCGGGACAGGCTGCACGCTTCCAGCGGGCGGCCTGCCTCGCTGACATGCGCGGCGGATTCGGCAGCCTTGCGCCAGCAAGGCTACCTTACGCCGTCCGCCGCTTGCGCCGGAAGGGAGCGTGTGCCCAGTGGGCACTTGGGCCGAAGGCCCAAAGCGACCTGCAGGCGTGAGCAAATACAAGGGCTGCGCGCGGCCAGCGCGCAGAACGCCGATATTTGCGAGGTGCCGGCGGCAAAGCCGCCGGCTGAGTAGGCGGATGGCGCAACCCGGCGGAAAAGGCCGCCGCAGGCGGACTTTTTCGACGCGCGCTCTGCGCGTGTATAAACAAACTGTAAACACCGCGTCCGCCGCTTGACTTGGGGATGCGGGGGGCGTACAATGCTCATACTGTGTTAGCCGGCTAACAAAGAGTCGGCGGAGGAGGGAGCGGCCTTGGAGGAGGAAACCCGGCTGATGCTGCGCATGCTCTCGGCGGTGCGGCTGTATTTTGAGAAGGCGCGGGGCGAGATGGACGGCGAGATGGGCGCGCAGCCGCGGCAGGCCCCGGTGCTGGCGGTGCTGGCGCGCGGGGGCGAGATGAGCCAGGCGGAGGTGGCGCGGGCGCTGAACGTGACGGCGGCGACGGTGGCGGTATCGGCGGCGCGGCTGGAGAAGCTGGGCTATGTGGCGCGGCGGGTCAACGAGGACAACCGGCGGGCCAACGTGATCGGCCTGACGGAAGCGGGAAAGGCGGAGGCGCGGCGGCTGGGCGATTTGATGGACCGGGTGAGCCGGGAGGCGCTGTGCGGCCTGACGGCGGAGGAGCGGGCGCGGATGCTGCGCCTGTGCGACGTGATCACGGGGAACCTGCGCGCCGGGGAGCGCGCGGGGGAGGAGGAAGAGACGTGCTGAAAATGATGATTCACATGCGGCGCTACGCGTGGATGCTGGCGGCGGTGGTGGTGCTGCTGGCGGCGCAGGCGGCGTGCGAGCTGTGGCTGCCGACGTACACGGCGGCGATCGTGGACGTGGGCATCCAGCAGGAGGGCGTGGAAAGCCCCGTGCCGGAGGCGGTGCGGGAGAGCGCGCTGGAAGGGATGCTGGCCCGCATGGACGCGGAGACGGCGGCGCGGGTGCGCGCGGCCTACGCGCCGGCGGACGAGGCGGCGCTTTCGCGCCTTGGCGTGACGGAGCGGGCGGATACGGTGCTCGTTCTGCGGGAGGACGCGGACGCGGCGGCGCTGGAGGCGGCGTTTGAAGGGCTGTACGCGGATGCGGCGGGCCTGGCCGGGATGAGCGGCGACGCGGCGCGGCAGGCGGCTATCGCCGCGGCGGCCGCCGAATACCGGGCGCTGGGCATGGACATGGACGGCATGCGCAGCCGCGCCATCTGGAAATACGGCGGGCTGATGCTGCTCATCGCGCTGGCGGGCGCGGCAGCGGCGGCGGCGGTGGGCTACCTGGGCAGCCGCGCGGCCGCGGGCATGGGTCGCGACCTGCGGGAAAAGGTGTTTGCGCGGGTGCTGAGCTTCGGGCAGCAGGAGATGGACGCGTTCTCCACGGCGTCGCTGATTACCCGGTCCACCAACGACATCCAGCAGGTGCAGAACGTGACGGTGCTGCTTCTGCGCATCGCCATCTACGCGCCGATTCTGGGCGTGGGCGGCATCATCCGCGCGCTGGAGACCAACGCCTCCATGGCGTGGGTCATCGCCGTGGGCGTGGCGCTGGTGCTGGCCATCGTGGGCGTGCTCTTCGCCCTGGGCCTGCCCCGCTTCAAGCGCATGCAGGAGCAGATCGACCGGGTGAACCTGGTCATGCGCGAAACCCTCACCGGCCTGCCGGTCATCCGCGCGTTCGTGACCCAGAAGCGCGAGGAGGAGCGCTTTGACGCGGCCTCCACGGCGCTTCGCAAAACCCAGCTGTTCGTCGGCCGACTCATGGGCGGCATGATGCCCATGATGATGCTGGCCATGAACGGCGTATGCGTGCTGATCCTGTGGGTGGGCGCGGGCAGCATCGACGCGGGCAACATGCAGGTGGGCGACATGATGGCCTTCATCCAGTACACGATGCAGATCATCGCGGCGTTTCTGATGATCTCCCTCATCAGCGTGATGCTGCCGCGCGCCAGCGTATCCGCCGGGCGCATTCAGGAGATCCTCGACACCGAGCCCGCCGTGCGCGAGCCTGAAACCCCCGCGGACTTTGACCCCGCGCAGGCCGGGACGGTATGCTTCGAGGACGTGTGCTTCCGCTACCCCGGCGCGGACGAGGACGCGCTGAGCCACCTCACCTTCACCGCGCGGCCCGGCCGGACCACCGCCATCCTCGGCGGCACGGGTTCGGGCAAGAGCACGCTGCTCAATCTCATCCCCCGGTTCTACGACGTGACCGCCGGGCGGGTCATGGTGGACGGCATCGACGTGCGGAGCGCGTCCCTGGCGGGGCTGCGCGCGCGCATCGGCTACGTGCCGCAGAAGGGCGTGCTGTTCAGCGGGACGGTGCGCGAAAACCTGACCTTCGGAAGCGAAGGCATCCCCGACGCGCAGGTGCGCCGCGCCGCGCAGGTGGCGCAGGCCGAGGGATTCATCCTGGAGCGCGAGGGCGGCTACGACAGCGAAATCGCCCAGGGCGGCACGAACGTGTCCGGCGGGCAGAAGCAGCGCCTGTCCATCGCCCGCGCGGTGGCCAGAAAGCCCGAAATCTACCTGTTTGACGACAGCTTTTCCGCGCTGGACTTCAAGACCGACGCCGCCGTGCGCCGCGCCCTGGGCCAGGAGGCGGCGGACGCGACGGTGATCGTGGTGGCGCAGCGCATCGCCACGGTGATGCACGCCGACGAGATCCTCGTGCTCGACGAGGGGCGGCTGGCCGGAAAGGGCACGCACGCGGAGCTGATGGAAAGCTGCGAGGTATACCGGCAGATCGCCGTGAGCCAGCTGTCAAAGGAGGAATTGGCGCATGGAACGAAATAACCGGCCCCGCAGGGCCATGGGCGGCCCGCACGGCATGGGCGCGGGCGAGCGCGCGAAGGACTTCTCGGGCACGATGCGCCGCCTGCTTCGGGAGATGGGCCGCTGGCGCGTAAGCCTGATCGCGGTGGCGGTGCTGGGCGTGGGCAGCGCGGCGTTTTCCATCATCGGGCCCAAGAAGATGGGCGAGGTGACGACGCAGATTTTCACCGGGCTGGTCAGCCGTCTCGGCGGCGGGCCGGGCATCGACTACGGGCGCATCGGCGTGCTGCTTCTGTGGCTGCTGGGCCTGTACGTGGTGAGCGCGGCGCTGAGCTTCGCGCAGCACTTCATCATGACGGGCGTGAGCCAGAAGCTCTCCTACAGCCTGCGCGGGCGGCTGGCCGCCAAGGTGCACCGCCTGCCCATGAGCTACTTCGACCGCGTGACCTACGGCGACGTGCTCAGCCGCGTCACCAACGACGTCGATACCCTCGGCCAGAGCCTCAACCAGAGCCTGTCGCAGGTGGTCAGCTCGCTGGCCACGGCGGTGGGCGTGGCGGTGATGATGCTGTCCATCAGCTGGCAGATGACGCTCGCGGCGCTGCTCATTTTGCCGCTGAGCGGCATCCTCATGGGGCTGGTGGTCAGAAAGAGCCAGAAATACTTCGTGGGGCAGCAGCGCTACATGGGCGAGCTCAACGGGCAGGTCGAGGAGATGTACGCCGGGCACGTGGTGGTGAAGGCCTTCGGCGCGCAGGAGAGCGCCGAGCGCGCCTTCGCCGGGGTGAATGAAAAGCTGTACCGCTCGGCCTGGAAATCCCAGTTTTTGAGCGGCCTGATGCAGCCCATCACCACCCTCATCGGAAACCTCGGCTACGTCGCCGCGGTGGTGCTGGGCAGCGGATACGCCGCCGCGGGCGTGATCTCCGTGGGCGACATCCAGAGCTTCATCCAGTACGTGCGCAGCTTCAACCAGCCGGTTTCGCAGATCGCGCAGATCTTCAACATCCTGCAGAGCGCCATGGCCGCCGCCGAGCGCGTCTTTGAGTTCCTGGACGAGGCCGAGGAGGAGCCCGCGCCCGCGCATCCCGCGCCGACCGCCGGCATCCGCGGCGAGGTCACCTTCGACCACGTGCGCTTCGGCTACACGCCCGACAAGGTCATCATCCACGATTTCAGCGCGCACATCCTGCCGGGGCAGAAGATCGCCATCGTCGGCCCCACGGGCGCGGGCAAGAGTACCATGGTCAAGCTCCTGATGCGATTCTACGACGTGAGCGGCGGGCGCATCCTCATCGACGGGCACGACATCCGCGAGTTTGACCGCGACGACCTGCGCCGCCTCTTCGGCATGGTGTTGCAGGACACGTGGCTCTTTGAGGGGACCATCGCCGACAACATCCGCTACGGCCGTCTGGACGCCACCGACGAGGAGGTGGAGGCCGCCGCGCGCGCCGCGCACGCCGACCACTTCATCCGCACGCAGCCCGGCGGCTACCGGATGGTGGTCAACGAGGAGAGCAGCAACGTATCTCAGGGACAGAAGCAGCTGCTCACCATCGCGCGCGCCATTCTGGCCGACCCCAGGATCATGATCCTCGACGAGGCGACCAGCTCCGTCGATACGCGCACCGAGGTGCGCATCCAGAAGGGCATGGACGAGAGCATGAAGGGGCGCACGAGCTTCATCATCGCGCACCGGCTTTCGACCATCCGCAACGCGGACCTGATTCTGGTCATGCGGGACGGCGACATCGTCGAGCAGGGCACGCACGAGGAGCTGATGGAGAAGGGCGGATTCTACCGGGAGATCTATCAGGCGCAGTTCAGCGCGTAGAGGCGCGGCGGAAAAGATCCCCAGCGGCGATCTTTTCCAACGGGAGTACGAAAGTTTGTCTCTCGCCCCCGAAGCTCTCGACGGATGGTGCGGGCGGGAGGCTCTGGGGTGCTTAGGATGGGGTGATGCAAGTCGCGTTTCTTGTGCCAATCGGACACTCAAAACAATTTCGGGGGCTGTGCCATGAGGCACGGCCCCTCACGCAGACCGTCGACAAAGGGGCTGCTTTCTCTCGAAAGCAGCCCCTTTGTCGACGGTCTGCGCCGCCCGACTTTGCCGGGCGGCGCAGGGTCTTTCAAAAAATCAATAGTTCTGGGCGCGAAGCTGGAAATAGGCCTTGGGATGCTTGCACACAGGGCACATTTCGGGGGCCTTGGGGCCGATGACGATGTGGCCGCAGTTGGAGCATTCCCAGATCATGTCGCCGTCGCGGCTGAAGACGATGCCATCCTCCACGTTGGAAAGCAGCTTGCGATAGCGCTCCTCATGGGCCTTTTCGATCTTGCCCACGGACTCGAAGAGGAAAGCGATATCGTTGAAGCCCTCCTCGCGGGCATCGGCGGCCATCTTGGCATACATGTCGGTCCACTCATAGTTCTCGCCGTTGGCGGCGTCCAGAAGGTTGGTGCTGGTGGCGGGGATGTCGCCGTCATGCAGGAGCTTGAACCAGATTTTGGCGTGCTCCTTCTCGTTGTTGGCGGTCTCCTCGAAGAGGTTGCCGATCTGCACATAGCCTTCCTTGCGGGCCTTGGAGGCGTAGTACTTGTACTTGGTGTGCGCCTGGCTTTCGCCGGCGAAGGCGGTCATGAGGTTGGCCTCGGTCTTGGTTCCCTTGAGATTGTTCATGGGTGACATACCTCCTTCATGTTTTGTTTCCCGTCATTACGCATTTATTATAACGCATTTTGCGCGGGATGAAACGGGTTTATTTCCAGGTCTGGCAAAAGCCGAAGACGGACCAGTGGTCCGTGTGCAGCTCGTACTGCACCAGCGGGTCCGAGTGCATCTGTTCGGGTAGCTCGGACATGTTGTTTTGCAGCTTGAGGCCCTCTTCCACGCCCACCATGTGGTTGGGCTTGTTGCTGTCGTAGACGTAGCAGTAGCTCTTTACGCTGTTTGACATGTTGCCCTCCACCGTAGTTACGGCGTACAGGCCGTCTCCCAGGTCCTCAACATCCGTCACCGAGCCGATGTGCACGGTGCGGTAGGCGTTGCTCATGTCCGCGTAGATCACCAGGTAGCCGGGTTTGGGCACGCTCACAAAGCGGTCCAGCTCCAGAAAGCCGTCGTACTGGCGGCCCACCTGCCCCTCACGGAAGAACTGCACGGGGGACTCGCCCTCCGTCTCCAGATCGGCGACCTTGATGGGATTGGCCCCGGCGGCATTGGCGCAATAGATGGTGAATACCGAGCACCAGCCCACCTCGTTCTTTCTGCCGTAATACCATTTGGCATACTGGTTGTACTTGGGAAGGCGTGCGCGCTTGACGGTATAAAACTCCCGGTTGAGCACATAAATATAGTTTTTGATCAGCTCCGGCAGGGCGTCGTCGCTCACCGTCACCTGATAGGTGTGTTCGCCTTCCGCGGCCTGATAGGTCACGGTGGCCGTGCCGGGGGCCACGCCCGTCATCAGCCCCGCGTCCGTCACGGTCACCACCGACTCATCCGACGACGAAAAGGGGCCGCTGACCGGCGGATAGACGGTTGTCTCCCGTTCGTCATAGGGGGTGATTTCCGGCGCGATGCAGGGCACATAGGCGCTGTCGCCCGTGTGCAGGTCGAGAGCGCCGTCCAGATCGGCCTGCCGGGCGGGGGTCAGAAGCCCCTCCAGCGCCGCGTCAAAGAGCGCGTCGCGCTCCTCGTCGGCAAGGGCGCAGGATACGCAGAGCAGGCAGACGAGCAGGCAGCAGAGCCCGCGGGTAAAGAGGGTTCGCATGCAGGTTAGTCTCCTTCCCCGGAAATAAGATCCGAGATTATTATATCATATCCCGGTAGATTTGGAAACTTGTCCGCGCACGCCGCAGGTGTTACAATAGCAGATAAAGGAGGATGGTATATGAAGCTGCTTTTGCATATCTGCTGCGCCCCGTGTTCCATCATGTGCATCGAAACGCTGCGCGGAGAGGGGATCGAGCCCGTGGGCTTCTGGGACAATCCCAACATCCACCCGTTCACGGAGTTCCGCATGCGCCGCAACACGCTGGTCGACTATGCGAAAGAAATCGGCCTTTCGCTGGTGGTGGAGGGCGGATACGGTCTGCGGCCCTTTCTGGAGGCGGTCGGGGGCGATTTTGACGGGCGCTGCCCCGTGTGTTACCGGCTGCGCATGCGCTCCGCCGCGCGCTATGCCGCGGAGAACGGCTTCACGCACTTCACCACCACGCTGCTCATCAGCCCCTATCAGAACCATGAGCTGCTCGCCCAGACCGCACGCGAGGCGGCGGAAGAGTTCGGCGTGTCGTTCCTCTACCGGGATTTCCGCCCTTACTTCCGTGAGGGGCAGGACCGGGCGCGGGCCATGGGGCTGTACATGCAGAAGTACTGCGGCTGCATCTTCAGCGAGGAGGACCGCTACCGCAAGCGCAAAAAACCCCCGAAAAAGGAGGAGGCGTAGGCCATGGACCCGATTCTGGGCATGCTGTCCACGAAGGAGCCCATCTCCGGCGAGCGGCTATGCGAGCAGATGGGCATGACGCGCGCCGCCGTGTGGAAGCGCATGGAAAAGCTGCGCGCGGAAGGATACCGCATCGTCTCGGCGGGCAAGCTGGGCTACCGGCTGGACCCGGAGGAAAACAGCCTGCTGCCCGGCTACCTCCTGCATGAGCTGGATACCCGCTGGGCCGGGCGGGGCGAGATCGCCTACGAGGCGAAGATGGATTCCACCAACATCCGCGCCAAGGAGCTGGCGCGATCGGGCGCGCCGTCCGGCAGCCTGGCCCTGTGCGACCAGCAGACCGCCGGGCGCGGGCGGCTTCAGCGCCGGTGGGAAACCCCCGCGGGCGTGGCGCTGACGCAGTCGCTGGTGCTTAGGCCCTCGCTGCCTACGGAGCAGGCGCAGCTGTTTACGCTGGCCGCGGCGCTGGCTGCCGCCGGGGCCATCGCGCAGACCTGCCCCGGTCTGGACCCCGGCATCAAATGGCCCAACGACGTGATTTTGAACGGGAAAAAGTGCGTGGGCATCCTGAGCGAACTGGCGGCGGACATGGACGGGCTTAGCTTTGTCATCCCCGGCGTGGGCATCAACGTCAACCAGACGGCCTTTGAAGGCGAGCTGCGTGAGAAGGCGACCTCGCTGCTCATCGAGCTGCGAAAGGCCGACCCGAACGCCCAGCCGGTCTGCCGCAGGCAGCTCCTGCTTTCCTACCTGCGCCATATGGAAAGCGCCGTGGACGCGCTGGAGCGCGAGGGGCTGGCGGGCATCCTCGATCAGTACGTGGCCCGGTCGGTCACGCTGGGCCGGCGCGTGAAGGTGATCGGGCTGAACGGGGAGTTCACCGGAACGGCGCAGAGCATCGACGAAACCGGCGCACTGATCGTAACCGAGGACGGCGGCGGCGAGCGCCGCGTGCTCAGCGGGGACGTGTCCGTGCGCGGGCTGATGGGGTATTGCTAGGTCCCCGTGTGGGGGAGAGGCCGCGCCATGAAAAGGCGCATCGAAGCATAAGGAGGTTTTGAAGCGATGAAACAGCCTGTGTTTGAAGGCAGCATTACCGATGTACATGGTATCCGCGTGGGACAGGTGCAGAACGCCGCCGCCAAAACCGGCGTGACCGTGATTCTGGCCAGCCACGACGGCGCGGTGGTGGGCGCGGACGTGCGCGGCGCGGCGCCCGGCACCCGCGAGACGGACCTGTGCGCGCCGGAAAACACCGTGGAGCGTGCCAACGCCGTGGTACTGGCGGGCGGCAGCGCGTTTGGCCTGGCGGCTGCCACGGGCGTGATGGATTTCCTTGAAAAGCATCAGGCGGGCATGGACATGGGCGTGTGCCACGTGCCCATCGTGCCCGGCGCGGTGATCTTCGACCTGACCGTGGGCGACGCGCATGTGCGCCCGGACGCGGCCATGGGTATCGAGGCATGCAAGGCCGCGTCCAAGGCGGTCCGGCAGGGCGCGTTCGGCGCGGGTACGGGCGCGACCGTGGGCAAGCTGGTGCCCGGCGCCACGCCCATGCAGAGCGGCGTGGGCACGGCCAGCCTCACCTTACCCTGCGGGGTGACGGTGGGCGCCATCGCCGTGGTCAACGCCTGCGGCGACGTCTATGACATCCGAAACGGCCGGCCGCTGGGCTTCGGCCGCATGAAGGATGGCACCCCCGTGCTGTGCGAAAGCCTGCTGCACGGTGCGGCGCCCGCACCCGGTACCCCGCGCATCACCACGGGGCAGAATACCACCATCGCCGTGGTGGCCACAGACGCGGTCATTACCAAGGCGCAGGCGAAGCGGCTGGCTACCTGCGCGCATGACGGGCTGGCGCGGGCCATCCGCCCCGTGCACACGCAGATGGACGGCGATACCATCTTTGCGCTGGGCACGGGCCGCGTGGATGCGGATGTGAACCAGATTCAGCTGTGTGCGGCGGCGGCGGAGGTCATGGCGCGGGCCGTGGTCAACGCGGTCGCCATGGGCCGGGACGCATGAAGGGCCTGGGCATCGACCTGTGCGGGGTGGAGCGTATCGAACGGGAACTGAAGCGCAGCGACGCCTTTCTGCACCGCTTCTTCACAAACAGCGAGCGCGCGTACATCGCTTCGCGCGGGCAGATGGGCGCGCAGAGCGCGGCGGCCATGTTCGCGGCCAAGGAGGCCTTTCTCAAGGCCGTGGGCACGGGCATCGGCGGGGGCATCGCGCTGGATGAAATTGCCGTGGAGCACCTGCCGGGCGGCGCGCCCGTCTACCGCCTGACCGGAGCGGCGCAGGCGCGGCTTGGGGAGCTGGGCGCGGAGCGCGCGTTTTTGAGCCTGACGCATGAGGCAGGCATGGCTGCCGCCGTGTGCGTGATCGAATAGCAAAAGGGGGAAGGCGCATGCTGCGCACCATCACACCGTCGGAGATGAAGCGGGTGGAAACCCGCGTGATGCAGGAGACGGCCCTCACGGGCGAAGCGCTCATGCAAAACGCCGCGGCGCATGTGGCGCGGGCGGTATGCCGACAGGCGGCCGGGCGCGCGGGGCAGGTGGTCTGCCTGTGCGGCACGGGCAACAATGGAGGCGACGGCCTGGCGGCCATGCGCATCCTGATGGAGGAGAACCCGGCCTTTCGGGGCGAATGCTGGCTGTTGCCCGGCCGCCTGAGCGCGGACGCACAGCGCGAGCTGGACCGCCTGACGGAGGCGGCGGGAAGCCCGCCGCACGTTGCCGTGCACCGCGTGGAGGGAGATTTTGCCATGCCGGAAAAGGTCGCCTGCGCAATCGACGCGCTGTTCGGCACGGGCCTGTCGCGCCCGCTGGAGGGCGCGGCGCGCACGGCCTGCGAGGCGCTCCAAGCGCTGGCGGAGGCGGGCGTGCCCGTGGTGGCGGTGGACATTCCGTCGGGGCTGAACGGCGAGACGGGGCAGGTCATGGGCGCGGCGGTCCGCGCGTGCGAGACGGTCACCTTCCACCGGCCCAAGCCGGGGCTGTATCTGGGACAGGGGCCGGATTACGCCGGGGAGATCACCGTGGCGGATATCGGTCTCACCGCTCCGGAGGCCGCGCCGCTGGACGACGCGGACGGCATGCGCGTGCTGGAAAGATACGATCGCCTGCTGCCTCCGCGTGCGCGCACCGCGCACAAGGGAAAGCTGGGCCGCGTGGTGCTCTGGGCCGGAAGCCGGGGTATGGCAGGGGCCGCGGCCATCGCCGCGACGGCGGCCCTGCGCGCGGGCGCGGGGCTGGTGACGGTGGCCTGTCCCGATGACGTGGTGGACGTGGTGCAGACGCTCTGTCCCTGCGCCACCTGTGCCCCGCTGTCCACACAGGATGAGGACGCCGCCTGGGAAGCCCTCTCGGCGGCGCTGGAGCGCGCGGACGCGCTGGGCGCAGGCTGCGGGCTGGGCCAGGGGCCGATGGCCGTCGCGCTGATGGAGCGGCTGCTTCGATTTCTGCACGGGCGTGCGCTGCCCTGCGTGCTGGACGCGGATGCGCTCAACCTGCTGGCCCGGCGGCCCGCCTGGCTGGCGGACGGGGCGGCGCATGTGCTGACCCCCCACCCGGGGGAGGCCGCCCGGCTGCTGGGCGTATCCACGGCGGAGATTCTCGCGGATATGCCGGGCGCGGCGGCGCGCATCCGGCATAGATATGGCGCGGCGGTGGTGCTCAAAGGCGCGCGCAGCGTGCTGTGCGCACAGGAGGGCCTGGCCCTCAACCCCTTCGGCACGCCCGCCATGGCCAAGGGCGGCAGCGGTGACGCGCTCACCGGCGTGATGGCGGCGCTTCTGGCCGGGCGCGCGGCGGGCGCATACGCGATGGACGATCTGTTTCTGATGCAGGCGGCGTGCGCCCTGCACGGGCTGGCGGGCGAGCGGGCCGCGCGGCGCTGCGGCGAGCGGGGCATGCTGGCCACAGACCTGTGCGCGTGCTTGGGCTTCGATTTTTGGGAAGAAACGCCGCGGAGAAACGTGCAGCCCAGCGGCGCGCCTACGCCGCTGGGTCGCGCCGTCCACGTGACGGTGGAGCACCGGCGCGGCACGCGCGACGCACAGGGCCGCGTGTACGAGCTGCCCTGCGGCTATGTGGCCGAGTGCCTCGAAGGGGAAAACCGCTGGCAGGACGCCTGCCTGCTGGGGGTGAGCGGCTCGCCGGAGTGGTTCGAGGGCGAGGTGGCGGCTCGGGTCATGCTGGCCGGGGGCGAAATGTGGGTGGTCGCGCCAAAGGGAACGCGCCCGACCCCGGAGGAGGTCAGGCGCGCAACGGCGTTTTTGGGCCCGGCGGAGGGCGTAGAAGTGGTGCGTTGAGGACAGCTTCAGGTCTGCCGGCGCTGGGACAGCACCAGTCCCACCAGCGTCAGCGCCGCACCCAGCAGCGCCATGGGCAGCACGGGATCGCCCAGCAGCAGCCAGGATGCCACGATCGTCACCACGGGGGAAAGATAGATGTAGACGCTGGTGCGTACCGCGCCCAGCCGGCTGACCGCCACGTTCCAGGTTACAAAGCACAGGGCGCTGGCGCACAGGCCCAGGTAGAGGAGGTTTAGCAGGTTGACGGGTTTGAGCAGCGCCCCCACGTCAAAGCGGACCGGCGTAAAGGGCAGCGCCGGCAGCAGAAACAACAGGCCGTAGAGGAAGATGCGGCGCGTGACCAGGAGCGTGTCGTAGCCGTAGGTTTCAATCTTTTTGAGGAACACGCTGTATGCGCCCCAGCACATGGCGGCCAGCAGGCACAGAAGGTCACCCAGGGGGTTGAGGTTGAGTGCCTGCCCGCTGAAGGACAAAAGCGCGATGCCCGCGATGGCCACCGCAAAGCCCGCGTAAAAGTTGCGGCCCATCGGTGCGCCGCCCAGAAACAGGCGCACCGCAATGGCCACGAAAAACGGCGCGGTGGAGATGATCACGCTGCAGTTGGCCGAATAGGTGAAGGTGAGCGCGTAGTTTTCCAATAGAAAATACAGGGATACGCCCGTCAGCCCCGCCCCGGCGAAGAGCCATTCATGGCGGCGGCTTTTCAGTTTCAGCCGCCGGGGCCGCGCCACGGTCAGCGCCGCGATGCCCAGCGCCATGCGGATGATAAGAATCTCCAGCGGCGTAAAATCACGCAGCAGCACCGATGTGGATAAAAACGTGGTGCCCCACACCATGATGGTAAACAGGGCGAGCAGATGGCCCCGGCGTTCCCCGGCGGACATGGAACGGCCTCCTTGCTTCAGGCACGGCGCGCATGCGTACGGCCTTCTTTCGAATGGGACCATGATACCACAGGCCCGGCAGTGGGGCAAGCAGATTCAAAAAATCTAACGTTTTTTACTATAAAAATGAAAACGTTCGGAAATGCTGTTGACAATACGTTCATTTTCAGATAAAATAGCCGCATCGTTCGGAAAGGAGGGACCCGTGTCACCATGCGTCCGCTGCGCTGTACCGCTGCCTGTCGCCGGCTTTGCGGTTCCCCCTGGAAAAACGCCATCCTTATGCCCTGAATGCAGCCCCGCACGCACATCGCGTGGGGAGGCTGCTTCTTTCTTGCATGGGAATGGAGCATTTGGCGAAAAGGGAGGCTTCTTCTGGTGAAAAAAGTAGCGGTCATCATGGGGTCGGACAGTGACCTTCCCGTTCTGGAAAGCTGCTTTCAAACCCTTCGAAAACTGAACATTCCCTATGAGACGCACGTGTATTCCGCCCACCGTACCCCCGATGCTGCGGGGGCCTTTGCCGCCTCGGCTCGTGAAAACGGCTTCGGCGTGATCATCGCGGCGGCGGGCAAGGCAGCGCACCTGGCGGGCGCCCTGGCGGCGCGCACGGTGCTTCCGGTGATCGGTATCCCCGTGAAGGCCAGCGCGCTGGAGGGGCTGGACGCTCTTCTCTCCACCGTGCAGATGCCCGGCGGCATTCCCGTGGCGACGGTCGCCATCAACGGCTCAGAAAACGCGGCGCTTTTGGCCGCGCAGATTCTGGCCACCGGCGACGAGGCCCTTGCCCTCACCCTTGAGGCGATGCGCCGGGACATGGAAGCGGCGGTCCTTGCCAAGGACGCGGCCCTCAACGTTTGACAGAATCCAATGTTTGATTTTTAAGGAGGCAATTTCCATGAAAAAGATGGAGCAGCTTTACGAAGGCAAGGCCAAGAAGGTATTTGCGACCGACGATCCGGGCCTGGTGCTGGTGGACTACAAGGACGACGCCACCGCCTTCAACGGCCTGAAGAAGGGCACCATTCAGGGCAAGGGCGCCATCAACAACCGCGTGACCAACCACCTGATGAAGCTTCTGGAAAAGGAAGGCGTGCCCACGCATTTTGTGGAGGAGCTGTCCGACCGCGAGACGCTGGTCAAGCGTGTGAGCATCATTCCCCTGGAAGTGATCGTGCGCAACATCGCCGCCGGGAGCCTGTCCAAGCGCCTGGGTCTGCCGGAGGGCACGAAGCTGAGCAAAACCGTGCTGGAATTCTGCTACAAGGACGACGAGCTGGGCGACCCCATGGTCAACCGCTATCATATCGCCGCCATGGGCTGGGCCACGGAGGAGGAAATGGACCTCATTTGCCGCTACAGCCTCAAGATCAACGATGTGCTGACCGCCTACCTCAAGGACCTCAACATCGAGCTGATTGACTTCAAGCTGGAGTTCGGCAAGACCTCGGACGGCACCATCGTCCTGGCTGACGAAATCAGCCCCGACACCTGCCGCTTCTGGGACAGCGTGACCCACGAGAAGCTGGATAAGGACCGCTTCCGCCGCGATCTGGGCGGCGTGGAGGACGCGTATCACGAAATCATGAAGCGCTTGATGGGAGAATGAGCATGCACGCGTTTGACAAGCTGCATGAGGAATGCGGCGTATTCGGCATCTACCTCAAGGACGGAAAAACCGGCGTGGTGCCCGCCGCCTACCACGCCCTCTACGCCCTGCAGCATCGCGGGCAGGAGAGCTGCGGCATCGCCGTCAACAACGACGGCGTGATCGACTGCTACAAGGACGTGGGTCTGGTCAACGAGGTTTTTACCCGTGATGTGCTGGAAAAGCTCCATGAGGGCAGCATGGCCGTGGGCCACTGCCGCTACGGCACCACCGGCACACAGAGCCGCGGCAATGCCCAGCCCTTGCTGGTCAATCACCTCAAGGGCGCCCTGGCTCTGTGCCATAACGGCAACCTCGTCAACGCCCGGGAGCTGCGCGAGGAGTTGGAGCTGGGCGGCGCGATCTTCCACACCACCAGCGATACCGAGGTCATCGCCTATATCATCACGCAGGAGCGGCTGAGGTGCGACAGCATCGAGCAGGCCGTGCTGCGCGCCATGGAGCGCATTGAGGGCGCGTATTCGCTGGTGATCATGAGCCCGCAGAAACTCATCGCCGCGCGCGATCCCCACGGCTTCCGTCCCCTGTGCATGGGCGATCTGGACGGCGACGTGGTCTTTGCCAGCGAAAGCTGCGCGCTGGACGCCATCGGCGCCACCTTCGTGCGCGATATCGAGCCGGGCGAAACCGTGGTGGTCTCCGCCGAGGGCATCAAAAGCCTCAGGTGCGGACGCAAATGCGACAGTTCGCTGTGTGTGTTTGAGTTCATCTACTTCGCCCGCCCCGACAGCGTGGTGGACGGCAGCAGCGTGCATGTGGCCCGCCTGCGCGCGGGCGCGTTCCTGGCGCTGGACCATCCCGTGCAGGCCGACGTGGTCATCGGCGTGCCCGACAGCGGCATCGACGCCGCCATCGGCTACGCCCGTCAGAGCGGCATTCCTTACGGCATCGGCTTCATCAAAAACAAGTATATCGGCCGCACCTTTATCCAGCCCAGCCAGAAGCAGCGGCAGCACAGCGTGCGCATCAAGCTCAACGCCGTGCGCTCCACCGTGGAGGGCAAGCGCGTGGTGCTCATCGACGACTCCATCGTGCGCGGCACCACTTCCGCCCATATCGTCAGCCTCCTGCGCGAGGCCGGGGCCACCGAGGTGCACATGCGCCTGACCGCCCCGCCCTTCCGCTTCCCGTGCTACTTCGGCACCGACATCGACTCCACCGACAACCTCATCGCCGCACACCACAGCGTGGAGGAGATTGCCAAGATCATCGGCGTGGACAGCTTGGGCTTTTTGAATGTCGAACATCTGCCCAAGCTGGCCGATCATTCTACCTGCGGCTTCTGCAACGGCTGCTTCACCGGAAACTATCCCGTGGACCCGCCCCGCGACACCGCCAAGCTCAAGTTTGAGCGCAGCCTCACCGAGCGCCAAAAGACGGAGGAAGGAAACCTATGAAGAGCGAAAGCGCAAGCTACAAGGCCGCGGGGGTGGACATCACCGCCGGCTACCGCGCCGTGGAGCTGATGAAAAAGCACGTGGCCCGCACCATGATTCCCGGCGTGCTGGAGGGCATCGGCGGCTTCGGCGGCCTGTTTGAGCTGGACATGACGGGCATTCAGCGCCCGGTGCTGGTCAGCGGCACCGACGGCGTGGGCACCAAGCTCAAGCTGGCTTTTCTGATGGACAAGCATGACACCGTGGGCATCGACTGCGTGGCCATGTGCGTCAACGACATCATCTGCTGCGGCGCAAAGCCCCAATTCTTTCTGGATTATGTGGCCGTGGGCAAGAACGTGCCCGAGCGCGTGGCGCAGATCGTGGGCGGCGTGGCCGAGGGCTGCGTGCAGGCGGGCTGCGCGCTGGTGGGCGGTGAGACCGCCGAGATGCCCGGCTTCTACCCCGAGGACGAATACGACCTGGCCGGTTTCAGCGTAGGCGTGGTGGACAAGAGCAAAATTCTGGATAAGGAAACCATGCAGGAGGGGGACGTACTCATCGCCCTGCCCTCCAGCGGCGTGCATTCCAACGGCTTTTCGCTGGTGCGCAAGGTCTTTCAGGTGGAAAAAGGAGGGCTGGACCGCCGCTACGACGACCTTTCCCAGACGCTCGGCGAAACGCTGCTCACCCCCACCCGCATTTATGTGAAGCCCGTGCTGGCCCTGCTGAAGGCCGGGGTGCGCATTCGCTCCATCAGCCACATCACCGGCGGCGGCTTCTATGAGAACATCCCGCGCGCGCTGGCCGAGGGCATGACGGCCCGCATCGAGCGCAGCGCCGTCAGGGTGCTGCCCATCTTTGAAATCATCGCCCGCGAGGGCGGCATCCCCGAGCGCGACATGTTCAACACCTTCAACATGGGCGTGGGCATGTGTCTGACGGTAGCGGCGGAGGACGTCGATCTGGCGCTGGACATCCTGGCAGACGCGGGGGAGAACGGCGCATACGCGCTGGGCGAGATCGTGCGCGGAGAAGGCGGGATCGAGCTATGCTGAACATCGCGGTGCTGGTGAGCGGCGGCGGGACCAATTTGCAGGCGCTTTTGGACGCGCAGGCGGCGGGAACGCTCAAAAGCGGCCGCATCACGTTGGTTGTGAGCAGCAAGGAGGGCGCCTACGCCCTGACCCGCGCGCAGAACGCGGGCGTGGAATCCGCCGTGCTCTCGCGCGTGAGCGGCGAGACGCCCGCCGCCTACGGCGAGCGGCTGATTGCGCTGCTACGCGCCCACGGCGTCGGTATGGTGGTGCTGGCGGGCTTCATGCTCATTCTGGATGCGTGCGTGATCCGCGCCTATGAGGGCCGCATATTGAATGTGCACCCCAGCCTGATCCCCGCCTTCTGCGGCGAGGGGTACTACGGGTTGCGCGTGCACAAGGCGGCGCTGGCCCGTGGCGTGAAGGTGACGGGCGCGACTGTGCACATTGTCAACGAGATTCCCGACGGCGGACCCATTCTGGCGCAGAAGGCCGTGGAGGTGCTCCCCGGCGACACGCCCGAAACGCTGCAGCGCCGCGTGATGGAGCAGGCCGAATGGCTGCTCCTGCCCCAGGAGACCGAAAAGCTGGCAAGACGCCTGGAAGGGAGCGAAATGGCATGACCGATTTGTTTGCTTATCTGAAAGAACGCCCCTATCCGGGGCGCGGCATTCTGCTTGGCGCGACGCCCGCCGGAAAGGCTGTATGCGCCTATTTTATCATGGGTCGGAGCGAAAACAGCCGCAACCGCGTCTTTGAAAAGACCGACGACGGCATCCGCACCCGCGCGTGGGACGAAAGCAAGATGACCGATCCGAGCCTCATCATTTACCATCCCGTCAGGTGCATGGCGGACGGGACGCTGATTGTGACCAACGGCGACCAGACCGATACCGTGCGGGATTTCCTCGCGCAGGGCAAGGGCTGGCTGGAGGCGCTGTGCTCGCGCACCTTCGAGCCCGACGAACCCAACTGGACGCCGCGCGTGTCCGGGCTCATGCAGCCCTGCGGGAGCCATCTGCTCTCCATCCTCAAGGCACAGGGCGGAAATCCGGACTGCTGCGAGCGCTTCTTCTATACCTATGACGCGGCCACGCCCGGCGTGGGCCATTTCATCAGCACCTATGAGGGCTTCGGCTCCCCGCTGCCCAGCTACCACGGGGAACCGGTCACGGCGCAGGTGCCGGACCTGGACGCCCCCGCGCTGGCGCAGGCGCTGTGGGACGCGCTGGATGCGGACAACCGCGTGTCGCTCTACGTATGCGTGGACGGAAATGAGGTCATCATCAACAAGCACGGCGGGGAGGATGAAAACAGATGAACGAGCTGGAACTGAAATATGGCTGCAACCCCAACCAGAAGCCCGCGCGCATCTTCATGAAGGACGGCGAACTGCCCATCAAGGTGCTCAGCGGCCGGCCAGGCTATATCAACTTTCTGGACGCCTTTAACGGCTGGCAGCTGGTGCGTGAGCTGAAGCGCGCCACGGGCCTGCCCGCCGCCGCCAGCTTCAAGCACGTCAGCCCCGCCGGCGCGGCCGTGGGCCTGCCGCTTTCGGACGTGCTGCGGCGCATCTATTTCATCGCCCCTGACGCGGAGCTTTCGCCTCTGGCCTGCGCCTACGCGCGCGCCCGTGGCGCGGACCGCATGTCCAGCTTCGGTGACTGGATCTCCCTGTCCGGCGTGTGCGACGTCTCTACCGCAAAGCTCATCAAGCCCGAGGTGTCCGACGGCGTGATCGCCCCCGGCTATGAGCCGGAAGCCCTCGAAATTCTCAAATCCAAGCGCAAGGGCAACTACAACATTGTCGAGATCGACCCTGCCTACGAGCCCAGGAAGCTGGAGCAGAAGGATGTATTTGGCATCACCTTCGAGCAGGAGCGCAACGAGCTGGTCATCGGAGACGATTTTTTCAGCAATGTCGTCACCGAAAACAAGGAGCTGCCCGACTTTGCCAAGCGCGACCTGGCGATTGCCATGATCGCCCTCAAGTACACGCAGTCCAACTCCGTATGCTATGTGAAGGACGGTCAGTGCATCGGCATCGGCGCGGGCCAGCAAAGCCGCATCCACTGCACGCGTCTGGCGGGCGACAAGGCCAACAACTGGTGGCTCAGGCAGCATGAAAAGACGCTGACTCTGCCCTTTATTCCCACGCTCAAAAACCCCGACCGCGACAATGCCATCGACCGCTATATCAGCGACGAGTGGGACGATGTGCTGGCCGACGGCATCTGGCAGACGCTCTTTACCGAAAAGCCCGAGGTGCTCACCCCCGAGGAAAAGCGCGCGTGGCTTTCGAAGCTCACCGACGTTTCGCTGGGCAGCGACGCTTTCTTCCCCTTCCCAGACAACATCGACCGCGCGGCCCGCAGCGGCGTGCGCTACATCGCCGAGCCGGGCGGCTCCATCCGCGACGGGCTGGTGATCGAGGCCTGCAACCGCTACGGCATCGCCATGGCGTTCACGGGGCTTCGTCTGTTCCATCATTGATTCGGGGGGATTTGGCATGAAGGTACTGGTCGTGGGCGGCGGCGGGCGCGAGCACGCCATCGTCCAGAAGCTCAAGGAAAGCAAGGAGATCACCGCGCTCTACTGCGCGCCGGGCAACGGCGGCATCGCGCGGGACGCCGTCTGCGTGCCCATCAAGGCCACGGATGTGGAGGCCATCGCGGACTGGGCTGCCGCGGAAAAGATGGATTACGTGGTCGTCACCCCGGACGATCCGCTGTGCCTGGGACTGGTGGACCTGCTGGCGGCGCGCGGAATCCCCGCTTTCGGGCCCGACAAGGCCGCGGCCCGCATTGAGGGCAGCAAGGTCTTTGCCAAGGACCTGATGCGCCGCTACGGCATTCCCACCGCGCGCTATGAGACCTTTGACGATGTGGAGGCGGCGCTTTCCTACGTGCGCAAGGCTCCGTGCCCCGTCGTGGTCAAGGCCGACGGACTGGCGCTGGGCAAGGGCGTACTCATCTGCGAGACGAATGCGCAGGCCGAGGCGGCCGTGATCGAAATGATGAAAAACGGCAAGTTCGGTGCCTCCGGCAGCCGCGTGGTGGTGGAGGAGTTCCTGGAGGGGCCGGAGGTGAGCGTTTTGTGCTTCACCGACGGCACGGCCATCCGCCCCATGGCCTCCAGCATGGATCACAAGCGCGCGCTGGACGGCGACAGGGGCCTCAACACCGGCGGCATGGGCGTGATCGCGCCCAACCCCTATTACACCCCCGAGATGGCCGCGCGCTGCATGGAGGAGATCTTCCTGCCCACGCTGGCCGCCATGCGCGAGGAGGGTTGCCCCTTCCGCGGGTGTTTGTACTTCGGGCTGATGATTACCAAGGACGGCCCGAAGGTGATCGAATACAACTGCCGCTTCGGGGACCCCGAGACGCAGGCGGTGCTGCCGCTGTTGGAGAGCGACCTGTTTGCCATCATGCGGGCGACCACGGAGGGTACGCTTGCGCAGGCGGACGTGCGTTTCCGCGACGGCGCGAGCTGCTGCGTGGTGCTCGCCAGCGGCGGCTATCCTGAGAAGTACGAAACCGGCAAGCCCATCAGCGGCATTCCGGAGGCGGAGAAGAGCGCCTATGTCTATCACGCGGGGACCAAGATGCTGGAAGATGGCACGCTGGTCACCTCCGGCGGGCGCGTGCTGGGCGTGACCGCCGTGGCGGACGACCTGCCAAAGGCCATCCGGCTCGCCTACGAGGCCGCGGACCACATCCGCTTTGACGGCCTGCACCGCCGCGAGGACATCGGCGCACGCGCCCTCAAGGCGCTCGGATGACACACAAAGGAGAATGAACATGGCAGTTTACCGCGTATATGTGGAAAAATCGCCCGAATACGCCGTGGAGGCGCAGGGCCTTTTGAAGGAGATCCGGCACATTCTGCTCATCAAGAGCGTGACGGGCGTGCGCGTGCTCAACCGCTACGACGTGGAGGGCATCGAGCAGGCGCTGTTTGATCGCTGCATGCCGGTGGTCTTTTCCGAGCCGCCCGTGGACGTGACCTACGACCGTCTGCCCGAGGGCGCGGACGCGGTGATCGCCGTTGAATACCTGCCGGGGCAGTTCGACGCGCGCGCGGCGAGCTGCGAGGAGTGCATCCAGCTGGTCAGTCAGGGCGAGCGGCCCACCGTGCGCACGGCGCGCGTGTATCTTTTCACCGGCACGCCCACGCCCGAGGAGCTGGACCGCATCCGCCGCCACCTCATCAACCCCGTGGAGAGCCGCGAGGCCGACCTGGCCGAAAAGGAGACGCTGCGCCAGCAGTACGACACGCCCGAAACCGTCGAGACGCTGGAGGGCTTCAACGCGCTGGACGGCGAGGAAATTGCCGCCTTTGTGCAAAAGTACGGCCTGGCCATGGACCGCGACGACCTGGCCTTCTGCCAGGCGTATTTCCGGAGCGAGCAGCGCGATCCCACCATTACCGAGATTCGCATGATCGACACCTACTGGAGCGATCATTGCCGCCACACGACCTTCCTGACCACGCTGGACGACGTGAAGATCGAAAAGCCCGCGGTGGAAGCCGCCTTCAAGCGCTATCTGGCGCTGCGGCAGGCGGTGTACGCGGGCTGCGAGGGCGGGCCCAAGCCCATGAACCTCATGGACGTGGCCACCATCGGCGCCAAGGCGCTCAAGGCGCAGGGAAAGCTTCCCAATCTGGACGAGAGCGAGGAAATCAACGCCTGCTCCATCAAGATCGACGTGGACGTGGCCGGGCGCAAAGAGCCGTGGCTGCTCATGTTCAAAAACGAGACGCACAACCACCCCACCGAGATTGAACCCTTCGGCGGCGCGGCCACCTGCATCGGCGGCGCCATCCGCGACCCGCTGTCGGGACGCACCTACGTCTATCAGGCCATGCGTGTGACCGGCGCGGCGGACCCGCTGGTGCCAGTGGCCGACACCATGCCGGGCAAGCTCCCCCAGCGCAAGCTCGTCACCACCGCCGCGCAGGGATACAGCGCCTACGGCAACCAGATCGGTCTGGCGACCGGGCTGGTGGACGAGATGTACCACCCCGGCTACGCGGCCAAGCGTCTGGAGATCGGCGCGGTGGTGGGCGCGGCCCCGGAGCGCAACGTGCGCCGTGAGCAGCCCGCGCCCGGCGATGTGATTATCCTTTTGGGCGGGCGTACCGGCCGCGACGGCTGCGGCGGCGCGACGGGCAGCTCCAAGGTGCACAAGGTGGAGAGTCTGGAAACCTGCGGCGCCGAGGTGCAAAAGGGTAACCCCGTCGTGGAACGCAAGCTCCAGCGCCTCTTCCGCCAGCGCAAGGTGACGCGGCTGATCAAGCGCTGCAACGACTTCGGCGCGGGCGGCGTGAGCGTGGCCATCGGCGAGCTGGCCGACGGCCTGAACATCGATCTGGACCGTGTGCCCCGCAAGTATGAGGGACTGGACGGCACGGAGCTGGCCATCTCCGAGAGCCAGGAGCGCATGGCGGTGGTGGTCGCGGCGGAGGATGCCGACGCCTTTATCGGCTATGCCAACGCGGAAAACCTCGAAGCCACCGTGGTGGCCGAGGTCACGGAGGAGCCGCGGCTCAGGATGACGTGGAAGGGCCACACCATCGTGGACATCAGCCGTGAGTTCCTGGGTTCCAACGGCGCGGAAAAGCATGCCCGCGCGCTGGTCATGGACGCGAAGGTGGCCCCGGTGACGTTCGCGGGCGAAACCTTCGCCGAAAAGCTCCGGAACATGGCCGGGGATTTGAACATCTGCTGCAAGAAGGGCCTGAGCGAGCGCTTTGACTCCACCATCGGCGCGGGCACGGTGTTCATGCCCTTCGGCGGCCGCTACCAGATGACCCCCATCCAGACCATGGTGGCCAAGCTCCCCGTGACCGAGGGCGAAACCACCACCGTCAGCGGTATGAGCTACGGCTTCCATCCGCAAGTGATGGCGCAGAGCCCCTACGAGGGCGCGTACCTGAGCGTGGTGGAGAGCCTGATGAAGCTGGGCGCGGCGGGCTTTGACACGCGCAGGGCGTATCTGACCTTTCAGGAGTACTTCGAGCGCATGACCGGCGCGCCGGAGCGCTGGGGCAAGCCGCTGGCGGCCCTGCTGGGCGCGCTGGACGCGCAGATGGACTTCGGCGTGGCGGCCATCGGGGGCAAGGACTCCATGAGCGGCACCTTTGAAAACCTCGACGTGCCGCCCACGCTGGTGAGCTTTGCCATCGCGCCGGGCGTGAGCGGCGAGGTCATCTCGCCGGAGTTCAAGGCCGCCGGGCACACGCTGTGCCTGCTGCGCGCCAGCGCCTTTGACGCCGCGGGCGTGAGGCGCAATCTGGATGCGCTGTACGCGGCCATTCGCGCGGGCAAGGTGCTCTCGGCATGGGCGCTGGGCCTTGGCGGCGTGGCGGAGGCGGCGCTCAAGATGGCGCTGGGCAACCGCATCGGCGCACATATTGAAAACGTTGAAAACCCCTTCGCGCAGGACTTCGGCGCGGTGCTTCTGGAAATGGCTCCCGGCGAAACGCTGGGCGAAGCCGTGGGCGAGACGCTTGCGGACTACGTGCTGGAATACGCGGGCGAGCGCGTGGACCTTCTGCCCGTGCAGGAGATCTACGAAGGAAAGATGGACAAGGTGTTCCCCTGGCGGGGCGAGGGCGAGAAGCTGCCCGCCGTCACCTTCGCGGCCAAGCGCTGGCCCATGCCCAACGTCCTTAACCAGCGGCCTGTGGCCTTCATCCCCACCTTCCCCGGCACCAACTGCGAGGTGGACACCGCCCGCGCCCTCATTCGCGCCGGGGCGGAGCCGCGCGTACTGGTCATCAACAACCTGACCCCCGCTGCCATCACCGAGAGCATCGAGGCGGCGGCGCGCATGATCGGCGAAAGCCAGATGATCGTACTGCCCGGCGGTTTCTCCGGCGGCGATGAGCCCGACGGCAGCGCCAAGTTCATCAACGCCTTCTTCCGCAATCCCCGCATGAAGGACGCGGTGCACGAGCTGCTCAAAACCCGCGACGGCCTGATGCTGGGCATCTGCAACGGATTCCAGGCGCTCATCAAACTGGGATTGGTACCCTATGGCGAGATCATTGATATCAACGAGGCCTGCCCCACGCTGACCTTCAACACCATCGGCCGTCACCAGAGCATGCTGGTACGTACCCGTGTGGCCAGCAATATGAGCCCCTGGCTCCAAAAGACCCATGCGGGCGATATCCATACCGTGGCCATCTCCCACGGCGAGGGGCGCTTTGTGGCGGTGAACGGGGTGCTGGAGCGGCTCAAGCTCAAGGGACAGATCGCCACCCAGTACGTCGATCTGGACGGCGATCCCACTATGGACCTGCGCTTCAACCCCAATGGCAGCGCACTGGCCATCGAGGGCATCACCAGCCCCGACGGGCGGGTGCTGGGCAAGATGGGCCACACCGAGCGCGCGGGCCACGACTTGTACAAAAACGTGGAGGGCGACCGCTTCCAGCCCATCTTCGAGGGCGGCGTGGCGTACTTCCGGTAAACAAAGAAAAACAGGGGGCGCATGCCATATCCGGCATGCGCCCCTTGATATGGAAAACCGTTTGAGAAGGCATGCCTTCCCAAACGGTTTTTTGTCCCTGAGCCGGTTTATGCCTGACACACAAGCCGAACAGGGGATACGGTTACTTTTCGAGATTTTCAACGGCATGCTGCGCTGCGATGCGGCCATAGGTGCCGCCAAACAGCAGCGAACTGCCGCAGCCGTAGTAGCGCACAGAGGACATTTGTGCCACGGCGCAGGAACCGGCCGCATAGAAGCCGGGGATCACATCACCGTTGACGTCGATGACCTGCGCGTTGAGGTTGATGCGCGCGCCGGAATACCCATCGGTGCAGACCATGGGCATACGCAGCAGATAGAAGGGAGCCTCAATGCTTTCCATGTACTCGGCAGGCTTGCCGAAATCCAGGTCCTCGCCCTTGGCGCACAACTCATTGTAGCGGTCCACAGTAGCCTGTACGATTTCCGGATCCAGACCGGTGCCCTCGCAGACTTCCTCGATGGTATTGCCGGTGTAGCCCATTTTGCCATCGCGGGAACCCAGCTCGCTGCTAAGGGCGATCTCAATCACATCGGGATACTGCTTGGCAAAGGCGTCGCCCACCAGCGTCCAACCTTCCTCATAGCCGCCTTCCCAGTTTTTCTGCACATAGTCGAAGCAGAATTCGTCCTCGTTGGCCACGCGTTTTCCGCCGCCATCAAGGAAGATGACGTTGCTCACCGGGGTGATGGTGCTGGTCTGCGGCGCGCCAGGGATGACACTGGGCCAGCCGGTAAGCTTGGTGGAGAAGAAGTAGTACATCATCTGCACGTAGTCCAGGAGGATCATATCGGCATTGGCCTGCTTGGCCAGATAGTAGCCGTCGCCGTCGCCGCTGCCGCTGATGGATTCGGGCTTGAGCAAGGGGTTGAGCTCCTTGAACAGCTCCTCGTTGGCGGTGTAGCTGCCGGCACAGAGAATCACGTTGTCGGCATGGATGGTGATGTCGTCGTTATACTTGTTGGTGGCCTTGATGCCCACCACGGCGTTGCCGTCCATGATCAGTTCCGTGCAGGGGGTGCCCATCAGCACGGTCGCTCCTTTTTCAAGCGAGGCGGCGTAGAGGTTGGAGGTGATGCCGCCGCCGCCGCCCAGCACGCAGTGGTTGCGCGGCACGTTGCGCGGCGGGTTCTTGGAGATGGCTTCCAGCTTTTCAAAGGTTACGCCCGCATCCAGCAGGAACTGGATGTAGTCGGTAGAGTCATAGGCGGCCTGTTTGATGAGCTCGCCATCCACTTCGGGCTCATCCTTGTAAAGGGAGTAGATATCCTCGTAGAGCGCCTCGACGCTGTCCTCCACGCCATTTTCCCGCTGCAGCTCGGTGCCTGCGGCCTGGACATAGCCCTCCGAACGGGTGGTGGAGCTGCCAAGCACCTCCATCTTTTCCACAAGGATCACGTCGGCGCCAAGGCTGGCGGCCTCCAGCGTGGCCGACAGACCCGCGATGCCGGCGCCGATAACCACCACGTCGGCCTCATATTCCTCGGTCACGGGATCGCGCTTCTCAACGGGGCGGCTCTGCCATTCGGCCACGTCGCCGCCCGCCTGGGCAACGATGTCTGCCATGGCGGTAAAGAAGCCCGCAGACGAAACCGTGGCGCCCGCGACGCTGTCGATACCCAGACTCTGCTGTGCTACCACTTCCTGCGCCAGCAGGTCAAACGCCATGCCGCCGATGGCAGGGGTGTCGCTGTACTCGCCCACTTCCACGGACGTCAGCTTGCCGTCCTCGAAAGCAGCCGTAAGCGTCACGGTGTCCAGGCCGACGCCGGTACGGTTGTAGGAGGTGGCGGAGGCGGTGTAGACGCCGTCGGCGACGACAGAGGCGGTTTTTTCTTCTCCGCGCGCCTGCGCAAGCGCAGCATCGGCGGCCTGAAGCACCGCGTTGGAGGTGATGGTTGCTCCGGCCACGGCGTCCACGCCGGTACCCTGCGCGTCCACAATGGCCTGTGCCACCGTCGCCAGCGCCGCGCCGCCGATAGCGGGCGTTTCATCCCCGCCGGTGGCTTCGACGGCCGTGATGGCGGATTCATCCACCGTGACGGTTACGGTTACGGTGCCGCCAAAGCCCTTGGCTGTGCCTTCATAGGTGCCCGGCGTATAGGCTGCTGAGGCCATTGCCAGCACAGGAGTCACCGCCAGAATGACGGTCAGAAGGAATGCGAGTGCCTTTTTCATGTGTTTCCTCTCCCCCTTGTTTTGTTTTAGCCGCTTTGTGATATCGGGCTGTTGAAAGCAGTATAAAGCCTGTAGCGGCTTCATAGTCAAGAATTTAACAATATTTTTTCAAAGGGATTCCACTTCGGCCAAGGTTGTGGTATATCTGATAGGAGAGAAACGGAGACCAGCGCTGGCGAAAGGAGCTTTTTGGAAATGCGCAACGGGGAAAAATATACGACGGGAGATATGCAGTCCATGTTCGGCCTGACCAACAAGGGTCTGTTTCACTATGAAAAAAAGGGCATTGTGGCTCCCACGCGGCTGAACAATCAGTACCGTGTGTTTACCATGGAGGACTGCTCACGCTTCTTTATGTCGCGCATCTACCGCGAGCTGGGGTTTTCTCTGGACGAGTGCGTAGGGCTTGCGGAGCGGGACCTCGCCGAAGTGACGGACTGCATGCATGAGCGGGAAAAGGCGTTGCTGGGGGAAGCGCGCATGCTGGAAAACCTCTCCAGGGAAGCCGGACGGCTGCACGGGCTGATGGATCGCATTGCCCGTGGGGACACCGGGCCCCGCGAGGTGGTTTCCGAGCCGATGGTGCGGCTGGAAAGCCTGCACTCTCCGGAGGGGAGCGCACCGAAGAATGCGGATAGCTTTCGGGAATGGTTTAGCTACCTGCCGTTTTCTGCCGCTTCGCTCAGCTACCGGCGCGAAAGCCTGACGCAGGGCAGAATCGTGCAATACAGCCTGGGGTTTATCATGGAGCGCAAGCAGGCCGATGCGCTGGGCGTGGACCTCAATGGCGCGGTGAGCGAGCTGCCCGCGCGAAGGTGCCTGTATCTGATTGTGGAGGGGTCCGAAACGGGATTTGACGAGCGGGAACGGCTGGCCCCGGCACTGGAGGCGCTGAGGGCATCCGGCCGTTGGCTGACCGCCGACCCCTATTCCCGGATGATTGGCGTATTTCTAAAGGGCAAGGAAATGTTGCGATATGACGAGCTGTGGTGCCCGATCTGATGCGGCCAGTCCCCTGCATAAAAGTTGACGCCGCACACTTGCCTGACAGGCTTGAGGGCGAAAAAAGGGAAGGGACGGCGTCCGGTTGCGGCGGCCTCTTTGGACGAAACGGAATACCTTTGTTCGCTACGCTTGCGGCCAGGGTTTTTCAACCTTGCTGTAAGGCTTCCGAAGCTACCGCCCATGTCAGCGAGGCAGGCTGCTCGCTGGAGCAGACAGATTATCCCAGGCTCGCACGGGGTGCCTTCTCCAAATGTTTGATTTGGAGAAGGCACCGGGGATCCGGATTTTCTCTGGAGGGATGCGGCCCTCCAAACCCCTCAAAAAAGTCAGTCCGCCGCCAAAGAGGCTCTTTCCGGAAGAAAGCAGCCCCTTTGGCGGCGGACTGAGGGACGCATGCCGAATGCAGCATGCGTCCTTGCTTTTCAATAAAAAAGGGAGGCCGGATTTCTCCGGCCCCCCAGGGTATGGTTCTGAATTACTGCGCTGCCGCGTCGAGCATGGCCAGCTCCACAGTCAGGTCGATGTACTCGCCATCGGGAATGGAGGTCTGGTCCTCATAGCTGTCCAAGCCGCCTTCCACGCGGTAGACCTTCAGGGTCGCCGTGTCGCCCGCCTGCTTGCTCTGCAGGATGGAGGTCATCTCCTCCATGCTGGAGACGCGGGTGCCGTCTACCTCGACCACGATATCGGCCACCTGCACGCCCGCCTTTTCAGCCGGAGAGCCGCTTTCCACATCCTGCACATAAGCGCCGGTGGGGATAAGGTTGTTGGCTACAGCGTAGCTGTTGGGGTTGAGGTTGCTGACGGTAACGCCGATACGGGGCTTGTCACCGGTGGAGATGCTGGCGCTGCCCTGCGTGGAATTGGAAGTGGAGCCTTCCACATTGCCGTTGCCAGAGAGCACGTCATTGATCAGGTCCTTGGCCTCATTGATCGGGATGGCCATGCCGATACCTTCAACGGTGCTGCCGGTAAACATGGAGCCGGTATACTTCATGCTGGGGATACCGATGAGCTCGCCCGCGACGTTGAACATGCCGCCGCCGCTGTTGCCGGCGTTAATGGCCGCATCGGTCTGGATCATGGTATTGACGGCGCGCTTGCCGTAGGCATCGGTGGCGCTGCTGGTAACTTCACGGTTGAGCGCGGAGATCACGCCCACGGTCGTGGTGCCGGTAAAGCTGAGCGGGTTGCCGATGCAGATAGCCCAGTCGCCCACGGACAGCTGATCGCTGTCACCCAGCACAACGGGCTCAATGTCCAAGTCCTCAACGTACAGCACGGCGATGTCCTTGGCCTCGTCGGTACCCTTGAGCTCGGCAGGATAGACCTTGTCGCCGCTGGTGACCTCCAGCATGGTGGCATCCTCGACCACGTGGTAGTTGGTCAGCACATAGCCGTCCGCTACCACCACGCCGCTGCCGCTGCCCTGCAGTACCTGACGGCTGGTGTCGTCGTCGTTATAGCCTCCGCCGTAGCCATAGCCAAATCCGAAGCCATAATAGCTGTTGCGGTAGGTGGTGTAGTTGTTGACGCCTACGACGCTGCCGCGTACCTTTTCAACAGCCTCCGTGAAGGGGCTGGTGACGACGGTGGCGTTTTCGGTAAGCGTGACGGATTCCGCCCCCGCGGTGCTGTCATGCTGAATCAGGGCGACCGAGGCGACGACCATCAGTACAAGCGCCAGCGCCGCCGAAGTAAATGCGTAGAAATTCTTTCCGGAACGATTGTTGTTACTCTTCATGTAGTGTCCCTCCTTACTACGCGATTATTATAGCCGCCATTTTTGACCTTATCGTGAACGAGCCATGAAAATACTTTTGTAAATTTGGAAAGCCGCATGGCATGCGTGTTCATAATTGGCGCAGAAGGAAGGAGGAAAGGCGCGGAATCAGGCGTTTTCGCGCTCGATGGCCTGAATGGCCATGGCGCACTCCAGACGCTTCTGTTCCAGCTTGCATTCCATTTCGTAGGGCTTGGAGATGTCGCCGTTGAAGGCATGGGCGTTGGCCTGGCAGCCGCCGCTGCAATAGAAGCGCGCCCAGCACTGGGAGCATTTTTCCTTGGTGAGCACAGTATTTTGCTGGAAGCGCGCCTGCATGGCGGTATCAAAGGTGCCGTCCAGCACCGAGCCCATGCGCATCCCTTCGCGGCCCACGAACTGGTGGCAGGGGTAGATGTCGCCGTCCGCAGTTACGGCCACGTACTCGTTGCCCGCGCCGCAGCCGGTGAGACGCTTGCGCAGGCAGGGGCCGCCGGTCAGATCCACCATAAAGTGGAAGAAACTGAACCATGTGTCCGGATTGCGGCGGCGGATCACGTACTCGCGACCCAGGCGCTCATATTCCTCGAATACGCGGGGCAGGTCACTTTCGCGGATGGCGTAGTCGTGGCTCTCGTCGGTGACGACCGGCTCGATGGAGAGCTGCTCAAAGCCCTGGTCCGCCAGGTGAAGCACGTCGTTTGCAAAGTCCAGGTTGTAGCGGGTGAAGGTGCCGCGCAGGTAATAGCGCTGCTGGCCGCGCCGCCGGGCGAACTCCTTCGCCTTCTCGATAATGAGGTCATAGCTGCCCTTGCCGTTGGGGGTGGGGCGCATGCGGTCGTGCACCTCCGGCCGTCCGTCGATGGAGATGACGACGTTGTCCATCTCGCGGTTGAGGAAGTCCATGATCTCGTCGTTCATAAGCACGGCGTTGGTGGTGGTGGTGAACTTGAACACCTTGCCGTAGCGCTTCTCCAGCTCGCGGCCGTAGGCCACGACCTCCTTGATGACAGGAAAGTTCATCAGCGGCTCGCCGCCGAAGAAGTCCACCTCCAGATTTTTGCGCTTGCCGCTGTGCGCCACCAGCCAGTCCAACGCCTTTTTGCCCGTCTCGGCGCTGAGCAGGCAGCGGCTGTGCATGTGGTACTCGCCCGTGTCCGCAAAGCAGTACTTGCAGCGCAGGTTGCAGTCGTGCGCGGCGTGCAGGCACATGGCCTTGACCACGCCGCTGTCGGCAGGTTTGACGTCGGAGTAGTCATCGGGGGTGTCGAGATACCCCTCGGCGATGAGCTGGCGGAGCTCGGAGACGGTTTCCTCCGCTTCCTCGCGCGGGTATTTTTCCGCAAGCCGCGCGGCGATATCCGCATTTCGGTCCTCCAAAAGCAGGGAAAGGGCGTCGTAGGCGATGTCGTCCAGCGACATCACCGCGCCGCTTCCCACGTCCAACGCCATCTTGCGGCCCAGGGCCTCAAAAAGATGAATCATAGAAATCCTCCTGACGGATGAGAATCACATCAAAAAAACGCCGCATCGCACCGGAGCAATGCGGCGACGGGATGCCATGCGGCTTACTTGCCGAAGGAATGGTTCACCTTGCCATCGCGGCCGGCCAGAATCTGGCTGTCCTTGTTGGCGCAGCTCTGGTTGGCGACGGTGCAGCTGGTCTTGCAGGCGCTCTGGCAGGAGCTCTGGCACTCGCCGCAGCCGCCGTGGGCCAGGGACTGACGCAGGCAGGGCTCGGAGATGGGCTTGATATGCTTCATGACGGATATCCCTCCAATGTGAAATTTCATTATGCACCATTCATTATACAGCATGCCACGGCGCATTTCAAGATTTTTGCGGGGGAAAAAGGAGAGACGCGGGTTTGAGCGCCGGCGGCTGGTCCAAATGAAAACCGGCCGCTGCTCCTATTGACACGGAAGGGACGGTTCTGTTATAATATGTCAAATCATACTGTTGTTTGTCATATTTGCAACGGAAGCAATACAAATCGCAGCAGGAGGCGTTGCCATGGTCCCAAAAGAACAGGAATGAGTTTGGGGAAAAACCGTTGACTTTCCATCACTGGCAGAAGATACCGACAGGAAGTGTGATTATGAGCAAAAAAGCATTGGCATTGATAATGGCGATACTGGTTTGTTTCCCTTGCCTGGCCTGGGCGCAGGAGGAGGCGGTCGACTTTGAGGCGGCCTTTGAGGCCATGTCCGTTGATGAGCTGAAGGCTACGCAGGATGTGCTGCAAAGCGTGCTTAACGAAAAAATCGTTCAAAACGCGACGCTCAAGCTGTCCGCTCCCGGGGAACGGGTGGCCAAAGGCAAAACGTTGAAGCTGACCGTCGATTGCGACGGGCGGGAAATCACCAAAAAGACGGTCGTTGAATATGCGTCTTCCAACGAGGAGGTTGCCACCGTTTCCAAGGGAACGGTGAAGGGCGTGGAAGCGGGCGAGGCCGTGATTACCGCCACGGCAACCTTTGAGGATGGGGGCGTGCTTACGGCCCGGTACACCGTTGAGGTGTATGTGCCGGTAAGCGCCGTGAAGCTGGAGTCCAAAAGCCTTACGCTGCTGATTGGCCAGACGGAGGACCTTTCCGAAGCTGCTTACGTCACCCCGGAGACGGCCACGGAGCAGGGGCTGCGCTTTGAGGTGGACGATCCGCAAATTGCCTCTGTGACAAGCGACGGCGTGCTGAGCGCGAAGCAGACGGGCACAGCAAAGGTTACCGTCACCTCAAAGGAGCCGGGGGAGAAGCCGAAATCCGCTACGCTTCAGGTGAAGGTGCTCAAGCCCGTGGATTCCATAACGCTGGACAAAACCGAATTCGATGTGGGCAAGGGAAGAACGTATACCATCGCCTGCAATGTGGGCCCGGAGGATGCGAGCAACCCCAAAGTGGTCTGGACGTCAGCCGATCCTGAGATAGCCAAAGTTTCCTCCAAGGGCGTGGTCACAGGCGTGGGCACGGGGTCAACGACCATCACCTGTACCGCCGACGATGGATCGGGCGTCAGCGCAAGCGCGCATGTAACGGTGATTACAGCAGTCAAGAAGGTGGCGTTCGAGAGCAGGTCTCTGGCTGTGACGGAGGGAAACAGCCTGAGCGTTTCCGCCACGGTAACCCCGCGGGACGCGACCAATCCAGCGCTGAAATGGATCAGCAGCAACATTGCGGTTGCAAGCGTTGACGAGGACGGAAAAGTGACCGCAAAGAAATCGGGCGAATGCACCATCACCGCCGAGGCGGCGGACGGAAGCGGCGCTAAGGCCAGCATGACGGTGTATGTGGAACCGAAGCTTCCGGTTATGGTCAGTTCGATCTATTGGCAAACCACCTGGGGCTGGAAAAATGGCCGGATGGGTGTGGAGGCCGATAATCTGTGCATCAGCCGGAAAATCAAATCGTTCGACTACATGGTAAAATGCTACAATTACAACAGCGATATTCCGATCATCAGCTACATGAGCTATGACGGCTCATCCATCAGCCCCGGCAAAACCGGGAAAAGCAGGCTTTCCGATGGAAGTGTGAGCGGATTTACCAATGCCTATCGCGTGGAAATTACACCTACGCGCGTATATTATTCGGACGGAACAACGGAACTGATCGAGAACGAGGACCGGTATACCAGTACCTTCTCGATGTAAATGCCAGCCCCCGAAACGTATGTTCCGGGGGCTTTTTTCAGCGGGAAGGCGGGGTTGCCTGACGGGGGGCATGGTTCCGGGTCGGGACTTGCCAGACATGTGTACAGGCATGATATAATGTAGCAGATCCGGTATGTAATAAGGAGGTCCCCCGCCATGACGCTGATGGAGCAGCTGTCCGCCTACATTCCCTACAACGAGCAGGAGGCGCGCGACCGTGCGCTGCTGCTGGAGTGCCTGCGCCGCGAACCGGACGTTATGACCCGGCAAAACCCGCTGGCGCATTTCACGGCCTCGGCCTGGATCGTCAACCCCACGCGCACGCGGGTGCTGATGGTCTATCACAACATCTATCATTCCTGGTCCTGGCTGGGCGGACACGCCGACGGCGAAAGCGACCTGCTGGCTGTGGCCCTGCGCGAGGCGCGGGAGGAAAGCGGCATCCGGTCGGCCCGACCGGTATCGGAGGACATCTTCAGCCTGGAGGCGCTCACCGTGGACGGGCATGAAAAGCGCGGGGCCTATGTATCGTCCCACCTGCACCTGAACGTGACCTATCTGCTGGAGGCCGACGAGGGAGAAGCCCTGACCGTCAAGCCCGACGAAAACAGCGGCGTGCGCTGGTTTACGCTGGAGGAGAGCGAGACGGCGCCTTCGGAGGCATGGTTCTGCGCCAGGGTGTATCATAAGCTCAACTGCAAGCTGCGCGCCATGGCCGGGCCGAAGCAGGCAAGGTAGCGGAAAGAAACCGGGCTGCAAAATTTTTTTGTAGCCTGTGAGTGGATTGCCTCCCGTCAGACGTATTGGAAGTGCCGTCGGAAAGGACGAGCGACAAACGGGAGGTTGAAATTCATGAAGAAACGAATTGTGGCAATGCTGGTGGCTGCGGTGCTGTGCATGGGTGTGACGGGCGCGCTGGCGGCGTATGGCCGCGGCTATGTGGACGCGGACGGGGACGGCGTGTGCGACAACGCGGGAACGGGCTGCGGATTGTACGGCATGGGCCGCGGCTATGTGGACGCGGACGGCGACGGCGTGTGCGACAACGCGGGAACGGGCTGCGGATTGTACGGCATGGGCCGCGGCTATGTGGACGCGGACGGCGACGGCGTGTGCGACAACGCGGGCTACGGGGCATACGGCGCTGGGCGCGGAGCGCGCAGGGGCAGATAACGAAACAGGAAAGCGGGACGCGGTATGCGCAGCGAGCAGGAGGTCAACCGGGCCATGGAGCGGCACGCCGATACGGTTCGCCGGCTGTGCCTGATTCATTTGAAAAACCACGCGGACACCGAGGACATCTTTCAGAATGTGTTTTTGAAATATGCTCTCAGCTCCATCCGTTTTGAGAGTGAGGAGCACGAGCGGGCCTGGTTCATCCGGGTGACGCTCAACGCCTGCCGGGATCTTTTGCGCCGGTTCTTTCGCAGGCGCACGGTATCGCTGGAAAAGCTGGTGGAGCAGCCGGCGCAGATCGCCCCGGATCACCGCGAGGTGCTCGAGGCGGTGCTGGCGCTGCCCCAGCCCTACCGCGACGCCGTCTACCTGCACTACTTCGAGGGCATGACGGCCCCACAGATCGGGGAGGCGCTGCGCAAAAACGTCCATACGGTCTATACGCTGCTGACGCGAGCGCGGCAGCGGCTGAGGGAAACGCTGGGAGGCGATGCGTGTGAATAACCGGATCAAGGAAGCCTTCGGCGACGTACATGCGGAGGAGTCGCTCAAACGTGACACCCTCGATGCAGTCCGTCGCCTGACGCACGGCTACCGCCGCCGGGTCGTAACCCGCCGTCTGGCGCCTGCGCTGGCCTGCCTGATGATCGCGCTGGGCGGCATGGGCGGGCTGTACTTCACCCCTACGTCGGTCATCAGCATCGATGTGAATCCCTCCCTCGAACTGAGCGTGAACCGTTTTGACCGGGTGGTGGGCGTCACGAGCTACAACGAGGATGGTCGGGCGCTTGTGCAGGAGCTCACATTGACGCACCAGAACTACGCCGAAGCCGTCGAGCAGGTACTGGACAGTCCTGCTGTTGCGGATTGCGTATCGCGCGGCGAGGAGGTTACCCTGACGGTGGTGGGGGAGAACGAGGGACAGAGCATGCGCCTGCTGGCCGGGCTGGAAGGCTGCGCGGCCGGACGGAAGAACACCTTCTGCTGTGCGGCACAGCCTGAAGAGGTAGCCCTTGCGCACGAGGCCGGGCTGTCCTATGGCAAGTACCGTGCATTTCTGGAGGCGCAGGCGCTCGATCCCTCTCTCACCCCGCAGGAGGTGCAGGGGATGAGCATGCGGGAGATCCGGGAGCTGACGGAGGCGTTGGCGGCGGGAGAGGAACCCGTTGCGCAGGAGGACACACAGCCGGGTCGCCACGGCGGCGGGGGCGGCAACGGAAAGGGAAATCAAGGAAATGGCGGGGGCGCGGGGCGATGAGGCCAATACGCGCCCCTGCCCTTTTTCTGGAAAGCGATTGCTGATCTTTCAGGCATTGACAAGCGGCTTGTGGGCGGCTATAATACGTTGGTGATTCTATGCCCCGGCGCAAGCGTCGCCCCGCCAAGCAGGCGGACGGCGCTGCTTTGTGCTATTTTAAGGGGAGAAGCGCATATCAGAAATGCAGGGGCGGCCCATGCCGCCGAAAGGAGACCCAAAGCCATGGCGGACCAGGAAAAGAAAGTCATTCTTACCCGCGAGGGGTATGAGAAGCTGGAAAAGGAACTGGACTACTACATCAGCGTCAGGCGCAACGAAATCTCCGAGCAGATCGCCATCGCGCGCGGCTTTGGCGATCTGAGCGAGAATGCCGAGTATGATGAGGCCAAGAACGAGCAGAGCCGCATCGAGGCCAAAATCGTGGAGATGGAAAACACCCTGCGCAACTGCGTGGTGGTGGAGGACGACGAGGTCAGCACCGATGTGATCGGCGTGGGCAACACCGTGAAGGTGCAGAATCTGACCATGAAGATCGAACAGACCATCACCATCGTGGGCGCCAACGAGACCGACCCCAAGAACATGAAGATCAGCTCCGAAAGCCCCATCGGCGCGGCCCTGCTGGGCAAGCGCAAGGGCGAGACCGTCGATGTGGAGGTTCCCGCCGGCGTGATGAAGCTCAAGGTGCTGGAAATCAGCCGGTGACGCATTAGCATACCAAAGGAGAGGGTTTCATGGACACACAGGCCGCCGTTCCCCAGCAGCTGACCGAGCAGGAGAGCATCCGCCGCGAAAAGCTGCGCAAGCTGCGCCAGGCGGGGCAGGACCCCTATGCCATCACACGCTACGACCGCACGCATGAAAGCACGGATATCCTCAATGGCTTTGACGAGCTGGAGGGCAAGGAAGTCAGCGTGGCGGGCCGTATGATTTCCAAGCGCGTGATGGGCAAGGCCAGCTTTGCCCACATTCTGGACGCGCAGGGTGATTTGCAGGTTTACATGCGCCGCGACGACCTGGGCGAGGAGGCATATGCCGCTTTTAAGGACATGGACATCGGCGACGTGATCGGCGTGAAGGGCACGGTGTTTCGCACCCAGAAGGGCGAAATCAGCGTGCACGCCAGTCAGGTGACGCTGCTGTGCAAGAGCCTCAAGGTGCTGCCGGAGAAGTTCCATGGCCTCAAGGACCCGGATCTCCGCTACCGTCAGCGCTATGTGGACATGATCGTCAACCCCGAGGTGCGCGAGACCTTCCGCAAACGCAGCCGTGTGATCAACGCCGTGCGCGATTTTCTCAATGCCCGCGGCTTTCTGGAGGTGGACACGCCGGTCCTGCACACGCTGGAGATTGGCGCGGCGGCCCGTACCTTCAAAACCCATCACAACGCGCTGGATATCGACATGTTCCTGCGCATCGAAACGGAACTGTATCTCAAGCGCCTGATTGTGGGCGGTTTCGACCGCGTGTACGAGGTGGGCAGGCTGTTCCGCAACGAGGGCATGGACGCTACGCACAACCCGGAGTTCACCAGCGTGGAGACCTATCAGGCATACGCCGACTACAACGACGTGATGGAAATGGTCGAAGAACTTTACGCCTACGTGGCCAGAACGGTGTGCGGCTCCACCTGTGTGCCCTATGAGGGACAGATGATCGAGCTCAAGGCCCCGTGGCGGCGCGTGACCATGGCGCAGGCCGTAAAGGATGCCTGTGGGGTGGATTACGACAGCTGGAAAACGGATGAGGAGGCGCGCGCCTGCCTGGACGCCATGGGCGTGCATGTGGAAAAGGAGGCCAAGCGCGGCGACTGCCTGGCTGCTCTGTTTGATGAATATGTGGAATCCACGCTTGTTCAGCCTACGTTCGTGACCGATTATCCGGTGGATATCTCGCCCCTGGCCAAGCGCAAGCAGGACAATCCCGACCTGACCGAACGGTTTGAGTATTTCATCAACGGGCACGAGTTCGGCAACGCTTTCAGCGAGCTCAACGACCCCATCGACCAGCGTGCACGCTTTGAGGAGCAGGTACGCCTGCGTCATGCGCAGGGCATCATGACCGCCCAGGTGGACGAGGACTTCCTCAACGCCCTGGAGTACGGCATGCCTCCCACCGGCGGACTGGGCTTCGGGGTGGATCGCATGGTGATGCTCATGACCGACAACGACTCCATCCGCGACGTGCTGCTGTTCCCGACGATGAAGCCTTTGAAATCCGGAAATGATGCCGTACAACAGGCTTGCGAAACCGTCTCGGGGGATGAAAAGGCAGAGCCGGAAAAAATCGACTTTTCCAAGGTGGAAATTGAGCCTTTGTTTCAGGATTACGTTGACTTTGAAACCTTCAGCAAGTCCGATTTCAGAGCCGTCAAGGTGCTTGCCTGCGAAGCTGTACCGAAGTCGAAGAAGCTGCTGAAATTCACCTTGGACGATGGTACAGGCGAAAACAGAACGATTTTAAGCGGAATTCACGCCTATTACGAGCCGGAAGAACTGGTGGGCAAGACCTGCATCGCCATTACCAATCTTCCGCCAAGGCAGATGATGGGAATGGATTCCTGCGGTATGCTGATAAGCGCCGTACATCATGAGGAAGGCAAAGAAAAGCTTCATCTTCTGATGGTCGATGACCATATTCCGGCGGGCGCGAAGCTCTATTAAGACGGATTGCCCAAACGGGAGAGCGTTCCTAAAATAGGTCCAACAGGATGAATCGTTTGGGGCAGGCAATTGCAAAAAATCGCATAATGAGAAACCAAACAAAGAACCAAAGAGGGCGGTGTCTGAACAGGCAGACATCGCCCTTCTTGGATGGAAAAATCCATGATTGGTTGTGGGAAACGGCACAGGAGGGCTGTCTGACCGAATGTTAGTATGCGTTGCTTGCAGCAACGGCCCGTCTTATATACAATCATGGCAGCATCTGAAAGGAAGGTGGTTATCCAAAATGCTCAATGAAAATATCCGCTCAATCAGAAAGGCAAAAGGGCTTTCGCAGGAAGAGCTTGCCATCAAACTCAATGTGGTGCGGCAGACGATTTCCAAATGGGAAAAAGGCTTGTCAGTCCCGGATTCCGATCTGTTGATTTCCTTATCAGAGGTATTGGAAACCCCCGTAAGCACGTTGCTTGGGGAAACAGTGGCTGAGCCGGAAAGGAATGACGTAAAGGCGATTTCCGAAAAGCTGGAGGTTATCAACCATCAGCTCGCCCAAAGAAAAACAACGAGGCGGAAGATCGTTCATTGGATATGTATTGCCTTGTGTGTGGCTGTTGTCATGATATTTGCGGCCCTGACCGTACTCAAGAGCCCTTACTTGGGCTGGGATGCCAGTGCCCCTGAAACCGCAGTTATCCGAGTGGGAGTTCATACCATGGAATGGATATTCGTAAGAGCCGCACCGCTTGTCCTGCTGGGAGGCATTGTCGGAGCTTTTTCGACACGAAAAAAAGAGTAACAGGAAAATCGGGCCGTTAGAAAGCCCGGCTACGCGGAAAAGCCATGTTTCCTGCGCATCCGGGCGCCTGGAACGCTCCTGAGAATTTCCGGAACAAAGAAGGGAATGTCAGCCCCATGGGCTGTTGCGCGGAGCAAAGCAACCCGAAGGTGGGGGCGAAACGAGCGGCAGGCGCGGGCGGCGCCTGTCGCGACCATCGAGCGCGTGGGGCATGGATATAACATTCGTCAAGGTGCAGAGGAAAGCGCAAAGGATCGAACCATTGCGCCATGATAACGCCGCCTTCCACACTTTGTCAGCCTTTTTGCATCATGCGGGGCACGAGGCGCAAGTCAGATCAGGCGCGCCTCGCAGGGGTATGATACAATGGGGACAAAGCCTGGGCAAGGAGGGGAAGGCCATGTGTCAGTGGCACAGGAATATCCAGCGCATGATTGACGAAATCGACGCCTGTATCCGGCGCGAAGACGACGAGGCGTCAACGTTGAGCCGCCTGGCCGGAAAGCTGGGATACTCGGAGAGCTATGTATCCAGAAAATTCAGGGAGCTTTCCGGCATGCGGCTGAGGGAATACCTGTGCGGCCGCAGGCTGGCCTTTGCCCTCAGGGATCTGCGCTGCGGCGGAAACGGGATTCTGAACATTGCGCTGAAATATGGCTATTCCTCCAGCGAGGCGTTTGCCCATGCGTTTAAGGCGGCCTACGGGCTGTCCCCCAGCGCATACCGCCTGAATCCTGTGCCGGTCGCGCTCCGCACCGTTTTGCGGCCATTGGACTGTTATCTGGTGGGGGCGGAAAAGACAGACGCGGCGGAAATGGACGGCGGGATAAAGACGTATTTTGTAACCATTCCCGCTCACAAGTTTCTGCACATCCGCAACTATGAAAGCATCGGCTACTGGGACTTCTGGCAAAAACAGAGCCTGATTCCCGGGCAGGACCATGAAACCATTTGCGGGCTGCTGAGCCGCATTCCTGACAAGCTGGATGATTTGGGCGGAACGGAAGCCGACAGCGGCAGCGGCCAGGTGATGGGGTTTATCAACGAGCCGGAGGGACGGATCTGCAGCTGGGGCATACCGCTTGCGGAGGCGTACGGTGTCCGTCTTCCCATCGCATATACGGGGCCCGTTCCGCCGCAGATGCAGCTGATGGACGTTGCAGAGGGAACCTACGTCGTTTTTGAGCATGGTCCCTTTGATTTTGAAACGCAAAACACCCTGGTTGAAGAAAAAATCGAAAGGGCGATGAAGGCGTTCCAGAACGCGCGGACGGGATACCGACTTGATCTGACGCCGGGCAGGGTGTTTTACTTTTACCATGACTGCAAGCGATTCTGGAAGTATGTAAGGCCGGTGAGGGAGAAAACGACCACCTCGCCAACCGACGATGAGGCGTAAGCCGCACGCCTAAAGGAATAAGAAAAAGCAGCTTATGCTTGCTTCTTTGCCACAACGCGCCAAAGCCTGGACCGTCTCTTGCAACAGGGACGCCAGACCGTTGAAAAACCCACGCTTTGGGAGAAGGCCGCGTTTCTTGCGCCCTGCAGGCGCTCGCAATATTAGCAAAAAATGCCACAGCATAAGGCTTTGGGACGCAGCCCTAACCCCGGCAGGCGCGGAGGGAAGCGCCTGCCCGGTGGGCTGTTGGGCCGAAGGCCCAAAGCGACCCGCAAGTGGACCGCGACGATTGAGCGGGCAAAACGGAAGGAACATGGCGTCAGGGAAGCACGAATAATTGAGCAACCGATGATCCCCCTGCACTCCGCACCTTGTCAACGGCCTGACGCTTTCTCCTGATGGCAACGAAACAGAATGCCATAGGCAAATGAAGCCGGTGGCCGGGCACCCTGCGATCCATTCCAAGCCGGAAAAAGGGCCAATGGCCTGCCTACTCCCTCGACTCCAAAGCGCCCTCACGCGCCTTGCCGGTGGAGGAACGCACAATGAGCTGCGGGGTGTATTCGATTTTGTTGACAAACGGTCCGGGAGCGGCGGCAGGGGCGGTGCGGGAGAGGATCATGTCTACGGCGGCCTGACAGCGAGTGCGCAGGTGATGATCGATGGTGGTCAGACTGGGTGTGGTGATGGCTGAGGAAAAGATGTTGTCAAAGCCGCAGACCGAAACATCGCTCGGAACACGGATGCCGCGGGCGGTCAGCTCGGCCAGAATGCCCAGGGCAGTCATGTCGTTAACGCCGATGAGCGCGGTGGCATTGCTGCGACGGCGGATGAGCTCGGCGGTCAGGGCGCGGCCGACGTTGTACTCGTAGGGCATGTTGGTGAGAGCGTCGGCCTCGGCGCTGCGTTCGGCGGAGAGCACCTCAAGACCATCCCGAATTCCATGAGATTCCAGCTGCCGGCGGATGCCCTCCAGGCGCTGGCTGCGCGCCAGGGAGAGCTGATTGAAGGGTGTGGAGATAAAGACCAGCCTGCGGTGGCCCAGCTGGCACAGATGCTCGGCCAGCAGCGCGCCTGCGGCCACGTTGCGCAGCTCAATGGAGCATACGCTCAGCTCGTCCTGCTTTTCCCCGATGAGCACCGTGGGCAGGGTGTCGGCGATCTTCTCCACCAGCCGGGGAAAGCTGGGAAGAAACGTATAGATAATGCCGTCCACGTGCGCGTCCACGAATGTGTTGAGGTAGAATTTTTCCAGCTCCGGCTTTCGGAAGGTGTTGCACACGATGACGCGGTAATCCAGGCTGTCGGCGTACTGCTCAATGGTCTGGATGATTTCGGAATAGTATTGATTGGTCAGCGTGGGGGTAAGCACCAGCAGCATCCGGGAGCCTGCCTGCGCGCTGGCCTTTTTGCGGGCGGGCAGGTGGTAGTTGAGCTGCTGTGCGGCAGCGAGCACGCGCTCGCGCGTTTCACTGCTGAAGGTAATTTTGCTGCTGTTATTGAGAATCAGGGATACGGTGGCCTGTGATACACCCGCCAGCGCCGCCACATCCTGCGAAGTCGCCTTTTTCATATGGAATCGTGCCTCCTCATTCATCACTAATATTATAATGAAAATAACCCACGTGTCAACCAGCGTGTCCGCGCTCAAAAAGGCCGTTTTTTCATGCCACTTTTCCACGGTTTTTCTTGACATTCAAGCGCTTGTCGGCTATACTGATGACGATGGATATTATTTATATTTAATATTTATTACTAATATTTCAATACTGGGACAGGGAGAAAGTGGTGCATTCAAGATGGAAATGGACCGATCCAACGCCCGTTCCCTCCTCCGGAAACCCATCCTGGCCCTTGGCGAGCTGCTGGTGGACCTGGTGCCGGAGCGCACGGGCATGCGCATAGAGGATGCCGGAGCGGTGATCAAGACCGCCAGCGGGTCGGCGGGTATTTTTGCGTGCGCGGCTGCGCTGCTGGGAGCCCAAAGCGGCTTTATTGGAAAGGTGGGCCGGGACAGCCTGAGTCGAATGGTGATGCGCACGCTGGAGGAGCAGGGAGTGGACCTGAGCTGCGTGACCGTTTCGGACCAGGGACAGATTGGCCTGGCCTTTCTGGAATACCTGCCGGGCGGCGGCCGCAACTATCAGTATTACCGCAAGCATTCGGTAGGCAGCCTGCTGGGCGCCGACGACCTGGATCAGGCCGGTATAGCGGGCGCCTACGCGGTACACTTTCCCGGGATGCTGCTGGAGCTCACGCCCCAGATGCGCGGCGCGTGCGAGCGGCTGGTGGAAATCGCCCGCTCAAACGGCGTGCTGGTGTCCTTCGACCCCAACATCCGTCAGGAGCTGGCAAGCGGCTCGGATGCGCTCCGCCGCCTGCAATGGGCCATGGAGCAGGCGGACGTGGCGGCCCCCACGCTCGCGGAGGGCCAATTCCTCACCGGTGAAACCACCGTGGGCAACGTGCTGCGCGCACTGCACCGCATGGGGCCGCGCGTGGTGGCGCTGACACGCGACAAAGACGGAGCCGTCATCAGCATGGACGGACAGGTGGCCGTGGCCGAAGGAATCGATATGGAGGCGGTGGACCCCACCGGTGCGGGCGACACGCTGGCGGCGGCGCTGTGCGTGGGGCTGCAGGAGGGTATGCCGCTGATGCGGCTGGCGGCGTTTTGCAACAGTGCGGGCACGCTGGTCATTACGCGGCGCGGGGCCATCGGCCTGGCGCTGCCCACCCGTGAGCAGGTGGAGGCGCTGGCCGCCTCGGAGGCATGCCGCGTGACCTGCCTGCCGCTGGACAGCATGCCCTGAGAGCGGCTCGCGGCACAAACCACATATGCGAAAGGAAGGAACAACGGCATGATATCGCTGAAACAGCGTCTCAGAAACGGCGAACAGGTGCTGGGCACCATGGTGGCCACCTTCGCCAGCCCGGATATCGGAAAGATCCTCAAAGGCTGCGGCTTTGACTTTTTCATCATCGACTGCGAGCATGGCTCCTTCACCACGCGCGAGGTAGCCAACATCATCGCCGTGGCGCGTGGCGCACAGATCTCCGCGCTGGTGCGCATCCCGGAGATGCGGCGCGAGCACGCGCTCAAGTTCATGGAGATGGGCGCAAGCGGCCTGCTTTTGCCCAACACCGAAACCGCCGAGCAGGCGCGCATGCTGGTGGACTGCGCCAAGTACGCGCCTCTGGGGCATCGCGGGGTGTCGCTGTCGCGGCCGCATACGGACTTTGCCAGGGTCAGCGGCGCGGAGTACATGCCGCGTGCCAACGATGAAACGCTCCTGATGTGCCAGATCGAATCGCGCCGTGGCGTGGAAAATATCGAGGCCATTCTGGCGGTCGAGGGCATCGACGTGGGCTTCATCGGCCCCAACGACATGACGCAGGACTATGGCATCCTCGGCCAGTTCGAGCATCCCGACATCGTGGCTGCCTTTGAGCGCGTGATTGCGGCGGCCAGAGCCGACGGCAAGTGGTCGGGGGTGCATTTCGGCTCCGCCGCGCCGCTCGCGCCGTGGCTGTCGCGCGGTATGCAGATCAACATGTGCGGCAGCGACAACGGCCTCCTGGCGCTGGGCGCGGCCGCGATGCGCAGGCAGCTGGAAGGAGGCGTGGCATGAAGATCGTCGTGCTGGACGGATATACCGAGAATCCGGGGGACCTGAGCTGGGCGGGCTTTGAGGCGCTGGGGAGCCTCACGGTATACGACCGCACCCCCTTTGTAGAGGAAAATGCCGAGATCCTGCGCCGCGCCAGGGGCGCGGAGGCGGTGATCGTGAACAAGACGCCGCTGTCCGCCGAGACCATCGGGGCGCTTTTGCCGGAGCTTCGCTACATCGGCGTGCTGGCCACGGGCTTCAACGTGGTGGATATCGCCGCCGCGAAGGCCGCGGGCATCCCCGTGTGCAACATCCCCACCTACGGCACCACGGCGGTGGCACAGTTCGCCATGGCGCTGCTGCTGGAGTTGTGCCATCACGTGGCCGACCACAGCCGCTCCGTCAAGGCGGGCGACTGGAGCCGTTGCCCGGACTTCTGCTACTGGAACACGCCGCTCATCGAGCTGGCGGGAAAGACCTTCGGCGTCATCGGCTATGGGCGCATCGGCCAGGCCACGGCGCGGCTGGCCGCGGCCTTCGGTATGGAGGTGCTGGCCTGTGACGCCTATGCGAAGCCCTGCCCGCCCGCGCGCCTGACCACGCTGGAGGAGGTTCTGGAAAAGAGCGACGTGATCAGCCTGCACTGTCCCCTCACGCCGGAGACACAGGGCATCATAAACCGCGAGACGCTCGACCGAATGAAAGACGGGGTCTTTCTGCTCAACACCTCGCGCGGGCCGCTGGTGGACGAGGCGGCGCTCGCAGACGCCCTCGCAGGCGGCAAGGTTGCGGGCGCCGGACTGGATGTGCTGGCCGTGGAGCCGCCTCTTGCGGACAACCCGCTCATGGCTCGGCCAAACTGCCTCATCACGCCGCATATCGCCTGGGCGCCCAAAGAGAGCCGCCAGCGGCTGATGGACGTGGCCGTGGCAAATCTCAAGGCATGGCTGAACGGCGCACCTCAGAACGTGGTGAATCCATAAACGGATACGAGAAAGGGCCGCACCCTTTCCCCGGAGGACGGGGAGGGCGCGGCCCTTCAGGTTGCAGACAAAGTGTGGGGGCTTCCCGGTTGCTCAATCATTCGCGCGGCCCTGACGGTTGCGCGAATGGTTTCGCTGCCCCGCTGTGAGTCGCTTTGGGCCGTTGGCCCAACAGCCCACCGGGCTGGCGCTTCCTTTCGCGCCACAGGGCCGGCGCTTCCCTCCGAGACCGTCAGAGCGTCACGACGCGCCGCTGCGCATACGCCTCCAGAGCGCCGGTGAGCAGATGGTGGCTCATTTCCGCCTCGGCGGGCGTGAAGCAGCCGAAATCGCAGGGCAGGCCGCGCAGCTCGCTCACATATGCGGCGAACATCTGCAACAGCGAATCCGAGAACCCGAACTCGAAGATGCCCCCAGTGATGACCGGATAGAGCGTCTTTTGCCCCACCACCAGCCGCGCCCATGCCTGCTCCCGGCCCACGGCCTGAGTGTAGCGCACGGCGTTAGGGTCGTCGGTGGTGAAGCGGGCGGACATGTTCAGGCCGTAGATCTCGTATTCGACGGTATTGGTACAGCCGGGGGCCATGCGCTTCATCTCCATCTGCATGGGGAAGCGGTCGCCGGCGGCGTTCTCGGCCTCGCAGAGCAGAATCGCGTTGTCCCACGTCTCGCAGGGCACGGGCGCGCCGTCGGGACCGGGGCGCTGCGGCACGAGGTTGGCCAGCTGGGCGCTTACCGTCCGCGGGCGGATGCCCAGATGGAAGGGCAGGTGCTGGGTGTGGATGCCCAAGTCGCCCATGCAGCCGTAGTCGCCGTTGATATTGCGCATGCGCTTCCAGTTGATGGGCTTGTTCAAATCCATGTCCGAGGAATGGCGGATGGCGAAGCGCGCCTCGATGATGCGGCCGAAGGCGCCCTCGCGGTACCATTTCACCATCTGCTGCACGGCGGGATAGTAGGGAAACTCGCTGGTGCAGCGCACGAACACTTCCGGGTGCTCCGCCATGGCGGCCTTGATCGCCTCAAAGCCCGCCAGGTCCATGCCGAAGGGCTTTTCGCCCAAGAGGTGCTTGCCCGCGCGGATCACGTCGCCGTAGACCTGCGCGTGCAGGTTGTGGGGCACGGCGCAGTACACCGCCTCCACCTCGGGGTTTTCCAGAAGCTCGTGGTAATCCCGATAGAAATACCGGGTTTCCGGCACGCGCTCAAACCACGAAAGCCTTTCGGGCGAGGAATCGCACGCCGCCACGATCACGGGGCGGGGCAGGTCGCCCGTCAGGTGCAGCCAGCGCATGGACACGCTGGCGAATTCCCGTCCCATCAGCCCGCAGCCGATGATGCCGAAGCGTACCTCTGCGCTCATGCCTCCGCCTCCTTTCCCTCCAGCGCCCCCTCAAACAGCGCCACCAGCTTGCACACCATGGCCGGGGTGGCGGTCAGCGGCAGCTTGGTCAGCGCGGCGGGCGGGCAGTTGGGCTTGTAGGTCTGGGCGCTGATGTCCACGCAGCGCTCCTGCGCCATGCGGCGGCAAAACGCCGTGGCGTCCTCGACGCGGTGGAAGTGCAGCGCCGTCATGTGCGCGTCGCCCGCCACGCCCACGCACAGGTCCGGGTGCCTCTCGGCCAGCCTGCGCATCTCCTCGTGGTACAGGTCACCCGTCTTACGGATATGCGGCCCGTTGGCCTCGATGAAGGCCATCGTGATCAGATAGGCCAGGCTGGCCAGCTCCTCCTGCCCGTTGGTGACCAGCGCGCCGAACTGGCTCAGGATGTCAAACGCGCCGCTCAGCAGCAGGCGACTGGCGGGATAGACGCCGCCGGGGAAGCCCTTGCCCACGGAGACGAAGTCCGGCGTGAGGCCGTACTGCCGAAACAGGAACAGTCCCTCGTACCACGCGCAGGACTGGATCTCGTCGCACAGCACCGGCGTGTCGCTTTCGCGGCAGAGGCGGTAGGCGGCCTGAAGATACGCTTCCTCCAGCCGGATGGCCCCGTAGTTCATCATGATGATCTCGTGACAGAAGCCCGCGGTCTTGTATGGCGGGGTGTTCCATGTTTCGATGGCCTGCCGGAAGCCCGCGGCGTCGTTGATGGGCACGGAAACCACGCGATAGATGCCTGCGTCCTCCATTTTGCGGGTAAATTCGGGCCACAGGCCGCGCAGGGTCTGGGCCACGACGGTGGTGCCGTGGTAGTTGCCCGCGAGCCCTCCGGCCTGGTCCGCCATGACCAGAAACACGGGGATGCGCCCAGCGTAGGGCGCAGACGAGCCGTCGAGGCTGTAAAAGCGCGCCAGCATCATCTTCAGCGCCGCCTCCACCGCCAGCGAGCCCGTCTCCAGGTTGATGACCCGGCTGAGCACGCCCGGTTCCCGCGAGGCGATCACGCCCTCCAGCGCCGGGTTGCCGGGCGCAAGGCCGTTGGCTGCGGCGATCAGGCGGCGCTCCAGCGTGCGGGTGATGAAGCCGCGGGTGTTGTTGTGTGTGGCGTTGGGCACGCCCAGCGCGCGGGCGCGGTCGATCAGCGCATAGCCGGGGAAGCCATGGCCCAGCGGAATCTGGTAGTGCTCGCTCTTGCCGGTGAAGTACAGGCGTCCGTCCTCGCCCACACGGAAGGCCCCCAGCGCCGACAGCGGCGCGGCCCCGCTGTGCTGCGCCGCCCGATAGGAATCCGTGGGCGCGCCCGCCTCGTCGCCTGCAAAGCCGTCCGTCACGCGGCAGCCCACCCGCTCCATCAGCTCCTCCTGACGGCGGGCGAAGGCTTCGGGATACCAGTCGATCTTCTCGTCGGCCAGGGCGCGCAGCGCCTCCGGATTTTCACCCGTGAGCAGTGCGCGCGCTTCGCATACCGCCCGCGTGTAGTCCGCGCCCAGCAGGTCGCTCAGGGACAGACGAAGGTTCTCAATCATCCAAAACGCCTCCTTTGTGGCTCATATCCGCACAAATTCGATGCCCGCCAGCCGGCACCACAGCCGGACGCGCTCCTCCGGCACGCCCTCCACGATCACCTCATGATGCGTGCCGCCCTGCTCCAGCCACGCCTTCACGCAGGCGCGCACGCCGCTCTGCGGCCGGAAGAAGAGATAGGGCATGTCGCAGCGCCGCAGGTCCGCCTTGTCCAGCACCTCGCCCGGCGCGTAGACCAGGCGGAAACGGTCGCCGCCCAGGTGCGCAAGGCTCATCACCGCCGCAGGTCCGGGCTTCTGGGCGAAGATCAGCGTCGGCGGGTTGTCCAGTCCGCCCTCGCCGAACACGCGGTCCATCAGGAACGGCTTTCGGTCCGTGCGGGCCATGGCCCAGTTGCCCTCGCCCGCATGGCACATCAGGATGGCCTCGCGCGTCAGGTCCATCATGTACATCTCGCTGAAGTTGGCGCGCCCGCACAGGCGGATCATCGCGGCCATGAGCATGGCGCAGGTGGCGTCGCCCTCGGCGGCGTAGCCGTAGCCCTCGGCCATGAGGTTGGACGCGGCCAGGAAGGGCAGGTGGATGAAGCGCCCGTCTGCGCCCAGCTCGTCAAAGTGAAGGGTGTAGCCCGCGTAGCCGCCCGACTCCAGCCAGGCGCGGATGCCCAGGTACATGCGCACCGACTCGGCGTGCCGCTCCGGCGGCATGCGGGGGTCCACGTCGAAGCGCTCGCGGTCCAGCGCCATCAGACGCGAGATCTCCTTTTCGTCCGCTTCGGCGCACAGCCGCCTCACCGTGCCGATGGAATCGTACACAAATTCCGGCCCCAGCACGCGGTAAACCGCCATGTCGTCCGTCACCACGTCGCCCATGCCGGGCAGGCGGCCGATCACGCCGATGCGCATGCGCCGCATGGCCTCCACCGTGCGCGCCGCCGCGCCGAAGTCCCGGACGAAGGCGGCGAGCTCCCCGTTTTTGCGGCTGCCCGCGAAAAAGGCGCAGGGAATGCCCGCGCGCAGAAGGCAGTTGGCGTTGTCCTGCGAGCCGTGGATGCCCTGGTTGACGGTGAGCTCCAGTTCCTCAAAGTCGTCGCCCACGGTTTCGTCGGGCTGCACCAGCGCCAGCGCCAGCGGGAGCGAATTGCGCTGCATGGCGTGTACCAGGTACTGCCCCTGCGAATAGGTGAGCAGCAGAATCAGGATGCCGTCCAGCCCCTGCGCGTTGAACCCGGCCACGATGGCCTCGATGTCGGCGCGGCTCAGCGCCACGCGGGGAAAGACGCACTCCGCCACCTCCGAAAGCGACGAAACGACCTCCTCCACATAGGCGTGCTGCCGGGCCGTGATACCCGGAAACAGCGGCTCGTAGCCCTCCAGCATCAGCGCCAGCACGCCGAGGCGGGGTTTGTTTTGAGCTTGCATTGCGATGCCTCCTTCAGTCCAGTACCTCGTCGGAAAACAGCGGTTTCAGCGCCGCGTACAGGCGGCGGTAGCGGCCATGGGCAGCCTCCGCCCGCGCGGCGAGGGCGGGGTCGGGCGCGTAGGCCGCCGCCTCACGCGGCGGGGGGACCTCTCCGCGCGCGATCAGACCGCTCCCCCAGCCCGCCAGCAGCGCCGCGCCCTGCGCGGCGGCCTCGGTGCAGGCGGGCACGCGGAACACGCGGCCGCAGATATCGGCCTTCATTTGCAGCCAGACGGCGCTGCGCGCGCCGCCGCCCAGCGAGCGCACCTCCCGCGCCGGGCAGCCCAGCCGCTCCAGATCGGAGAGAAAGTCGCGGATCATGAACGCCGCCGACTCCATCACGCTGCGCGCCAGATGCGCCCGCGTGGTGGACAGGCGCGCGCCGTAGAACGCCCCCCGCGCGCCGGGACATTCGTCCTGATCGGGCGCGCCCGCCAGGAAGGGCAAAAACGTCACGCCCTCGCATCCCAGGGGCACGGCGGCGGCCTCGCGGTCCAGCGCGGCATAGCCCGCGCCCCCGGCGGGCAGGTCCGGGCAGCACACATCCCGGAACCAGCGAAGCGCCATGCCCGCAGTGTTGCCGATGGGCAGGTACAGATACCGGCCCGGCAGCGCGTGACGGTAGACCGTCACGCGGCCCTCCCGTGGGAAGGCGGGATGCTCGGTGCAGGCGGCCATCACCAGCGCGGTGCCTGTGGTTTCCGTCACCGCGCCCGGTTCCGCCGCCCCCGCGGCCAGCGCGGCGGCGGTCTGGTCCATGGCCCCCGCCGCCACGGGGATGCCCTCCGGCAGTCCCAGCAACGCCGCTGCCTCCCTTTGCAGCGGCCCCGCCTTCTCCCCGCACGGTACGCATGCAGGCAGCAACCGCACGGAAATCCCGGCGGCTTCCAGCGCCTCCGGCCAGTAGCGGTCATGGCGGATGTCATACCAGCCGGTGGAGGTCTGCACCGCGGGCTCGGTGACCGCGCGGCCCGTGAGCCAGCCCAGCAGGTAGTCCTCCAGCAAAAGCAGCCGTTCCGCCCCGCGCAGGCCCCCGTTTTCACGGAGCCACATCGCCTTGGCCAGCGGCGTGGCGCCGCTCAGCTGTGGCAGGCCCGTTGTTTCATAGAAGCGTTGGCGACCCAGAATTTTCTCCAGCTCCGCGGCCTGCGTCCCGGCGCGGCTGTCCAGCCACACCAGAAAGGGCCGCAGCGCCTGCCCCTGCGCATCCGCGGGAACCATGGTCTCTCCCTGCGTGCACAGCCCCAGCGCCTCGGGGCGGTGGCCGGGCGCGGCAGCCAGCGCGGCGCGCATGGCATCCCGCGCCGCCGCGAGGTACGTTTCCGACCGCGCCTCCACCCACCCGCCGCGCGCGTCAAGCGCATACTCCTGAACGCAGCAGGCGATCAGCTCCAGCTCCGGCGTGAACAGGCACGCCTTGACGGATGTGGTGCCCACATCCAGCGCCGCAATGCACGGCGGCATGGTCAGGCCCTCCCTTCGCTGCCGAAGATGCGGATGTGGTTCATCGTCTCCTGCTTAACAGCGTCGGTCACGAAGGGCATCAGCTCGAACGCGCCCGTGCGCTCGGTGAAGTGGGCATGGGCGGCGCGGGCGGCGACGAGGTTGTTGTGGGTGAAGATGTTGATCTTGGAGATGCCGCCCGCCACACATGCGCGGAACTGCTCCTCCGAAAGGCCGCTGCCCCCGTGCAGAACCAGCGGGCAGGAGCAGGCGGCCGCGATGGCGCCAAGGCAGTCAAGGTCCAGTTTCGGCGCCTTGGCGTACACGCCGTGCGCTGTGCCGATGGCGACGGCCAGCGCGTCGCAGCCGCTTTCCTGGGCGAAGCGCAGGGCGTCCTCCGGCCGGGTGTAAACGCTGCGGGCAATATCCTCTTCCGCCGAGCCGTTGGATCCCACATGGCCGATCTCGGCCTCCAGCGAGCAGCCCGCGGCATGCGCCTTTTTGGCCATCTCGCGGATGCGGCGCACGTTCTCCTCAAAGGGCAGCATGCTGCAATCGTACATCACGGAGGTGAAGCCCAGCGAGATGGCCTCCTCCACCAGCTCCGGGGTAAAGCCGTGGTCGAAGTGAACGGCCACCGGCACGCTGGCGCGGCGGGCGATTCCCAGCATCATGTCGGCATAGTCCGGCAGGGACGCGCCGGGAAGCAGGCTTTCTCCCGGCCCGATGATGACCGGCGAACGCAGCTCCTCCGCGGCGGCGATGATGCCGCGCGTCATCTCCAGGGTAACACAGTTGAACAGGCCCACGGCGTAGCCGCCTTCGCGGGTGCCGGAGAGAATGGTTTTGAGATCGACAAGCATGCTGCAATCCTCCTTAATAGTCGATGGTGATAAAGCGGCCTTCCTGCGCGGCCTCCCGTGCCGCGAGGCACACCGCCGCGCTCCTGAGACCGTCGGTCAGGTCCGAGCGGGAGGACTGGCCGTCCATCACGCGCAGGAACTCCAGCGCGAGCGCCTCGTCGCCGCCGAAGTGGTTGCCGTCCGGAAAGCGGAACTGCCTCGTGACGGTCTGAGGAGTGAGGTAGCGGTCCTCGCGGATCCGGGCCGTGTAGAAGTCAAACTCGGCGCTTGCGTCGGTGCCGATAAGCCTTGCGCCGCGCCGGCCCGCACCTTTCTTGACGGTGAAGTTCTGGCTGTAGGTGACGATCATGCCGCTTTCCATGGTCAGGATCATGGCCGCGCCGTCCTCGTTGCCCGTATCCTTGGCAAAGCAGCAGGCGTCGCCCTGCACGTCCTCCTTGAGAATGCGCCCGACCACGTAGCTGCTCTCGCGGCAGGTGCGGTAGTCGGGACAGTCGGGGCAGCGCAGGCCCGCGGGGCGGTCGCCGCGGTAGTAGAGCTTGGCGGTGGCCGCGCACACGGACACGGGCCGCTCGCCGGTCAGGAAGCACAGGTAGTCCACGTCATGCGTGGCCTTCTGCAGAAACAGCCCGCCCGTCTGCGCCGGGTCGCGGTACCAGCTGTGGTAGTACACGCTGCCGTAGGGCACGTTGTTGACCGCCTGCACCATGGTCAGCCTCCCCAGACTGCCGCTGCGCGCCAGCTTCTCCATCTCCAGCGTGATGGTGGAAAAACGAAGCGGGAAGCTCACCACCACGCGCTTTTCCTGTCCCCGGCCCGCCTCGCGCAGCGCCTCGTACTGCTCGCGGCTGATACACACGGGCTTTTCCAGAAACAGCGGCATGCCCGTTTTCAGCACCCGGCAGGCCAGCGGCGTATGCAGCGGGCAGCGCGTGCCGATAAACACGCCGTCCAGATCGTCGCGGGCCAGCAGCGGCGCCGCGTCCTCATACCAGCGTGTTTCGGCAAAGTAGGGGTCGTCTTTCGTTCCCGGCGCGATCTGTGCGTGCCGCGGATCGGCCACGGCGGCCACGCAGATGTCCGCTTCCAGCGCGCGGAAAGCCTTGAGCATGGTTTCGGAGCGAAGGCCGTAGCCGATAAAGCCGATTCGTTTCATCGTAAAAGCCCTCTCTTTCGTTTGCGTTTCTTCCATAATATTTAAGGACAAAGTCCTTGACTAATACTTTTATTATTATTAGTAAAGTGACGGAAGCGCCGCCCTTCCTTCAAGCGGCGGGAAAAACATGATTTCGATCTTCTTTTACGCTTGACACCAAAAGGTTTTGCTGGTATAGTATAAGCATCGGATGATTTGCAGAACCATTTTGCCACAAGTACCTAATAAAAGTCAAGTGGTTGAAAAAATACGTATCGACTATAAAAATTATTAGCTAATAATTATGTCAGGAGGATGCGGCATGTCTGGACAGGCAGGGGCCCCAAGGGCCCGGTATTTTTCCAAAGAGCCGAAGGAAAGTCTGCTGATCCGGTTCTCTACGGCTGCCCGAAAATACTGGTTCATTTATTTGCTGGCCATTCCGGGCCTGCTGTTCCTGCTGGTGTTCAGCTACGCGCCCATGTATGGCGTGGTACTGGCCTTCAAGGACTTCAAGATGAACCTGGGCGTGATGGGCAGCCCATGGGTGGGGCTTTACCACTACCGGGAGCTGTTCGCCGACCCGGCGTTCATTCAGGCCTTTAAGAACACGGTCATCATCAACATCTATAACCTCATCTTCGGCTTTACCTTCAACGTTTTTCTGGCCCTGATGATCAACGAGCTGCAGATGAAGCGTTTAAAGAGCGTCGTGCAGACCTGCGTCTACCTGCCCTACTTCCTCTCGTGGGTCATCTTCGCGGGCCTGGTGCAGGTGTTTTTGCAGGCGCCGGTCCCCGGCGACGTGGGCGGCGTGGTCAACCAGGTGATCCAGGCCATGGGCGGCGAGCCCATCGACTTCATGAAGCGGCCGGAGATGTTCCGCGGCATTCTGGTCATCACCAACATCATCAAGACCGCCGGCTATTCCACCATCATTTATCTGGCCGCGGTGGCGGGCGTGGACCCCGCACTCTACGAGGCGGCCTCCATCGACGGCGCCAACCGCCGCGACATGCTGCTTCACATTACGATTCCCCGAATCCTGCCCAGCGTGGCGGTGATGTTCCTGCTGAGCATCTCGCAGCTGTTCCTGTCCAACTTCGACCAGGTTTATAACCTCTACAACAACTTCGTCCTGAACACCGGCGACGTGCTCTCCACCTACATCTACCGCATCAGCCTGGGCGGCGGCGGCGAGTTCGAGCTGTCCACCGCAGCCAACCTGCTGCTCAATGTCATGGGCCTGATCGCGCTGGTGGTTACCAACCGGTTTGTCAAAAAGCTCGACGTGATGGGCATCTTCTAAAGGGGGGGAACAGTATGGTCAAGGATGCGTCCAACATCACCAAGCCCAGAAAGACGATGCAGCAGGCCATCGGTTTCAACTTCTACGATGTGTTTGTAGTGGGCTTCTGCGTCATCTTCGCGCTCATCTGCTTCTATCCCATGTGGTACGTGCTGGTGGCCTCCGTCACGCCCTACGAGCAGTTCGTCAAGGGCGGGGCCCTGCTGTGGCCCAACGGCGGCGTGGACTTCCAGTACTACAGGATGATCTTTGAAAACTCGTCCTTCGTCACCAGCCTGTGGATTTCCGCCTCCAAGACGGTGCTGGGCACGCTGCTAAGCGTGCTGGTCACTTCCACCATGGCCTACGCCGTCAGCAAGGTGTACGTGCCGGGCATGAAGCTGCTAAACGTCCTCACGGTGTTTACCATGTTCTTCGCCGGCGGCCTGATCCCCACCTACATGCTCTACATGGAGATGAAGCTCATCCGCACCTATTGGGTGATGGTGCTGCCCTATGGGCTGAGCATCACGTACTTCATCATCATGCGCAACTACTTTTCCTACTCCGTGCCCCGCGAGCTGGAAGACGCCGCCCGCATCGACGGCTGCAACGACGTGCGCGTGTTCTTTCAGGTGATTCTGCCCCTGTCCAAGCCCATGCTGGCGGCGGTCAGCCTGTTTATCGCCGTGAGCTTCTGGAACGACTACTACAGCTACATGATGTACATCGCCACCAAGCCCACTTTGCAGCCCTTTGCCTGGGTGCTGCGCCGGGTGCTCACCGATTCGGCCATGATGTCGCAGATGCGCACCGGCGCGGTGGATATCGGCGCACAGCTGCCGCCGCCCATGGCGCTGCGCATGGCGACCATCATCTGCGCCATGCTGCCCATCATGTGCGTGTACCCCTTCCTGCAGAAGCACTTCGCCAAGGGCGTGCTCATCGGCGCCGTCAAGGAGTAAGGATGTACGGGCCTGCCATGGCTTGACACACATATTCCCATCAACCCATCAAAAAGGAGGAGTAGAAACCATGACAACTACCCTGAAAAAAGCGCTTGCGCTGGCCATGTGCCTGACGATGCTGGTTCTCGCGGTGCCGGGCTTTGCATCCGGCGAGGCCACCGGCCCGGAGGCAAATGCCGCCCGTGAGATGGTGAACATCCGTTTTTCGCAGTATGCCAACAGCGTGGACGACCAGGAAGGCATGGCCAACGATCCCATCAAGAAGGCCATCGAGCAGGCCGTGAACATCACTTTGGAATACGACACCGGCATCGAGGGCTATGACGACAGGCTCTCCACCGAGCTGGCCGTGGGCATGGCGCCGGACCTCTTCCCCACCTGGGGCGAGGCCACCAAGATCCGCCAGTTCGCCGAGGAGGAAGCGGTGTATGACATCGCCGCCATCATCAACGCCGAGCCGGAGCGCTATCCCATCCTCTACAAGATCATCAACACCGACGAGTACAAGATGTACAACAAGATGTACACCGGCGACGAGAATAAGGCCTACGCCATCTATTCGTTCTCGGCCCGCGCCTATCCCTCCTTTGCGGGCGTGCCGGCCTACAACACCGCCATCCTCGAGGAGGTCAACGAGGGCAAGGTGCCCGCGACCGTGGACGAGTTCGTGGCGTTCACCCAGAAGGCCGTGGAGGCAGGCTACTCCGGCTGGTGGCCCTACAACGCCAAGCTGACCAACTGGGCCGAGATCGACGGCACCATCGCCAAGCCTCTGGGGACGAGCCTTCGCACCCCGGCCACCTACGACTGGATGTGGACCGGCTTTGTGCCCGACGACGAGAGCAAGATCGGCACCGATGAGGAGCACTGGACGCTCATGACCGTCTCCGACGAGAGCAAGGAGGTCATGAAGATCCTGGCCGAGATGTATGCAAACGACGGCATCCACAACGGCGTGGGCACCCTGGTGGACGAGGACGACGGCTATGCCGCCTTCAACAACGGAACCTTGGCCTCCTACGGCTACAGCTACGGCTACTACACCCAGTTCAAGAAGCTCTATGACTCCTGGATGAAGGCCCATCCCGACGACGGCTCCCTGGCCGATCTCACCCTAGGCACCGCCCTCACCGACAACGAGGGCAACTGGATGCGCGTCTATGACGTGCCCTCCTACGTGGGCGCTCACTACTTCATCCCCACCAGCTGCGCCTATCCCGACCGCGTGCTGGACCTGGTGGAGTTCCTGGCCAGCGAAGAGGGCCAGAACCTGCTCTTCCGCGGCATCGAGGGCCTGACCTACACCATGGACGGCGATACCGTGGTCTACAACCTCGACGAGTTCGTCAACATCAACAAGTCCTACGGCTATCCCAACCCCGACCGCTGCCGCTACATGTGGTTCTCCTACCTGTTCTGCGCCAGCGAGATGAAGCTGGACCTGGTCAACAACGACTGGTGGGATGCCGTGACCACCCCCTATGACAACACCCTTGACTGGGCCGAGGGCGAGGCGCGCGAGTGCTACCAGTACGCCATCGACACCGTGCAGGCCTTCGTGGACAACGTCTACGTGCAGCTGCCCTCCTACTACGGCCTGGCCGCGCTGGACGCCGAGTGGGGCAAGGTGCAGACCACCCTGTTTGAAATTACCAACCGCTATCTGTCCCAGATGCTGGGCGGCCAGCTCGATGTGGAGACCGGCTGGGAGCAGTACCGCGCCGAGTTTGAGGCCGCTGGCGGCCCCGCGCTGGAGGAGGCCGTCAACGAGGCCATCCGCGAAGCGAGAGAGAACTTCGGCTGATCATGCGCCGCCGTCCTCCGGACGGCAGACTCACAGGCGCCGCCCCCTGCCGGAATGGCGGGGGCGGCGTTCTTCGCGGCATTTGGGAAGGAGAAACGCCGTCATGTCCAGAATTGAGTTACTGCCTGCTTCCTACGGCAGTTACAAGGCCAACCTGCATTGCCACACCACCCTCTCCGACGGGCGGCTGACCCCCGAAGAGGTCAAGGCGCACTACCTGGCCAACGGCTACAGCGTGGTGGCCTTCACCGACCACAACGTGCTCGTGGATCACAGCGCCCTCACCGATGAGCGCTTTCTCGCGCTCACGGGCATCGAGGTGGATACCGACAGCTTCCTCTACGGCAGAAAGCACGACTTCAACCAGACCTGCCATCTCTGCGCCATCCTGCGCGACCCCGCCCGCCCCGTGCCCATCTACCGCGCCGAGCAGTACACGGGCGAGGCCATCCGCGCCAAGGTGGACGAGTTCCACCGTGGCGGCTACATCGTCAACTACAACCATCCCACCTGGTCGGCCGAGGGGCCGGACGAGTTCCTCACCTATGGCGACTTCGACGGCATGGAAATCTACAACCACAGCGCCGAGCTGGAAAACAACAACGGCAACAGCCAGAACGAGTGCATCCTCGCGCTTCGCATGCTCAAGCGGCCCATCCGCATGATCGCCGCCGACGATAACCACGAGGGCCGCGGCTGCGAGGACGATTCCTGCGGCGGCTGGGTGGTGTTCAAGGCTCCGGAACTGAGCTATCCCGCCATCATTGAGGCGTATGACCGCAGGGCCTTCTATGCCTCAACCGGCCCGGAGATCCATGGCTGCTTCATCGAGGACGGCGTGTTCCACCTGGACTGCTCGCCGGTTCGCCGCATTCACGTGATGGGGCAGGGCATCAATCCCATCCACCGGGCCTACTCGCCTGCGAACGACCTGACCCATGTTGAATTCCCCATGGACGCGGTGCCCGAAAACGCGCGTTTCCTCTGGGTGCAGCTCACCGACGGCGCAGGCCGCAAGGCGTGGATGAACCCGTACTTTCTCTGACCCCTCCGACGTCTCCCGCAGGGGATGAATGCGCATGAAGAAGCTCTATACGCATCACAGCATCTATTTGCTCTTCGCCGTCTGCTGGCTGAGCTACTTTTCCGCCTATCTGGGCCGGCTCAACTTCACCGCCTGCATCGCCGCCATCAACGAGGCCGAAAATCTCTCCAAGCTGGAGCTGGGCCGGGTGTCCAGCGCGTTCTTCGTCTGCTACGGCGGCGCGCAGCTCTTCAGCGGTCTCCTGGCTGACCGCCTGCGCCCCAGGCTCCTGGTGGCCGTGGGGCTGCTGGGCGGCGCTGCGGTCAACGTGGGCATGGCGGTGAGCGGCACAGCCGGGCAGATGGCGGTTTTGTGGGCCGTCAACGGCCTGCTGCAGTCGCTGGTGTGGACGCCCATGATCAAGTCCGTGGCCGACCTGACGCAGGACGCGCAGTGCGCCCGCACCTGCCTGAACCTGTCCACCACCACCCCCGCCGGCACGCTGGGCGCATACCTGATGTGCGTATTGTGCGTGGCCTCGCCGTGGGGGTGGCGGCTGTCGTTCTGGCTGGGCGGCGCGGCCATGGCCGCGGGCGGGGCCGTGTGGATCTTCGGCATGCGCGCGCTGGAGCGCATCAGCGAGAAAAGCGGCATCCCCGACATGAGCGGGCAGCCGGAGGACGCCGCTCCCGAAAGGGCGCCGGGGTCGTGGCGCGTGCTTGTGTGCCTCCTGCCGGTCGTGGCAGCCTCGGTGATGTACGGCCTGCTGCGCGACGGCATCATCACCTGGGCACCCTCCTACCTGCAGGAGAGCTTCGGCTTCCCCGCCGCCACCTCCATCGCCCTGACCATGATTGTGCCGCCGGTCAACCTGGGCGGCGTGTATGCCTTCAACTGGCTTAGAAACCGCCTGCGCTGGAGCGAGGCGGCTACGGCCGCGGCGGCCTTCGCCATCTGCGGCGCGGGCATCGCGCTTTGGACGGCAGCGGGCCGGGGAAGCGTGGCCGTCACCATCCTGATGCTGATCGTGAGCACCACCTGCATGACCGGCGCGAGCACCATGCTGCTCAGCCTTCTGCCGCTGCGCTTCCACGCCATGGGCCGGATGGCGACGGTCACCGGCCTGCTCAACGCCTCCGCCTATGTGGGCAGCGCGCTGGCCAGCACGGGCTTTGGGGCACTCAGCGAAAACGGAGGCTGGACGGCGGTGCTCACCGCGTGGCTGGCCATCTCGGCGGCTGGGATGGCACTGTGTTTCTTCTCCCGTGGGGTGGGGCAGACGGACCGCCCCGCCGCCCGCCAATCCCGCGCATGCGGCTCGTAAAGGAGCGTTGTCTATGAACGCTGGCGTCATCATCGAGCGGGGCGCGTCCCCGTGGCAAATCTTTCAGCAGGGGCCGGAGGGTACCGCGCCCATCCGCCTGGAGGGAACCTATCATCTGGTTCGCCTTTCTCAGGAACTGCCGCTGGCCTTTTCCGAAGTGCCGCCCGCAAAGGCGACGGTCAAGGCGCGCGTGGCGCTGGAGAGCACCGGCGAATCCGTGGTTCCCTGGACCGAGTGCGAGATCCCCTCCGAGGGGACCTGGCGCGTCACCTTCCCCGCCGTGCCGGCGGGCGGCCTGTACCGCCTTGAGACCACCATGACCTACGAGGGCTGGGACGGGCTTTCCTGCACCCGCGGGGACATGGTGCATCACGTGGGCGTGGGCGATGTGTTCGTCATCGCCGGGCAGAGCAATGCCGCCGGCCGGGCCAAGGACCCCGTGGCGGACGATCCCGAGCCGGGGGTGAGCGTGCTGCGCCCCAGCGGGCGCTGGGACCTGGCCTCCCATCCGCTGGGCGAGACTACGGGCGCGGTGTACGTGGGGCACTATGAAAACCACAACCCCGGCCACAGCCCGTGGCTGCACTTTGCCAAGCGCCTCAAACGCGAGCTGGGCTATCCCATCGGGCTGGTGCCCTGTGCCTACGGCGGCGCGCCGCTGCGCTGGTGGAATCCGGAGGAAAACGGAGCGCTGCTGCGCAACATGCTGGACATGCTGGACGGTCTGGTTCCCAGGGCGGTCCTGTGGGTGCAGGGCGAGGCCGAGGGGTATGAAAACAGCGCGGAGAGCTACCTTGCGCGCTTTGGCGCGTTCGTGCGCCATACGCGCGAAGCGCTGGGACAGCCCAACCTGCCCTTCCTCACCGTGCAGATCAACCGCTGCGTGGAGGGCCCCTCCGAAGCGCTGGACCGCCAGTGGGGCATGGTGCGCGAGGCCCAGCGGCAGGCGCGCTATGCGCTGCCCGGGGTGGCGGTGGTGCCCTCCGCCGACCTGGCCCTCTATGATTTCATCCACAATGCCGCCGCGTCCAACCTGGTGGTGGGCGAGCGGTGCGCCCGCGCTGCGCTCGCCGTGTGCTACGGGCGGGCCATCGACTGGGAGGCCCCGGAGCCGGAAGAGGCGCGGCTCATCGCGCCGGATACCGTTTTGCTGACCTTCCGCCGCATCCGCAACTGGCTCAACCCCTACGAGGTGCCGCCTTGCGAACTGCCCTTCGACGCGGAGGACGATGGGGGACTGGTGCATCCCTCGGCCTATGTTACCGGCACGGACTGCCTGACACTCACCTTCCCACGCCCACTCGTGGGCCGGGTACGGCTGCACGGCGCGTGGCGCATGAACCCCGGCCTCGCCATTCCCTGCGACTGCATGCGGCTGCCCATGCTGTCCTTCTACGGCTTTGAAGTGACGCGACAGGAGGAACGCCCGTGAGCGACCCGTTCCGCTATATCTTCCGCTTCTGCTGTGATCCCGGCTTTAACGACGAGGCCGAGTTGCAAGCGCTGAAGCGCTACGTTCGGGAGGCGCGCATCGACGATGTGGCCGTGTTTGCCAACGTGCAGGAGCTCAACACCGGGCACATGACCCGGGAGGAGCAGGATGTCTACCTGCGCCTGATGGAGCGCGTGCGCGACCTGCTTTCGGGCATGGGCGTCACCTTTTCGATCAACCACTGGCACAGCGTGATGCACGCGGACCTTGGCAAGCGCATGGACCCCGCGCTGGACTTCCGCCCCATGGTGGATGTGGAGGGTAACGAGGCGGCGCTGTGCGTCTGCCCTCTGTGCGAGAAGTGGCAAAGGCACATCGCAGGCCTTTATGCGCGCTATGCGCAGCTGGAGCCCTCCATCCTGTGGGTGGAGGACGACTTCCGCCTGCACAACCACGCGCCGCTGGTCTGGGGCGGGTGCTTCTGTGAGGAGCACATGCGCCTCTACAGCGAGCGCGCCGGCAAGGCGCTCACCCGCGAGGAATTTCTCCGGGGCGTGCTCCGGCCCGGACCGCCCCACCCCTACCGCAAGATCTGGCTGGATGTGAGCCGCGAAACCATGCTCTCCGCCGCCCGCGCCATCGGGCAGGCCGTGCGGCAGGCGTCGGCCACGACCAAGGTGGGGCTGATGAGCTCCGTGCCGCACGTTCATGCCGCCGAGGGCCGCGACTGGCATGCGCTGCTTCGCGCGCTGGCGGCAGGCCTGCCGCCCGTGGACCGCATCCACCTGCCGGGCTATCAGGAGCAGGCCCCCGGCGCGTATCTGGCGGGCCTCAACCGCGTGGCCCTGCTCAACCGCGCCTTTCTGCCCCAGGAGACCGAGGTGTACCCGGAGCTGGAGAACTTCCCCTATTCGCTGTTTTCCAAATCCCGGCGCTTTACCCGCTTCCAGCTGCTCAGCGCCCTTGTGCTGAACCTCGCCGGCATCACCATCGACCTGTACGACCTCAACGGCAACGGCATCGTCTGGGAGGACGGGTATCAGGACATGCTCCGGGACGTGAAGCCGTTTCTTAACCGCCTGACCGCCCTGGGCGTGTTCGCGGGCGAACGGCGGGGCGTGCATGTGCTGTGCAGCCCGGACTCGTCCTATACCCTGCACACCACGCGCGGCGCTTCCATGGAGGAGCTCTATCCCCGCGAGACGTTCTTTGCCCAGCTGCTGCCCGCCCTGGGCATTCCCGCCGCCTACTGCCTGAGCCCGGATCTCAGCGGGCAGGTGGTGGCCGCCTCGGGTCAGGTGCTGCGCAACTGGAGCGCGGAAACCCTGAACCGCCTGTTTGCGCGCAACTTCGTCATTCTGGACGGAGACGCGCTGTGGACACTATTGGACATGGGGCTTGGCCATCTGGCGGGGGTGGAAAGCGCGCGCTGGCTCACGCAGGACAGCGGGGCCTGCGCCTACGAGCAGGCAGAGGAAGGGCACATTTACGCCGGACGGACCGGCGCGCGCGCCTCGGCCATGATCTTCTGCTCGGACGTGCTGGACGTGCGCTACCTGCCCGGCACGCGTGTGGAGGGGTATACCGCATTTTACGACTCCTTCCGCCGCCGCGCCGCGCACGGGCAGACGGTGGTGGACGGACGGGTGATGATCTATCCTTTCGGTCATTTCGGCATGGGGGTGCCGCCCATGCTGCTTGGCCGCGTGCGGCAGGAAATTCTGCAGGACGTGCTGGACGCGGCAGGCTTTGACGTGCCCATGGTGCGCGGCCTGGCCTATCTGGCGCCGTACTGCTTCCGAAACGGTGATACGACGGCGCTCTACCTGATCAACGCCAGCTCCGATCCGGCGGAGGATGTGGTGCTCTCCCGCCTGCCGGGCGGAGGCGTCCGCGTCCTCCGGTCGGAGGACGCGCGGGAGCACATGCTCGCGCCCCGGCCCGCCAAGGGCGGCGCGGCGCTGGGGCTGGGTGTAGGCAGCCTGGAAACGGCCCTGATTCTCTTCGACGATACGCAAGGGAGCTGAAAGACGATGAAAGCGACGATCGTGGACCGCAAATGGGTGGTGGAATGGTTTGACGAGCGCCAGTGCTACCATATGCCGAGCCTGACGCTGGCCCCCAACGGAAACCTGCTGGCCGTGTGGAACGGTGGCTTTCTGCAGTGGAATGGTGACCCCATGGGGCGCGATGCCAAGGACTGGGTCTCGGTGCTGGAGCCGGGCGCGGAGGCGTGGTCCAATCCCGACGCAGTGGGCTGCGACATCCGCTACTGTTGCCACGACCCCATCTTCATCCAAAACCGCAAGGGCGAGATCATCCTGCTCTACGCCAAGTTCCTGGATACGGAGGTCAACTTCACCACCTGGTGCAACGGCCGCGACGAGCTGTGGACGCGCAAGACCACCGACGGCGGACGCACCTGGCTGCCCGCGCGGCCCGCGAACATCCAGAGTGGCCACGCCTCCAATGACAGCGTGCTCCTGCCGGGCGGCACCATCGTCTTTGCCTCCACCTCCAGCGAGATCAAAGACCGCTACTTCGGCGCGGTGCGCGTCTACCTCTCCCATGACGACGGCGAAACCTGGGAAAAGGGTGCGCTGCTCTCCACCGTAGACGGCAACCTCATCCGCGAGCCCGCACTGTGCCTGCGGCCCGGCGGGGTCATCCGCATGTTCACGCGCACCTGTCCGGGTGCGACGGGCTGGGGCGACGGCGTGCGCTCGCTGGTGTCCTACACGGCGGAAAGCCGCGACGGCGGCGTTACCTGGTCCGACCCCGAACCCACCACCATCCTCAACAACGAATCCAAGATCGACGTGATCAGCTGGGACGACGACACCATCCTCATGGCCTACAACAACACGCCCGTGGCCGACTGGCATGAGCGCAGCCCCCTGACCCTCGCCTGCTCCCACGACGAGGGCCGCACCTGGCACAACCTTCTCGACCTGGCCCCCGCACCGGGCAACAAGTGCCAGCCCGCCATGTGCAAGGGTCCGGACGGGCGGCTTCACGTGATCTATATGCACCGCCACACCGCCATCGAACATCTGGTGGTGGAGCTGGAACGGTAGGGAGGGCTCCTTCCTCCGGAACCCCACATGGCAGGGCAGGTGCTTTTGCAGCGCAAAACGCCGGGGAGAAGCGCCGCGGATCAGGTCCGTTGTGCCGGACGTGGAGAGGAAGAAACATGACAGCAGTGCCGGCAGCAGGAGCACAGAAGCCTGCTGCCGGCACTTGATTGTTTTAACAGAAGGGGGCTGAGGTCAGGCCTTGGGAGAAGCGCTGCTTGCTTACGCCGCGTTGGTACTTGCAGGATTCAAGCCGTGGAAAGCAGAAAACCTCCCGAAGCCGTACAGACACAGGACTTACGGGAGGCTGCTTGTCATTCCACGCCTGCGGATCAACGCCTCAACCTGCCGAAAACTCCTCACTGTGCCACCCTTTCCTTAGCGGGTATATTCCTGGCTCGAAAGCACCAAGCGGCCCGCAGATCCGAGCAAACATAGGCTCTGGCGACAGGTCCCCTGTGACGACGGTGGATGAGGACCTGCGGCCCTCCAGGGCTCCTTAGCAAAGCGTTTCTGTCCGTCTTTCTTACTTGAAACCGGTCTTTATAGTTTTGGCCCCACTCGGCCATTGCTTCAATGATCGGGCGCAGGGATTGTCCCAGATCGCTCAGGGCATATTCCACACGGGGTGGCACCTCCGGATAGACGGTGCAAGTATGGATACCATCTTCTTCCATCGAGCGGAGGCTGTCCGTGAGCACCTTTTGGCTAATGCCCTCCAAATCCCGGCGCAGTTCATTAAAGCGCCAGGGACGCTGCATCAGATTGCGGAGAATCAGGAGTTTCCGCTTGCTTCCGATCAGCTGTACGGTGGTGACCACAGGGCAAGCCGGCATTTCTTCTTTTGTCAGCATCGTTCCGCCTCATTTCCTGGCTCTGACTGAAATATTACATTCAAAAATTTTAGGCAACACCGCACAACATGATAAAAAAGGCCGTCCTGCTGACGAACTGTAATCAGCAGGAGGGTTTGAGCTCACCTTGCTCGCAGAAGGCGCACTGATTTAAGCTGCCAGGCAGGGCCTGTCAGCCAGAATCAGATTCGCCGATGCGAACATGATATTCAATTTTGCGATCTGTTTTCGCTGACCTCGGTATCGTGTTTTTCGGTATCGCGACTGACTTTTCACAACAGAAAAGACAAGTTCTACCTTGACTCATACAAAGGAAGATTCGATCAGTCCGTCTCCGGCGTTTTATGCAATGGCGGGTAACCGGCGCTTTTTTTATGCCTATTATTTCTTGATAAACCGGACAGATCAGGTTGAGTGAACGCGATAAGGTAAGATAAGTTGCGCAAAATGAAAGGAGGAAAAAAGAGACATAGTTTGCGAACTCTGGTAGAATGAAGTTGCGACACAACATTCTGAAAGGAGACTGCAAACCATGTCTGAGAAGATTGTACAACTGAACGAGGAAGTTATCAAGGGTCAGATCAAGGAATTGGTCCGCG